>OODN01000021.1_pt1 | contig 153852 bp, 145 predicted proteins | sample 1671651 | NCBI WGS metagenome assembly OODN01 (sample SAMN06348178, study PRJEB24527) | human gut metagenome | biome: human gut; feature: ankylosing spondylitis patient; material: feces | host: Homo sapiens | place: China | collected 2015-10 | reverse complement strand
ATCGTTTTAATCGCCGAAACATCAGCTGTATCTAAGAAAAATTTCATTGTTTGTCTCCTTTTCATTTTTTCTGATAAAATAAAGGGCTGATAACAACCCTTTATCCTACTAAAGTAAAGCTTTAAACTGGATATTTGAATCGTGCTCAAACACATCATCAAAACCACGTGGGTGGTGATATTCAATACGGTCTTTATCTTGTGGATAAACATATTTACCACCAACTTCCCAGATAAATGGGTGGAATTGATATTGTAGGCGTTCTTTGCGCATCTTCCAGAGAGCAAGGATTTCATCCGTTGAAGCCATAAAGTTTGACCAGATATCATAATGCACTGGAATGATGACCTTGGCACGAAGATTTTCAGCCATGCGAAGAAGGTCAATTGAGGTCATCTTGTCTTGAATACCAATTGGATTGTCCCCATAATTGTTAATCGCAACGTCAATGTCGAAGTCCTTACCATGTTTTGCAAAATAATTTGAAAAATGTGAATCGGCACCATGATAAATCGTTCCACCTGGTGTTTCAAAGATGTAATTAACTGCCTTACGTGCCATCTCTTCATCTGTCACAGCAAGTCCTTTCAGACTATCATTATTTTCCTTGGCACCGTCAACAGGAAGCGTCACAAGACACGTACGGTCAAAAGATTCAACAGCAGTCACTTTAACATCTTTAAATTCAAAGCTTTCTCCTGGTTTGATAATAATGATACGTTCTTCTGGAACACCCCATTTTTTCCAAATTTCCCCACATTCATAAGGTCCCACAAATTTAACGTGGTCAAGTTTTGGATTGTTTACAATGGCAGCAGCGGTATTGATATCAATATGGTCGCTATGGAAGTGAGAGACGAGGTAGTAATCCAATTCATTAATGGCAAATGGGTCAATAACCATTGGTTGCACGCGCAAGTTTGGTTGTAATTTACGAACCCCCGCCATATTTGCCATTTGATGTCCCCAAACCATATCTTTGACTTTCTTAGTTGATTTTCCTCTATTTGACCAGAGGTCCATAACAATATTTGCACCTCCTGGTGTCTTAATCCAAACACCACAATTGCCTAACCACCACATAGCGAAATTATTTTTAGGAACGACTTCTTCTTCAATTTCTTCGTTGAGCCAAGTTCCCCATTCAGGAAAAGTATTTAAAATCCATGATTCACGTGTGATGTCTTTAACATTAGCCATTTTGTTTCCTCCTATTTGTATTGTTACGTTATTCATTTACAATAACAGTATAGTCTAGAAAGCGATTCCAAAAAAGACCAAGTATTACACGATGATGTGTTCATTTTTGGGCTGAAAGTTTTTAGCTATAGGGTTTTACTATTGATTTTCTAAAATATAATGATAAATGTCCTTAGGAGAAAAATTATCTAAGGCTTCATAAAAGTTTTCCTGACCTAACAGTTTTAATAACTGATTCATAGCCAGTAAATGGACACTACTTTTAGGTGCTGAAAGTAGCAAAATATATTTCACACTACTTTTATCTTTAAATATAAATGGATGTTTTAAGACAACTAAACTCATCCCCAAATTATTCCCACCAGTATCAGTAGCGTGTGGCATACAAAACAAGGAAGTTAATCTCATTATTACCCCTTTATGATAATCATCAATAAGTTTTTCCAAATATTGATTTTGGATGATGCCACTTTGGAGCAAAGGTTTAGCTGCTTTACAAATTCCCTCCTCATAATCTGAAATTTCCACATTGGTCTGAATAAATTTAATTTCTAAAAGATCAGATAAATTGGGCTCTGCAATTCTATTGCAGTCAATAATTCTTTTATCATTTGGTGTTAACAAATAAGTATAAAGTTCTTGTTCTAATTGCTTAGTATCCTTAATCTCAGTATTTTTATTGATGATAGTAACTAAGTCTGTGACCCTTGGTAAACGAACTTTATTAATTCCGAATTTACTATAGACTTTGCGTAATAAATTATAGCGTTCCTCTGACGTCATGACTGGATTAACAACAAATACTTCCTTCGCTAAAGAAAATAGGTCTAAGTTTGATTCTGTTGAAAAAATCATATCAACTTTCGAAGGTTCAACAAGTAAACTGTTTTTATCATATGGACCAAGGAAGCGAAAATCTGGGAATAAAAGTTTTAATTGTTGAAAGACAAGTGCAGAGCTTCCAATTCCATTTTGACAAACAACTGCTGCAACCAATTTACCATCATCTTTTATACCATAATCTTCAATAGCAACCGCGAAATGTAAAGTTAAATAGGCAATTTCTTCTTCTGGAATCGGAAAATCATAACAATCTTCTATCTCTTTTAAAGCTAATCCTACAATTTTAAAAAGGTTGGGATATTGTGATTTTATACGTGATGAAAATTGGTTCAAAATTGGTATTTTATAAATCATTCTATGATGAACCGCTCTAAAGTGACTGTATAAATTATTTTCAACTTCTTTCATGTTATAAAATTCAATCCCTGATAAAAGTTCAAAGCGTTTAATAACCTTATTAACAAGTTCCAATATGATCTTTCTATCAAAGGCATCTTCACCAATATGAACCGTGGTAAAAGTCAGTATCCATGAAGTTAGAAAGCCAATTGCCTCTTTGTTAGTATCTGGGAGAAATTGATTTAAGATATCCTTTGATAGTTTAAATTCCTTTGATATCTCCAAAGCTTTATATTTATAATTGTCATCATCAGACGAATTACTTTTTAAGCGATTAAGAAAGAGAGATAAAGTGTATACAATTTCTGTCAATTGCCTATCTGTAAATGTAAAATCATACTTTTTAGAAAAAGCAATAAAAGTTTCATAAATCTGTTTTAAAACATCTATAGATTCATTGAAAAAGAAATAGTCATAAAAGAATGTTCCAAAATCGGAAGCTAGATCTTCCAAAATATAATACATTGCTAGATAGCGAATTTGATTTTCATCTCCTGATAAATAATAGCCAACATTTCTATCATTTTTAATTTTAATATCGGATGGTTTTATTTCCTTTTGCAATCTCTTAATATCACTAATAACAGTTGATTTACTTACTTTTAGTGACACTAGAAAATCACTAATTGATAAATAATCGGATGGTTTATTAAAAATTAGAAAGAAGATATATTTGATTCGCTCGTCCGCATCTAACAAATAGTCAGTAAATAAAGTATTGTTAATAAAACAATCAATAAAGAATTGCTTATTCTCTGAGGTTAAAATGATATTTTCTTTGAATATTGATAACGCAGCCCTATCGTTCTCTAGTAAAAAAGAGTTAATATGGTCCAATGCGTAAAGAATTTGTTTTTTAGAAAGAGAAGTCTTTGACATGAGTTTGGTTAGACTAATTTCTTCTTCATTAATTAAATAATTCATAATCTGAATTGATTTTTTATCTAGCATAACCGCCTCCGTCTGCATTTATTTCATAGCAGTTCTTTACTCTTATTAACTGCTTCTCTTAATGCTCTAGCATTTTGTTCAATTTCTTGTGCAGTTCCCTTAGATAATAAACTGCCAATTCCCATGCAGTCTACTCCTTGTTTTAACCACTCATTAACATTGTTTAGAGTCACCCCACCCGAGGATAAAATAGGAACATACGGCATTGGTGTCTTTATAGTTGAAATAATATTTGGTCCATACAAAGATGAGCTCGGAAAAGCTTTTACCATGGATGCTCCTGCTTCTAATGCCTCCACCACTTCAGTCATTGTCATACAGCCAGGCATATAAGCAATCTGATAGCGATTACAGATTTTGGCTACCTCTTCCTTAAAGGTAGGGGCAATGATAAATTCTGCACCATTAAAGATAGCCTCTCTAGCCGTTTCACTGTCTAATACCGTTCCAGCCCCTACCAGCAATCTATGGTTATACTTTTCCTTCAACTGCTGAATAATATCCCCAGCATTAAAATTAGTATAACTAATTTCCAAACAAGATACTCCTCCAGCTAAACAACTTTCTGCAATTTCCTTAGCACGTTCAAAAGTTGTCACGCGGATGATTCCCATCAACTTCTCTTCATACAATCGATTAAGCACATCTATTTTTTTCATTTTATTTTTCCTTCAAAATTTTCATATTCTTGGTAAGATTTTAATACTTTGTTGATTTCCTTTTTTTCATCTGCTGTTAAAGTCAACTTAACTGGTGATAGAGAATCACCTACAGGAATACCAATTTGATTTAAAGTATATTTTAATACTGATGGTATAGTTGAATATTTCAATACCTTTCGATAGGCGTTTATACTTTCTTGTAATTTCTCAGCTTCTTTTAATTGATGGCTCAAAAAATGTCTGTAAATCCCAACATCTGTTTTTGTTAAGACATTTGATGTTGCTGCTACTGCACCATCTGCTCCTAATTGTAAAGCTGCTAAAATTCTTGAATCCGATCCAACCAAAACCGAAAAATCTTCCTGTCTTGTTAAATCAATATATTTAGCTAACTGTTCAAGATTGCCACTACTATCTTTTATACCAATAATATTTGGGAGTTTAGCCAAACGTCCTACCGTCTCGGGTTCCAAATTATTCCCTGTATTTTGAGGAATATTGTATAGAATAATGGGAAGTGTAACCGCATCTGATATTAATTTATAGTGGGCATATAATTCATCTTGCGAAAATGATAATAAATAAGGTGTAATAATTGAAACCGCTGATACGCCTACTTCTTCCATTCTTTGACTTAAAGCAATAACTTCCTTGGTTCCTATTGTCCCAGTTCCCACATAAACAGGAACTCTACCTGCGACAACTTCAACAACCATTTTGGCATAAGCCACTTTTTCATCATCACTTAGTCCAAAAAATTCTCCATTTGTTCCCAAAATAAATAGACCGCTAACTCCATTTTTAATCAGACGATTGACTAAACTCACTACTCCATCTCTTGACAATGAACCATCATCATGAAGTGGTGTCGCCATTGCCGTAATAATACCTGTAATTCTCATATTATTTCCTTTCTAGCGACTTTCCAAGACTTCCCCCAGGGTGCCATAGATGGTATTGCTCCATATTCAAATGACTTTTTTCTTGAAGGACAATTGATACCGCTTGTAAAATTAATATTTCCGCAATGATTGAAGCACGAGGAGGTTTATTAAAACTATCCCCTTCCTCTTCAACACCTGCAAATAATGTCAAATCAGTATTTCTAGCTAACCAAGAAGAGTTACCACCTGTTACTGATACAATTTTGATACTTAACTTTTTTAATGCTTCAATAGTCTGTTGTAATTCCAGCGTTTCTCCACTATTAGAGATAGCAATAACAATATCTCCCTCCATCACTTGACCCGCTGAACCATGAACTGATTCCGTAGCATCTAAAAAATACGCTGGTGTTCCTGTAGAAGATAGTAACGCTGAAATATACTGAGATACATGACTAGGCTTACCGATACCAGTAACGTGAACACGTCCCCCATGTTGTTTAGCATCTAAAATCAATTCAGCTACTAAGTTAATTTTTTCTTTATCAATATTTCTAATAAAATTATGCAACTCTGTATCTAAAGTATTGATAAAATAATCTAATTGCAAGTTACTCATAAAAAACTCCTCAACTAAAGAGACTAACTTCTCGTAACGTTACATCGTTACATATTGAACAACTTCAATATCCAATCTAATAGATTCCCCACAACATTATAATCAATATTTGGGAATGTTGAACCCTCGATTCCTAGACTTCCATAAAGTGGATACAATAAAACTGGTAAAAAGGCTAACAATAATCCTTGAACAAACGATCCGAGAACTGCACCACGCCATCCACCTGTCGAATTGCCAAAGACAGCTGCCGTTCCTCCAGAGAAGAAACAAATGTGAGCTGCTGGAATAATGACAACAGGGAACTTAAAAGCGACCATAACCAGTACTGCCAATAATCCCGCTACATAAGACGAAACAAAACCAATAATAACCGCTGTTGGAGCAAATGGGAATACTGTTGGAACATCTAGAGCTGGACGTGAGTTTGGAATGAATTTCTCTGAGATAGAAACGAAAGCCGCTGTAATTTCAGCTAAGAACATACGTACACCTGTCATCAAGATAGACATCCCTGCTGTAAAAGTGAATGCTTGAACAAAAGGAAAGACCAGCCAGTGAGTACTTCCTGCAAGTTCTTGGGTTACTTTAGGTCCTGCCTTCAAAGCTGATACATAGAAAAGTATCAGCATTACCACAGCTACTCCCATTAGAAAGTCCCTAAAAATAGATAACCAACCTGGAAAGTTAAATCCTTCTGTTGTTTCATCCTCATGTTTATGGAATAATTTACCAATATAACCTGAAAGCGCATAGCCAATCATATTAAAGTGACCGATAGCTGTTGTATCGCTTCCTGTAATTTTCCTCATAAACGGTTGACATAATTGTGGTAGAGCCGCTGAACAAAAACCTAAAATAATACCACCAGTAATAATTGCTGGTATATCACCAATTCCATGAGCTTTGAGAACAAGAGACAATACACATGCAAAGAATAAACTGTGACCTGTTGTAAAGAAAATATTTTTAAAAGGTGTAATCCTTGCTATTACCAAGTTCATAACAAAACCTAAAATTAAAGTACAACTAGTCACAAATGCAAATTCACTTTGTGCTAATGCTGTTGCAGCCTCTGGTGAAGCAACGACTCCAACAATATTAAAGCCCTTTTGAAAAAGTGTATTAAAATTTTGTAAGGCACTTGTCATAATTGTCCCACCAGCACTAAAGACTAAGAAACCAATAACTGTCTTGAATGTACCTGTTAAAACCTCTGATCCTTTTTTCTTTTGAGCCAATAAACCAACCATCGCCACTAGTCCCAATAAAATGGCTGGGGTACTTAAAAAACTAATCACAAAATCCATTTTTCTTCTCCTAACTTTTAAAATGTTAGAACAATACGCTTTCTAACTTTGCTTTTATTTCTTCTTTATCAACAACACTATTAATACCAATAATCTTTTGTGGGATATGTTTTTCAGCTAGCTCTTCTGCAACATCGACTAGAGTAATAACAATATCACCTGTAAAACCTGGTAAACCATCTAAAGACGAATGTTCTACCTCAAGTTGAAAGTTATTTTCTCTGACCACCTCTTCAACCTTAATTTTCAACATTAAACTTGATCCTACTCCAGCTCGGCATGCTACTAATGCTTTATGCATCATGACTTTCTCCTCCTTCAAATTCCTTTAATAAAGTAATGAAATCTTCTTTAGTACTAATTTTTTCTAATTGGTTAACAAAATCTTTATGACTTAGTAACGTTGCTAAATCTGATAACATTTCGATATGAGAATGCCCATCAGATGCACTTAAAGGAAACAGGTATTTTACAGGGTCATTGGCTTTATTTCCTGAAACTACTGGTCTTTTTAATTTTGTAAAACCTAATGCCGTTTTTAATGCTCCACTGTCACTTGGCGCATGTGGTAAAGCAACATTTTTAGTAATGACAATGTACGGTCCGATATCATGCGAAATTTCAATAATCTTTTCTACATAATTATTTGTAACAAAATGACAATGTACTAATGGATTAGTTGCTTGTCTAATAGCATCTTCAAAATTTTTAGCATTTACATCAATTAAAATCAAACGTTCATCAATTGTTTGTGATAACATGCTTCATCCCCCTTTCTTTAATGTTATATTACCAGAACGAAAACGCTTTATGAACCCCTGTTTTGGTTTAACTTTTGGATAAAAATAATACAAAAATTACACCCAACTAGGTAAACATCTTAAAAAAATAAAAAAGCTCATTACATAAAAATGTAATAAGCTCCCCACCTTCCTCAATTTAAGCTAATGTCAATAAATTCTTGTCGAATGATTTTTTCGATTTGATTTTTTAAACCATAGCGCTCATTATCATCTGGAACATAAATTTTTAACAATTTATCCAATTGACGGTCATAGTGACTTTCTTTTTGCCTTCCTTTTGTTCTTATGAAATGTAGCATTTTGATAATATCTTCATCCGTTAAAATGGGGTGAACAACCAACAATGGCAATGTTGTCTCAACGTTATCACTTGTTGAAATAACCATGTTTGATGTAATGATATCACTAACACTATAAAATTGTTCCAATGTGAAAATAGCATCTATTTCACAATTTTCCAGACATTTTTTACATTGGCTGACTAATAATTTCTGAATACCCACTCCTTCATCACAAACTAATACAACATGATTTTTTTGACTATCGCTGACATCATGATTTTCTATCTCGCCGCCTAAATGAATGACAAAGTAAGCAATGTCATCGTCTGTCATTTGAATTAACCAAGCTTCTTCCAAAATATAAATACAAGATTTAGTCAGATTAAAAAGGTGACTATATTTTATTTTAATATCTTCTGTTAAGGGATTTTCTGATAAAATACCATAGGTTTTACGATAAAGCAATGCCTTACAATGCGTCAACAGTTGGTTTAACAAGTCATTAGGATGTCGAAAAGAAAGGTGATGCTTTGTTTGTAATGTGTCCAAAAAAAGTTGCAATGTCTCTCGCATATCATCATAGTCCGTACTTTCTAAATGAAGATCCAATGTCTTTCGGAAAGAAAGTAACAACATGGCAATCAAACCAATCTCGATGCTATCTAAAGATAGATTAAATTTTTCTCGTAAATTTTTAGCGATATTAATAGCCATTTGGTACTCTAAACGTTCCCAAGCTAGGCTAAAATCACGTCTTGCTCGTTCTTTTTCTTCAGCAGTAAAATCAATACTATGGTAACTCAACAAGAGATAGGGCAAAATTTTCACCATAAAATTCAAGTCTTTGGAATTCAGTCTTTTACCCAAGCGTTCTTCAATCGTTGACAATTCTGTATAAAGATAATCATTGATGTCATCAGAAAAATAGGGCATTACCTCTGATAAATTGATAATACGTTTTCGAATAATCGCAATAAACTTTTCATTATCCTTTGTGTAAACTCTGTAAAGCAGGCGATATAAAAACTGTATTTTAGACAAGGGGTGACATGCTAAATAGTAACCACGTGCTTTTGATACACGAAGCCTAATGTCATATTCTTCGTCTGATAATTTCTGACGAATATCGTTCAAATCGTTAAGAATAGTATTACGAGAGACATCTGTCAGTTTCATCAGTTTATCAATTGTTACTCTTTCCTTAGAAACTGCAATGTATAGTAAACTTAATTCTAACCGTTCTTCCACACTCATCACATAGGAATAGCCGTCTAGTTCCCCCATCATGGTACGACACGCTTGGCGCTGTTCATCATTGAGAAGGATTCCGATTCGTGGGTAAGGAATAATTTTCTCAATTTCCTCTGGCAAAGCATCATTGATTTTATCTAAATGATAGTAAATTCTTCGACGTGACTGATTTAATACTTTAGAAATAGTCGTCACTGTCTCTGGCTCGGTCAAAGTCAGTAAGCAAGAAAGAAGATCATAACTTTTTTTATCTAGCATGATAACCAGCTCCTCCATATCTATGTAGACCTATTGTATCACAAAGACTTTTTCTAGTAGAATTTTCCATTACATTACTTTCAAATATTCCAATCAAGCTTGTTGATGAATATATTTTTATACCAAATAATGTACTTCCTGTAAAACCTGTAAAAAAAGAAGAGACGCAAAAATCAGTCGTTCAGACTAATTATTTCACGCCGTCACTTCTATTGTAAATATTGGATAAAAACATTGGTTTAATGTGTCAGACTTTTTTGTCCGTAATAGGCATTTTTTCCATGTTTACGGAGATAATGTTTATCTTTGAGCGCTTGTGGCACTTCTTTGACATCTGGATTGATGCCTTCTGTGTAACGTGCCATACGAGCTGTCTCTTCAAGAACGACAGCGTTATAAACAGCTGCTTGTTCGTCTTTTCCCCAAGAAAATGGTCCATGATTACGAACAGTAACCCCCGCAACAGCCATTGGGTCAAGGGAGCGTTTTTGAAACTCTTCAATAATCACTTTCCCAGTTTCTTTTTCATAAGCACCATTGATTTCTTCTGGAGTAAGTGCACGCGCACACGGAATAGCACCATAAAATGTATCTGCATGTGTGGTCCCATAACAAGGAATATCTCGCCCTGCTTGCGCCCAAGCGACTCCTTCTGTTGAATGGGTATGAACAATCCCACCAACTTCTGCAAATGCTTTGTACAGCTCTACATGCGTTGGTAAATCAGATGACGGATTCAAGTCACCCTCAACCACATTTCCCTCTAAATCTGACACCACCATATTTTCTGGAGATAATTCTTCATAAGGTACCCCTGAAGGTTTGATAACAATCAATCCTTTTTCACGGTCAATAGCTGACACATTTCCCCATGTAAATTTGACCAAACCATGCACTGGTAAATCCATATTAGCTTTATAAACACGTTGACGTAATTCAGGAACTAACATTAACGTAACCCCGCTTTCTCAATTTTTGGTAATAAAAAGTCTTTTGCGACTTGAATAGCTTGTTTTGTTTCCTCAACTGTCGCACAATTTTCCGACCACATTTCAATCAAAAATGGACCGTTATAGTTTGTTTTCTTGAGAATAGCAAACATAGCCTCCCAATCAACACAGCCGTCCCCAAATGGGACATCACGAAACTGCCCTTTGGAGTTTTCAGTGACAGCATAAGTATCTTTTAAATGCAAGGCAGCAATGGACTTATGACCGTTGTAGAATTCACTCCAAAGGTCATTATGCCAAGCTGATACATTGCCAGTATCTGGATAAACAAAGAGATAAGGCGAATCAATTTCCTTTTCCACAGCCAAGTATTTTTCAATAGAATTGAGAAAAGGGTCATCCATAATTTCAATCGCTAGAATAACTTGAGCTTCTTCAGCCCAATCACAAGCTTTCCTGAGATTTTTGATAAAACGAGCGCGTGTTTCTGGGGACTTTTCTTCGTAATAAACATCATACCCCGCCAATTGAATGGTACGAACACCAAGGTCTTGCGCTAATTCAATACATTTTTTCATCATTTCAAGCGATGTTGCTTCAGTTTTAGGGTCATTAGACCCAAGAGGATAACGACGATGCCCCGAAAAGCAAATACTTGGAATCCGAATACCTGTTTCGTAAATAGCTTGAACAACATCCAAACGCTCTTTTTTTGTCCAATCCAGACGTGCCAAACGGCTATCCGATTCATCTACCGACATTTCAACAAAATCAAAGCCGAGTTCTTTTGCAAACGCTAGACGTTCTCTCCATGTAAAATTCTTAGGAGTCGCCTTTTCATAAATACCAATTGGACGCGTCATAGCCTACCCCCAAATACGTTTGATTTCATTTTTAAAATCACGCGCTGCCGCAGCTGGATCTGCTGCTTCTGTAATACCACGACCTGCAATAAAAGTGAAAACATCTACACCAGAAAAGAGTTTGAGTGTGTCAACACTAAGACCGCCAGTCACAGATACGCGAAAGCCCATATCAATAAGCTTTTTAACTTTATTTAAATCCTTTTCACCCCAAGTTTCACCAGCAAGGAGCGCATCACGCGATTGGTGATAAATAACTTGTGAAATCCCCGCATCAAGCCATTGTTGTGCTTGCTCATAAGTCCAATCGCCATAAAGTTCAACTTGAATCTCACCACGTTCACCACGCACTTCTTCAATGGCCTTACGTGCAGCTTTCATGGTTGGAATGGTAGCACAGCAAATACAAGTCATCCAGTCTGCTCCGCGTACAGCATTATTTTTAGCGACTGTTCCACCAGCATCTGCACATTTAGTATCCGCCACAATCCATTTATCTGGAAAAAGATTACGAAGCACTTCGACTAACTCGCTGCCGACTTGCAAAAGACATACTGTCCCAGCCTCAATAATATCAACTTCATTGCCAACCGAAACGGCAGCTGCAATAGCTCCTTTCAAATCAGAATGATCAAGAGCAACTTGTAAATTTGGTAATTGTTTTGTCATCATATTTCCTTTCTCTTCATTGCTAGTTTTAAAAATGTGATATTAACTCTCTAAATCCAAGCCTTCCAAATACGGACTGTCCTTTGATTCATCAATCATAGCCAACACTTCTTCTTTGGTCTGACAAGATTGTAGACGTTCTACTGAATTTTCTAACTCAAAAAGCGCAATAATCTGCGGAATAGCTACCGAAGTATGGATTTTTGAACTCGTAGCTGCCAAGGCAAGGAGTACAGAAACTTCTTTACCGTCTTGAAATTTAACAGGATGAGTCAATGTGATTAACGAAAAGGCATCACGTTGTACACCAGCTTCTGGACGCGCATGAGGCATCGCCATACCTGGCATCAAAATATAATACGGACCATACTGAGCCGTGGATGCGATAATAGCATCATAATATTCTGCCTTAACTGCACCACTTTCAACCAGAGGTTCAACCGCTAACTTAACCGCCTCTTTCCAATCTGATGCTGTCACCCCTAGCCGAATAGAATCATTATCAATCAAAGCTTGTTTCAAATTCATAAACTGCTTCCTTTCATACTTATCAAAAATCGTGGGTGTTTTCGTTTGTCTGAAAACACCCATGTCCAGAACTTATATTCATAGATGACATTCCATCTAGAAAGTTGCTTTCTGTTACTCGTCGTTAAAGTCTTTTAAGACATCCATTATTCCTGCAAAATTCTTCCTAGATTGGTGGAAATCATCTGTCACCTGAAAATGCCACCTTTATGAATCCAAGTTCTAAATTATTTTAAAGCTGCTTCCAATTTTGTTTTTATTTCATTATCGTCCATCAAATTATCAAGACCAATCAATTTACCGCTAGTACGACCATCTAATTCATGAATCAAGTGATTTGAAGCGACTACAATGTCGTAATTAGCTGCCAAGCCTTTAGCTTCTCCAACCGAACAAGAAGCTGATTCGATATTACTAACACCAAGTTGACGAAGTGCATTTTCAACTTTCATTTTGATAACCATAGATGAACCCATACCATTACCGCATGCTGTAAGAACTTTAACCATTTTATTTTCCTCCGTTTGAATTCTTTTTTTCTTTATAGAAAAGCATTATAAATAGCATTTACTTTTTAAACTGTTACTCTTCAGGCTGAACTTGACCAGCATAGTAAGCTTCCTTGTCTTTTGCTCTTGCAAACTGAATTTGAGGGATTGCAAGCAAGAAGAGGCAGACAATAGCATAACCAATCGCACCAGCATATTTGAAAAGATAAGCAAATGGAACCCACGGAATTTCAAAGTCAATATTGCCATGGTAACCACCATATGCACCGAGATTAAGAAGTGATACCGCAACGGCACCAAGTGCCACTTGAATAACACCAGATAGGAAAGAAAGGACAACCGCAGCTTTCCAACCACCACGTTTATCAGCGTAAACAGCGATAGCCGCATTATCAAAAAATACTGGCACAAATCCTGTGATAATCAGAACTGGATTTTTGAAAATAATCAATAAGAGAATGGTAATCAACTGTCCAATAAGACCTGTCGCAAAACCAAACAGTACCGCTGAAGGTGAACCAAAGCCAAATGATGCTGCAACATCGACCGCTGGGAATGAACCAGGAAGAAGCTTACTTGAAATTCCTTGGAAAGCATTCGTCAACTCAGCAACGAACATACGTACACCCTGCATCAAAATGAAAAGATAAACTGAGAAAGTGAACGATGTCTCAATCACATACATAAAGAACGATTGACTTGCAGGATTATAAACCGTACCAGATGTGATAACGTCTGCATTTGACATGATATCTGGTCCCAAAATATAGAGAATGGCACCAAAGAATACCAACATTAATGTCGCAGAAGCGACGACAGTATCATGGAAAATATTCAAGAAAGTTGGTAATTTAAGATTATCAAGATTTTCTTCTTTTTTCCCAATTTTCGGAGCAATCTTATCAACAAACCAAATAGCAAATTGTTGTTGGTGTCCAATAGCGAACCCACCGCCACCAGTCAAACGTTGTGTTGGCTCAACAGTCATATTTGAACTAACAGCCCAATAAAGCCCACAAACAATACCTACTGCCAACGTTCCCCAAAATTGATTGCGGAAGCTTGGAATCAATAGAATAATCATCAAAGTAACCGTAGCTGCTTGCTGAACCATGATATGACCAGTGATAAACAAAGTACGCACCTTTGTAATCTTACGAAACGCCACCAAGAAGATATTTAAGAAAAAACCAATCAACAAAGCTGTTGTTGCTGTCCCAACGAATTTAGGGAAATTATCCATAATATAATTATTAGCCGCCGTCAAACCAAAGTAAGGGTCAATAACTGCCGCACCAATATTAAAACGATAATTCAATGCCGCAAGAATTGGACGGAATGTGCTAACAAGTCCCGCAGAAGCTACATTTAAAATCATGTAACCTACTGTTGCCTTAACAAATCCAGCAAACACATCATACCAAGGTTTCTTCAAAAGAATATATCCGATTAAAACCAAGATACCTACAAAGAACGCTGGTTTTTGCAAAATATTTTGTGAAAACCAGTTAAGAATTGATAATAGGAAATCCATGAGATTACTCCTTTTCTATATTAGTTTTGTAATTTCTTTATGTTTATTATAGAAAATGTAAGCGCAAACAAAAAGGGCAAAAAAAACACAAGGAAGTGTGCAAAAATGTACTGAACCATATGCAGCAATTCCCTGATTTTCTCTTATCTATTAACATTTCTAAAAAATAGCTTTTATCCTGTATTAGGAATTCTTTTACAACTAAGTAGAAATTAACTAATCGTTTTTCCCACATCACCTACATTTCTTTTTTATCACTTAGACACCATATGTGCAAAATATATTATAAGTTACATATTCTTACGAAAATCTGATATTTAATTTTGAATCATACTTTTGTGGAGGTAAAACCAGTTATGATATGTCAACTATTCTAGCTAACTTTTTATTAACATAAATTTCAACAACATAAGAACAGCTCCAGATTTTTTGGAACATTTAAATATCTTATATCATGTTTCCGTTCAGTAATGCATAATTAGCTCATAACATTAAAACTTAGGATCTCTATTAGATTTACAATGATAGAATTATTAGGAAGTTACATTTCATATAATAGATTCCATGATATTTAAAAACCACCGAAACCGAAGTTCCGATGGTATTAGAAAATATAAATATGAAAAGAAAAGTTTAGGAGTAATGTTAGTATAGTGAGAACAACTTAAACTATCCTAAATTTTTCCGATAAGTGTCTTTTTCTTAAATATTTGCCCAAACAGACTCAAGAATATTCGTTTGGTCGCGGTCCGGTCCAACTGAGAATGTTGAAATGCGAACACCAACAAGTTCACCAACACGACGAACGTAGTTACGAGCATTTTCTGGAAGTTCGTCAAGGCTACGGCAACCTGTGATGTCTTCTGACCAACCTGGTAATTCTTCATAGATCGGTTTACAACGTTTCAATTGTTTAAGACTTGCTGGGTAATGGTCAATGCGCTCACCATCAAGATCGTATGCCACACAGATTTTGACAGTATCAAGACCTGAAAGAACGTCGATTGAGTTAAGTGACAAGTTCGTGATACCAGATACACGACGGCTGTGGCGCATGACAACTGAGTCAAACCAACCGACACGACGTGGACGTCCAGTTGTTGTCCCATATTCATGACCGACTTCACGGATACGGTCGCCAACTTCGTCTAAAAGTTCAGTCGGGAATGGTCCATCACCAACACGGCTTGTGTAAGCTTTACATACACCGACAACCTTGTTGATTTTACTTGGACCAACACCAGAACCGATTGTTACACCACCTGCGACTGGGTTAGATGAGGTTACAAATGGGTATGTTCCTTGGTCAATATCAAGCATGACACCTTGTGCACCTTCGAAAAGGACACGTTTTCCAGCGTCAAGAGCATCGTTCAAGATAACTGATGTATCTGTAACGTAATCTTTGATTTGTTGACCATATTCATAGTATTCCTCGAAGATGTCTTCAAATTTGATTGGTTCGCATTCGTACATTTTTTCGAAGAGACGATTTTTTTCTTCCAAATTCACGCGCAAGCGTTCTGCAAAGATTTCTTTGTCCAAAAGGTCAGCAATTCGGATACCGACACGTGCTGCTTTATCCATGTAAGCAGGTCCGATTCCTTTATTTGTTGTCCCAATTTTATTATCACCCTTAGAAGACTCTTGCAAACGATCAAGTTTAATATGATATGGCAAAATAACGTGTGCACGATCAGAAATACGAAGACTATCTGTTGTAATTCCCTCATCATGCAAGTATTTCAATTCAGTTACCAATGATTTTGGATTGACAACCACACCATTTCCGATAACAGAGATTTTCTCTGGGAAGAAAATACCTGACGGAATCAAATGCAGCTTAAATTTCTTACCGTCAATAACGATAGTGTGACCTGCATTGTCTCCACCTTGATAACGTGCAATCACTTCAGCATCTTGAGACAAAAAGTCTGTGATTTTACCTTTTCCTTCATCACCCCATTGGGTACCAACAACTACTACTGATGTCATATTCTGTTCGATATGGATACTAACATTTATACAGCGAGCAAATAAAAACGATACTAGCTAAAACAAAGCGTCACGTATCTATCTCCAAGCTATAAAATTGTATCTTCATCCTTTCTTGTACAACATGGCAGGAATCTCACCTGCGAGTTTGTCTTACAACTTATTATATGCAATTTCTGATTTTTTTTCAATATTTGATGACAAAATATTATTTTTCCCGAACGTTTTTAGATTTTAAAAAAAAGCAGCTTTAAACAGATACTTTTTCGCCCCTCCGTTAAAAGTTCATCCAGTAATCCTTGCCCGCAAATGCGATAGCCACTGCATTTCCTGAAAAAATGCCTGAAAATTCTGGTAAAACGTGTCAAAAATCTTGCTTTTTTAGCAACTTTTCCCTAGAATAGTTTTACATTTATCAACAACGACCGACTATTTTTTGACAAATATTTATCACTAAAGAACTGTCAGATTTCAGATAGATTATTATAGATTATTAATGAGGAGATTACCATGACATTGAACGGATTATTACAAAAATCACCCGCAAGTCTCCCTATCCTTCAAGCAACTTTTGGCTTAGAAAGAGAGAGCCTTCGCATTAGTAAAATAAATCACAGAGTTGCCCAAACTAAGCACCCTGAAATTTTGGGGAGTCGCTCATTTCACCCTTACATTCAGACGGATTACAGCGAGCCACAGATAGAGTTAATCACTCCGATTGCCAACTCAACTAGTGAAGTTCTACGTTTTCTTGGCGCTATCACAGATGTCATTGGGCGATCAATCAACAAAGATGAGTACCTTTGGCCTTTATCAATGCCACCAAAACTAACGGCTGATGAGATTGCTATTGCCAGTCTAGAGGATCACTGGGAACGCCAATACCGCGACCATTTAGCAAAAGTGTATGGCAAGGTGCTTCAATCCATGTCTGGAATCCATTACAACATGGAGCTGGGTGCTAACCTTGTGACTGCTCTTTTTGAAGAAAGTGACTATACCTCTCTAATCGCCTTTAAAAACGACCTCTACCTCAAATTAGCTCAAAACTTCCTACGTTTTCGTTGGTTATTGACTTATTTGTATGGGGCTTCGCCAATAGCAGAGCAGGGATTTCTTGACAAACCACTTGATAAGCCTGTTCGCTCACTCCGCAATAGTCACCTTGGCTATGTTAATCATGACGACATTCAAGTATCCTACCAAAGCCTTGAACGTTATATTTCTGACATTGAACATTATGTCAATTCTGGTCAGCTCATTGCTGAAAAAGAATTTTACTCAGCTGTCCGACTTCGTGGCAGCAAACACAATCGCGATTATTTAAAAAAAGGCATTACTTACCTTGAGTTCCGTTGTTTTGATATCAATCCTTTTGACCATCGCGGCATCACCCAAGAAACACTTGATACGGTGCACCTTTTCGCCTTGGCACTTCTTTGGTTAGATGATAGCTTTGCTATTGACCAAGATATTGCTGACGCAAAAGCGCTTAATGACCGCATCGCTCTTAGCCACCCACTTGAGAAATTGCCACAAGAAGCACCTGCTGACCTTATCCTTTCTGCCATGCAAGCAGTCGTTGAACACTTTGATTTGCCAGAGCATTATCACACCCTACTCGAAAATGTCAAAGCACAGATTGAACACCCTGAATTGACCATTGGTGGACGTTTAGTGACAGAAATTGACCACCTCTCTTTGGAAACATTTGGGCAAGAAAAAGGGCAAGCCTATCACGACTATGCTTGGCATGCTCATTATGCCCTCAAAGGCTATGAGAATATGGAGCTTTCCACTCAATTATTACTTTTTGATGCCATTCAAAAGGGAGTAAACGTTAATATTCTTGATGAAAATGACCAGTTTCTCAAACTTTGGCATGGTGACCATGTTGAATACGTCAAAAATGCCAATATGACTGCCAAAGATAATTACATTACACCACTTGTCATGGAAAATAAGGTAGTCACGAAGAAATTGCTAGCACAAGCAGGCTTCCCAGTCCCAGCTGGACAAGAATTCGACGACAAAGATACCGCTCTCCGCTATTTTTCACAAGTCAAAGACAAGGCTATCGTTGTCAAACCAAAATCGACTAACTACGGACTAGGTATCTCAATTTTCAAAGAATCTGCTGACCTTGCTTCTTACCAAAGCGCTCTAGACATTGCCTTTGCTGAAGATGACACGATTTTAGTTGAAGAATTTATCTCTGGAACTGAATATCGCTTCTTCGTTCTTGATGGTAAATGCGAAGCGGTGCTTCTGCGAATTGCTGCTAACGTGGTTGGTGATGGTACACACACGATTGCGGAATTGGTTGACCTTAAAAATCAAAATCCACTCCGTGGCTACAATCACCGTTCACCACTTGAAATCATTGAACTAGGCGACATTGAACGCCTCATGTTAGAGCAACAAGGATACACACCAGATGACATTCTCCCTGAAGGTGTCAAGGTTGATTTACGCCGTAACTCTAACATTTCAACTGGCGGTGATTCCATTGACGTTACCGAAGCCATGAACAAATCTTATCAACAACTAGCAGCTCAAATGGCTAGCGCTATCGGTGCTTGGGTTTGTGGGGTAGATTTGATTATTCCTGACGAAAATCTCAATGCTAGTAAAGAAGAGCCAAACTGCTCGTGTATCGAGCTGAATTTCAATCCAGCAATGTACATGCACACTTATTGCCACGCAGGAAAAGGGCAAGCATTGACACCAAAAATCCTAGCAAAACTCTTCCCAGAAATCTAAAAAAATTTCTATCACACCTGTAAATAAAAAATCTGTCTCAAAGTACAGTCATTACTTGTCATCAAGCACCATTTTGCGATAAAATAAATACAAAATCAGATAGAAATGGACTGACTAACATTATGCCACGTTATGGTAGACCTCCAAGAGGTGGAAACGGTATTTTCACCGCTATTATCGGAGTTATTATTCTTATTGCTTTGCTTGAGAGCCTTTTAGAAATCATTTTACCTATTGTTCTTATTGCAGGGGTTGGATATGGTGTTTATTATTTGGCAACCAAGCAGACACGACTTGAAAAAGTCAATACCGAACAACGTTTACAAGATTTAAAAGATAGTATTAGACTGGCTGACCGCCAAGTTAAACTTTTGGATAATTACCTTGATGAAAAAGATTACACGCAATATGTTGTCGTTGCGCGCCAGCTATTGCCCAAAATCCGCAACATCAAAACTGAAGTCACTGACTTAAAATCTAAAATGGACCTCAAAATCTCTAAACGTATCCTTCAGAAAGCAGAGAGTGTTGAGGAAGATATCTTGTTACAACTGGAAAAATTGGACGTTTCACCAGCAACACCGCAAGCTTCAGGTGAAGAAAAAGAATTGCTTCAATACGCTCCCGAGTTGACCAAGCTTTACAACAACATTCAAAAAGACCACTTAACCATTCTGGAAAAGATTGAAAATGCGGATAACAAAGAAGAATTAACCGCCCTTCACGAAGCAGACATGGAACGTTTTCGAGATATTTTAGAGGGTTATCTCAAAATCAAAAAATCTCCAAAAGATTATTACAATGCCGAGGAACGTTTGGCACAGGCCAAAACAGCTATGGAAAAATTTGACTTGGCATTAGACGAAACATTGAGAAAACTGAACGAAAGTGATTTAAAAGACTTTGATATTAGCCTTCGTATGATGGCTGACGATGACACAAACTTATAATGTTGCCTTGCACATAAAGGAGAATTCTAATGGCTGATACTTTCAACTTTGATATTGATAAAATCGCTGAAAATGCGATTACAAAAACAGATAAAACAACTGAAATTATTGTTTCAAGCGACACCAGCTCAACAGGACAAGTCTCATTCTACGACAAATTGTCACCTGAACAACAATCAGCAATTACAGCTAAAGCACCTGCTTTGATCGATAATTTCGTTGCTGACCAAAATGCTCTTCTTGATTTTGGAACATCAGCTGTTGAGGAAGTCAACACGACTGTCAATCGCATTTTGTCAGAGCAAAAGAAACTTGAAATTCCTCAAGTAGATGAATTGCTCAAAAACACCAACCGCGAACTAAACGGCTTTATCGCCAAATACAAAGATGCTAAACCTGCTGAGCTTGAAAAGAAACCAAATTTCTTGCAAAAACTTTTCAAACAAGGTAAAGACACTTTGCAAGAATTCTATTTTGATTCGCAAAATATTGAACAAAAAATGGATGGCATGGCTGCCGCTGTTGTCAAACAAGAAGAAACCTTAGCACGTAACATTGTCTCTGCTGAAATGCTTATTGAGGACAATAACAAATCTATCGAAAATCTTGTCGGTGTCATTGCTTTCATCGAAGCCGCTCAAACCGAAGGCGCCAACCGTGCTAGCCAATTGCAAAATGAAATTACTACACTTGATAGCGCAACGCCTGAATACCAAACAAAATCAGACGAATTGGCACGCATGACCGAAGTCATCAATACATTGGAACAACAACACACCGAATACCTCAGTCGCCTTTATGTCGCTTGGACAACAACGCCACAAATGCGCAACATGGTTAAAGTGTCATCAGATATGCGTCAAAAACTTGGCATGCTACGTCGCAACACCATTCCGACAATGAAATTGTCAATTGCCCAACTCGGTATTCTACAACAATCGGTCAAATCTGGCGTAACTGCTGATGCTATTGTCAATGCTAATAACGCTGCGCTTCAAATGCTTGCTGAAACAAGCAAAGAAGCCATTCCAATGCTTGAACGCACAGCACAAAGCCCAACCGTTTCAATCCAATCCGTGACCGCACTTGCTGAAAGCCTCGTCGAACAAAATAACGGCATTATTGCTGCAATCGACAACGGTCGACAACAGCGTGCTCAACTCGAAGCAGCCGTTGTTAAATCTGCTGAGACAATCAACGATTCTGTTAAAATTCGTGACCAAAAAATCATCGAAGCTCTCCTCAACGAAGGTAAAGAAAGCCAAGAAAATGTTAAAAAGAAAGACATCACACCAGAAAACGACTAAGAGAATCGACTAGTATAATGCGAGCAACTCGCTATCAACTAACTGCAACATCATAAAAATTACCAACTGCCTTGCTCCTCACTTTAAGGAATAGGGCAGTTTTACTTTTCCAAACAAACTACCAGACTTAAAGCCCTAATTTTCTCCCAGATGATTACGCTTTTACCAACCACAATACTAGCCCATCAAATTTGCTTTGTGTTATAATGTTCTTATGGATAAACTTATAAAATCAATTTCAAAATCTGGTTCTTTCCGTGCTTATGTGCTTAATAGCACTGAGACGGTTAGATCTGCACAAGAAAAACATCAGACACTTTCTAGCTCTACTGTTGCCCTAGGTAGAACGCTTATTGCCAATCAAATCCTAGCTGCCAATCAGAAAGGAGACAGCAAAGTAACCGTCAAAGTTATTGGTGATAGCTCACTTGGTCACATTATCTCTGTGGCTGATACTAAAGGACATGTCAAAGGCTATATTCAAAATACTGGCGTTGATATTAAGAAAACCGCTACTGGCGAAGTCATGGTTGGACCATTCATGGGTGCTGGTCAATTCGTTGTCATCACAGACTACGGTACAGGTAACCCTTACACTTCTTCAACACCACTTGTCTCAGGTGAAATCGGTGAAGATTTGGCTTTTTATTTGACTGAATCTGAACAAACACCTTCTGCCGTTGGGCTTAACGTTCTTCTTGACGACAATGACAAGGTCGAAGTTGCTGGTGGCTTTATGTTGCAAGTCCTTCCAGGTGCTTCTGAAGAAGAAATCAACCGCTATGAAAAACGTATCCAAGAAATGCCTGCTATTTCAAAACTTTTGGAATCTGACGACCACGTTGAAGCTCTTTTAAAAGCAATCTATGGCGAGGATGAGTACAAAGTCCTTGCTGAAGAAGAAATCGGCTTTAATTGTGATTGTTCACGTGAACGTTTTGAAGCTGCTCTTGTCACTCTTGGCAAAGAAGAACTCAAAGCCATGAAAGACGAGGACCACGGTGCCGAAATCACTTGCCAATTCTGTGGTAAAACTTACAACTTCACCGAAAATGACTTGGAGGGATTAATCAATGACTAAACTCAGCTCATCATTTATGATTGGTGATGTTGAAATTCCTCACCGTACGGTGCTAGCACCCATGGCAGGAGTGACAAATTCTGCCTTTCGTACGATTGCAAAAGAATTTGGAGCGGGCTTAGTTGTCATGGAGATGATTTCTGAAAAAGGTCTCCTCTACAATAACGAAAAAACTCTTCACATGCTTCACATTGATGAAAATGAGCATCCAATGTCAATTCAATTATTTGGTGGTGACGCAGACGGACTTAAACGCGCAGCTGAATTCATCCAAGAAAATACCAAAGCTGACATCGTTGACATCAATATGGGCTGCCCTGTGAATAAGGTTGTCAAAAATGAAGCAGGCGCAAAATGGCTCAAAGACCCTGATAAAATTTATCACATTATCAATGAAGTCACTTCTGTTCTCGATATTCCATTGACTGTCAAAATGCGTACTGGCTGGTCAGATAGTGAGCTCGCTGTTGAAAATGCACTTGCTGCCGAATCAGCTGGAGTGTCTGCCCTTGCTATGCATGGACGTACACGTGAGCAAATGTACACTGGAACATGTGACCACGAGACACTTGCTCGTGTTTCAAAAGCCATTACCAAAATTCCATTTATTGGAAACGGTGATGTCCGTAACGTTCACGATGCTAAATACATGATTGAAGAAATCGGTGTTGATGCCGTTATGGTTGGACGCGCAGCCATGAACAATCCATACATCTTCACTCAAATCAATCATTACTTTGAAACAGGCGAAGAACTGCCAGACCTTCCATTTGTCAAAAAATTGGACATCGCAGAAGATCACCTCAAACGTCTCATCGACCTCAAAGGTGAAAAAATCGCTGTCCGTGAATTCCGTGGTTTAGCCCCACACTACCTCCGTGGTACCGCTGGCGCTGCCAAAATCCGTGGAGCCGTCTCACGCGCAGAAACTATTGACGAAGTCAAAGAAATCTTTAACAGCTTACGATGATTGGGAAATTTCACCGATAACAAACCCAAAAACAGCTACTAAGTTAAACTTAGCAGCTGTTTTTATTTTATTATTAAGCAATATCAAATTTGAGTTTCCCTTTAGAAACGCCGATTTTAAGGGTATTTCCACTTGCCAATTCGCCTGATAGAATAAGCTCTGATAATTCATCTTCAACTTTATCTTGCAGAGTACGGCGAAGCGGACGAGCTCCCATTTCTGGGTCGTATCCAATTTCGGCTAAATATTTCAATGCTGATGGTTGGAATTTTAGCGTAATATCTTTTTCAGCTAGTGTCGCAATCAATGGTTTAACCATGATTTTCACGACATCACGCATATTTTCTTGAGTTAAGTTGTGGAAAACAACCTTTTCATCAATACGGTTGATGAATTCAGGTCGGTAAGCTTTTTTGAGTTCTTCCATGATGCGTTTTTGCATTGCCTCATAATCATGAGCCATATCACGCGCACCAAAACCAACTGTCTTTTCATCACGCAAAGCGGTTGCCCCAAGATTTGATGTCATGATGATAATCGTGTTTGAAAAATCAACTTTACGACCACGACTATCCGTCAGCACACCGTCATCCAACACTTGGAGAAGCACATTGAAAATATCTGGGTGGGCTTTTTCAACTTCGTCAAATAGAAGCACAGAATAAGGTTTGTTGCGAACTTTTTCAGTCAATTCGCCACCTTCTTCGTAACCGACATATCCTGGAGGAGCTCCGTTAAGACGACTCGCCGCAAATTTTTCCATATACTCAGACATATCAAAACGGATAAGAGCAGATTCATCATCAAATAGCAGTTCTGCTAGTGCTTTAGCCAACTCTGTTTTACCAACACCCGTTGGACCCAAGAACATAAACGACCCAATCGGACGTTTGCCTGTACGAATGCCCGCTTGATTACGACGAATAGCACGACTAATCGCTGAAATAGCTGAATCTTGGCCAATCACACGCTTATGGAGTTCTTTTTCAAGGTTCAAGTATTTCTTACTATCTGCCTGTGTCATTTTCTCAACAGGAATACCTGACAAACGACTGAGCGTTGCCATAATATCATCTTCTGTCACAGCAGTTGGTTTACGATTTGGCTTCTTGCGTGACTCTTTCAGCAATTTCGTTGCCAATTTGAAATCACCTTCCAAAATAGCTTTATCAGCAGGTGTCAAAGTAGCTGGCGCTTCTTTTTTCACCAAACCTTGAACCGTTGCACTTGCTTCATCAAGCAAATCAATCGCTGAGTCAGGAAGATTTTTACTTGTCAAATAGCGATGCGCAGCTTTGACAGCCGTTAAAACAGCTTCGTCAGAAATCACCACATTATGAAAATCTTCATATGATTTCTTTAACCCAAGCAAGATTTGGTAAGCATCTTCAACACTTGGTTCTTCAATGGTAATCTTAGCAAAACGGCGAGAAAGCGCCGCATCTTTTTCAAGATGTTTTTGATATTCTTCTTGCGTTGTCGCACCAACCATATGAAGCGTACCACGCGCAAGCGCTGGTTTTAGAATATTAGCCGCATCCAAAGTGCTGTCAATTCCAGAGCCTGAACCCATAATCGTATGCACTTCGTCAATGAAAAGAATAATATGACCGTCTTCCTCAATATCTGAGATGATTTGGTTCATGCGTTCTTCAAAATCACCACGGAATCGCGTACCAGCCACAACGCTCATCATATCAAGCTCTAAAACACGCATGTCTTGGAGTTCATACGGAATCGCACCATTGACAATTCGCTGTGCCAAACCGTAAGCAAGAGCCGTTTTACCAACACCAGCTTCCCCTACTAAAACTGGATTGTTTTTCGTTTTGCGACTAAGCACCTGCACCATACGAGAAATTTCTTTTTCACGACCGATAACAGGTTCTAATTTTCCTTGACCTGCCATCTCTGTCAAATCACGCGTGAAATCTGACAAATCCCCCGCTGTTGACTGTGGTTTCATCATTTCAGAAAAAGCACCGCCCATTGTCGCTTTTTTCGGCTTACGAAGCCCATGAATAGCCTTGATATTTTCCTTTGTAAAACCAGCATTACGTGCCAAACTCTTACGCAAATCAATCAAACGAGCAGCGTCACCGTCTTCTTTATTTTTAAAACCAGCAACTTCTAGCAAACGTGTGGCAAATAAATCAAGGTTTAACAACATCGCATAAAGCACGTGTTCTGTCCCGATTTCGTTACCGCCAGTCACCTGACAAATAGACTCAGCAAATGCTAAAACGTCACTAAGAGCTTTAGATTGTTCTACAAAATGAACTCTGTCAACGTCCGTTAACGGTGATTTCCCAATGGCTAAAACAGCTGCCGCTTCATATTCTTCATAGGCGATTTTAGTTTGGTATTCCGCAAATGTTAGCCCTGCGACTGAGTCATGGATAGCAACCATAGCTAAAAGGACGTGCCAACTTTCTAAATATGGGCTTTCAAAACGCGCTGCTTGGTATTGAGCAACACTGAAAACCTCTTGCATTTTTATCGAATACTCACTCATAAATGGAATCCTTTTCTATCTAATCTTTGTAAAATTTTCCGCAACATACGTGCCCTAATCTCTGGAGCATCTTTGCCAAGAACATCATCCGAAGCTGTTGCTAAAATCAAATTTCCTTCACGTTCAGTAATGATTTTTTCATCAAACAGCAACTGAATCAAATCCGTGAAAACCTGCTCACTAATACGTTCACCAATGTTTGCCATAAGATTACCAAACATTTGATGTTGATCTGAAAAACGCACTCTGGCAATGCGGATATAACCTCCGCCACCACGTTTACTTTCGACAGTATAACCACGACTTTCCGTGAAACGCGTTTTAATCACATAATTAATCTGGCTAGGAACAACTTGAAAGGTATCTGCCAAGTTTGACCGCTTAATTTCGGCAATACCTGATTGGGCAAGTAATTGCTTAATGTATTCTTCAATACTATCAGATGTATTTTTTGCCATTAGCTTCCTCCTTTTCAAGATTAATGACCATTTCCAAATAGACTATCTTTGACTATAACTGACTATCATTATAACAAAAATATCCTTTTTAGGGGAAAATAAGCCCTACTAATTTAGATAAATTTAATATCATCATCTCAAGTTTCATAAAAATAAAGTCAATCACACCAATCCAGTATATTGAGCAAGTAAGAATTGAGTGCATTAACCCATTGTGTACGCTTTGGCAACTCCCCTAATCGCTTGCGAAAGAATGTGCGTTAGCGTATTGTACCAAGTTTTTCTTTTAATTATCGTGCGCAACATAGTAAATCTTGTTGTAATTCACTTTAGCACAGCTATACGTAAAAAATGGATAGAGAAGCATTTTGATGATATTGAAAAATAGTTGTCCTTCTCTGAGACATTGCAAAGTTGTAAGCGATGATAAAAAGTACCTTAGCTTTGGCCGGCAAGGTGCTTTTCTTGTACTCAGATATTACTCTGAAATTCTCCTTGCTGTTGTTATAGCATGAGCTAACATCTCTTGTCAAAGAAAGGCACTCAAATAGTCAATCACACCAATCATGATACTATTTTCAGCCTAAAACAATCACCGAAAGACAGATTTTGGTTGTGTTTGCTCAAGAGATAGGATACAATAAAATCTGTAACAAATGAAAGGTTTCAAGTAAATGAACTATATTATTACATTTTTGATTTCCATGCTTCCTCTTGTAGAACTTCGTGGCGCTGTTCCTTATGCAATCGCCACTGGTATTCCAATGTGGCAAGCACTTATTATCGGCGTTGTCGGTAATATGCTCCCCATCCCAATTATCTTCTTCTTCGCACGTCGTGTGCTTGAATGGGGAGCAGATAAACCAGTTATCGGTGGTTTCTTTACTTGGTGTTTGAAAAAAGGTCACAGCGGTGGTAAAAAACTAGCTGCGACTGCTGGTAACCGTGGACTATTTATCGCCTTATTACTCTTTGTTGGTATCCCCATTCCTGGAACAGGAGCCTGGTCCGGAATATTAGCCGCATCAATCCTCGATTGGAACTTCAAACAAAGCGTCGTTGCAGTTATGCTCGGGGTTATCCTCGCAGGACTAATCATGGGAACACTAACAATTCTCGGCTTAGGAGCATTTAGCTAAAAAAGAGCTTAGGAAGCAAACCAAGCTCTTTTAATGTTGTTTTTTATCAACTGTTAGCAAGATTTCTCAAGCATACAAAACCACCTGAGATTTCTATCTCAGATGGTTATTTTATTAGCAAGCTATTCTTATTTGTTAAGTGCTGCTGCCATTGTTGCTGCAACTTCTGATTCAAAGTCGTTAGCTGCTTTTTCGATACCTTCACCAACTTCAAAGCGAGCAAAAGTGATAACTTTAGCATTTACTGAATCAAGGTATTGTTCAACAGTTTTGCTGTCATCCATGATGTAAACTTGTGCAAGAAGTGTGTATTGTTGGTCAACTTTAGTGTTATCAAGCATGAAGCGATCCATTTTACCAGGGATGATTTTATCCCAGATTTTTTCTGGTTTGCCTTCTGCTTTTAGTTCTGCCTTGATATCTTCTTCAGCTTGAGCGATTACTTCATCAGACAATTGTGATTTAGAACCGAATTTCAAGTGTGGAAGAGCTGGTTTGTTAACCATTGCACGTGATTCGTTATCTTGATCGATTTTGTGGTTCATTTGAGCTAATTCATCGTGAATGAATTCTTGATCAAGTTCTTCGTATGAAAGAACTGTTGGTTTCATAGCTGCAACGTGCATTGAGATTTGCTTAGCAAGAGCTTCGTCGCCACCTTCAATAACAGTTACAACACCGATACGTCCACCGTTGTGTTGGTATGCACCAAAGTGTTGATCATCAGTTTTTTCGATAAGAGCGAAACGACGGAATGAAATTTTTTCACCGATAGTCGCAGTTGCATTAACATAAGCTGCTTCTAAAGTTTCACCTGAAGTCAAAGTAACTTTAAGTGCTTCTTCGTTATCAGCAGGTTTTTGTTCAGCGATAGCTTTAGCTGTTTCTTTAACCAATTCAACGAATTGTGCGTTTTGAGCAACGAAGTCAGTTTCAGCGTTAACTTCAACAACTGCTGCAACGTTACCGTCAACATAAAGGCCAGTCAAACCTTCAGCGGCTACGCGGTCAGCTTTTTTAGCTGCTTTAGCCATACCTTTTTCGCGAAGCAATTCAATTGCTTTTTCCATGTCACCATCAGTTTCAACAAGTGCTTTTTTAGCGTCCATGACACCAGCACCTGATTTTTCGCGCAATTCTTTTACTTGAGCTGCAGTAATTGCCATTTTTTATGTCCTCCAGGATTTTTTTGTTTTCCAAAATAATAAAAACGAGACAGAGCGGTTTGCTTTCTGCCCCGTTTTAAAGCATATCAAAGACTGTTAAGCCTTAAAATCTTATTCGTTGTCGCCTTCTACAACTTCAACAATTTCTTCGATTGAGTCAGCTTGTGCTTCTGATGCAAAATCAACATCTGCATCTTCACCTTGACGTCCTTCGATAACAGCATCAGCCAATTTAGATGTAATCAATTTAACGGCACGGATAGCGTCATCGTTTGCTGGGATGATAACATCGATATCATCTGGATCAGCGTTTGTATCAACCATTGCAACAACAGGGATACCAAGTTTTTTAGCTTCTTTAACAGCGATTTGTTCTTTGTGTGGATCAACAACGTACATTACGTCTGGGATACGAGGCATATCTTCGATACCACCCAAGAATTTTTCAAGACGAGCACGTTGTTTGTTAAGAAGAGCAACTTCTTTCTTAGGAAGAACTTCAAAAGTTCCATCTTCTTCCATGCGTTTGATTTCTTTCAAACGAGCGATACGTTTTTGGATAGTATCCCAGTTTGTAAGAGTTCCACCCAACCAACGGTGGTTGATGTAGTATTGACCAGCACGTTCTGCTTCTTCTTTAACAGCATCAGCAGCTTGCTTTTTAGTACCAACAAACAAGATAACAGCGTCGTTAGCAGCTGCATCACGAACGAATTCGTAAGCTACATCAGCCATTTTTACAGTTTGTTGAAGGTCAATAACGTGGATACCGTTACGTTCTGTGAAGATGTATTTAGCCATCTTAGGGTTCCAGCGACGAGTTTGGTGACCAAAGTGAACACCAGCCTCAAGAAGTTGTTTCATTGAAATTACTGCCATGAGTAGTTTCTCCTTTTTTATAATGTTTTTTCCTCTCCCAGACTTCATCTTGCAAACCCACCCATAAAGAGCAACAGGTTCACAATACATCCAGAATGAGTATTTGTTGCATAAAACAACTGTTATAGTTTACCATAAAACCTCTATTTTGACAAGTCAAATGCAACCTTAAAAAGCTTTTCTTTAAAGTATTTTGGCACTACCTCCTATCATTAAATCTCTGCCATGATAAATTCTTATTCCCTTATCCTTATCACAAAAACAAAAGCCCGACTCTGTCGGGCTTTTGGCGTAAACACATTATATATAAAGGCGGTAGACGGATTTGAACCGACGATCAAGCTTTTGCAGAGCCGTGCCTTACCACTTGGCTATACCGCCATAACAAATAATATTCTACCTTAAAATCTAAGCGGCGTCAAGTAAATTTCTTAAATTCTGAACTTATCGACCAATTCTATTTCCCTTGTAAAATACGGCATTTATGCTATAATACTAAAAATCTTTGGAGGTGTTTTATGAAAAAACTAAGTCCTAACAGTCATATTCGCGTACTCAGCCCGTCAGATTCAATTGCTCGCTTGGGTGGATTTGAAGCCAATCTTTCTGCCAAAGAAACGTTAGAAAATCTAGGATTTCGTGTGTCATTTTCAGAGCATTACTTAGAATCTGATATGCTCTATTCTTCTTCAATCAAGAGCCGTATTGCTGATTTGCACGCTGCTTTTGCTGATGACTCTGTTGATGCTATTCTGGCTACGATTGGTGGTTTTAATTCTAACGAACTATTGCCTTATCTTGACTACGACTTAATTGCCAAACACCCTAAAATTATCTGTGGGTATTCGGATTCGACAGCTTTTTTGAATGCTATTTTTGCTAAAACTGGAAACCTCACTTACATGGGACCGTCATATTCTAGTTTTAAAATGAAAGAAGGTCAAGATTACCAAAGCAAGGCTTGGTTAAACGCTATGACAAAATCAGCTTATGACCTTGTTCCAAGTCAAGAGTGGTCAAGCGACCCTTGGTATGACCCAACACAACCACGTCATTTTATGCCAACAGAATGGAAAATTTACAACGCAGGGAAAGCTTCTGGCACCATTATTGGTGGAAATTTATCTACTTTTGGACTTCTTCGCGGAACACCTTACGCCCCTCAAGTCAACGATTATGTCCTTTTCTTAGAAGAGGCAGAAGAAGATGACTATCATGAGTTTGACCGCAATTTAGCAGCCATTTTACAAGCTTACCCCAATCCAAAAGCGGTGCTTATCGGACGCTTCCCAAAGGAATGCCAAATGACACCCGAAATATTAACCTATATCCTAGACAAGCACCCACTTCTTAAAACCATTCCTGTCATGTATGACCTTGATTTTGCCCACACTCAGCCACTCTTTACAATCACTATCGGCGCACAAGCAAGCATTGACACTGACACTTTAAGCATTCACATCGAGGAATAAATACCCTAAAAAAGAATAATTAAAATATTTTCATTTGCAGATTTACAAATAAAGCGATTTCATCAATTCCTCTGCTAAAATGAGGTTATAATCTATGGAGGAAATCTACTATGCTGAAACGCTTATTTAATTTATTACCTATTCTTATCTTTTTGCTTTTGCCACTTATTTAATAAGCAACTCTTAATAATAAACTTTAAAATAATCTCTTTTCATGACACAAAAAAGCCAAGCAAAAATGCTCAGCTTCAAACTTTTTCAACAAATCACCAAATGATAACGCGGTCTTCTGGTGCGCGCCACATTGGGTCACCTGCTTTGATGTCAAATTCTGTGTGGAATTCATCAAAGTTTGTCAATGTAACATTGGTACGAAGTTTTCCTGGTGCATGAACGTCAATGCTTGCTAACATTTGCATATATTCATCACGCGCTTTCATGCGCCAAATCGTTGCAAAGTTGATGAAGAAATCACGTGCTGAGAAATCCTCGTCTTGTTTTGCGGCTTCGAGTGCACAAGCCACACCACCAAGGTCAGCCACATTTTCAGAAACGGTTAATTTACCATTGACTTTCGCACCATATGAATCTAAACCGTCAAATTGGTCAACGATTTTATCCGTACGTTCTGTAAAGGCTTGGTAATCTGCTTCTTTCCACCAGTTATTGAGGCTACCATGTTCATCAAATGATGCACCGTTGGTATCAAAAGCATGTGAAATTTCATGGGCAATAACCGCACCAATACCACCATAGTTAGCAGATGAACTTTGTTCTAAACTGTAAAATGGGGCTTGTAAGATCGCCGCTGGAAAGACAATCTGATTTTGTTGTGGGTCATAGTAAGCATTAACCATATGGGCAGGCATATGCCATTCACTACGGTCAACAGGCTTGTTCCATTTGCTCCAGCTATGTGCGATTGAAATTTTAGCAAGGTTTTGCGCATTTTCAACTAATGACAACGAGTCATCAATGATTTTCTTAGCATAAGTTTCTGGCAATTTTTCAGGATAACCAATGTGTGGTGTAATGACGTTTAATTTAACAATGGCTTTATCACGTGTTTCTTTTGCTAACCAATCTGCTGACGTCAAACGTTTCTTGTAAACATCAATCATTGTCGCTACTTTATGTTCCACATCGGCTTTGGCTTCTGGAGAGAATTTTTGCCCAGCATACCAAAGACCAAGTGCTTGGTTATAAGGGCCCGAAGCTAAATAGTAAGATGCTTTTTTCTTATCCATAGCTTGTGGTGTCCCTGAAAGCGCACGACCATAAGCACCTGAAAGCACACGAATGTCATCTGTTAAGTAACCGTTAAACGCCCCCGTAGCTGATAAAACCAAATCCGCCTTTAGCAAATCCCAGTTCTTTTCTGAATAATAGTCAGCAGCAAACTCTGTCCAGAAACGTTCTTCAGGAACAATCACTTTGTCAGGAATTTCTCCCAAAATTTGCGTGAAAATAGCATCCAAAGGCAATTCTGGTGCTAATTTTGTAAAATCAGCCCAATCATATGGGTGATAAAGTTTGACGTATTCAGAAGATTCTTCACGTGACAAAACATATTTAGCGACTTTGGCATCTAATGCAATCACCTTGTCAAGCAAGTCTTTCGTTTCTTCAGCTGAAAAACCAAATTTTGGCAATAATTCTTCTTGCATTTGGCGCCAGATAGCTAGTAATTCTTTACCTTTTTCGTTATCTTCGGCATAGTAAGTTGTATCAGGCAAGATTGTTCCAGGAGCTTCTGCCCAAAGAACATTAAGCTGCGCATTCATGAAATCTGGGGCAACACCAAGCGGAAATTCATTTGGTTTTCCTGCCATTTCAAAATCTGCAATTTTGCCTGCAAATTCAGCAAAAGAATCCAAGTTTTTGTATTCTTCGATCAATGGAAGAACTGGCGCGACACCAACTTCTTCACGTTTATCATAATCTGAAGTCATACGATGAAACTTGATATAGTTTTGTAAAATACTATCCTCTGGTACATCTTCGCCGCTAAGCCATTTATCTGTTGTTGCCAACATTAAATCTTCAATCTCATCGGCTAAATCTGAAAAACCACCTGTACGTGGTTTATCATCAGGAATAACGGCTGTTTTTTCCCATTCGCCATTGACAGCATCATAAAAATCGTCTTGATATCGAGTCATAAAAAATCTCCTTTAATCTATTAGAACCATTTTATCAAAAAAAGGTGAGAATAGCAGATATAAAGCACATTTGTCAGAAATTAAATAACAGACTTTCTGACACTTTTTTGCTATACTTAGAGCAAGGAGGCAACTATGACTAAAAAACATTATAATTGGGCAACCCTGGGAACTGGTGTCATTGCTAATGAATTAGCGCAAGCACTTCAACAACAAGGGCGAAAACTCTATTCTGTTGCTAACCGCACTTATGATAAGGGGCTAGCTTTCGCTGAAAAATATGGCATTGACAAAGTTTATCAAACTATTGATGAGGTATTTGACGACCCTAACGTAGATATTATTTACATCTCAACGCCACACAATACACACATTAACTTTTTGCGTAAAGCCCTAGCAAACGGCAAACACGTTTTATGTGAAAAGTCAATTACGCTTAACGCTGACGAATTGGACGAAGCTATCAAGCTAGCTGAAGAAAATCACGTCATTTTAGCAGAAGCCATGACCATTTTCCATATGCCAATTTACCGCAAACTTTCAGAAATCATTGCAACTGGAAAACTCGGTGGATTGAAGCTCATTCAAATGAATTTTGGCAGCTACAAAGAATACGATATGACAAACCGTTTCTTTAATCGTCAGTTAGCTGGCGGTGCACTTCTTGATATTGGTGTCTATGCTCTTTCTTTTGTCCGTTGGTTTATGACATCAACGCCGACTCAAATTGCTTCCCAAGTAAAATTAGCTCCGACAGGAGTCGATGAACAAGCTGGGATTTTGCTAACTAACAGCCAAGGCGAAATGGCAACTCTGACGTTAAGCCTTCACGCCAAACAACCAAAACGTGGAACAATCGCCTACGATAAAGGTTATATCGAACTTTACGAATACCCTCGTGGGCAAAAAGCGGTGATTACCTATACCGAGGACGGACATCAAGAAGTCATCGAAGCTGGAAGTACCGCACTCGCTCTTTCCTACGAAGTCGCTGACATGGAAAATGCCGTTTCTGGTCAAGAAAATGCCATGCACCTCGACTACACCAAAGACGTCATGGACATTATGACAAAACTCCGCAAAGACTGGAACCTCACTTACCCAGAAGAAGAATGACAACACACAAAATGAGCAGGGAAATCTCCCCGCTCTTATATTTTCACCCAACAGATTCGCCTCAAAGTGCTATAATAAGCCTTAAAGAGAGAGTTAGAAGGGGATAAAATGGAAACTACACATACCAACCGAAAAAATGTGATTATTCGTTATGCTTGTTTAGTACTATTTATCATCCTTATGGGTATTGACATCTTTTTGGGAAAATCGTTGTCTAGCGGAGTATCTAAACTGCTTATTTGCACATCATGTCTTGCTATTCTTGGCATGATTATCGCTGGTTATCGGTATGAATGTGATAAGTTTGCCCAAACAGACGACTTGACGCGTATCAGAACGCTCGGTGTTTCCATTAATCCACATAGCCGTCTTGGAAAAATCAGCTACGGTTTAGCCATTGTATTGATAATTACCATTCTGGTCATTATCCTGCTTACTTGATAAATTTTCTTGATAAATGGCAAGTGTTTGATAAGGTTTTAAAGTGATTTTTTCAGAAAGGTTTGTTTCTGGATAATTGCTTAACAAAACTTGTCCTGACTGATAAGCTTCTGGCAAATCAAGCTCAACTTCTTTAGCAAAAAAATTATTCAACACCAACAACTGTTTTCCGTCAAAATGACGTTCAAACGCATAAATATAAGAATTATCTTGATAAGCTGACTGATAACTTCCTTCCGCAATAATTGGTAAGTCTTTTCTAAGACGAATCAATTGTTGATAGAAAGTGAAGATTGGTCCGCTTTTTTCATTTTCAACATTAATGTCACGATACGTTTTGCCAACTTTCAACCATGGTGTGCCTGTTGAAAATCCCGCATTCTCTGAAGCATCCCATTGCATCGGCGTACGGCTATTGTCACGTGATTTTGCTTGAATAATGGCAAATGCTTCCGCTTCTGTCTTGCCTGATGTCAGTAATTCTTGGTAAGCATTTAAACATTCAACATCAACATAATCAGCCATGCTGTCATAATCTGGATCGAGCATACCAATTTCTTCGCCCATGTAAATATACGGTGTACCACGAGACAAATGAATAGCTGCCGCTAACATGGTCGATCCCTCATTACGGAAGTTTTTAACATCTATGAAACGATTAATCGCACGAGGTTGGTCATGATTATTCCAGAAAAGTGCTGACCAGCCACCACCCTCACTCATTTTTTCCCCCCAAGTGTGGAAAAGGGTTTTTAATTCTTCAAAATCAAATGATTTTAACGTCCATTTTTGACCATTTTCGTAGTCAACCTTAAGATGATGAAAATTGAAAACCATATCCAATTCATGACTGTCAGGGTTGCTATACTGGATACAATTTGGAATGTCTGTAAAGCTCATTTCACCAACCGTCATGCTATTGTCATCTTGACCAAATGTCGCTTGATTTAACATTTTCAAATAATCGTGCGCAATCGGACGGTCTGTGTATTCAGGTTTACCATCAAAAGCAGTATTATCTTTCAGCTCTTCATCTTTACCAATTAGATTAATCACATCGAAGCGAAATCCCTTGACACCTTTTTCACGCCAGAAATTAACCACCTTGAACAATTCCTCACGCACATGCGGATTGCGCCAATTCAAGTCAGCTTGTGTAATGTCAAACAAATGCAAATAATATTTGCCAGTATCACCAAATGGTGCCCAAGCATTACCACCGAATTTTGAAACCCAATTCGTCGGCGTATCACGTAAAATGAAGAATTCTTGATAATATTTGCCCCCAGCTAAAGCTTTTTGGAACCATTCATGCTCTATTGAACAATGATTCAAAACCATATCAAGCATCAATTCAATACCATGTTCCTTAGCTTTTTGACTTAATTCTTCAAAATCAGCCATTGTCCCAAATAAGGGATTGACCGCTGTGTAATCTGAAATATCGTACCCATTATCACGTTGAGGACTTGGATAGAAAGGGTTGAGCCAGATGACATCAACACCTAATTCTTCCAAATAGGGTAATTTTTCAATAATCCCACGCAAGTCCCCTACGCCATTGCCTGTCGTATCTTTATAAGATTTTGGGTAAATCTGATAAACGACTTTTCTCTTATCAAATGCCAATTTTTGCTCCTTTATCACAATTTACTTGCTGTAAAAATCGCTTCCCCACGCGCAACATCACACGGCAATTCTCGCGTAACATCCGTCTGGAAATCATTTTGATTGGTCACAATAACAGGTGTCACCACAGGATAGCTAGCCGCTTGAATAGCTGCCATGTCAAAACTAATCAAAGCATCACCAACCGACACTCTATCACCTTGCTTAACATGAGCCGTAAAGCCGTCTCCGTCAAGATTTACCGTGTCCATACCGATATGCATCAGCAATTCAAGACCTTCATCTGAAACCAAACCAATCGCGTGTTTTGTTGGGAAAAGAACTGACACTACACCGTCAACTGGCGCAACCAATTCTCCTTCTGTCGGTTCAATCACAACACCTTGTCCCATAACACCTTGGGCAAAAACAGGGTCTGGTGCTTCACTCAAATTTTTAGCGCGTCCTGCAAGCGGACTTTGGATAGAAATCACTGTTCCTGCAGGCACTTCCGCATCCTTTTTAGCCTCAACAACTGCCTGAACTTGTGAATTTTCATCTGACTTCACTTCATCTTCAGCTTTTGTCAAGAAACCAACACGACGGAAAATAAATGTCAAAACAAATGGAATAACAATTGCAATCACCATATCAATGGCAAATAAGCCCATGTATTTTGCTTGAATCGAAAGAATACCTGGCAAACCACCGATACCAATCGCATTAGCCGTGATATTGAAACTTGTACAGAATAGCCCTGCAATACCTGAACCAATCATCCCTGCAACAAATGGGTAAACATACTTCAAGGTAACCCCAAAAAGTGCTGGTTCTGTGACACCAAGATAAGCTGAAATCGCTGCTGGCAATGAAATTTGAGCTTCACGTTCATCATGACGATTCATCACATAAAACGCCAAAACAGCAGAACCTTGAGCAATATTTGACAAAGCAATCATTGGCCAAAGCCCAGTACCACCAGCATCCGCAATCAATTGTGTATCAATCGCATTAGTCATGTGGTGTAAACCAGTAATAACAAGTGGCGCATAAAGTGCACCGAAGATAGCACCAAAGAGCCATTTCACAGGACCAGTCAATCCAGCAAGTACCACTGCCGAAATACCTTTACCAATTGTCCAACCAATCGGACCAAGCACCGTATGTGCCAAAATCAATGCTGGAATCAATGATAGAAACGGCACAAAAATCATCGAAATCACTTCTGGAATATGCTTACGCCAGAACCGTTCCAGGTAAGCCAAAGACAACCCTGCCAACAGCGCTGGAATAACTTGAGCTTGGTAACCAATCTTTTGAACCGTAAAGAAACCAAAATCCCAAGTCCAGTTTGCCGCAATTTCAGCAGCTGATGTGCTGGCAACATTATAAGCATTTAACAGTTGGTTTGGAGAAATCAAACAAATCCCCAGAACAATCCCCAGAATCTGGCTAGTTCCCATTTTACGTGTCACAGACCAGACGATTCCTACTGGTAAATAGTGGAAAATCGCTTCACCTGGCAGCCACAAAAATGAGTTCACACCAGACCAAAATTGAGAAACCTCAACAATCGTCTTACCATTCAATGCTGACCATTCAACACCTTCAAGAATATTACGAAAACCTAAAATCAAACCACCAACGATAATCGCTGGAATGATAGGTGTAAAAATTTCCGCCAACATTGCAAGCGCACGTTGTAACCAATTTTGATTTTTCTGCGCAGCTGATTTAGCCGCTTCTTTTGATACCCCTTCGATACCAGAAACCGCTGTAAAATCATTATAAAAAATAGGAACATCATTTCCGATAATTACTTGGAATTGCCCTGCATTTGTAAATGTCCCCTTAACCGCAGGGATGGCTTCCAAACGCTTAACATCCGCCTTACTCTCATCATTTAAAACAAAACGCATCCGCGTCGCACAATGCGTTACCGCCGCAATATTTTCTTTCCCGCCGATAGCTTCAAGCATTTCACGGGCATCTCTTTCAAATTTTCCCATATGTCTTCGGTAAAACCGACTCCTTTGTTAGTCTATAAATAGTTGCTAGCTTTATTTACAAGGTTATTGTAATCGTTTCCTATTTTGTCTGCAAGTTGTTTGCTGTAAATAAGCACATTTTTTCTTGATTTTTTCCAAGTCGTATGGTAATTTAAAAACAACTTTATAAAACTAAAGGAATTTCTCAACATAACTCATGAAAAAATACGAACAAATCTTTAAAGACCTTGAACACGATATTACCTCTGGCATTTACCAAGCTGGTGACTATCTCCCCACCGAAAACGAGCTAACCCAAACCTACCATATGAGCCGTGACACTATCCGCAAAGCGCTTAGTCTCCTTGCTGAAGCAGGGCTCATCCAGAAAATTCATGGTTCTGGCTCTCAAGTCATCAAACACGAGCAGATTGATTTTCCCGTTTCACAGCTCACAAGCTATAAAGAACTGGTCGATGCTCACCATATCAATTCCAAAACCAATGTCATTGCCATTGATAAACTTATCGTTGATGAAAAATTAGCTGCGCTGACAGGTTTCAAGAAAAATAACCTTGTCTGGCGAATCATTCGCCAACGTGTCGTTGACGGCACCGCTTCTGTCCTTGACATTGATTATTTAGACAAAAAAATCGTGCCAAATATGACACGAGAAATCGCCGAACAATCCATTTACGATTACCTTGAAAATCAACTCCACCTCATCATCGCTTACGCTCAAAAAGAAATCACCATTGACCAGATAACCAACCGTGACAAACTACTCCTTGACATCGGTGCCGAACACCACGTTGTCTCTGTCAAATCAAAAGTTTACCTCGCCAACAAACACCAATTCCAATTCACCGAAAGCAGACACAAACTCGAAAAATTCCGCTTCGTTGACTTCGCAACCCGAAAACCACAGTAACACGTGACACCTATTTGAGAATAAAAAAACGCAGTCTCTCCCATATCTCGAAAGTTTTGAAATACCTTGGATTTCCTGCTGAACTGTCAGCCCTACCACTCACAGCGCCTAAGGGGATTATCAAAAAGAAACTAGTTACAAATAATTATTGTTACTAGCCAATTTCAGAATGATTTGTGAACGAAGCGAGCACAAAAACGATACTTACTGCTGTTCACATAGCCTGAACCTAGAAATTGAAAAGCGAAAAAGCTAAGAAAGGCATTAAAAATTTTCTTCAATCAAAAAGCGGCTGGATATAAAATGTCCCGCTGCTTTTGCATTAATGTCGTAATCTGCGGTAAACATTTACCACCAATAAAAGCACGATTAGAATAAATATTACAAGGAATGGTGCAACCATCAAAGGTTTTACCTGAGAAGTAACACCATTAAGTGATTTTAAATTATTAATTTTGAAACTCGAACTATCAGCAGCAATTGTGAATGAAGAAGTAATATCAGTTTTTTCAGTACCATTTACAAGGTAGACCTTGGCATCTTTATTGTAAGTTAAACCAGTTGAAAGTGTATCTGATAATTCAAGATAGTATTCATCATACGAAGCAAGATTATCCGGTAATGTAGCAGTCAATTGGAAAGGTACTGAATCGTTAATATCGTAATCAGCAGAATCTTGCCAACCAATAGTTTCACCAGTTGTATCGTTAATATCTTTTAGATTTTTCTCAACAGTTGGAACACTTGTCCTAGATTCTACAAATTTCATCTCCTATAATCGTGAATTTATCCGCTCACTTGTCGAAAGTAGACATTTCTCGCTTTTAACTGCAAAATTTAATAACAAATCGCCCTTAGGTAACAATGTATTACGAAGCACACATTAGTCACTCTTTATGTTCTCACAAGTTTATAACTACATGTTATAGTAGCATCAAAAAGCCTAACATAGACAACGAACCTAACCCCAAGAATTAGACAAGAATCTAACAATTGGGGTTAGGTTTATTATCCGTGTTAGGCTTTTATTCATGAAATTTTCTGTGGACAAGTCAAAGTATTCTGCAAATACGTAAAAAAAGCCGAAAATCACCAGCTTTTTTACACAGATATCAACACTTATTCACAGCTTGTGGATAAGTATGGTTATATACTGGGGATAACTTGTGTATAAATACCTAAATAATCCTATAATATCAAGCTTTAACACTAATCCACAGAATTTGAAAACATATTGTTTATAACTCATTTTTCACAAGAAGAGTTTACCTCAAAACTTACTAGAAACCTTACCCTAAAGGGAGTTCTAAAATTTTCACAAAAAAAGAGTTGTGTACTTTTCCACAGCTATTATTCTTGACTAAACTTCCACAAGCTAGGAGAAATTGCCCAAAAATTTACTCTTTTCTGTGCTATTTTTCGTTACCTATGGCTTAAATTTACTATTTTTCTACTCATTTTGCAATTCAAAACAAAAAAAGAAAGAACCCCACTAGCGGAGTTCTTTCAGGAGATTATGAAAAAGAAAAGTTTTAGGATTGTTTATAGTATATAAAGACTTGCTTAAACTTACCTTAAGCTAAAAAATTATTTTTCCGAATAAGGATAGCCCAAATGTTCATAAGCTTTTTCAGTTGCCACACGACCAGTACGAGTGCGCATAATAAAGCCTTTTTGAATCAAATACGGCTCATACATATCCTCAACAGTATCACGCTCTTCAGCGATATTAACGGATAGCGTTCCTAAACCGACAGGACCACCGTTATAAACCTCAATCATGGTACGCAAAATTTTCTGGTCAATGTAATCAAGCCCCTCATGGTCAACATCTAACATCGTCAATGCTTTATCGGTAATATCTTTTGTGATAATACCATCTCCCATAATTTGGGCGTAATCACGTACACGTTTTAAGAGACGATTAGCAATACGAGGTGTTCCACGACTACGTCGTGCCAATTCTTGGGCAGCTTCATGGACAATTTCCATTTCAAAAATATCTGCCGTGCGTTCAACAATTTCTGTCAAATCTTCAACGTCATAGTATTCCATATGCCCAGTAATGCCAAAACGAGCACGTAAAGGATTAGAAAGCATACCAGCACGTGTTGTCGCACCAATCAGGGTAAACGGCGGTAAATCCAAGTGAACACTACGACTAGTCTCGCCATTGCCAATCATGATGTCAATATAAAAATCTTCCATGGCGCTATAAAGTACTTCTTCCACAGCCATTGGCATACGATGAATTTCGTCAATAAAAAGCACATCACCAGGTTCCAAATCATTCAAGATAGCAACCAAATCACCAGCTTTTTCGATAGCAGGTCCAGATGTCTGTTTTAAATTCACCCCTAATTCATTAGTAATCACAAATGCCATTGTCGTTTTACCAAGACCTGGAGGTCCAAACAATAGCACATGGTCCAAAGACTCGTCACGTAATTTTGCTGCCTCAATAAAGATTTTTAGCTGATTTTTAACCTTATCTTGTCCGATATATTCTTTTAAAAACTGAGGACGAAGCGTGCGCTCCGCAAATTCCTCATCACCCATAATATCATTATCTAAAATTCTGCTCATACCCTTATTATACCAAAACCAAGACCTACAGTGAATTGTTTAACTAGGAAATCCCACTAATACAATGATAACCAGCAATTTTATTAATAAAAAAGATCGAAGAATAAATTTTCTTCAATCTCACTTCCTTAAATTAAATCATCACGGCTGACTTGTTCAAACTTTTGGTCACCGTCATTTAATTTATCCCAAATGACAACCTCACCAGCTTTCAACGACTTTTGAACGTCAATGATACGTTGATTAGAAGAACCACGGAATTGCAACATTAAATTTTTCTTGGTAATATCAAAACGTCCGTCAACCAAAATATCGATTAAGCTAAGCATTTCCAGCTTATCTGGCGTTTCTTGCATCATTTCTTCCCATGTATAACCTGTCCAAGACCAAATGTCCTTTTCAGGCAATTCACGACGCACACGTTTGATTAATGGCAACAGAATCCCCGTATTAAGAAATGGTTCACCACCAAGAAGCGTTAGCCCTTGAACATAAGGTTGTGCCAAATCAGCCATGATTTGCTCTTCAAGCTCTTGTGTATAAGGCATACCAGCCTTGAAAGACCACGTTGCCGCATTGTAGCATCCTTTGCAGTGAAACATACACCCAGAAACATAAAGAGAATTGCGTACACCCTCACCGTCAACAAAGTTAAAAGCTTTGTAGTCAATGATTCGTCCTTGACTTAATTCCTCTGACTTCCATTCACCAGGCTCGGGAGTATTCCAATTTTTTTCTTCCATCCTAGCCTCTTTCTAGTTTTAATTTCCACTTATCCACAGGTTATTCTTCATCCAAATTTATCCAATAACGCTCGGTTGACTCACGGACATCCTCTAAAACACCACCATTTGCCAAAATCACTTTTCGGCTAGCAATATTATCCATGTGACAAGTCACCAAAGCTTGCTTGATATTTTTCTTTTTAGCTTCTAGTAAACCTAGATGAAGCTGTTCCTTAGCCAATCCCTTATGACGCTCTGACGGACGAATCGAATACCCAATATGTCCCCCCTTATTTAAGAGATTATCATTTAGACATAAACGTAAATGCAAAAATCCTAGAGCCCTTCCGTTATCACCAAAAGAAACAAATTGAATCGCTGGAACAAACGTTGACGGCACATCAATACCCATTTCACTTAATTGATTTCTTTCAATCCAGTCCTCATAAACAAAGTTATCCACAGACCAAAAACCGCCATCATGAGCAGATTGACTTGCCTCAAATTCTTTCATCATGTCAATAACAGCTGCTTTATCTGATAATTCAGGTCTTCGTAATTGCATAAACGGTACCTCTATTTGCTTTTCTTTTTAGCTTTTTCTAAAAACTGCGCTTTCAACTGATTAACACGCGCTTTTTTGTCAGTTTTCACATTTGAATGTTTTTCGTGAAAACGTTCAACTTGTTGCATACCCTTATAATCTAACTGATATTTTCCCATATGCTTTCCTTTCATTAAACTATCTATTTAATACAATAAAGAAGCTGGGACAAATGTCTCCAGCTTCAATATGTCCTGAAACTGTCTAAACCATATTTATTAACGCGTTTTCCATATTTGATATAAGTGATAAGAAGTCTCAAACAAGGAAAATGACTCGTTTAAAATAAGCAGGAAAAACTCCCGAATTGACAGGTTGGTGACTTTGTCAAGAACTGAGAGCCCTGTTATTTTCCCATTTTAAGCTTTATGTTTGCTGTAATCACCAGGATTTTTAATTGTTGAACCGTTCATGTGTTTCACACGAGCAGAAATTTCTTTGTGACGACCATTAACCATTGGACGGGCTTGTGGGTTTCCAAGATATCCACAAGTACGTTTAACAACATCTACTGTTTTAGGGTCGCTGTTACCACAGTTTGGACAAACAAAACCACGTTCAGTTGGTGTAAAGTCACCTTCAAATCCACAGCTATAGCAACGGTCAATTGGCGTATTTGTTCCAAGGTAACCAACACGGCTGTAAGCATAATCCCAAACAGCTTCTAGAGCTTTTGGATTTTGTTGAAGAACTGGGTATTCACAGTAATGGATAAAGCCACCTGTTGCACCAGCTTCTGGATAAGCTTTTTCAAAGTCTAATTTTTCAAATGGTGTTGGATCCTTACGAACATCATAGTGGAATGAATTTGTGTAGTATTCTTTATCTGTAATGTCTTTAACGATACCGAATTTTTCTGTGTCAAGACGGCAGAAACGGTCTGTCAAGCTTTCAGACGGTGTTGAATAGATTGAGAAATGATAATCAAATTCATCTGACCATTCTGTACACAATTTTTTTATCTTACGAATGATATCAACTGTGAATTCTTTGGCTTCTGGGTTTGTTTCCCATTCTGGACCATAAAAGACTGTACCAACTTCGTAAAGTCCGATATAACCAAGTGAAACCGTTGCACGGCGATGACGGAAAAGTTCATCAACATTATCATATCTGCCGAGACGTTTACCAAAAGCACCGTATTGGTAAAGAATTGGCGCATTTGCTGGTGTCGCTTCTTTAACACGTTCTACACGGTAAACAAGTGCATCTTTAGCAATGCCCATACGTTCGTTGAAGATTTCCCAGAATTTATTGATGTCGCCATTTGATTCCATGGCAATACGTGGAAGATTTACAGTCACAACACCAAGGTTCATACGACCTGAGTTAACTTCGACACCATTTTCATCTTTCCAACCTTGTAAGAATGAACGACATCCCATTGGCGCTTTAAATGAACCTGTCAATTCAACGATTTTATCGTATGAAAGAACATCTGGATACATACGTTTTGTTGCACATTCCAAAGCTAATTGTTTAATATCATAGTTTGGCGTCCCCACTTCAAGGTTCAAACCACTCTTCAAAGTGAAGATAAGTTTAGGAAAAATAGCTGTACGATGTTCACTACCAAGACCTTTAATACGGATAGTTAGGATAGCTTTTTGGATTTCACGTTCAAACCAGTTTGTTCCCAAACCAAATCCAAGAGAAGTAAATGGTGTTTGTCCGTTTGATGTAAACAACGTATTGATTTCGTATTCAAGACTTTGCATAGCATCATAAATGTCTTTTTTCGTTTTTGTACAAGCATAATCTTCACGACGGTTTTCTGCTACCCAATCTTGAGCATCTTTAAGATGTTTTTTATAGTTAAGCTCAGCATATGGTGCCAAAAATTCATCGATACGGTCCGCTGTACAACCACCATATTGGCTTGACGCAACATTCGCAATGATTTGTGAAATTTGCGCGGTTGCAGTTTGGATAGATTTTGGACTTTCTACCTCAGCATTACCAATCTTGAAGCCATTTGCAAGCATACCCTTGAAATCAATCAAACAGCAGTTTGTCATTGGAGTGTACGGGCTGTAATCAAGGTCATGATAATGAATATCACCTTTTTGGTGAGCATTGGCAACATGAGCTGGCAGCATTTTAAGACCAATTGATTTACCAACAATACCTGCAGTCAAGTCACGTTGAGTATTAAAAACTTCACTATCTTTGTTGGCGTTTTCATTAACGACAGTTTGATCTTTGTTCAATAGTTTATCAATCGTAAAATTGATGTCTGTCGCTTGAGAGCGCGCAAAATCACGTTTTGTACGATAATTAATATATTCTTGTGCAATCGCATATTCATTTGCTTCTAGAAGCTCATGCTCAACGATATTTTGAATTTCATAAATTTTGACATTATCTTTGAAGCGATCAAAAATTTCAGCAATGATGTTATCTGAAATAGTTTCCAATTTTGCTTCAACAACTGGTGACATTTTTGTCACATTAATACTTGCTTTTACTAAAGCATTATAAATTTTATCTGCATCAAAGTTTACAGAACGTCCATCACGTTTGATAACTTTAACAGCTGGTTGAGTCGCAATTGTTTCTTTTTCTAATGTAATCATATGAACACTCCTTCTCACTCGTCTATTATAACACGTAAGAAAAAAAAATCAATATCTTGTGGTCGTTTTTTTATTAGACCACAAGATATTGCGTTTATCCTCTATTTTTTATGATAGACGGTAAAGCCTGATACACCGCTGATTGAGACCTCTTCATAGTTTGAAGAAATATCATTTTTTATTGTATCAGAAATTTTTTCATCATTATTAACAACAATATACGACGCTAGATTTTGTAATAATTCATCTTCTAATGTTTTTTCATTAGATGTTTTAGTCGTATTCACAACAGGCGATGTAAATTGTGAACTGCTTGCTAACTGACTCTCAATCCCAACCTTAGATGATGTGTCCCAAACGTAAATCGTATCATCACTAGATGTTTGCTTCTTCAAATAGCTTGCAATCGTTGAACGCTCACTATCAGTACTAGCTGACAAAAGATGAGAAACCACAGGTTGTCCCACACCAATGACAAGCACCAAAATCGGCAAATAAAGATGACAACTTAGATATAATCCAAAAATACCATTGTCACCACAAGATGATTTCTTACGACGATGTGATATTTTCGTCAAGCTGCGTTGATAACGTTCACCCAATGCCATTGCGGTTAACAACAAACCAAAAGGCAATACTGTTAACAAATGATAGAAATGATAACTTTGTGACAAAAGGTCCATAACTAAGAAGCCTAAGAAAACAAGGAAGATAAGCCATTTAGATACCTTGTCACTAGCTCCCTTAGTGATTTTTCCAAAAGTAAGCGCACCAAGTAAAATCCCTGAAACTAGAGCTACAACAACTTGGAATAGCAATGTCAAGATAAAATTACTATCATTTGTCGCAAAATACGTAAATTGATAAACAATTGCTTGAGAAATATAGGATGACAACACCTGCAAATTCAGGATAAAGTAACCAACTGTGTAAAAGACAAGAATTGTTCCGAAAATGATACACAATAATTGATATAATCCTCGAGCAAAATGCTTTTGTGTTAAATTATAAACGATAATGGTTAGGAAAGAAAGCCCCCAGAACACCAAAGTACGTGGCTCTAAAAGCATTGCTGCTGCGCCAGCAAATCCATAAAGGATAAAGGCTTCGTCTTTAATGATATCCGCAAAATATTTTGTTAGGAACCACAAAGATACCATAACAAATGGCGTCGCAAATTGGATAGGATACAAACCACCAAAACCAAGAGCAACGTTTAATAGGTAAAAAATACCACTAAAAGCAACTGCTACACGTTGGCTACTAGTAAAGTAATTAACCAATTTATAGAAATAGATTCCTGATAAGTAGAACGTTACAATTTGAATTGGCACCAACCACAACGTAGAACCAAGATAGTAAGCCAAAGCAATCAAAGCATAATAAAGGAAGCCACCTGTCGCAAACATATCTGTAAACGGAAGTTGTCCTTTGGTAAACATTAAACCAATGTAAAGGTTTTGAGATTGCACACTATTTGCCATATCTGTAAAGACTGGTATTGATACCGACAAACAACTAACAACAACACTCAATATTAAAAGGTAAAGTTTATGAGGTCGTGGGACCTTTGTTCTTCTAGACGCCTCTTGGTGACTTTTGTTCTCACTAACCTTACGAACTGAACGACTTGAACGGCTGTAAGATTGTGCAGTACTCTGATCTACATTTACTTGTTCTGATGTATTCACTTATTCTCTCCTTGAATTGTCATACTTTAAGTATAACAGAAACTAATCATTAGTCAATTTGGGGAGTATAGCACAGTAAACTAAAATTTCCCTAAAACGGTGATAAGGTTTGGTTTTATAGCGCTTCAAGAAGCTTCTTTCTTCTTTGCTCAAACACGCTTTCTTTGCCATGATTCACACCTCCTTTACTTAGTATTCGTAAAAGAGCATGAAAAAAAGCATAGGCATAACCTATACTTCCCTTCAACATATCAAGACAATATTAGTCCTCATCTAAAAAGCTATTGAAAACTTCTTCAATCATATCCCACTCAGCATCTGAATCTTCAGGAATTGGTTGAAGGTCACCTTCAGTTCCATCTTCATTTTCAGTAAATGAGTAAGCTTGAATTTCAATTTGTCCTTGTTCATCTTCTTCAGCACCCGCTGGTACCAAGAGAACGTAGTTTTTCCCAAACTCTTCACGTCCATCAATAGTCAAAAGAATTTCAAAAAGTGTTTCATTACCTTGATCATCTACCAGTGTAATAACTTCATGTTCGTGATCGTGATTATGGTTATGTGCCATAAAGTTTCTCCTTTAATGAATTAATGATTAGATTAAAACATTCTATCTAAATAATTTTGCAAAATAAGCTGCGCAGCCAATTTATCAATAACTTTCTTACGTTTTCCACGGCTAACATCAGCTTGTTCAACCAACATTCGCTCTGCTTGAACAGTTGTCAAACGTTCATCTTGATAATCAACAGGAATATTGAAAAGTTCGTTGATTTTATCACCGTATGCCTTACTAGCTTCTACGCGAGGACCTTCTGTGTTATTCATATTTTTAGGCAAACCAACAACAAACTTATCAACCTTATACTGTTTAACTAACTCTTCAAGTCGTTCAAAACCAAATTCGCCAGCTTCTTCGTCAATTCTGACAATTTCTACGCCCTGTGCTGTAAATCCTAGCGGGTCACTGATAGCAACACCAACTGTCTTTGAGCCAACGTCTAGTCCCATAATTCTCATTTCAAGTCAATTCCATTTCCTTTGAGATAGTAGCGGACAAGCTCTTCAACAATTTCATCTCGTTCGTATTTACGAATTTGATTTCTGGCATCATTGTAACGAGGAACATAAGCAGGGTCCCCACTTAAGACATAACCAACAATCTGATTGATTGGATTATACCCTTTTTCATCGAGAGAACGATACACAGTTGTTAAGGTTTCACTAATTTCTTTCTTGTTGCTATCGTCTAAATTAAAGCGTACAGTTTCATCTGTAAATCCCATACTTACACCTTCTTTCTAAAATAGCTGTCACTATTTATTATAGCTTATTCACAAAGATTTCACAAGAATCTGACTTTATTTCACCAAAGTTTATTTTCATTTTCAAATCCTTCATTTCAATTGTCCCATTAAGCAACCTTTGCCCCATCCCTCAACTATCACCAAACTTTTTACTATTTTTATAAAAATAAAAAAGCAAAGCACTCGTTTTTTCCACGCACAATCAACTACTATAACCCTTAAAAATTCCTCGATTCTAACAATATACGCTAAGGAAAATATCAAAAAAGCTCCTAAACGGAGCTTTTAGACTATCTATTACAACGCTGCACGAAGGCGAGCTTCTGCATTTTCCACATTACGAATGGAACGTGGAAAGAAAGCACGAATATCATCTTCTTTGTACCCTACTTGAAGGCGTTTATCGTCAATCAAAATTGGACTCTTCAAAATACGCGGATTTTCTTGAATAAGGTCAATAACCTCGCTCAGATTTAAATCCTCAATATCGCAGTCAAGTGCTTTTGCATAACGGTTTTTAGATGAAACGATACTTTCAATCCCGTTTTCTGTTTTAGTTAATATCGCTAAAATTTCTTCTCGTGTTAGTGGTTCTTTTCCTAAATTCTGTTCTTTATAAGGGAGCTGATGAGCGTTTAGCCATGTCTTGGCTTTCTTACAGCTTGTACAACTTGAAATTGTGTAAATTTTAATCATGTGCACTCTCACTTTCTATCCCATGATAGTTGTATTATAGCACACCAACCTTAACGAAAACATAGGACCTAAGACCTATTTTTTCAAAAAGTCAATTAAAAAGATTATTTTTTTCAATAAAAATCTAAAAAAATCATTTGTGATTTTGAAAACGCTCCATTTATTTCTGAAAAAATCGAAACTCAGGTCAAATATTTTCATCTTAGATTGACATTCTTACACAAGAAAACCCCGAGACAATTGTCCCAGAGTTTCAACGTTATTATGAATTATTCTTCGATTTCGATAGCATCATCTAAATCAAGAACAACTTCGTCAACATTATCATTAGTTGCTGCTGATTCTTCAACAACATCTGCTGCTTTCTCATCTTCGGTTTCTTCTACGAGACCGTAGTGAACACGTACTTTGTGGTCGATTTCATCAAAGACTTCTGGGTGCTCTGCCAAATATTTCTTCGCATTTTCAGAACCTTGTCCGATTTTCTCACCGTTATACGAGAACCAAGCACCTGCTTTTTTGATGATGTCTAGGTCGCTAGCAATCTTAACAAGCTCACCCGTACGTGAAATTCCTTCACCATACATAATTTCAACTTCAGCTGTTTTAAATGGTGGCGCAACTTTGTTTTTAACCACTTTGATTTTAGTTTCTTTACCGATATTGCTATCTTTTTGGTCACCAGAACCTTTGATTTGTGTGTTACCACGAACATCAAGACGAACTGACGCATAGAACTTAAGCGCGCGTCCACCAGGTGTTGTTTCTGGGTTACCAAACATCACACCAACTTTTTCGCGCAATTGGTTGATGAAAATAGCAATTGTTTTTGTTTTATTAATTGAAGCTGACAACTTACGCATTGCTTGACTCATCATACGAGCTTGCAAACCAACGTGATTATCACCAATGTCACCATCGATTTCGGCACGAGGTACAAGGGCAGCAACGGAATCGACAACGACGAGGTCAACAGCACCTGAGTCAATCAATTTTCCTGCAATTTCAAGACCTTGTTCCCCAGAGTCAGGTTGTGACAAGAGAAGCTCATCAATGTTAACACCAAGAGCCGCAGCATAAGCTGGGTCAAGTGCGTGTTCGGCATCGATAAAGGCAGCAATTCCACCTTCTTTTTGAGCTTGTGCTACTGCATGAAGCGCAACAGTTGTCTTACCAGAACTTTCAGGTCCATAAATTTCAATGATACGCCCTTTAGGGTAACCACCTGCACCCAAAGCAATATCAAGAGCCAAGCTACCTGAACTCATGACTTGAACTTTTTGTTCAGCACGTTCACCAAGGCGCATAACAGCTCCCTTACCGAAATCTTTTTCAATTAATTTCAAGGCATCATCAAGTGCCTTTTTACGCTCATCACCAAATTTTTTAGTGATAGCTTCTGTTTTCTTTGTCTTTTTAGCCAAATTTTTCCCTTTCTGTTTGTTCGAGATACTAACTTCATTATACCAAATTTTAGCCTTGTAATAAAGCTTGACGTACTAAGTTGAAAGCATATAAAGTAGCAATATAACGGACGTCTGAACGGCTTCGCCCACCTATAACAACACGAATAGAATGAACTTTTTCTCTAGTCGCAATACCAATGAAAACTGTTCCTGCTGGATGTCCTTCTAAGCTATCTGGTCCTGCAACACCTGTCAAACCGATACCAAAATCAGCATCTGTCAATAAACGTGATTGCTCTGCCATTTTTTCAGCTGTAAAGTGACTTACTACACCATGTTCTTGCAAATCTTTAAGAGGAATGTGAAGCATTTTTGATTTTTCTTCTATACTATACGTCACAAATCCGCCATTAAATACTGCAGATGACCCTGAAAAATCAGCGATACTAGATTGGAATAGCCCTGCGGTCAAACTTTCTGCAGCTGTAATAGTTTTGTGCTTTTCTTTCAACAAATCAAAAACAACACGCGCCATATTGTTATCATCACCGTAGCCATAAAGTAACTGTTCAAGAGGAATACTATTTAATGTTTTTTTGGCTAGAATTTTATGCTCTAGAGCATCCAATTTCGCTTTTGCTGACGTCACATCATCTGCCTTGGTTGATAAACGAAGGGTCACCTCACCTGTTTTCGCATACGGAGCAATCGTTGGGTCTGTTTGGTTATCAATCAAATCTGCCAAGACGGTCACTAACTGGCTTTCACCAATCCCAAAGAAACGCAACACACGTGAATAAAGCTGCTTATGGTCTCCAGACAACAAAGGCACTAGAGAATCCAATACCATTGGTTTTAATTCACTCGGTGGTCCAGGGAGAACAACGTAGGTCACGCCATTTACTTCTAGCACGCCACCAACAGCCAAACCAGTGCTATTTTGCAACGGTATTGACCCTTCAATCAGCTGTGCTTGACGTTCGTTATTAGCCGTTCTAGCAAACTGCGGACGTGTCGCAAAAAATTCGTCCAAACGCTTGTTAGCTTGTTCATCAAAGACTAAATCGCGTCCCAAATATTTTGCTAACGTTTGTTTTGTTAAATCGTCTTCTGTCGGACCAAGCCCTCCACATAAGACAACTAATTCACTTCGCTTGCTTGCTAAATCAATAACTGATAAAAGACGTTCTTCATTATCACCAACAGCTGTTTGAAAGAACACATCAATTCCTAACTTGGCAAATTCTTCCGATAAAAATTGAGCATTTGTATTTGTGATTTGTCCTGTTAGAATTTCTGTTCCCACAGCAATGATTTCAGCTTTCATAATTGCCACCTACTTATCTATTCGTAATTTAGTTTTATTCTATCAAAAAAAGCAACAAATTTGCTGCTTTTTGCTACAAAGCCAGATTTTAATGAGAAAATATTAGTTTAATATGTTGTCAACTTACTTTACTACTTTGTCAACTTAGGCTGTTTTCTTAACCATATAATGACTAGTAAAAACAAGAAAAGTAATGATGCCATAAAGTTGACTGCCATGACTTTTTCAACAGCAAATACTTTTACCATTAAGCTCAAAAGGCACAATAAACAAATACTTCCCAAGCGACTAATGGTCGATTTAAAGGAAACAAGAGACGAGATATTGTCAATTGACACCATTTTGTTGAAATAATAATTCAAAATAAATTCAATGACATAAAAAAACAAAGATGAAAATAAAATAAGCTGGCAATAACACCCAAAGGTGTTTTGAAAGGAAGGTCAAAGGAAGAAAAATAATCAACAGACAAAACTTAATAAGCCCTGCGTATTTTTTAATCCCATCCATATTGATAGAATATGAAAACAGCGTGATAATTTGAAAAGCGATGTAAAAGGCTGGAAAATATTTGGTATCCACACCTTTACTCAGGAAAAACGATTGCCACAACTGAAAATGGGTTTGAAAAAAGATTTGCGTCAAGAAATCAAAAATCAGAATAACACCCAGTCGTGGTTGCTTTCTTAACTCGATAAAACTATCTGTAATCTGCTGTTTTAAAACAGAAACATAGCTCTCTTCTAGTGTCGTAGTTTTTAGATTTTCATTGAAAAAGAAAAATGTCACAAGAGTTGAAGCCACTAAAAAGGCGATACCTAAAACATAAATATTGATACCAATGATTAGATAGAGAACACCACCCAGACTACTTCCCAATAAAAGCCCAACAATTTCCAAACGATTATTGAGCGCTAGAAATTTTCGAAGGTCGTCCTCACGATGAGCTATTTTTAATTGATTGATAATGCAGGCATCAAGCGTTCCACTATCCAAAGCCGAAGCAATCCCATAGCAAAACCAAGCAGCGAAGATAAGGTAAAAATTGTTACTAAAAAGGACAATCAAAAACATCACTATCAAAAATAACTTTGATAGACTATAAATATTTTTGCGGGAATAATTGTCTGCAATCAACCCGCTTGGAAATTCAAACAGAACAATCGCAATACTATAAGCTGATTGAACAATCAAAATCTGCGACAAACTCAACCCTTTTGACAATAGAATAACCGTTAAAATCGAGTGCGGCATGGAATAAGCCACCGTAACTAAAAAATTTGCCCAAAGGTAAACAAAAGTGTTCCTAGTAATACTTTTCATAACTCCCACCTACCCTCATCATATCAATTTTTCTTTACAGGATACTCTTATTTCCCGATGATGTCAAGATTTATTTGAAACTTTAAACTAAACCAGAAAAACAATCTTTTTGGCAGTTAGCACCACGTTTACACCTAATTGACAACCATGTAAACCTCATCAATGCCGTTTCAAATTTTTTATTTAGAAATAAATTGCTATATCAATGGAGTATTATTACGAGCGAAGCGAGCAACAAGGGGATACTTTCCGCCGTGGTGAAAGTGGCTGAAAAATGATAAAAACAGCCACTCGGAAGTTTTGAGACCCTAGGCTCAAAACTTAGGCATGGAATTCCAACGGAAGTCGCTGCCGTCCGCACCACTTAAGGAAAGTATCAAAAAAAGAAATTTTTCATCCATTTCACCTATAAAAGCTGACCAAATCACTAATGGCCAGCTTTCCTTTTATTGATATTGTGCAGCGGCTGCTTTGATTTCAGCAATTGTTGCGGATTGGATTGGGACACTAGTGTCAAAAGTAATCGTGCCCTCTTCAGTTGTCAAACTACCAACAACTGTTGATTCTGCATCATCAGCTGAATAGCCAATTACTAGTGCTTTATCTGCGGGTGTTGTTCCATCATCAATGACAACGATACATTTGTCATCAGACAAAACTCATCTGGATTTTCACCAGTGGCTCTAAAGTATTGAACAAATTCTCGAATAGTTGTATTACTAATCTGTGCCACCTCGTCATCAACTGATGATTGTTGTTTCACGACTGTATCTTTAGTATCAGCTGTCACAACCTTAGTTGGTTGAACCGAAGTTTACTTTGTTGTCAAACTAGCACCAAATGCGCCTAATAAGGCAAAAGCTGAAAGTGATATAATAATATTCTTTCTCACCATATAAAACCTCCTTTAGTCTATCATACACCGAAAATAAAGTAAAATAACATTTTGTAGCGTTTAGTAACACAAATTTTTTAGGAGATTAGGATATGCGTTGGGTTTTTGGAAAAGTTTATAAGGATATTCGGCAATCAAAGGGGTTAACACAGGAAGAAATTTGTGATGACATGCTCGCCCGCTCTACCCTGGCTCGTATCGAAGGCGGTCAAGTTATCCCTAAATTTGATACTTTCATTTTTCTTCTCCAGCAAATCAACATGAACTTGGAAGAATTTGAATACATTTGCAATGTCTATCAGCCAAGTGAACGTCAAAAATTATTAAATATCGCTAATAATAATCTATCAATTACCGACAACACCGAGCTCTTATCTCTCAAACGACAATGTCAAGAATATCTTCAAATACACCATGACATACCGATTCAACAACTTCTTGACAGACTAACTGTTACTATCCACGTAAGAGAATTTAGTGGGGAATCAAAAGATACTACCTTTCAAGAAAAAACTCAGAAAATTTGGTATTATCTTGAAAAACAAAACACTTGGTATCAGAATGATTTCAAATTACTATTAACAATTCTTTACCATTTTCCACTAGAGACTCTGAAAACAATCACTCCCAAAATTTTAACTAACTTAGTCAAATACACCGACCTTTACAACATCAAGCCGTTGCAATTGACCTTGTTAACCAATCTCGCAAGCATTTATCTGGACAATCATCAAACCAAAGAATGTGAAACATTTTCTCTAGAAGCCCTAAAACTTGCTAAGGAATTAAAACGCTATGACTTTTTAGGAATTGCGCAAGTCCGCCTTGGCAGTTGTCGTGATGATAATAGCTTAATTGATAAAGGAATGTCTCTACTGCACTTAACCGAAAAAGGAGAAAAGATTTTTGAAGCACTTGAACAAGAAGTAGCAAAGCACAAGTAAATTTAAGCATATAAAAGCACTCCCCAACTGATAAGTTGAGGAGTGTTTCATGTGAAACAATAGCCAAAAAAGCTTTAAATTAAGCTTTCATCAACATTTTAAGGCTTGATTTGATGTATTGTTCTGCTGTTTCATTTGTTCCTTCAAAGAACTTACGAATTTTCTTGAGCTCTGCAGCTTTATAGCCAAGTGCCAAAAGAGCTTCCATAGCTTCCTCAAGCTGCTCGTTTGTAGCTGTTTTTGTCTGAGAAGCTTTGCCATTTTCCACCGAAACATCGACAAATTTTCCTGCTAAATCCAAGACCATTTGTTGAGCTGTCTTTTTTCCAATTTTTGGAAATTTCATCAAATACTTGATATCACTAGTGTCAATCGCATTGACAAGCCCTTCATTATCATCAACCGCAATAATCGCTAGCGCAGTTGTCGGACCAATCCCAGAAACTGAAATCAAGTTAAGAAAAACAGCTTTTTCATCTTCTGTGTGAAAACCAAATAACAATTGCGCATCTTCACGAATGACTTGGTGTAAATAAATCTGAACCTCTTGGTTGACAAGGTCTGAAAAACTGTATGGGTTAGCAACGTTGACAATATAGCCCAGCCCTCCAGCCTCGATAACAATGTATTTGGCGGTAATTTTAGTTAATTTTCCTTTGATATAATCATACATCTTAGTATTTTCCTAACTCTCTTAAACTTGTGTGATTTTCTTGAATACGGCGGAACATTTTTTCCATGTCAGCTTTGGTAAAGTTGACAAGAACTGGACGTCCATGTGGACAGTTATAAGGATTCTTACATTGTGATAACTGAACCAAAAGATGTCGGGCGGAATAATCATCAAGAATGTGATTCGCTTTGATTGAGCGTTTGCATGACATCATGATTGCCAATTCTGCACGATATTTCTTCACCGATACTTCATTTGTCAACAACAGCATATCACACATCTCATAAACAGCCGTCTCAATTTCCTCTTCTTTCATCCAAATTGGGTGTTCACGGAGAATAAAAGTGTTGTTTCCATATGGTTCTAGATAAATACCAACTTGATTTAACAGCTCCATTTTTTCTTGCAACTTAATAAAATCAGCTCCAGAAAACTCAAAAAGGTATGGCATGAGAAGCTGCTGTAAAGAGCTGTCAACGTCGCCGATTTTCTCACGATAATATTCATATTTAACACGTTCTTGAGCAGCGTGTTGGTCAATGATATAAAGCCCACCATTTCCCTGTGCAAAAAGATACGTTCCGTGCATTTGTCCGAAATAATCTAATTCTGGGAAAGTTGATGACTCCTCATTATCAAGACTTTCAATCATCTTATTGATTTTTGTCTTGTTTTTAAAATCGAGATTATCATGTTCATCATCTTGATTATCTACTTCGGAACGCTGCGCATATTTCACTGATGTTTGTTGCTTGTCAACTTCCTTGACAGAGTTGTCAACCTCATTGAATAACTGTACTGGTTGCTCTTCAACCGTATCTGACTTAACAAAGAAATCACGACGTTCTTTATCATAATAAAGGTCTGTTTGTTTCAACGGCAAGCTCGTTTGCTCTGGTTTCGGAAGCCCACGTGTGCTTGATTTCGCCAGATTTTCTAGAGCATCAGGTATCAAATCTTGCTCACGCAGACTCTCTGCAATAGCAGAGCTGATTAAGCTCATTAATTCTTTTTCCTTTGAAATACGAACTTCTTGCTTCGTTGGGTGAACATTGACATCAGCTAAATAAGGGTCGATTTGAATGTCGATAACAGCAATCGGAAAACGTCCCACCATCAATTTTGAACCATAACCGTCCAAAATCGCACGATTGAGCAAAAAGTTTTTAATATAACGACCGTTAATCAAAATCGTAATATAGTTTCGGTTCGCTCGTGTCAATTCTGGCAGACTAATGTAACCAGACACTTCAAAATCGAGGTCAGCATTCGAAATCTCAATCATTTTTTTAGCCGTATTAAGCCCATAAATACCAGCAATTGCTTGTCGCAAATCACCAGTACCAGATGTTGTTGTCATTTGACGACCATCATTAATCAAGCTAAAAGCTACCTCTGGGTGCGCCAAACTCAAACGATTCACCACATCAACAATATGAGCTAATTCGGATTGGAGACTTTTCATGTATTTAAGACGTGCTGGCGTATTATAAAAGAGATTTTCAACCGTAATTTTGGTTCCAACGGGTGTAGAAATCGGTTCTTGTTTTTCGATTTCACCACCTTTGGCTACTAGCAATGTTCCATAATTTTCATCTGCCGTTGCTGTTTTGACTGTAAAATGACTAATGGAGGCAATTGACGGTATCGCTTCACCACGAAAACCTAACGTCCTAATACGGAAAAGGTCAGCTTGATTTTTAATTTTACTTGTGGCATGGCGGTGCAAACTTAATGCAACATCATCTTGAGCAATTCCTTCGCCATTATCTGTCACTTGAATTTTCTTTAAACCAGCTTCTTCAATTTCAATGGTGATTTGGCTGCTCCCTGCATCAATCGAATTTTCCACCAATTCTTTGACAACGCTAGCTGGTCGTTCAATAACTTCACCCGCTGCAATTTGGTTAGCCAAAACCTCTGGCAACTCAATAATTTTACTCATGATTTATTTATTAGCAAGCCTTTTAAAGGCAGCCTTATTCCTTTCATTCTTGCTTGTTTATCCTCTATTATAACACAAACTAAAAAGCAATCTTCTTTAAGACTGCCTCTTATTGTTACAACATATTTTTTAATTCATAAATAACATTCATGGCTTGCATTGGTGTTAAATTCATCAAATCAACTTTTTTGAGTACTTTAATCACTTCTTGATTAGATGAGTCATCAGCAAATAAACTTAGTTGCTCTGCCACTGGTTCTGCTACTTCTGATTTTATAGTAATTGGCTCAGCTTCCACCTCAGGGGTCAATTGAAGCTGCGCAGCACCTGATTCTAAATTTGTCAAGATACTGTCCGCACGTTGTAATAATTCTTCTGGTAAACCAGCAATTTTTGCAACATGAACCCCGTAAGATTTGTCTGCTGGACCTTCTGCAATTTTATGAAGAAAAGTCACATCACCATTTTTCTCAAGAGTCGCAACGTGAACATTGACAAGATGCGTCAAGATCGTTGACAAAGCTGTCAACTCATGATAATGGGTTGCAAACATGGTCTTTGCACCAATATGATCATGGATATATTCAATGATTGATTGCGCCAAAGCCATACCGTCATAGGTTGCTGTACCACGACCTAGCTCATCAAAAAGAATCAAGGATTGAGAACTTGCACGTTTGATAGCTTGGTTAGCTTCCATCATTTCCACCATAAACGTTGACTGTCCTGAAATCAAATCATCTGCCGCACCAATACGCGTGAAAATCGCATCAAATACTGGTAAATTGACACTTTCAGCAGCTACGTAAGACCCCATTTGAGCCATAATAACGGTCAAGGCAAGTTGACGCATATAAGTTGATTTACCACTCATATTTGGACCAGTAATTAGCTGAATGTTGATATCGGCATCAAACGTAATCGTATTAGGAATATATTCTTGCGTTCCCATGACTTTTTCAACGACCGCATGACGACCTTTTTCAATTTTAATCTCATGGCTATCGTTGAATGTTGGACGAACATAATGATTATTTTCTGCAACAACGGCTAAACTTTGTAAAACATCAACGGTTGAAAGCGCCTTAGCCAAGTCTTGCAAACGAGTAATGTAACGCTCAACTTGTCCGCGAACGCGCATAAAAATATCATATTCTAAGCTTGCTGATTGCTCACGCGCCTCCAACATCTCACCTTCAATTTTAGCCAATTCTGCCGTTCCGAAACGCTCTGAATTTTTCAACGTTGCCTTGCGGAAGAAATAATCTGGCACTAGAGAGAGATTGGAATTTGTTACATGGAAATAGTATCCATCTTTTTTATTATAATCAATTTTTAGATTGGTAATCCCACTTGCAGCACGTTCCTTAGTTTCAACTTCTGCAATCCAACTAGTCCCCTCGCGCATAACCTTACGGTATTTATCCAAAATCTCATCAAAACCTGTACGGATAATGCTGCCTTCTGTGATAACAGCAGGAGCATCTGGGTCAATAGCTGATCGAATCAACGATTCTAGTTCTGGCAAAGTGTCAATGCTATTGACAAGCTTGTCAAGGTGAGGGCTTTCAAACGATTCTAAAATCGCCTTAATCCTTGGCACTTGTGCCAAGGTATGACCGAGTTGTAATAAATCTTTTGGATTAGCTTTTCCAAATGACACACGACTCGCTAGACGTTCAATATCATAAACACCTTTGAGACTATCCGTCAAATCACTACGCTCAAAGAAATTATCTAGGAAAACTTGAACAATATTTTGGCGCTCTTCAATCTGTGCTTGGTTCACCAAAGGACGGTCAATCCAATTACGCAACAGACGCATTCCCATAGCCGTTTTAGTTTCATCTAGTAACCAATAAAGGCTACCATGTTTTTTACTTGTTCGAGCATTTTCTAATAAATCCAAACTAGATTTTGTCGTGTAAGACATTTGCAAGTAATCTTTGATTTCATAATGAACCAATTTTTGCAAATGGCTTAGCTCACGTTTTTGCGTTGTATGAACGTATTGTAGCAATTTTTCAGCTGCTGAAATTTCTAAGGCTGTTAAATCTGGGTCGATTAAATGCACATCTTCATAACGTTCTTGTTCAAACGATAAGAGTAAATTTAATTGTTTGACTAAGCTATGTTGCTCTGTTTCAGAAAGCTCATAACCAACAACGATTTCACGCGCTTTAAGGTTCAGAATTTCACTTCTAAGGCTTGTAAAATCAGAAAGACTTGTTGAGAAAAATTCACCTGTTGACACATCCATATAGGCTAGCCCAAACGTTTTGCCGTCAGAATCAATAGCCACCAAGAAATTGTTAGCATTATCTGGTTTAGAGGAATCAACAGCTGTCCCTGGCGTAATCACTTGAACGACTTCACGTTTAACCACACCGACGGCTTGTTTTGGGTCTTCCATTTGCTCAGCAATTGCCACCTTGTAACCCATTTCCACTAATACATCAATGTATTGTTGCGCAGAATGATAAGGCACACCTGCCATTGGAATTGGGTTGTCAGCATTTTTATTACGACTAGTTAAACTAATCTCTAAAATCTGTGCAGCTTTAACCGCATCATCATAAAATAATTCATAAAAGTCTCCCATGCGGAAAAGTAAAAAAGCATCTGGATAATCTTTTTTTACGTCCAAATACTGTTGCATGCCTGGAGAAATTTTATCTTTTGTCATTATTAGTTAACTCCTCGTTAATTTTCGTTTCCAAGTTTTTCGTGATGTATTGAACCAAATCACTAGCATCTTGCATCTTGTTACGATAATCTTTGACAATCGGGAGATCCGATAAGTCTTTTTGTAGCTGGTCAGCTTGTTTTCCTGCTGCTTCTTCAGCCACTAACTTGTCAATCTTGTGATAAAGCACAGCCTCCTGCTGATAAGCTTTCATATCGTCAACAAGACTGTCAAGTTCTGGAAAAGTTTTGATTTTTTGTTCTACTTTTTGAAATTCTTGCACACTATCGTGCTTTTGAATAGCTTGAACTAACTTGTCCACTGCTTGGTCATACTTACTCATAAGCTCGTTGATAGGTCTCTTTCAAATGCTTGGGCAGTCTCTTCATCTTTACAAATAACCAGCAAAGTATCCGCACCTGCCACCGTTCCAAGAATCTCTGGAATGTCGCTACTATCAATCAAGTTTGCCAAAACATCTGCTTCACCAAGATTAGTATGAAGAACAAGCATGAACCCAGCACGAGCAACTTTCAAAATATATGAGCGGATATTAGCACCAAAAGTTGTCTCTGATGTTTCTGATAAACTATAATAAAGCTTACCTGATGAATCACGTAATTTCAAAAGACCAATCTCACGAAGGTCACGTGACAAGGTTGCTTGAGTAACACTAATCCCTTCTTCTTGCAAATGACGCTTGATTTCTTCTTGTGTTCCAATATGACCTGATTGAATCAAACGTTTGATTCGATTTTGACGTTCTATTTTATTCATATAGCTTTCCCTTTGTGTATATTTATCCTTAAAATTATACCAAAAAAAAGAAAATTTTTCATCTCTCTTTTGCGCTGTTTTCCTTATGATAACTTATTTTTTACTGCTTCAAACGTTTTCTTTCAGCTAATCTCGTTTATTTCTTATTTTTATGTTAAAATAATATGACTAACTAATTTAGGAGAAACTCATGGATACAAAACGTACAATTGCTGAACGCATTCAAAATATTGTTCCAGAATTAGACCAAGAACAAATTATTAATCTACTTGAAATTCCAAAAAATTCTGATATGGGTGACCTTGCTTTTCCTGCTTTCTCATTAGCAAAAATCCTTCGCAAAGCACCCCAAATGATTGCTGCTGATGTTGCCGAAAAAATGGATGCAACTGGCTTTGAAAAAATCGAAGCTGTTGGTCCATACATCAACTTCTTCCTTGATAAGAAAAGCATTTCTGCTGATATTTTGGGTCAAGTTATTGCAAACGGAAGCGACTATGCTAGTCAAGATTTAGGAGAAGGTCGCAACGTTGCTATCGATATGTCAAGCCCAAACATTGCTAAACCATTCTCAATTGGACACCTTCGTTCAACCGTTATCGGTGATAGCCTGGCTAATATTTTTGAAAAACTCGGCTATAAAGCTGTTAAAATCAATCACCTCGGTGACTGGGGTAAACAATTCGGTATGTTGATTGTTGCCTACAAAAAATGGGGTGACGAAGAGGCTGTTAAAGCTCACCCAATCGACGAACTCTTAAAACTTTACGTTCGCATCAATGCCGAAGCTGAAACACAACCAGAACTTGACGAAGAAGCTCGCGAATGGTTCCGTAAATTGGAAGCTGGCGACGAAGAAGCTATTTCACTCTGGCAATGGTTCCGTGACGAAAGTCTTGTTGAATTCAACCGTCTTTACGATGAACTTGGTGTTTCTTTTGATAGCTTTAACGGGGAAGCATTCTACAACGATAAAATGGACGAAGTTGTCGATATCTTGACAGAAAAAGGACTTCTTGAAGAATCTCAAGGTGCTCAAGTCGTTAACCTTGAAAAATATGGTATCGAACACCCAGCTCTTATCAAAAAATCTGACGGTGCAACACTTTACATCACACGTGACTTGGCTGCCGCTCTTTATCGCAAACGTACTTACGACTTTGCCAAGGCCATTTACGTCGTTGGTAACGAACAATCTGCTCACTTCAAACAATTAAAAGCGGTCCTTAACGAAATGGGATTTGAATGGAATGAAGATATTACTCACGTTCCATTTGGACTTGTTACTAAAGAAGGTAAAAAACTGTCAACTCGTAAAGGTAATGTTATCCTTCTTGAACCAACAATTGCCGAAGCTGTCAAACGCGCTGAAGACCAAATCAATGCTAAAAATCCTAACCTTGCTGACAAGGAAGCAGTCGCTCATGCTGTTGGCGTCGGTGCTATCAAATTCTACGATTTGAAAACAGACCGTTTGAATGGCTATGACTTTGACCTTGATGCTATGGTATCATTTGAAGGTGAAACTGGACCTTACGTACAATATGCACACGCACGTATCCAATCTATTCTTCGTAAAGCTGAGTTTACACCATCTGTCAACCAAGTTTACAGTCTTGATGATACTGAAAGCTGGGAAATTGTAAAACTTATCCAAGACTTCCCACGCATCATCAAACGTGCCGCTGACAACTTTGAACCTTCTATTGTTGCAAAATTTGCTATCAATCTAGCCCAAAGCTTCAACAAATACTATGCACACACACGTATCCTTGATGAAAGCCCAGAACGTGATAGCCGCCTAGCACTTAGCTACGCTACTGCAACTGTTCTAAAAGAAGCGCTCCGTCTTCTCGGTGTTGAAGCACCAAACGAAATGTAATTATTTCTTTATAAAAGCAAAGAGAACGAGATTATTTTCCGTTCTTTTTTTCTTGATCTTTTTCTATCAAAATTATAAACTGTGAGCATAACAACAAAGGAGATTTTGTTTATGGAAAAAGGAAATCAATTAATGCAAAACTTAGTAAAGCCTATGCTAGCCTACCAGATAACGAGCCACTGAAAGCAGATATTTTTGCAGTAGCGCAGGATTTAGAAAAAAATGAAAATGACCAGTTGGCACGTACAAAACTGGCGCATACCATTTCTCAACATTTACTAACACATCATCTCAAAACAGAATCTGAAATCACAGCACTTTACAACGAAGTTGCTGACAGTCCTGAAAAATATAAAGGGAATGCCGCTTTAGCTATCATGCTAGGTAGCCTATTTCACCCCTAACAAAAAAGGGTAGGCTTGTAACATATGCTCAAACTTTCAAGCAGAAAGAGATAGAGTCTGCAAAATGGAAGTAAATTAAAAAATGCTACGCAAAGTAGCAGGAAAAGCCGAAATGTAATCCCTGCATGCTTGCAATGCAAAATCCGTTCTCCTATACTTAAGTCTGTCAATAAGCATCCGCTGAGTGGCGGGTAGGCTTCATATCAGGTGAGGCCATCAATCAATTTAAGGAGGTCACAGGTATATGACACTTGCAGAGAAACTGAAATCCATGCGCAAGCAGGCAGGACTGTCGCAGGAGCAGTTAGCCGAAAAGCTCGGCGTTTCAAGACAGGCAGTTACAAAATGGGAAACAGATGTTTCCCAAACAAAAAGATATTAAGAAACAGCCCATGTTTACCTGCTTGCAAACAAAAGAATATTGCTACTAGACTAAGAGATACTACATAAGTGTGTTGGTATCTCTTTTTTGTTGCCGTGAAACAGCAGACTATTTCATTTCTGCTTGATTACCTTAAAACTTATTAGTCTATGGTTTGTCAAGGGCTTGTTGCGTGAGAAATGCTGAATATCACCCTTTACAAAACATAGGCTGATAAGTAACTTTTCAAAAGCAGAAAAGAAATGGCAATGCTTATAACAATATGATATAATGCAGATGAAGACAAAAAAGGAATTTGTCGAGCTGGTTAGTTCGAGATAATTTTGAGTTTGTTAAGATGTGGTGCACTTGATGGAATCACAGGTACGACATCATATTATGGAGGATGAAATAGATGATAGGTTTGATTGTTGCGAGGTCAAAGAATAATGTTATAGGCAAGAATGGTAATATACCATGGAAAATAAAGGGAGAACAAAAGCAATTTAGAGAGTTAACAACGGGTAATGTGGTTATTATGGGGCGAAAGTCTTATGAAGAAATCGGTCATCCGTTGCCTAATAGAATGAATATTGTTGTTTCCACCACAACAGAGTATCAAGGAGATAATTTAGTTTCAGTTAAATCATTAGAAGATGCATTATTATTGGCTAAAGGACGAGATGTATACATATCTGGTGGATATGGACTATTTAAGGAAGCTTTGCAAATAGTAGATAAAATGTATATCACAGAAGTAGATTTAAATATTGAAGATGGAGATACATTCTTTCCAGAATTTGATATCAATGATTTTGAAGTTTTGATAGGGGAAACACTTGGTGAGGAAGTGAAATATACGAGAACATTTTATGTAAGGAAAAAATGAATTGAGTAAATTTTGGATTTAGGGTGTTTTCATAAATATATTGCTTTTTATGCATATATAAATTGTTGTAAGACAAATTCCAGTTTGCAGAACTCAATATGGAAAGATAAAGTTTTTAATAACGATGAGGGCAGTCAGATAAAAACTGATTGTCCTCATCTAATAAGTATAGAAAACACAGGAGCAGTATGGTAAAATGAGAATAACAAATTGGAATTTTAAAAAGGAGTGTGATGACCATGATTTTTGATTTTGAGCCTTGGCAATTAGATATTGATATTGACTTAACTAAACAATTATATAGAAGTTGTAAAGGAGACTTTGTATGGGTAGAAAAGAAATAACAACAAAAGAAGATTTAATGAAAGTAATAGAATTATTCGAAAATACTGGAATTACATACTGGTTGGATGGCGGATGGGGTGTAGATATTTTAGCTGGTAAACAAACAAGAATTCATAGAGATATAGATATAAATTTTGATGCTCAACATACGGAAAAATTGTTAAATGTGCTTTTGAATCTGGGCTATAAAATTGATACAGACTGGAAACCGGTTAGAATAGAGTTATATAGTGATGAACTTGGTTACTTAGACATTCACCCGTTCGTTTTAAATGAGGACGGAACTTCAAAACAAGCTGATTTAGAGGGTGGATGGTATGAGTTTGAAAAAGATTACTTTGGTAGTGTTTTTTTTGAAGGCAAAACAATTCCTTGTATATCTTTAAAAGGCCAAAAAGTTTTCCATTCAGGTTATGAATTAAGAGATAAAGATAAGCATGATATTTCAATTCTTGAAAGTTTATCAAAATAACATCGCTGTAATTTCTAAGATAAATTGCAGTTTGTAGAACTAAGGAAATTGGAATTTAAGGAGGAATAAAGTATGGTTAGTGATTTTATAAGAGCAGCATTTCCATGGATTTTAATGGGTTTATTTGTAGCAATCAGTTGTTCCCTTATGAGTAAAAAAGAGAAATAAATTCCTGTTTGTATTTATAAAAGAGAAAAAATGAGAAAAGTAGTTTTATTTATTGCCATGAGCCTTGACGGATATATTGCGGACGGTAATGGTGGAGTAGCTTGGCTAAATGGTCATGGAAATGACAATGAAAACATCGACACTTATACAGAATTTACCAAAGATATAGATACTGTCTTAATGGGGTGGAATACTTCTCATCAGGTTGTTACTGAACTTTCTCCGCAAGAATGGGTATATAATAAATTTACAACTTATGTATTAACACATAAAGAGTGCAATTCTTCCCAACAAATTCATTTTACAAGTGAAAATCCTGTTTTATTATTGGAACGGCTAAAACAAGAAGCAGGAAAGGATATTTGGATTTGTGGCGGAGCAAATCTTGTTCAGCAGTTGGTAAGCAAAAATATGATTGATAAATATTACATTTCTGTTATTCCTACTCTGTTAGGAAATGGGGTTCGTCTTTTGGGCAACATAGACAGGGAAATAAAGTTAAGGCTTTGTAAAACACAGACTTATAACGGAATAACCGATTTGATTTATATGCGTAGATAACTAGAGAGAAACAGAAAAGCTGTTAAACCGACGGAGCGATCCGACCACGTTGGCGGGAAAATCCTTAAGATTTTTCCGCCATGCTTGCAAGGGGGCGGTTCGCTTCGGCGGTTCGGCGAGCTTGCGAGCCGTTCAAAGCCCCCGTTATCTAACAAGGGGGGCACAAAAAACAAGAGTCAATATACATTAACAAGCGGAAAACGCTGTATTTACAAGGCGAAACTGCATTTTACATGGTGTGATATAAATTATGCCATTATCACTTGGGAAAATTGAACAAGACATAGGAAAGACAGTTGATTTCAAACGAGAAATTGATTGTCTTTTTCTTTTGCAGAAATTTAAGTATAGGCAATTATCAAATACGGTAGTTGCTTTTTTGATTGGAGGAATTTTAGAATGAATGATAAAAACTTTATTGAAGAACTAAGACAAAAGCGTGAGGAATACGGAGTAACACAAACAAGGCTTGCTGTTGCCTGTGGTATCAGCCGTGAATATTACAACCGCATTGAAAAAGGGAAACAGCCATTGAATGACGAATTAAGAGAAGTCATAGAAAAACAGATTGAGCGTTTCAATCCGCAAGAACCACTATTCTTATTGATTGATTACTTTCGTGTCCGCTTTCCTACTACGGACGCATTGGCGATTATCCGTGATGTATTACAACTGAAATCTGATTATATGCTTTATGAAGATTATGGAAAATACGGATATGAAAGCAAATATGTACTTGGCGACATCAATATCATGTGTTCCATGCAGGAGCATTTAGGTGTTTTATTGGAACTGAAAGGCAAAGGCTGTCGGCAAATGGAATGTTATCTGCTGGCACAGGAACGCTCATGGTATGACTTCATGCTGGATTGTATGACGGCTGGTGGTGTGATGAAACGGCTTGATTTGGCTATCAATGACCGAGCAGGAATATTGGATATTCCAAAGTTAAAGGAAAAATACAAGGCTGGCGAATGTGTTTCCTATTTTCGTATGCAGAAAGATTACAGCGGTACAGAAAAATGCGGTAGCGATTTACCAAAGAATACAGGAGAAACCTTATATCTCGGTTCAACAAGTAGCGAATTATATATGTGTGCTTATCAGAAAAATTATGAGCAGTATGTCAAGAATGGCACAGAAATTGAAGATACGGAGATTAAGAACCGTTTTGAAATACGCATGAAGAATGAACGAGCCTATTATGCGGTTGTAGATTTACTGACCTATCGGGACGCTGAACGCACCGCTTTTTCTATCATCAATCATTATGTCCGCTTTGTTGACAGAGAGGACGACAAGCCAAAAAGTCAATGGATAACAAATGATGATTGGGCATGGTTTGTAGGGGAAAACAGAGAGCCGATACGCTTAACCACAAAGCCAGAGCCTTACACTTTACAAAAAGCGTTGCATTGGCTACAAAGACAAGTTGCACCAACAATAAAAATGGTACAGGCATTAGACAGAGAAAATCATACAACGATACTGAAAGATATGATTGAGCAGGCAGAACTTAAAGACAAGCATAAACATTTATTACAATTAGAGAAATCAACCATAGAAGAACGTATAGATACCGCTGTTCCACAAGAGAATGACGGTATTTTTTAATGTAATTGAAAAATTTCAGATTTAGTCAGCAAAGAGCTGTTTTCATTCCCTATGTGAAGTGAAAGAAGAAAAATAAATTTTTTATTAAATCTGCAACAAAACGGCTACTTGCGTACAGATATGGTGCGAGAAAAGGAAATCTAAACTTTTTTTGAAAATAGGTCATTAAATCGGGGCTTGCTGTCCCTATATGAAGTGAAAGAAGAAAAAAGTTTTGAAAAAATGACGGAAATTCGTGATTAGTGGACAGTGTTCTATGAAAAGAAGAAAAGCATCATCATTTTGTATTCAAACAGGCATTAGCAGTTGAGTGTTGATGTGAAAAGAGGAAAATACTTTATTCTAAACTTAACAATTTAAGGTTTCCGTTCCCTATATGGTGCAAAGAAAATATTTCATTCTATTGTTGGCAGTAACGGTATGGTTTGGGTAGTTAGGGTGTGAAAAGAAAAATAATCTTTTTTCGTCATTAACTTAGCAAAATGACAATGTCTATCCCTATATGGTGCAAGAAAAGAAGTTAAAATTTTTCCATTTCAACTTAGCAAATGGACGTTTGCTGTACAGATAGTAGTGAAAAAGGAGAAAATCAACCGTTGATTGCCAAAATGAACCGTTCCATTTGTACTAATAACGGAAAAAGTTTTGGATTTTGGTTACGTTTCCCCTCTTTTCCAACGCGGTATATAGGAAAGATGATTTTCTTCTTTCTTGTTCTTTGACAACTGAATAAAGCAATTCAATACGTTTGACAGACAGCGAGCCGTTGAAACAAATACGCCACGACCTTTCCCCTGCAAGAGCGAGCGAAAACCTATTTGTGTTCTTATAAAAGATTTGTCCTCTTTTATCGCCATGACCTGTACTGTCAGATAATGATACTCCCGTACAGCCACAGCTTGAGCGTTCAGAGCGTCGCACGCAATGGGTACGGCTACATAAGAACTATGCAGAGGTGGAACTCCTGTGGGCTATGACAAAAGCCGTTGAATTGCTTAGAAAGATTTTACAGAAAGGGGGTATGTGTTATTGATAATGCTGTAAAAACAATTCAAAAGAAAAATGGCAAGTGTGGCATTGGCAACAGAGGAAAGACAAAGATTGTAGTAAAAGAGCATTTTTCCGAAAAGGGCAAAACAATGGAAGAACTTCTAACTGATGTCATGCTGGAAAAAGCAAAGCAGACAATCGCATAAAATCAGTGCAGTTGTAAGAAATAGATTGAATGACAAAAAGTACCCGTGTTATACTTTACTTGCAAGCAGGTATTGTAAACACGGGTTAGTTATAAAGGAGGATAACTGACAATGAAACAACAGATTTACAATACTGCACTTTATCTTAGGTTAAGCCGAGATGATGAATTACAGGGCGAAAGTTCCAGCATTACCACACAGAGAAGTATGTTGCGTTTATATGCAAAAGAACATCATTTGAATGTCATTGATGAATATATTGATGACGGCTGGTCGGGAACAAATTTTGACAGACCGAGTTTTCAAAGAATGATTGAGGATATAGAGGCAGGAAAAATCAACTGTGTTGTAACGAAAGACCTTTCCCGTCTTGGCAGAAATTATATTATGACAGGACAATATACAGAATTGTATTTCCCTAGTCATAATGTCCGCTACATAGCGATTGATGACGGTGTAGACAGCGAAAAAGGCGAAAGTGAGATTGCACCATTTAAGAACATCATCAATGAATGGGTGGCAAGAGATACAAGCCGTAAAGTCAAATCAGCATTTAAGACAAAGTTTGCGGAGGGGGCTCATTACAGTGCTTATGCTCCGTTAGGATATAAGAAACACCCTGACATCAAAGGAAAACTGTTGATTGATGATGAAACAAAATGGATTATTGAAAAAATCTTTTCCCTAGCCTATCAAGGTTACGGAAGTGCAAAAATCACAAAGCAGTTAAGAGCAGAAAAAGTTCCGACAGCGTCATGGCTAAATTTTACAAGATACGGTACTTTTGCACATATCTTTGAGGGAAAACCCGAAAGTAAGCGTTATGAGTGGACGATTGCTCATGTCAAGGCGATATTGAAAAGTGAGGTTTATATCGGAAACAGTGTTCACAATATGCAGTCTACGGTATCGTTCAAGAGTAAAAAGAAAGTGCGTAAACCCGAAAGTGAATGGTTTCGAGTAGAAAACACTCACGAGCCGATTATTGACAAGGAAGTGTTCTATCGTGTGCAGGAGCAGATAAAATCAAGACGCAGACAGACAAAGGAAAAGGCAACGCCGATTTTTGCAGGGCTTGTCAAGTGTGCGGATTGTGGCTGGTCTATGAGATTTGGAACGAATAAGGCAAATAAAACGCCTTACAGTTATTATGCTTGCAGTTACTACGGGCAGTTTGGCAAAGGTAATTGTTCTATGCACTACATTCGTTATGATGTGCTGTATCAAGCCGTATTGGAACGCTTGCAGTATTGGGCTAAGGCAGTACAGCAGGACGAAGAAAAGGTATTGAACAAGATACAGAAAGTCGGCAATGCAGAGCGAATACGGGAAAAGAAGAAAAAGGCAAGTACATTGAAGAAAGCCGAGAACAGACAAAATGAGATTGACCGTTTATTTGCGAAAATGTATGAAGATAGAGCCTGTGAGAAGATAACAGAGCGAAATTTTGTGATGTTGTCCAGCAAGTACCAAAAAGAACAGATAGAACTGGAACAGCAGATAACAAGCCTAAGAGAAGAACTAAGTAAAATGGAACAGGATATGATAGGTGCTGAAAAGTGGATTGAGTTAATCAAGGAATATTCCGTACCAAAGGAACTGACAGCACCATTATTAAATGCCATGATAGAAAAAATCCTCATACATGAAGCAACAACGAATGAGGATAACGAAAGAATACAGGAAATTGAGATATATTACCGATTTATCGGAAAAGTTGAGTAATCAACAAGAGTAATATTTTTAACTAAGGGAAACCGGCGCAGGCATCCCCGATATTGAAAATGTAATGGCAATCTCGGCGCTGTTTGATATTTCTATGGACGAATTGCTTTCTAATGAAAAGGGAGCAAAAAAGCCGACGGATTATCTGTTTGAAAGCATCACCGAGTATGATATTGACGAGCCGAAACGATTCGATATGAAGTTTGGCGGGGCAAAGAAATTTGTGTTGTCTGGCTGCGAGAGCGAGAAAATCCACATCCGTCTGGTATCCAATACGCTCTCCACGCTCCAAAATGATTTTAAGGTCAAAATTGACGACATCAGAAAGAGAATTGATGTCGATGTAAACCGTCGAAACGGTGTATCTGAGGCAACAGCAAAGGAAGATGTCAGCATCTTTGTCCAAATTCCTTCTCCTTATATCTGGAAGATCGAATGCGCTGTCAACGCGGAAACCGTAGAAATCCGTTCTCTGGAATGTGACAGCATAGAGCTTGACGTAAAGACGCCGCATATTGCTTTGGAGGAGGTTTCCGGCACGGTAGAAATCAATTGTAATCTTGATATGGAAGTAGTCTGCCGTCCCTTAAACGGTGAGGTGGACATTAACCAGGTATCCGCAACCTCAAAAATTTGTATCCCGGAGAATGCCGTATTTACAGCCGTTACAAAGGGTATCGGAACAAGCATATCTTATGAAAAAGACGGACAGCAAGCGGAACGCTTTGATACACCTGACGCCGAAAATATCATTGAGCTGAACGGTATTAAAAGTGAGCTTGTCATCTGTGCAAATGGGAACAGGGGCTGACGAGATGAAAGCAAATTACCTGAAAAAATATATCATCAGCTCCTATATCCTCGTCTGGATACTCATTATTTTCGTAGCAGGCGCAGCCAGTCTGGTATTCCATGCGCCGCCTGTCATTATGTGGATCGTGCGAAATCTTATCGCATGGTCGCCAACCTACCTGCTTTTACTTGGGTGGAAATATTTCAGACCTGACGAAACAAGGACGGCTTTTGTGAAGCGATGCTTTTCCGGGAAAGTAAAGCTGCTCCCGCTGCTGCTTTCTTTTGCTATCACCTTTAGTATTAGTGCGTTGTCACTGTTCCTTTATTCCGTTATAACAGGAAAATCAATGCTATCCTACATCAATCCGGGAAGCACTGCATTGCCGCTCAGTATCTTCCTCTCCCTGACTTCCGGACCGACCGGAGAGGAATTGGGATGGCGTGGCTTTATGCGGGAGGAGTTTAATAAAAAGTACGGCTTTCTGAAATCCTCTGTCTGTCAGGGCTCGGTATGGTGCTTCTGGCATACTCTGTTATGGGTGGTGGATTCTGATTTTACCGATTGGAGAGCGATTCCATATATCATTTCCAATATCGTTGTGATTACATCCATCACAATCCTGATGAATATTTTTCTGGAGAGAGATAACAACCTGATCTATTCGGTATTGCTGCACTTCGGCTTTAATATCTTTTATGTGTTTCTGGATGCGGATATCGGCTTCTTTGAGATTTTGACCGCCTTGTATCTGGTCATTACGCCGATTGCCGTGCTTGTAAGAAATAAGACTGCTGAAAAGCTTTTGAAAAATACGGAAAGCAAGGAAAGGAAAATAGAACAATGAGCAATTTAGAGAAAATCCAGAAAGGAATGCGGGTACTGCAAACACTCTCGAAAATCATTCTGATACTTGCAATCGTGGGTACAGCTTTGACAGCAATCGTGGCAGCTCTTGTGGCAGCGGATGTGTTAAGTCTGGAAAATCGATTTCTTCATTTTCTGTCCGCTGTGGCTGAAATAACCAAGGGACAGCTTATAGGAACTTTGCTTGCTGCGGCTACCTCTTTGCTGCTTAGCGGCATTTTTACGGCATTTGTTTATCGCTACTTTACAGCGGAACTAAAAGAAGGAACGCCTTTTACAAACGCAGGTGCAGACAGAATAAAGCAGCTCGGAATTATGCAAATTGTATTGGCGGTTGTATCTGCGACAATTACAGACGGTATCTACGATAAAATCAATCTTTCGGATTGGAACAGATTTGACGATGCAGGCAGCATTACGCTGGGCATTTGCCTTATTTTAATCGCTATGGTTGTTCGTTACGGTGCGGAGTTGGAGCATAGAAAACAGAGCTAATAAAAATGCAGTTCATCGCTTGTGGGCAACACATTCGCTGTTTGTGGGGAAGAGTTTTTGCGATGCCTATATCATTATCGGCAAAATGTGTATAGCCTTTTTTTACTTTTTTCCAGACTCTAATATCGGATATAAATTTATTAGCGTATCTTTCTTTAATATTCGCCATCGGAACAAATGATACTTCGGTATTATCATCAATACCATTGCGAGGATTTATTACACAAGCTTTTTTTATTCGCACCCATTCCCAATTACCAGGTACATCAAAAGGTATTTCGTCTTCGATACATTTTACCGTGCCATCGGAGAATTTCTCATAATGTAAATTATCATCAGGTTTTAGGGTGCCCCTAACAAGTCTTTTACCGTTTGGAAAACTGTGTTTATCCAAATGGTCTGCTCGCTAAGTTTATACATTTTAATCTAACAAATAAAATTAAGGCACAACCAGCGGATTTTTCTCCGTAAGTTGTGCCTTTTTCTCATCTATAAATTACTTGTTCATTAACGATTTCTGTTGCTCGATTGCAAATATTATTCATCTTTCGCACCCACAACATCATATTTCCTGCTTTGAGTTTTTCTGTAACTTGCCCCGCTCGGCAAATGATTTTACTGTCTGTTCAAATAAATTCTCTGCCTGACACTCAACATCGGCAAGGTAAATGTTGAGCTTATCTGATGTAAGAAGATTGCAATAAAGCATTCGATGATGTGATTTCAGATAGCGTTTGTGCCTTTGTCCCCACATTCCGATTTTGTTTTTGCCAGTGTTTCCAATCGTCAAACAAGGTAATAAATAATTACCATTAACTTTGTATCTTCCACCGTTTTCATCATAAATTGTTCCCCTATCAGAACCTCCTCGTATTTGGTAGGTTCATTATACTTGATATAAAATCCAAAGACGAATGTGCGGATTTCAGAAATAGAAAAAGGCTCTGACCTTTTACAGTCAAAGTCTTTCTCGGTTCTTTGCAATGCCCTATAAAGTTCTATTCTTATAAATTTTAAGTTACTTCCTTATGTGGTGTTAGCAAAATTCACCTCTTCTTTTCGTTATTAATTACAATTTATCATAATTTTTTCGTCGAATTTTGAAATCAGATGACACAACCTCATCAACATCAATGATTGAGATAAAAGCATCTGGGTCTAAATCTGCCATAATGGCTTTAACATCACGGACTTCACTTGGATTTAAGACCACATACAAAATATTTTTTTCGTTTCCAGAGTAAGCCCCTTGGCCATTCAGATAAGTGACCCCTCGATTAATGCCATTAAGAATAGCTTGCGTAGCTTCTTCAGTTTTTTGTGTGATAATAATCATGCCACGCACTGTGTAACCACCACTTTGGACAATTGTCAGAACTTGACTGTAAACAAAGCTTGCTACCAACGTGTAAAGCATATGTTGTAAATCAATGTAAACCAGCGACGCTGTAAGAACCACGGCATCGACAAAAAGCAGTGTCTGACCAAGTTTGAAACCAAATTTTTCTTCGATAACGCATCCGATAATATCTGTTCCGCCCGTTGTAGCGCCGTAACGAAAGACTAATCCACTACCGACACCAGAAAATAAACCAGCAACAACAGCAACCAACATCATATCATTTTCGAGAACAATCTGAACCGGCACACGTTGCCAAAACCAGATAAACCATGACATCAAAACAGTGCCATAAATCGTTAGCGCTAGCGATTTTCGTCCAAAAATTCGCGCCCCTAGAATGAACAAAGGAACATTCAAAATAAGTGACGAATAAGCAGGGTTGATTCCGTAAAGAGCATGGGCAATCAAGGTTACACCCGCAACCCCACCTTCAGCAAGAGCATTTGCCATATTAAATTTGACAAAACCGAAAGTATAAATTGCTACACCTATGGCAATTAACACCAAACTTCTTATTTGTCCAAGCTTTTCACGAACCATGTCTCATACCTCCAAAACAAAATTTTCTGCGTCTTGTAAATTATAACGCCATAAACAAAGAAGCTGAGAACTTTCTCAACCTCTTAATCATCAACAAAACGTCCAATAATATGAACATTTTCAGCAACTGAAACAAAGGCATTGGGGTCAGTTTTTTTCATCAGATACCTAAAGTCGTTATATTCTTCACGAGTAATGATAGCCAGCAAAACCGCTTTTTTCTCATGATTATAAGTTCCTTCGGCATTATTGATTTGTGTCACCCCACGATGTAATTTGGTGTGAATCATCGCAATTACCTTTTCAGGACGATTGGTCACAATCGTTGCTTGCATTTTCTTCTGCTTAGTGAAAATAGCATTTGTCACACGGCTAGAGACAAAGATAGTCACCATAGAATAAAGGGCATATTGCCAACCAAATAAAATGCCAGCAAAAATCATGATAACACCATTAACCATGAGAGAAATGCTTCCCACATCACGGCCTGTCTTTTTCCGAATGGTCAGACTGATGATATCAGTACCACCACTTGAAATACGAGATTTTAAACTAAAGCCAACACCAGTCCCCATGACCAAACCACCAAAAATGGCATTAACCAGAGGATCAGTCGTCAGAGTAATTTCAGGAACAATTTGAATGAAGAAAGAACTCATCGAAACTGTAATGAGCGTAAAAACAGTGAATTTATGTCCGATTTTATACCAAGCTAAAACGAGCAATGGCACATTAATCACATAAAAAACAACTGAAACTGGCAACTTGAAGCCAATTAATCGCTCACTAACTGCCGATAAAACCTGTGCAAAACCAGTTGCACCACTTGAATAAACGTGTCCTGGTTGAAAGAAGAAATTAACCGCGATTGCCGATAGCAAACCATAAAAAAGAGAAGCGGAAACTTTTTCCGCATACTTCTCTCTTGAAATGCTCTGCATTGTCTTTAACAGACCATATCTTTCTGCCCAACGGCTAACAATAAACTTTGTTTTCTTTTTCAAAGATGTTTTCTTAATCATTAGTTTCGATTGCTAAAGCTAATTCATCTAATTGTTTATCTGCAACAAGACTTGGTGCTTGTGTCATTGGATCCGCAGCTTTATTATTTTTAGGAAATGCAATGACTTCACGAATGTTATCTTCACCAGCAAGAAGCATAACGAAACGGTCAAGACCAATAGCAAGTCCACCATGTGGTGGGAAACCGTAGTTCATAGCTTCTAACAAGAAACCAAATTGGTCATTTGCTTCTTCTGCTGTAAAGCCAAGCGCTTTAAACATACGTTCTTGCAATTCTTTTTGGTTGATACGCAAGCTACCGCCCCCAAGTTCATAACCGTTAAGAACGATATCGTAAGCAACTGCACGTACTTTAGCAAGGTCACCTTCTAATTCATGAGCGGATTCTTCAGTTGGCAATGTGAATGGGTGGTGAGCAGACATATAACGTTCTTCTTCTTCAGACCATTCAAACATTGGCCAATCAACAACCCAAAGGAAATTAAATTTAGAGTTGTCAACCATGTCAAGTTCTTTAGCGATACGAGTACGAAGAGCACCAAGAGTATTATTAGCAACTTCAAGAGTATCGGCAACGAAAAGAACCAAATCATTTTCTTCGAGTTGTAAACTTACTGTCAACTTATCTTCGATACTTGTTAAGAATTTAGCAACTGGTCCAGTAATCGCACCATCAGTAAATTTGACCCATGCAAGACCTTTGGCACCAAATTGTTTTGCAAATTCTGTTAATTTATCAATGTTTTTACGTGAGTATTTATCCGCATTCCCCTTAACAACAATAGCTTTTACAACTGGAGCTTGTGAGAATACTTTGAAATCAACATCCTTGACAACTTCTGTCAAGTCTTGTAAAAGCATTTCAAAACGAGTATCAGGTTTGTCTGAACCGTAGTTGTTCATTGCATCATCATAAGACATACGTGGGAATGGCAATGTGACATCAATTCCTTTTGTATCTTTCATGACTTTAGCAATCATTCCTTCAGTGATATCTTGGATATCTTGGTCTGACAAGAATGATGTTTCCATATCGACCTGTGTAAACTCAGGTTGACGATCACCACGTAAATCTTCATCACGGAAACATTTAACGATTTGGTAGTAACGGTCAAAGCCAGCATTCATCAACAATTGTTTTGTGATTTGTGGACTTTGTGGCAAAGCGTAAAAGTGACCCTGGCTCACACGACTTGGTACCAAGTAGTCACGCGCACCCTCTGGAGTTGATTTTGTCAACATTGGTGTTTCAACATCAATGAATTCTAACTCATCCAAATAGTTACGGATTGAGTGAGTAACTTTTGCACGTAATTTAAAGTTGTTAAGCATTTTTGGACGACGAAGATCTAAATAACGGTAGCGTAAACGATTTTCATCACTAACTTCAACATCATCTTTAATTTCAAAAGGTGTTGTTTTAGCCGTATTCAAAACTGTCAATGCTGATACTTTCAATTCAACAGCACCAGTTGGCAAGTTTTTATTTTCTTGTTCACGTTGTGCGACTTCACCAGTAACTTCGATAACAAATTCGTTACGAAGGCTTTCAGCTGTGGTCATAACATCACTTGAAACTTCCTCTGGATTAATGACTAATTGCATGATACCTTCACGGTCACGAAGGTCGATAAAGATAAGCCCACCTAAATCACGACGACGACCAACCCAACCTTTTAAAGTAATTTCTTGGCCGATATGTTCACTACGAACACGACCAGCATACATTGTACGTTTCATTGATATGTTTCTCCGTTTTTTAATTTATTCATTCCCACCTATTATAGCAAAAAGCACGTAAAAACCCCACCCATGCGGGGGAGTTTTTTAATTTTTTTGAGAAATATCAAAAATTTGAAAGGTTCAAAATGATATTAAACTCCTATTTGAGATGTCTTTTGTTACCACACTCCAAAATCTAGTAAACTTTCAAATTCCTTTTGACCAAATCATAACATTTAATCAGTAAAGGATATATCTTCTTGCGAAACTATTGCTTTCTTATTTTCTTTACTCATATACATGTCAATCCTTTCAAACAATTCTCATATGTTTAAATTCAATCAAAATATTCCATAATTTCCTCAATTCGATTTTCAATCAAATATTTAGTCATATCCCTTTCTTCCTTATATCCTCTAGTTTGTTTGATTTCTAATTTACCATTAAATCCAAATCCGAACATTTTGTCATACTTATCTGGATTTTTCTTTAGCCTAACTTCTTCCATGAAATTTATCATTTCTTCTTTTTTAAACGCCAACATTATTGTATCCCACTTTGTATCAGACGATTTAGCACTATGTATTTCATTAGGATATTTTGCATAAATTCCTACTATTACAAACCAATCAGCATTTTCTTGCGGTTCAAAACGATTAAGCCATAGAGTGCCTTGATATTTTTTATTGGGATAATAATAAGCTCTAGACATTTTTACTTGAAATGTCAATACTTTATTTATGCCATCACAAAACTTATATAATAGCAAATCAATTCCTTTTTCTTGTGCAGAAGTGGGGATAAATACAGATGTTCCTTTTACTTCTTTTGCCAAATAATCTGCAACCGCAAACTCCCCATATTGTAATGTAAACAATGCTTGCATATATTCCACCTCAACTGTATTTGTAGCTTAACTAGTTATCATTATACTACACAAAAATAATACAGTCATTTCTTTTCTGCTTTTAAGAAGTTACTTATCTGTCTATGATTTGTAAAGGGTGCTAAAGCATTGCTTACGCAACAAGTCCTTGACAAATCATATCCCGATAAATTTAACGTAATCAAGCAGAAATGAAGTAGTCTGTTGTTTCAAGCCAACAAAAAAGAGATACCAGCACATTTATGCAGTATCTCTAACTTAGTAGCAATATTCTTTTATTCGCAAGCAGGTAAACACAGGTCATTCCTTAATATCTTTTTGTTCGGGAAACTCCTTGTTCCCATTTGAAATAGTTTCTCTAGAAACATGGATATGTTCAGATAATTTTTCTTGTGAAAGATGATTAGGTTTTCTTAATTGTTTTAACTTTTCTCCGACGATTTTGTATATACATTATATGAAACTTTCACCTACCTAGCAAGGTTACAGTAGCTTCCATTCTCGCAACTAAAGTTTACAATATAAAACAACTAGTTAATGAACTGTGAGTACACAGTTATTAGCTAGTTGTTGTCGTTTAATCTAATTTATTCAATACTTCAGCGAAGTTGTTTGCAATTTCGTCAAAGCTTACGGTCACTTCTTCGCGAGTTTTATTATTTTTCACAGCTACTTGACCTGCTTCAATTTCACTTTCACCTAAAGTGATAATTGTTTTAGCATTAAAGGCGTCTGCTGATTTGAATTGCGCTTTGATTTTACGTCCAAGGTAGTCACGTTCTGCTGAGAAACCTTGGTTGCGGACAGCTTGAACAAGTTCCAACGCTTTAAGGTTTGCACCTTGTCCCAAAACAGCAATGTAAACGTCCATTTCTTTTTCAACTGGCAATTCAATACCTTGTTTTTCGAGGATAAGAAGCAAACGTTCAAGACCAAGTGCAAAACCAAAACCTGGTGTTTCTGGTCCGTCAAAGTATTCAACGAGACTGTCATAACGACCACCAGCACAAATTGTCAATTCAGATTTATCAACAGTTGTGATGAATTCAAAGATAGTGTGGTTATAGTAATCAAGACCACGAACCATGTTTGTATCAATGACATATGGGATATTGAGGGTTTCAAGCATACTACGCACAGCATCAAAATGAGCTTGGCTTTCGTCATCAAGATAATCAAGAATTGATGGTGCGTTTTCAACAGCAATCTTGTCTTCTTTTTCTTTTGAATCAAGGACACGGAGTGGGTTTTCATCTAAACGACGTTGACTGTCTTTTGACAATTGCTCACGCATTGGCGTAAGGTAATCAATCAAAGCTTGACGATATGCCGAACGGCTAACTGCACTTCCCAAAGTATTCAAATGAAGTGTAACATCTTTAATGCCCAGTATTTGGAACAATTGGTAAGCCATCGCGATTGTTTCAACGTCTGTGGCAGGATTTGCTGAACCGAAACACTCAACACCAACTTGATGGAATTCACGCAAACGACCAGCTTGTGGACGTTCGTAGCGGAACATTGAGCCGATGTAGTACATCTTAACTGGCTTTTGAACTTCTGGTGCAAATAATTTATTTTCTACAAAAGAACGCACAACAGGAGCTGTACCTTCTGGACGCAAAGTAATATGGCGGTCACCTTTATCGTGGAAATCATACATTTCTTTTGTCACGATGTCCGTTGTGTCACCAACAGAACGGCTGATAACCTCATAATGTTCAAACATTGGTGTACGAATTTCGCTGTAATTGTATTTTTTAAATGTTTCACGCGCAACAGCTTCCACGTATTGCCACTTAGCACTTTCGCTAGGTAAAATATCCTGTGTTCCTTTAGGTTTTTGTAATTTCATAAATTTAAGACATATTGGCACCAAATTTAAACAAATTTAGCCCCTAATTCCTTTCTACTATTGTAGCGATTCAATCATTTCTATTTTATCACAAAAACAAGTTATACAGAAGAATAGTCTGTTCTTTTTTAGGATTTTCTTATGAATTATTCCTTGAGGACTTTCGTTTTTAACGAACAGCCAAGCGTTAATAACCACACTCGCACCTATTTATAATTTTTTTGTCAAGTAACTTTACTTTACAAAAAAGATATGTTATTATGTTAAAGTTGATTAAAAATCAAGAACAAAAAAATATTATCGGAGGAGATAAAACATGGCAGTACCTGCACGTCACACTTCAAAAGCGAAGAAAAACAAACGTCGTACACACTACAAATTGACTGCTCCATCAGTACAATTTGACGAAACAACTGGAGATTACTCACGTTCACACCGTGTATCACTTAAAGGATACTACAAAGGACGTAAAATCGCTAAAGCTAACGCAGCTAAATAATAGAAGGGAGATACCATGCGCGTAAATATTACACTTGAACACAAAGAATCTGGTGAACGCTTGTACCTTACTTCAAAAAACAAACGTAACACTCCAGACCGTCTTCAATTGAAAAAATACTCACCAAAATTGCGTAAACACGTAATCTTTACTGAAGTTAAATAATTGAATACATCAAAAGCCTACGAAACCAACGTTTCTAGGCTTTTTTAGTTCAAAAATAGCATTTCTGGCTGATTGAATATCAAACCAAATCATTTTTTATCTCAAAAATTTTGAAAGTTTAGTTCCTCCTTATATAATGAAAGTCACCCAAAGGAGGAATAACATATGATTATTAAAACAGTTACTTTTGAAATCAAAGCTACTGTTAAAGATAAATTTGAACAAAAATTCCACAACGACACTATCTCACTCAAAAATTAGGAAACATATTTAGGAAATGAAGTCTGGATTCAAGATAATTCTGATGCAAATAGTGTTTCCTTTACTGCTGTTTCACGTTGGAAGAACCAAGATGATTTCAATGCTTAGTTGAAACATCCTGAACATATCCAACATCACAAAGAGCAGCACTTCAAAAAGGAAAATTCACTTATTTTTAAGAAAAGTGTTCAAGAATTTATCATTCTTGATAATCTAATTTCAGCTACCGAAAAGTTGTTGTAAAGATGCTGCTATCACGCTAACCTTTTCTTGTATTTCTGATACATTATGCTTGACTTGCTACTTATTTTTCTATATTCTATATGTAAAATAATTATATATTAAAATTATATGTATTCAGAGAAAGGAGCTTCATGTATTTTCCAACTTCGGCCACTGTCATCGAATTCCTCATTTTAGCCATTGTTGACAAAGATGACTCTTATGGTTATGCCATCAGCCAAACCATTAAGCAAATTGCTAACATCAAAGAATCCACCTTATATCCAATTTTAAAAAAACTGGAAAAAGCTGGCTATTTAACCACTTATCAACAAGCCTACCAAGGACGTAAACGAAAATATTATGCTATCACAGCAGCTGGCAAAGAACAGTTGACCTTTCTCAAAAAAGAATGGCAACAGTACAAAGAAAAAGTCGATGAGATTATTGAAGGGAGATTAGAGGATGACAAAAGTTGAATATTTAGCTAAGTTAGATAAATACCTACGTAAGTTACCCAAAGAGGATTATCAAGAGGCTATGGACTACTTTAGTGAATACTTTGAAGAAGCTGGTCCAGAAAATGAAGCACAAGTTATCGCCGAACTTGGAACACCAAAAGAAGCGGCGCGAGACATCATTAGCCGTTTACTTGACGAAAAAATCATTGATCAAGAAAAGACACCTAAAAGCAGAGTATCTATGGTTTGGCTTGCTATTTTAGCCATTCTATCAGCACCCGTTACTCTCCCACTAGCTCTCTTCCTTTTCTTAGCCGTCATCACTATCCTAGCTCTTGGAGTGGCGGCTATCGCTGTTGTTCTTTCCCTTGGGGTTGCCTTCCTAACCTCTGGAATTTACATGCTATTTGATAGCTGGTCTTACCTTAACATTTCATTTTCTGCTACTGCTCTTAGTTTTGGCCTAGGACTTTTAGCTCTCGGTTTATCATTACTGGCTCTCCTTGCTGCAGGGGCTGTTTGTAAAGTAGTTGGACGTAGCATTGTCAATTTAGCACGAAAGACAGAAAACAAAAGGAGAAAATTATGAAATCGTGGACAAAGACTATTTTAGGAATTGGCGTTAGTTGTAGCTTATTGGGGGCAGCCCTTGCAGGTTATGGTTTCGCCACTGGTGGACTTTCTGATTTAGAAAATAGTACTGATATTGTAAGGAATGTAGATTATCAAAAAGCTACCCTTAACAGTTTCAGTAAAATTGATATTGACAGCACAACATCTGATGTCATCATTTCAAAGGCTAATATTGACAAGCCCTTTATTTCTTACTCAGCCAATAAAAAAACACCTGTCAGCTACGAAGTCAAGGATGACACCCTTACTGTAAAGCAAACAGGAACTCGTACCCAGTTAGGGAATGCAAACATTCATTTTTTAAGTTTAAGAGATATTATTAACATTGCTAAAACTGGTATTATCGAAAATTCACATACAATCGTTATATCTGTTCCTCAAGATACAGAACTCACTTCAGTCAAAGCAAATCTTAGCTCAGGAGATTTGGATGTCAGTCAGCTTTCACTTGATACCACAACGCTCGAACTTCTGGCCGGGGAACTAACAATGACCAACACAACCCTCAACTCAGGGACAGTAACCATCACCTCTGGGGATGCTGAAATTGAGAACAGCAACTTAACAAACGTCGCCTTTTCTATTACAACAGGTGATATTGATTTAGAAAATAGCCAAGCTTCTGACACAACCTTTGAGTTAAGCATGGGAGATTTTTCAGCCAATGCCGCCACCTTCAAAAATGATAACATCATAACAATGACTACTGGTGAGGTTGACATTACTCTTGCCAGCAAAGATTTGAAAGTAGCAATGACAAATCTTCTAGGCGATGCTGATATCACTTCAAACTTAAATCAATCAAGTAAAAACACATTGACAATCAACGGAAACGTTGGTGACATTACAGTTCAATAAAACTTAAAAGGCATCGCAAATGCGATGCCTTTATCATTTTAAAATAACAACGTCAGTAAAGCTAAAATGGCTAAACCGCCTTGCTTTAAAATAATTTTACGGTCTGCTGTCAAGCTACCATAAAGAGCAACAAGAACGACATTTATTAGAAAAACAGTTACCAAAGTAGCATTGGCTGTAAAGATACCGTAAATCAGAAAAACAGCAATCAAGCCATTGTAAACACCCTGATTTTTAAATAAATTACTTACAGACTCACGTTCTAACTCTTCTTGCGATAGTCCAAAAACACGCGTTGTCGCAGGTGATTGTGTTACAACTGTTTCTAAATACATAATGTAAAAATGTTCCAGAGCTACCAATAACGACAAAATAATAGTAATAAGTGACATCGTTTCCTCAATCTAAATAGCAAATTAATCATTTACATCGCTGTAAATATACTGTAAAGAAAGACTGCTGTAATCAGTATTTCTAGTTAACTCATTAAGTGTATAAAAGTTTCCTTCGTTTTTCAAATAATCTGATTGTAAAAACTGAGAACATCGTTCATATCAAAAAAAGATTGAAGAGATTGTCCAAAATGAACGTTTTCCTCAATCTAGTAATCTTATTTTTCTGTTTTTGGTTGTCTGTAAATGATAAGTCCAAGTACCATGAAAACAACAAGGAGTGCTGAAAGAACACCGATTTGTGTACCAATTGAACCTGTCATCGAAATGGTTTGACGTAAGCCTGTTACAATGTAAGTCATTGGCATATATGGATGAACCACTTGGAAGAACTTAGGACTAAGCTCGATTGGATATGAACCACCCGCAGAACCGATTTGAAGTAATAGCATAAGAAGTGAAAGGAATGAACCATAACGATTATCCCAACCAACTAGAGCCGTTACAAGAGCCATTAACGTCCAACCACCTAAGATGATAAGGAAAATTGTTCTCCATTCGTAGTTAGCTTCAAATCCAAGGAATTGAATAGCACCATACAATACTAATGAACCAACCGTTGAAATCAATCCATTAATAAAGAGTTTTTGTTTTGCCCATTCAAAACGATTTTTCACAGGACGTCCTGACAATGAGCTTGCAAAGATAACGTTCGTTGAAAGGGCAACTACCATAAGTGATACTGCAATCATGTAAGGTGCCATACCAATACCATTTACTTTCACGCTATCATTATCTGTTTCTTTTGTTGATACAGGGTTAGAAACCAATTTAGCATTCTTATTTGTTACAGAAACGAGTGATAATTGATTACTTGCCTCTGAAAGTGATGATGTCAATGTTGAAATACCACTTGTCAAGGTTGTCAAGCCACTTGTCAACGTATCACTACCAGAAGCTAACTGACTTGAACCAGAAGCTAATGTTTCCGCACCAGATTGCAATTGAGAAGCTCCGCTGGTCAACTGACTATTGCTAGCAGCCAATTGATTAGCACCAGAAGCGACTTTGGAAACAGCACTTGTATATGTTGTTACTCCTGTCAACAACTCACTTGCACCACTACTTAGTTTAGTATTAAGTGTTGCGATTCCTGAAGCAATTTTACTGCTTCCAGGGACAAGTTCTGTTGTAGCAGCCGTATTAACTTTATTTAAACCAGTAGATAATGTTGTCAAAGCCTCAACAGAACCAGGCAAAGCTACATTTGAGTTATTTGCAATTTGAGAAACGCTCGTTTGTAACTCAGTTACCTTACTTGATAACTCTGTTAAAGCAGTTTTCATTGTTTGAACATCTGTTAAAATTTGCTGTGCTTGTTGACTAACACTATTTCCTGAAGTATTCAATGCATTAACTAACTCAGCTTGTTGTGCTGCCTCTAAACTTTGATAAGCAGCAGTTGCTTGAATAGCAGTCAATCTGGCTGAACTGTCCTTTTCTTCTGCCTCCAAAATTCCCTGAGCTTGTGAAGCAATATCACTTAAAACAGTCGAAATTTGTGTGATATCAACATTAGTAGAAATCTTGGAAACTGAAGTATTTAATTGTTGAATTCCAGCATTTAATTGAGGTAAACCTGAAATTAATGACTGAATATTTGCAGATTCTTCTGCTGAAAGTGTTGTCTCTGTTGCTAACTTCTGTAAACCATCGGTTAAACTATTAGCACCATCAACTAATTGTTGTACTTGTGCAGAACTTTCTTTTAGTTGAGCTACACCACTTACAAGTGCTGCTGAGTTACTATCTAATTCATTGGCTCCACTCGCCAAACTTGACACGCCGTTTGTATAAGTTGTCAAGCCGCTTGAAAGTGTCGCTGTTCCGTCTGCTAAAGTTTGGCTGCCTGATGCTGCTGTGTTGAGGTTATCTGTAATGGTTTGACTGCCAGATTCAAGCTGTTGACTTCCTGAGAGCAACTCATTGCCACCGTCGCTTGCTTCTTGTAAACCATCTTGTAAACTAGACATGCTCTTGAATACAGCTTTTGTATAAGTTTCTGTGATATTTTCAGAAACAGTATCTTTAAGCTTGGTCATCGCAGATTCGCTCATTTTAGAAGCAACAAAGCTACGTCCAGCTGTTGTTTGATAATTAATTGTTATTTTTTCAGGGTCATCTGTCAAAAGGCTAGCTGCCTTTTCAGATAAATCCTCTGGCAATGTGATAACCATATAGTAATCACCATTTTCCAGACCCTCTTCTGCTTTTTCTGCGCTAACAAAGTGATAATCTAAGGCTTTATTTTTAGACATGCTGTCCAGCATATCATCACCGATTGATAGCGTTTGGTCATTTAAAGTTGATGACTTATCTTGATTGACAACTGCTACTGGCAAATCATCAACATTTCCGTACGGGTCCCACATAGACCCCAAAAAAGATAAGTTATAAAGTGCTGGAACAAGAGCAACACCAATCATTGTTACCCAAAGTTTTGGGCTTTTTATAAGTGCTTTTAATTCTTCTAACATATTTTCTCCTAATTTGGACACAGTGTTCAAAAATTATGATAAAATATATTATACAGAGATATAAAATAATTTCAAGACAAAAGAAGGAATTTTTGGACACTCTGTCTAAGAGTGTTCAAAAGATTTTTATTATGACAAATGATAATCGCAGAGCTAACACCAAAAAAGCCATTCAAGAAGCTATGGTCACCCTTTTAAAGACAGAGAGTTTTGACGACATTACCACCATCAAAATTTCTAAAGAAGCTGGCATTAGCCGTTCAAGCTTCTACACACATTATAAGGATAAATTTGAATTGATTGATTCCTGTCAACGGACCCTTTTCAATCAAGTTGAATATATTTTTGAAAAACACGAAGGCAATAAAAAACAAGCGTTTTTAGAGATTTTTGAATTTTTAAAACGTGAGCAATTGCTATCTGCTTTGATTTCAGCGAACGGCACGCGAGAATTCCAAGCTTTTATTGTTAATAAGGTGCGCATCTTTATCAACACTGATTTTCAAAATCGTTTTGGGCGTGAAGAACTTTCCCCTGTCGAAAAAGAATACAGTAGTATCTACTTTGCCTACGCCTTCTTTGGTCTCTGCCAATCTTGGATAGCTAATGGTAAAAAAGAATCTCCTCGCCAAATGACTAACCTCATTTTAAAACTTTTACCACTGTCACTATAATCATCCATTCCTACAGTCGCCCCTTGGCGACTTTTTCTATTTATAAAAAAACCACGGTAAAAACCATGGTTTTAAATACTTCAATCAACTGAGAATTAAAGCATTTTGTTGTAGTATTCAACGACAAGTGCTTCGTTGATTTCTGGGTTGATTTCGTCGCGTTCTGGAAGACGAGTCAATGAACCTTCAAGTTTTTCAGTATCGAATGATACGAATGCTGGACGTCCAAGAGTAGCTTCAACAGCTTCAAGGATAGCAGGTACTTTAGCTGATTTTTCGCGAACTGAGATAACTTGACCAGGAGTTACACGGTATGAAGGGATATCAACACGCTTACCGTCAACAAGGATGTGACCGTGGTTAACGAATTGACGAGCTTGACGACGAGTAGTTGCAAGACCTAAACGGTAAACAACGTTGTCAAGACGACGTTCCAAAAGAACCATAAAGTTGAAACCAAGAGTTCCACCTTTAATTTTAGTAGCTTGTACGAACAAGTTACGGAATTGTTTTTCACCTACACCGTAAGTGAAACGAAGTTTTTGTTTTTCGGCCAATTGCAAACCATATTCAGAAAGTTTGCTACGGTTGTTAGGACCGTGTTGACCTGGCACGTAGTTACGACGTGCTAATTCTTTACCTGTACCTGTAAGAGACAAGCCAAGGCGACGTGATTGTTTCCATGATGGACCTGTATAACGTGACATTAAAAATGTCCTCCTATAAAATAAAAATTTTGTAGGAAATAACAAATTAGAGAATCCTGATTCGTGCAGTTGACTTTCATCTAAACAGCCAAGATTACTTTTCCGACTTCTAGGAGCTTTTCTACAAGAAGAAAAACTGTAGAAGAGCCAACTGTTGACGAGCTTCATACTCTCCTGCTATTATTTCACACAAATTTTAGTTTAACATAAAAAAAAGGCGTTGTAAAGCCTTTTTATCTACTATTACTGATAATTCTAATCAAGGATTAATCAAAATAGCGAATCAATGTTTTTTCAGTTAAAATATCTGAATAAGTGTATGATTCAACATAAGAATTGTTGATTGCTCCTGGAACATCAGAATTTTCATTGTATTCAACGATAAATAACGAAGGGTAAACTTCCGTTAAACGACCAACTTTATTTTTTTCACGTTTACGACCATTTTCAAGTGTCAATTCAACAAGTTGACCTTCGTGGGCTTTAATATCTTCTTTGATTTTTTTCATTTTTGCTACATCTGCAAATGCATCACTCATCTTCTACTGTGCTCCTTAATAAAGTATTTTATATTTATCAACGCTCTTCAAACTGCGCTATGCTAGAAAATTTATTGTATTCTTTTTGGAAAATTAATTTCACTGTACCACGCGCTCCTGAACGGTTCTTTTCCAAGATAACTTCGATAGTATTGTCTTCAATAGCGTCATCATTTTCTTCACCCTCACGACGATAATAATCATCACGATACAAGAACGCAACGATATCCGCATCTTGCTCAATAGAACCTGATTCACGAATATCTGACAACACAGGACGTTTATCTTGACGTTGTTCAACACCGCGAGACAACTGACTAAGTGCGATAACAGGGACTTTCAGCTCTTTTGCCAAAATCTTCAATTGACGTGAAATATCAGAAACCTCTTGTTGTCGATTCTCTGGACGTGTTCCTGTAATCAACTGTAAATAGTCAATGACAATCAACCCAAGCCCCCCCTCAACTTCTTGAGACAGCTTACGTGCTCGTGCACGAATTTCAGTGATTTTAATCCCTGGTGTATCATCAATATAAATTGGCGCTTCTGCCAGAGCACCTTGGGCAATGGTAATGTTGTTCCATTCTTGGTCAGTCAATTGACCTGTTCGAAGGTGGTGAGAATCAACCATTCCCTCAGCAGCCAACATACGGTCAACCAAACTTTCAGCACCCATTTCCAGGGAGAAAATAGCGACTGGTTTATTTTGTTTAGTCCCAACGTTTTGCGCAATGTTCAAAACAAAAGCAGTTTTCCCGACGGCTGGACGAGCAGCAAGAATAATCAGTTGGTCAGGGTGTAAACCTGTTGTAATCTTATCCAAATCGCGAAAGCCTGTTGGCAATCCAGTAACGTCGCTTGTCTGACGCGAACGAATTTCCAAATTTTCATAGTTGACCTTCAAAACATCTGAAATCTTACGAAAACCACTACGATTGCTACGTTCATTAATCTCAACAAGGGCTTTTTCTGCTCCTGCAATAACGTCTTCAGAATCCGTAGAACCTTCATATGCAAGGTTTACAGTCTCTGTCAACCTAGAGATGATATTACGCAACATCGCCTTTTCGGCGACAATTTTAGCATAATACTCTGCATTGGCACTTGTAGGAACGCTATTGACGAGTTCTACAATGTAAGACAAGCCACCAATGTTTTGCAAATCTCCTTGGTCATCAAGAATTGTTCTAACTGTTGTGGCATCAATAGCCTCATTACGATCGCTAAGCGTAATCATTGCCTTAAAAATAACTCTATGAGAATATTTATAGAAATCATCTGGGCTAATGTATTCACGGACAGTAATAAGCTTATCTGGCGAGATAAAAATCGAACCTAAGATAGACTGTTCTGCTAATAAATCTTGTGGCTGAACTCTCAATTCTGGCTCCTCTGCCAAATTCCTCACCTCCCCTAATAACCTCTAAACGTAGGACTATGCTTCCTTAATGCTTAATTTAATTTCAGCAATTACTTCCTTATGTAACTTAACAGGGACTTCGACAGAACCAATTGCACGAATTGGATGATTTAACTCGATAGAACGTTTGTTGATTTTTAAACCAAACTGTTTAGCCAATTCTTCAGCAATTTTCTTAGCTGTAATTGAACCAAATGTACGTCCATCAGGTCCAACTTTTTCGGTAAACTTAACAACTGTGACTTCTTTCTCAAGCTCTGCTTTAAGCGCTTGAGCTTCTGCTAAAATTTCAGCTTGTGCTTTTTCTTCTGATTTTTGTTTACCTTTTAATTCACCAATAGCTTGATTAGTCGCCTCTTTAGCTAAATTTTTCTTAATTAAAAAGTTTTGGGCATAACCTGTCGGGACTTCTTTGATCTCACCTTTTTTCCCTTTACCCTTAACATCTGCTAGAAAAATAACTTTCATCACTCTACCTCCATATTTTCTCTTAAATCATTTTCAATTATTTCAAATAATAAGTGTTCGGCTTGACTAACAGTTATATCTGATAATTGACAAGCTGCTAGGGTAAAATGCCCACCGCCACCAAGTTCTTCCATTATGCGTTGAACATTGATTTTACTGCGGCTACGTGCCGAAATAGCTACTTTATTAGGAGCAACTTGAACAATAACAAACGTTGCTTCAATGCCAGCTAAAGATAACATGGTATCTGCAGCTTTACTGGCAACTACTTTACTGTAAACAACATTATCACCACCACTAGCAATGATAATGTTGTCATAAAGTTTACGCCCTTTAAGAATAAGTTCATTAACCAATCGATATTCCTCAAAATCTGTTTGAGAAATGTTTTGAATTTCAATGCTATCACTTCCTTGAGATCTAAGATAACTTGCAACATCAAATGTTCGACTTGTAACGCTAGCCGAAAAATTCTTCGTGTCCAACATAATCCCTGCCATTAGAATACTAGCTTGAATTTTACTTAAGCGTTTGCCTGCGTTTTGGAATTGAATTAATTCGGTTACTAATTCACTAGCGCTACTTGCTCCACTTTCAATAAATGTTAATATGGCTTTTTCTGGGAAATTATTGTCACGACGATGATGATCAACAACAATGACATCTGTAAACATGTTGTAAAGTTCCTGCGATAACGTTAAATCAACCTTAGAATGATCAACCATTATCAACAGTGATTGGCTTGTCACTAGTTGTAAAGCTTTGTTGACTGAAATTAGATTCGTTTTTCCATCTTCTTGTAATCTTCTGACTGCTCTTGCAATATCATGGCTCATTTCATCTGGATTGTAAACCGCATAAGCATCCTCAATGATATTACTTGCAAAGAACTGCATCCCAATCGCTGAACCAAGAGCATCCATATCGAGATTACGATGTCCGACAACAAATACTCTGTCCACATTTTTTATATGGTCTGAAATAGCAGTCATCATCGCACGGGTACGCGTACGGGTACGTTTAACGGTAGATACTGACCCACCACCAAAATACAATGGTTTCTTATGTTCATCATTTTCACAAATAACAACTTGGTCACCACCACGCACAAGTGCCGTATTCAAGTTTTGGAGAGCTACTTGCCCAATTTGCTGATGATTATCATCACCATAAGCAACCCCCATACTCAAAGTCAGCGGTAACTCACTTCCTTCTTTAGCCTGCTTGCGAAAAGCTTCTAGTACTGTAAACTTATCGTCAATTAGACTACTTAAAACAGCATAGTCTGTGAAAAAGTAAAAACGGTCCATATCCACACGACGATAAAAAATATTGTTAGACTTCGTGAAATTCGAGATGAAATTAGCAATAAAACTATTGATTTGAGAAACTTCCGCATCAGATAAATCATCTGTCACATCATCATAATTATCAATTGAGATAATCCCGATAACTGGTCGCAAAAGCGCAGCATCGCCTAATTGACGATTTCCCATTGATGTATCAAAGAAATAAAAAATCCCTGAAGATGAATCAATATAAGACGAGTATTTATTACCGTTTAACTCAAAAGTTTGGCTGGCATCTCCTTCACGCTTATTGCCAATAATTTTTTGGATGAGTTCATCCTCAAATTCTCCTTCTTCACTAGTGAAGATAAGTTCAGCATATGGATTAAACCACTCAACTTCATTTGTAGATTGCTCAAATTGAACAACACCAACAGGCATCTGTTCTAATAAACTTTTCAAACTAACTTCTGTTTGGTCGTTTAGTAATTCAATTTGTTCAAGTTCTGATAACTCATATGTTTCTTTTTGATAATAAAGCAATGCAACAAGCAAAGACAGCGCCAAAAAGATTGCAGCTAAAGTAGCTGACTCCGTCTGAAAAAGTCTGACACAAATAGCCAAAATCCCGAATAAAATCAAGCCTATCATGACTAAGTGAATAGTTGCAAATCGAAATCTTTTCATTGGTTAACCTCTTAGCTTATAATTATACCATAAAACAGCCCTATTTGATAGAGCTGTCATTGGTTTAAAGATTACAATTTGATGACTTAATCATTCGCTTTTCTATGATGTTTTTGCTTGCCTTCTAGGTAAACCATCAAAATAGAAATATCTGCTGGGTTAACACCTGAAATACGGCTTGCTTGACCGATTGTTTCTGGGTTAATTTTCTTGAATTTTTGACGTGCTTCTGTTGCGATAGAATCAATATCATCCCAGTCAATATTAGCAGGAATACGTTTTTCTTCCATACGTTTCATTTTGGCTACTTGATCAAGGGCTTTGTTGATATAACCTTCATATTTGATTTCAGTTTCCAAAAGTTCAACCACTTTGCTGTCAAGTTTTTCTTCAGCAGGACCAACAAAGCTTGTCGCAATGTCATAATTGATTTCAGGACGACGCATGAATTCTTTTGCTGTCAAAGCATCTGTCAATGGTTTGAAACCAAGTGCTTCAATACGTGCATTAGTTTCTTTAACTGGCTTGATTTTAAGAGTTGACAATCTTGTCAATTCATTGTCAAACTGACGTTTACGATTCAAGAAACGTTGATAACGTTCATCATCAACCAAACCGACACGGTGACCAATCTCAGTCAAACGCATATCAGCATTATCATGACGCAAAATCAAACGATATTCCGCACGACTTGTCAACAGACGATAAGGTTCCAACGTTCCTTTCGTTACCAAGTCATCAATCATAACACCGATGTAAGCATCACTACGTTTAAGAATCATTTCTGGCTTGCCTTGAACTTTCAAAGCAGCATTGATACCAGCAACAATTCCTTGACCAGCAGCTTCTTCGTAACCTGACGTACCATTGGTTTGACCAGCCGTAAAGAGACCTGAAATTTTCTTCGTTTCAAGCGTTGCACGCAATTGGTGTGGCAAAACGATATCATACTCAATTGCATATCCTGTACGCATCATTTCGGCATTTTCAAGCCCTTTAATAGAATGAATCAATTCTTTTTGAACATCTTCAGGAAGGCTTGTTGACAACCCCTGAATGTAAACTTCTTCTGTTTCACGACCTTCTGGTTCTAGGAAAAGTTGATGACGTTCTTTATCCGCAAAGCGCACAATTTTATCTTCGATAGATGGACAATAACGAGGTCCTACCCCTTTGACAATCCCTGAAAACATTGGTGCACGGTAAAGATTTTTATTGATAATATCGTGGCTTGTTTGGTTCGTATAAGTCAACCAGCAAGGAATTTGGTCTTTGAGGTAATCTTCATCATTGGACATGAATGAAAAATGATTTGGTTTTTCATCACCTGGTTGAATCTCTGTTTCATCGTAATTGATAGAACTTGCTTTGATACGTGGTGGTGTTCCTGTTTTGAAACGACCAATTTCAAGACCTAATTCTTTCAAATTATCTGCAAGTCCGATAGAAGCCAAGCTGTTATTTGGACCAGAAGAATATTTAAGCTCACCTAGGATAATTTCGCCACGAAGGGCTGTTCCTGTTGTGATAACAACTGCTTTAGCTGAAAATTTCTGATTAGTAGCTGTGCGAACACCGACAACTTTACCATCTTCGACTAAAACTTCTTCAATCATTGACTGACGCAATGTCAAATTTTCTTGTTGCTCAACCGTATGCTTCATTGTACGAGAGTAAAGAGCCTTATCTGCTTGCGCACGAAGAGCACGGACCGCAGGACCTTTACCAGTATTGAGCATTTTCATTTGAATGTAAGTCTTGTCAATGTTTTTACCCATTTCACCACCGAGAGCGTCAATTTCGCGAACAACAATCCCTTTGGCAGAACCCCCAATTGCAGGGTTACATGGCATAAAGGACAACATTTCCAAATTAATTGTTGCCAGCATCGTTTTACAACCCATACGAGCCGCAGCCAAACTAGCTTCAACACCAGCATGCCCAGCACCAACAACAATTACATCATAATTTTCAGCAAATTCGTGTGTCATTTTATTTCTCCTTATTCTTATTTACAAAATGTTTGACTTGACCATCCCAGTTTTTTAGGGTAATTTTTAAAAAGCTTGGATTTAGGTTAATCTTACTGAGTTCTTCAAACGAAATCCACTCACACATACGCTTCTGACCTCCCTCATATATCTCTTTATTAAGGTCAGAAAGTGGGTTCACTAAGTAAAGAAATTCAATTTGATGATGTTTTGTGAGATCCAAAGAAAACTGATTTTCAACAACAAAAGCCAACTGTTTAACTTCAATATCGATATTAAGTTCTTCTTTCATTTCGCGTATTATGGCATCTTCAGTTAATTCATTTACTAAGATTGCTCCGCCTAACAAATAATATTCATTTTTAGGAGATTTTGCTAAATATATTTTTTCATCTTTAATAATTAAGGCTGATGCTCTAACACCAAAGCTCTGCTCACCAATTCTAGTTCTAAAATCCATTTAAAACTCCTTAACTGCACAAAAAACAGCCAAAACCCTCGAAAATTGTGCGGCAAAAACGCACAATTCTCATGAGCTTTGACCATCATGATTATTGTTACGATTATTGTATCAAATTAAGTTAAAATGTCAATTTAATTGCCGATAATTTTTCGAGCAATAGTTGATTATATAGATAAGCCAAGCCCGTCAACTTATCTTTACAACTTTGTCAACTAGATATATTGACAAGCGACTCCATTTTTATAAGCCATATCAATGATTCCGCCACCTAGGCATTCTTTACCATCATAGAAAACAACGGCTTGACCTGGTGTAATGGCACGTTGTGGTTCAGCAAAGACAACTTCTGCTTTGTCACCCTTGACATGTATTGTAACTTTAGAGTCTGGTTGACGGTAACGGAATTTTGCTGTAACTTCCATTGTAAATTCTTCAGGCATATCACGTGTAAAGTGAATACTTGAGGCGTCAAGGCTAGTTGACATTAGTGACTCATGATAGAAACCTTGACCAACGTAAAGAATATTTTTTGACAAATCTTTTCCGACAACAAACCAAGGTTGATTGTCACCACCTTGTTGTCCACCGATACCAAGACCGCCACGTTGACCGATTGTATAATACATCAATCCAGCATGTTCACCCATATCACGACCATCAACAGTCATCATACGACCTTTTTGTGCTGGTAAATATTGACTAAGGAATTCTTTAAAATTCTTTTCACCGATAAAGCAAATTCCTGTTGAATCTTTTTTCTTAGCTGTCGCAAGACCTGCACGTTCTGCAATTTTACGCACTTCTGGTTTTTCTAAATGCCCAAGTGGAAACATTACTTTTTGCAATTGTTCTTGTGATAATTGACTCAAGAAGTAAGTTTGGTCTTTATTATTATCTGCTCCACGTAACATATGAACAATACCGTCTTCGTCACGAGAAACTTGCGCATAATGTCCAGTTGCTACATAATCAGCTCCAAGCGTCATGGCATAATCAAGGAAAGCTTTAAACTTGATTTCCTTGTTACACATAACATCTGGATTTGGTGTGCGTCCTGCACGATATTCCGCTAGGAAATATTCGAAAACGCGGTCCCAATACTCTTTTTCAAAATTGACAGAGTAATAAGGAATACCGATTTGGTCAGCAACAGCTGCCACATCTTTATAATCTTCGGTTGCTGTACAAACACCGAATTCGTCTGTGTCGTCCCAGTTTTTCATAAAGACACCGATAACGTCATAACCTTGCTCTTTCAAAAGGAGAGCCGTTACAGACGAATCAACGCCGCCACTCATACCGACAACAACACGTGTTTTTGAATTATCTGACATGATAATCCTCCCATCAAGATATTTTTTTCGAACATAGGCTTGAAGGGCCTAGTTTTTCAAAAATCGATTTGAAGGTCGATTTTGAATGCATGAAACCACGCGAAAACTATTATAACACGAAATTTTATTTATGTAAGTCTTTTACACTTAATTCTAATGCTTTTTCTCATTTACCCTTTTGCCTTCCTCTGTTATAATAAGTAAGCATAGATTCTTAAAGGAGTAGATATGAAAAATCTAAAATTCCAATCCGTATTCGACATCATCGGTCCCGTGATGATTGGTCCGTCTAGTAGCCATACGGCTGGGGCTGTTCGTATTGGAAAAATTGTTAACTCTATTTTCGGAGAAATTCCCGATTCCGTAACCTTTCATTTGTACAATTCATTTGCTAAGACTTACCGTGGCCATGGAACTGACAAAGCCCTCGTTGCAGGTATCCTTGGTATGGATACTGACAATCCTGACATCAAAAATTCATTAGAAATCGCTCACCAGAAAGGGGTTCGCATTTATTGGGATATTCTTAAAGATAGTAACGCTCCACATCCAAATACCGCTAAAATTACCGTTGAAAAAGGTGACAAAAGCATGAGTATTACTGGCGTATCAATCGGCGGAGGAAATATTGAGGTAACTGAACTAAATGGTTTCTCTGTATCGCTGAAAATGAATACACCAACTTTAATTATTGTTCACCAAGACATTCCTGGAATGATTGCTAAAGTAACAGATATTCTGTCTGAACATAATATCAATATCGCCCAAATGAATGTGACTCGGGAACGTGCTGGTGAAAAAGCAATCATGATTATCGAAGTTGACTCTCGTGATTGTCACAAAGCTGTTGAACAGATTCAACAAATTCCACATTTGCACAATGTTAATTTCTTTGATTAGAAAGGAAAAGAATGTTTTATTCTATTAAAGAATTGGTTGAGCAAGCCGATAAAGATTTTAACGGTAATATTGCTGAACTGATGATTGCCACCGAAATGGAATTAAGTGGACGTAGCCGTGACGAAATCATTCACATCATGACGAAAAACCTTCAAGTCATGAAAAATTCTGTTACTGACGGACTAACACCTAGTAAATCAATTAGTGGTCTAACTGGTGGAGACGCCGTCAAAATGGACACCTACCTTAAATCGGGTAAGACTTTGTCAGATACCACTATCTTGACCGCTGTCCGCAATGCCATTGCTGTCAATGAACTGAATGCCAAAATGGGACTTGTTTGTGCTACACCAACAGCTGGCTCTGCTGGTTGTTTACCTGCCGTTCTGACAACTGCTATTGACAAATTAAAACTTTCTGAAGAAGAACAGTTGAACTTTTTATTCACTGCTGGTGCTTTTGGACTCGTTATTGGAAATAATGCTTCAATCTCTGGCGCTGAAGGTGGCTGTCAAGCTGAAGTTGGCTCTGCTTCTGCAATGAGTGCCGCAGCTTTGGTTAAGGCTGCTGGTGGCTCTGCTTTCCAAGCCAGCCAAGCAGTTGCTTTTGTTATCAAAAATATGCTTGGGCTTATCTGTGACCCTGTTGCAGGGCTTGTTGAAGTCCCATGTGTTAAACGTAATGCTCTTGGTTCAAGTTTTGCACTTGTGGCTGCTGACATGGCACTTGCTGGCATTGAATCTCAAATTCCAGTTGACGAAGTTGTTGATGCTATGTATCAAGTTGGAGCAAGTCTGCCAACTGCCTTTCGTGAAACTGCCGAAGGTGGCTTAGCTGCCACACCAACAGGACGACGATTACAAACTCAAATTTTTGGAGAATAGTTTGCTAAGCATTTAGTATTTTAATACTATAGTAGCAAAACATTCGATATTGACAAAATCGTCAATGAAACTTGACACTATTTTACAGGAGAGTAAATATGAAATCTATCTTGTTTGACCTCGACGGAACCTTGGTAAATTCCAGTCCAGGAATCAAAGCAGCATTTAATTACGCTTTTGAAAGATTACAGTTACCTTTACAGACTGACAAGCAATTGTCAACATTCATCGGTCCACCCTTAGAAGTTACCTTTGCTAATTATTTCACTGAGAAAGCTGATATTGACCATGCAATAAAAACTTTTAGAGAATACTACAACGCTAAAGGTGTTCATCAAGTTTCGCTTTATGCTGGTATTTCCGACCTACTAAAAGAATTAAATAAGTCAGGCTACTCTCTCTATGTCACAACAAGTAAACATGAACCAATGGCAAGACTAATGTTAACCGAGCTTGGTGTCATTTCAAACTTTAAGCAAGTTTATGGTTCAACTCCTGAACATTTTCACAAAGCAGATGTGATTAACGCTTGTCTTACAGAACAAGGAATCAAAGCAGCCGAAGCTGTCATCATCGGTGATACAAAATTTGATATGATTGGTGGTCAGAAAACAGGTATTAGAAGGCTTGGTATTACTTGGGGCTTTGGTTCTGCTGAAAGTTTACAAGAATATGGTGCTGAAATAATCTGTCATCATCCACAGGACATTAAAAAAGCACTATCATCACTATAAGATGATTAGTGCTTTCCTTTTTATTTAGCTTAATAACCCCAAGCAGATAACCCTTGAGCATTATAGGCGTTTATAGCAGCCGTAATCTGATCTTGAACAGTTGCTGTTGATCCCCAACCAGGCATTGTTTGGAATAACCCTGATGCCCCAGAAGCATTTGTCACATTTGGATCACCGTTAGATTCGCGTGCAATAATTGCTTCCCAAGTTGATTGAGGAACACCTGTTGCCGCTGCCATTTGCGCTGCAGCTGCTGTACCGACAGTACCAGCAGTGTTTCCATTTGATGTTGTTGTATCAGCTACTTCTGAATCTGTCATATAAACAGCTGACTCTGTAACAGTTGTCTCTTCACCAACCGGCTCTTCTGATTCTGTATAAACTTCTTCGATAGCAGGTTCTTCAGACACTTCACTGACTTCTACCGAACTAGATTCAGATGATATCGTGCTTATTGATGTTTCGTTTAAAGTCGATGAAAAACTTGTAGATGTTGCTTTTACAACTTCTGCCTCAGCACGTGTTGTAAACGTATCTGAGAATAATTCTATTTTAGGAATAAGTAAAATAATCATAGCCAAGCTCAAAGTTGCTCCGAGCACACTAACGATAATATTTCTTATTTTTCTTTGTTTTGCTTTAGCAATCCTACTATACATAAATATAAACTATATACCTCTCTAAAACTCCTTTTTCTATCATATAATTTAATTGTTACTCGGAGATTGAAAATATGTTAAAAATGTTACAAAAACATTGAAACTTACCCTAATTTTCCTAAAAAATACTGTTTTAAAGCCATTTTGAGCAAACAAAAAAGATTTGAGAGAAACTCTCAAATCTTTTTAACTAATTATCTAAAATCTTAATACCAACCATTTGCATTCCAGAAGGCAAGGGCAGCTGACCATGAACCATAACGGCTTGCAACGTATGCATCTGCAACACGTTCTTGGTTTTCAGCTGATAAGTCACCATTCAAGTAAGAAATCGTTAATTGGTAACGTCCGTAGTATTGACCATTTTGAGCTGTGTAGCTACCACTTGATTCGCGTTGTGCGATTGTTTCTTTAGCAGCTGCATCTGATGAGCTCAAGTTTGATGAATAACTTGTAGTAGTTGTATCTGTACTTTCAGCGGCAGATGTTGCTGATGATGAATCATCAGTAGTAGCTGCTGAAGTTGTAGTTTCTGTTGTTGAAGCTGTTGAATCCAATTCTAAGATTTGACCAACAGTAATGAAGTCAACGTTAGAGATACCGTTTAAGGATGATAATTGTTCAACTGTCGTATTGTAAGTTGAGGCAATTTCAGAAAGAGTATCACCTGATTTAACTGTGTAAGAATCTGCATTAGCAACTGCTGGGGCAATCAGTGCTGCTGCAAAAGCTGCGCTAGCAACTCCTAACTTAATAGCTTTCGATTTACTTTTTAAAGTATTTTTTTGCATTATATGCTCCTTTTTACAAATTAGTATAGGATATATAATACAGGGTTAATGTTACCTGAACTTTAGTCTTTTATTAAAATTATTACAATTAGATTGTGTTAACATAAAGAAAGCGCATACAAATAGTGGGTTTTAGCTTTTCTTAAGCCAAAATAGCAAAATTCCTAAAATAACTAACACTATTAAAACCAAAGTATCTTTTAGGTGCCATTGCAAAACTCGGTACTTAGTTCGTCCATCTCCACCTTGGTAGCCACGTGCTTCCATAGCAAGAGCAAGAGCATCTGCTCGTTTAAAACTCGATGCAAAAAGTGGAATAAGAATTGGAATGATTGATTTTACCTTTTGAATCAGATTTCCTTCTCCAAAATCCACACCACGCGCTCGCTGTGCCTTCATAATACGTGTCGTGTCATCCATCAACGTAGGAACAAATCGCAGGCTTAGTGAGAGCATTAAACCAATTTCATGTGCAGGCACCTTAAAACGAACAAATGGCTTTAGAAGCGATTCTACAGCGTCTGCAAGGCTTAACGGTGTTGTTGTCAAAGTCAGCAACGTTGAAAAGAAGATGATTAATACAAAACGCATAAAAATCAAAACTGCTTGGCTAAAACCGTAGCTTGTTATTTTAAGAAAAGCAAATTGAAAATAGGTTTGACCACCTTGTGTAAAAAACATTTGAAACAAAGTCGTGAATAAAATAATACCAATCATTGGCCGAACACCTTTTAAGAAAAAGCTCAACTTAATCTTTGATAGCAAAACAACTATCAAGGTAAATGCAACCATAATAATGTTTGTCACCACATTATTAGCCCAGAAAACAATAACAATGTACAAAATCATTGCTAAAAGTTTGCTACGTGGATCTAGGTGATGAATCAAAGATTTTCCTGGAACATAACGTCCGAGTATTAATTTATCCATGTTTCACCACCTCTGCAAATTCTTCTATAGTAATTGGTAAACTTTCTAGCTGTAAACCACGTTTGACAAGCTGCTGAGCAAATTTGGTGATTTTAGGCACACCAAGCTGTTTGCTTTCAAGAAAATCAACATCCTGAAAAACCTCTTTAGGATAACCAGAACGAACTAATTTTCCACTTTCAAGGACATTGACATAATCTGCATAGTTAGCAACATCATCCATCAAGTGAGTTACTAAAACGATCGTCATACCATTTTGATTCAATTCCTTAAATAAACTCATAAGCTCACGACGTCCTTTAGGGTCTAAGCCTGCTGTTGGCTCATCTAAGACTAGCACCTCTGGTTCCATGGCTAAAATACCAGCAATCGCAACACGGCGCATTTGACCACCTGATAATTCAAATGGATTTTTTTCAAAAAATTCCTCACTAATGCCAACCATAGCTAGTTTTTCACGCGCTAGTTGTTTAGCTTCTTCTATGGAAACACCAAAATTTTGTGGACCAAAAGCGACATCTTTAAGAACAGTCTCCTCAAAAAGTTGGCTTTCAGGAAATTGAAAAACAAGTCCTACTTTTTTACGCACAGGTTTGATGTCTTTATTTTTAGAGTCAGCTGTAATTTTTATATCATCTACGATAACGGCGCCCTCCGTAGGCACATTAAGCCCGTTTAACAGCTGCATAATCGTTGACTTACCTGATCCAGTATGTCCGATAAAAGCAGTATAAGACCCCTCTTTAATACTAAGATTAATGTCAAAAAGGGCACGCCCTTCAAAAGGTGTCCCCGCTTGATAAGTATAGTTTACGCTTTCAAGAGTAATTCCCATAACTGATCTTCTAATTCCTTTTCCGTAAGATAATTCGCTGTAAATTCAAACCCTTTATTTTTTAAAGTAGAGATAAGATTGGCTGAAAAAGGAATATCTAGTCCTAACGTCAATAATTCTTCTCCTCTAGCAAAGAGTTCTCGCGGTGTTGAGCTGGACTCAACTTTTCCTCTTTTCATAACTAACACACGGTCACTCAACGCAACTTCATCTAGGTCATGAGTGATAGAAATAACCGTCATATTATACTGATCACGAATCTCTTTTATCGTCTGAATTAATTCTAAACGTCCCTCTGGATCCAGCATACTTGTTGCCTCATCCAAAATAATAATATTGGGACGCATAGCAATTGCTCCAGCAATCGCAACACGTTGTTTTTGTCCACCAGAAAGACGTGACGGCTCACGGTCAGCAAAGTCAGACATTCCAACCAATTGAAGTGCCTCTTTAACACGTGACTGCATTTCCTCAAGAGGAATTCCTTTATTTTCAAGTCCAAAGGCGACATCATCTTCAACAGTTGCTCCAACGAATTGATTATCCGGATTCTGAAAAACCATTCCAATCTTCTGACGAATGTTCCATACATTGTCTTCCGTTAAAAGTTCGTTTTCAACAAAAATATCACCTGATTCAGCGGCTAATAGCCCATCAATCAAACGAACTGTTGTTGATTTTCCTGAACCATTGTGCCCAATAATAGACAACCATTCACTTTGTTTCACGTGAAACGATAAGTCATCCAAGGTGTAATTATCCTGATTGTCATCATATTTGAATTTTAAATGTTTAACGTCAATGCTATTCAATGTCATTTAAATGTATCCTTAAAAAGGAATCCTGCCCCCTTAAAGTAATCATATCCTGAATAAGCAGTAAAAATCAATGCTACATAAAGCAAGAGTGTACCAATGATTGAAAGGTGGCATAGTAAGAAAATAATTGAAAACATTTGTGTAAATGTTTTGATTTTTCCAGGCATAGCAGCTGCTAAGACTGTTCCACCATTTTCAACAAGTAAAAGACGAAGTCCTGTAACAGCTAATTCACGACAAATAATGATAGCAGCAATCCAAGCAGGAACCATTTTTAATTCAACAAGCATAATAAATGCTGTCATTACCAACATTTTATCAGCTAATGGGTCAGCGAATTTACCAAAGTTAGTAACAACTTTCCACTTTCTTGCAAGATAACCATCTAAATAGTCTGTAATGCTTGCCAATGCAAAAACAATTGCAGCAACAACATGTCCTGTCGAACTCTTCCAGAAACAAAGGATGAGAATGAAGAGCGGAATCATCACAATACGTCCTAATGTTAATAAATTAGGAATGTTTTCTTTTTTTGTAAAATCGATTTTCATTTTTCTACCTACTGAATATTAATTGTAATATAACTTAGTGCTGTACTTGTTAATGCAGAAGTATCAACTTCTTGTCCATCAATGGTTACTGTCACACCTTCAGTAACCCCCAAAGTAATTAAAGAACTTGTTGTTCCAGAAGGAAGCACTGCAGTGTAACTTGTTGTTCCAGTTGATGAAAGAAGCGTCCCAGAGTCATTAGATTCTGAATTTGTCACAGATACCCAACTACTGTTTGCACCAGATAAGCTAATTTCAACAGTTAAACTATCTGTCACATTTGACAAATTTACCGTCAAGCTGTTACCACTTCCTTCAGTGGACATTTTCAAAGAAGTATCTTCCTTAGAAGATGATGACTCACTTGTTGAAGAAGCACTTTCTGAGGATGTTGAGTCTGTCGTTGTTGCACTACTACTATGAACAACGGAGTAGCTTGTACTTGCATTCTTGCTATCACTTTGTAATTGATTCCAAGTCACGAAAGAAACAAAAGCTAAAATTCCCAAGGCTACCAAACAAAGCATCACAATCGGAAGATAAGAATTTGTTTTTTCCTTTCCTTTGTAGCGGCTTGAGCGTGAACCAATAATGATACTATCATCGCTAACTGATTTTGCAATGCTAATTGTTTCATCTTGTGGTGTTTTCACAATGCTCTCAATATTAGTAGTAGATTCTACTACATGCTCTTCTTGCTCCTCATCTGATGAACCAACTTCTTGCTCATGATATTTTTCCAACAAATCAGCAGTGTCAAGCTCAACAGCTTCGCCATATTGTTGTAGGTAAGTTTCAACCTTATCCTTAGGGATTAATTTAAATTGTTCAAGCTCCAAAGCCAAAAGATGTGGCGAAGGAATCGCTGCTTTTTCTTCAACATCTTCTAATGTCAGGTGTTTTGCCACCCGAGCTTCTCTTAAAATCTCACCAATCGTTTGTTCTCTCATGCGGTTTTCCTTTAATAAAATGTAATCAAGTCTATTATAGCAAATTTTAGAAAGTATTTCGATTTATTTTGGTAAGATTGTGAATTCTGTTGCATCAGCATGTGCTAAGAAATCATTACCGATTTTCAAGACTTCTGCAAAACCCAACGTTGCTAATATTTTTGGAACATCTAAATAAGTTTCATTTGCTGATAAATGATTAATAAATTGTGCTGATAAGTTATCAATAGAATCTAAACTTTTGAAGAAATCTCCATACAGTTCCTTTTTGACAATTTCAAAGTGTTTTTCTGATAAGTCATCCAAATTGCTTGATTGGGATACTTTATTCAAATATTGACAGATATTATTTGCCATCGCAATTGGTTCCAAAGTATCTAAAGAAATAATCAAAAACTGAAAATCTGGACAAACTTCAATTTCAAAATCAAAAGAGTCATCAATCTGTCCACTTTCATAAAGCTGCTGATAACGTTTTGATGTCCAGCCAAGCAACATGGTAAAGAATAATCGCAACGCCAATTCTTGACGTAAACTTGAAGTTCCCTTGGGCAACTGTGCTCCTCTATAACCAATTGCCAATTTAGGTTGAGTGACATCCATTTGAATATTCTTTTTCGGCACTACCTGCTCATACACCAAACCTTGTCGCTTAACAACGTGTTTTTTACTTGCCTTTTCTTTTTGCTCTTTTTTGATTTGATTAAATAGCAAGTCCTTATCGAAATTTCCAACAAGCAACAATGTCATTTCCTGTGGAGAGTAGAAAATACTGTGATTCTCTTTTAAATCTGCCACCGAAATATTTTCAATACTTTCTTGCGTGCCAGCAATATCTTGAGCAAGGGCAGTGTTAGGATATAAATTTTCAAGAATTCCTTGATAGAGACGGTAGTCTGCATCATCTTGATACATGTCAATTTCTTGATCAATAATATCTTTTTCACGCGTAATAGAGGCTTCTGTAAAGGAGGTTTCTGATATAAACTGCTGAAGAAGTGTCACATTTTCTTCTAGGTTGTCAACCGCAGAAAAATAGTAGCAAGTCTTGTCAAATGTTGTAAAGGCATTACTATTTGCTCCCGCATTAGTAAATAGCTCCGCAACATCCTGACCATCTTCCAATTCAAACAATTTATGCTCTAAAAAATGAGCAATCCCCTCGTTGTATTCTTTGGGCTGTCCATCATATGTAAACTTTGTGTCAAGAGAGCCAAAATTTACAATCATCATTCCACAACTTTCTTGAAAATCTTGTTTTGGAATCAAAAAAATTTTCAATCCATTTTCTAACTCAGCCGAGTAAATTTTTTCATTTATTTCTGAAAAAATTTGCTCCTTTAATTCCGTCATTTATTTTCCCTCCAAAAAATAAAGCGCCTGTAATTTTACTTTTCTTGTGAATCTTAAAACATCTTCTTTACTAACATTGTCAATTTTGTCAATCATCTTATCAACACTAAAATCACCTGTAAGATACTGATGATTGTAGTCACGTTCAATGATTACTCTTGGGGAATCACAAGCCAATTTTAAATTAACCTTCAACATTTTTTTCGTTTGTTTTAAAAGTGATTCAGAGAAGCGCCCCATCTTAATATCCGAAAATTGTTTATTGATTAATTGAAGTGTTTTATTTCGGTTTTTCTTATCAATTCCAGCGTAAACATTCAGTAAACCTGTGTAAATATCGAATTGACTTCCTATGGTATATGCCAAGCCTTCTTTCTCACGTAATTCTGTAAACAGACGAGAATGAGCAAAACCTCCAAACAGCCCATTAAAGACTAGTAGTGTAAAGTATTCTTCATCTTGATAACGTATTGGAAAATGATAGCCTAGCTGTAAAACTGATTGATTAACATCTTTTGTTTCAAATTGTTGTCTAATAACATTTGTGAATTCTTGTTGGTAGTCAAATATTAAATCTTTATGACGTTCTTCAAATGGAAAACGATTAAACAACTGTAGCATACGATAATCATCAAACTCACCTAATAAAAAGATGTCTAAACGGTCTTCCCGCAACATTTTCTGAAATTCCTGAAAAGCCGTGTAAGAATTTTCAGTAGCTACTAATTCAGCTGTTCCATATTTTGAAGTTTGAAAAGCAGAATCTTCATAAAAAAGTTTCCTAAGCCCCAACTCACTGCTATAAAAACTATCGTCTTTATCAGCGTTCAAATAATTAATCAAATTGGTCTGCTCGATATTAAAAAGTTTAGACTGATACTGCTCAACCGTCACAAGTGGAGAAAATAAATTTTGGTAAAGAAAATCAATCATTTCTTCCAACAGATTTTCATCTGTCATTACAAATTGATTTTTTATAAAAGCCAACTCAATGTCAACGATATGGACTAGTCCCTTGGTTGACACTTTGGTTGACAACGTTGCACCATAAAGACTAGCTAAACGCTCTCTAAAACGCTGAGCTGTTGGATATTCCGCATTGGCTGTCGCTAAAATTTGCGCGACTAAAACACGTCGCGCAACCGTCTTTTGACTAAAGTCACCAGAAAAACGAAAAGTTAGGTGATTCATTTTAAATTTTTCACTTTTGATAAGATGTAATTCAACACCCTCAACTAATTTCATTGCAAATTCCTTACTAAAAAACACATTATTAGCTAAAATTATACCACGTTTATGTTATAATTACTTGAATTATTATTCTGATTTTTCATAGATTGCTTTACACCTCTTAACCCTTGATAATAAAGTGTTTTTTTAAAAACAAGTTTACACCGATTTTTTTACATTTCTTTCAAAAGTCCACAAAAGGGGGAGTAAATTTTTATGCCCCAAATTTCAAAAAATTATATAAAGTTTACAAAATGGTTGAAAGTGATTGACACCAGACACTAAAAACGTTATTAATTCAATGTCTTTACTTTACTGTAATGCATAGTTTACAGTAACTAGGGGGAGTAAAAACGATGCTGAAAACCGTTGGGGGGACAATGGAAAGCAAAAACACAACGAAAAAAAGGGGAGTAAAAAAGTAAGTTTACAACATTTTACGAGTTCAGCAGGCAAGAAACTAGCACCCAAAAGGTGCTTTTTTAGTTTGGCTGTGGTATAATATAGTTGTTCTTGATAATCTTTTGATAACTTTTTTAGATACTGATAAACTAAATTCGTTCATGTATCACACTTTCTGATGGCTACCTTTTTGGGTAGCTTTCTTATTTTTGGTTTGGTATAATATAAATATACTTATTGCATTAATCCACTTTAGTTTGAAAGCTACTCCATTTTGGAGTGGCTTTTCTTTTGCTCCTAGACACGTTCTACAGGCGTTAAATTAAACCTAAACATTGGTCTGGTACAATTACCCTCGGAAAGTCTTTGCGGTTGCTGTAGGCTATTCTACAAGCTATCTGTGAGGCTTAAAATTGATTGTGGCGCGTGAGATTATCCAAAGCTTTGCTATGATGTCTGAATAACACTTGTCTTGAAAAATACAGCTTATCTGCTATGTCATCCCATTTGAGATTATTTACATAGCGTTCAGTCAGTATGTTACGCTGTAGTTCATCATCTAGGCTATTGATTAAATCTATGTCAGCTTGTAAGTCTGCTTCTGCTTGCTCAATCTGTTTCAAGTCCTCTTTCTCTAACTCTGCTAAATATTTTGGAAAAAGCTTGATTAGTTCCCTATCATGCTCCAAAGTTGCTTTCAAGCTCTCAATATACAAGCGCTTATATTGTATGTTTGCTAGTCTTTCTTTAATTTCCATATTCTGCCTCCTGTGCTATAATGTAGGCAAAGAGGTAGAAGGTCGAGCACCCATTGGAGCGCGGTCGTCTATCTCTTTGTTTTGTGTTATAATATATGTATTGGCACAAAGTCAAAATAAAATATAGAAAATGTTATAATAGTGTAGTAACGAATTCATATTCTATGGGGGCTTGCGTGACAGGGCTTTTTCTTTCGGACTGTGGTGTATCCATGGTCTTTTTTTGATACCTAAAAACTGAATTATTTCAATTGTTAGCTACCTAACAAATAGCATAGCAACAAAACTCAATGTAAGTCATGACACCCCCTTAAAAATCTGAAAAATTGGTCTGCGATATAAGCAAACACCTTGTGGTGGCTCTCCTTGCCGTCAGATAGGGCGGGGGTTAATTTAAACACTCGGATAATATAATTATACCCCAATTACTTAAAACGTCATACAGGGCATTTTAGGGGCTAATAATAACGTGCTAGAAAAATCAAAAAGGGAATTTTTCGCACGGAAGAGGGCGGCGTTGTAGAATCCGAACAATACCAAGCCCCATTAAAAATCAACGGGGTATTTCCGAATGATAACCAAGGGAAGCGCGTGTTTCTCGCACTTCGCTCACTGTTCGTTTCACTATCCAAGCAAACAGAAAAAGCCTACTGATGATCAGTAAGCTTCCTCTTGTCTATGTTAATGCTTGATACTATGATAACAGACTTTGCTTTAATCTTCTTTGTTTAGACTTGTATTGTAATACTCTAAACCTTGATACTCATTATCAACGTCTACAGACTTGAATAAGTCAATTGCTTCATCATCTAACATATCAAGCGTTCCGATTGCTGTTTCACTATCTGCGTTCAATGGTTCATCACTTAACAAACGTTCTGCATAATCTAACAACTCACTCTCATATAACGCAACCTTGTTAATTAATTCCTCAAACGTTGCTTGTTCCTTTAGTTGTTCTGTTCGTTTGTCAATATACTCATGAATAGTATCATCATAAGCAAGTCCACGCGCTCCCTGTTCTTCTCCCTCTACTTCTTTAACTAACTCTCGATATTGTGCCATTTCGTCAGCTTGGTTATCCAAATCACTTTCTTCCTCAATTGGCTTTGGTTGATAATGTAATTCATTATCTTCTAACATCATTGAGAAGCTTTCCAAACAATTGAAAACACTAAAAGAGATTGCTTCAAATTCTTCTTTTTTCTCTTTAGGAAGATAGCTCTTATAGTCTTTGGTCTGTAATAACTCGGATAGCTCGCAAGTTTCTTCTACCCATGCTTTAAGTTCTGCTAGTGTCATTGGTGCTGTTGATTTGTTTGTGTTAGTCATATTAGTTTACCTCCTCATACATAACCATGATATTATCTCCGTAAGCTTGTACACTGCTTACTTTCTTATCAGCCATGAACTCATTTACTCTGGTTTCTAGTTCCTCATTGTTTTCTTGTCTAGTTCCCGTTATGCCATTGCTGAAATATCCGTCAGCAACTAACTCACGTTTAAATAATTTAATTTTCATATCTATTCTCCTTTTCTCAAAGATAATTTGTAAATTTCCAAAGCCACTTCTTCAGAAAAGCCATAATCAACTTGAAGCTCTTTGATTTTTGCCACAATCGATTCTTTGCCCCCCATTTTGTAAATCTCCAAAGCAATCTCTCCAGAAAGAGTATATTCGTCTTTAATCTGTTTCACTTCGCGTACAATTGAGTCTATTTTCATTTCATTTGTGTTTTGTCCTTTCTGTCTGCATTTATCCATTTTTTAGTACTGTTAGGACACTATGGGAAATAGTGTGCTAGGAAATAAACGTTGATATATCAAGGCGTTTGTACAGCTAGTACGGCTATGACACCTTTTTTTAAAAAGTTTTTCCAGCATACTTTTTTTATTTATTTTTTTTTATGTATTAATATTATTTTTTAGTGTACTAACTGTACTAAGTGTACAAAAGCACTGATATTAAAGGCTTTATATTTTTGTATACTGTACTAAACCCGTACTAAACCCGTACTAGAAATTAAACTCTTTCATATCCCCGTTCTGTTTTGCTTTTATTTTGGTTCTCTTCGTGCTCTCTACCGTTGTAATAAGTATCAAAATGCCAAGGGTTAAAAACTAACTTAGGGTTAAAGTTTTTGTGAAATCTCTTTCCTTTTGGGATAGTTACTTTTTTAGGTCTAAAGGACTTAGGTAACAATGATTTTATCTCTGTATGTAAAGAGACTTCGTTTAGAAAGTATTTACTGTTTTGGTGTTGCTTACAATACGCTTTAAAGCATTCGAAAACATATCCGTTAGGTACATACTTGCATTGAATAACGTCATCATTGAAAAATCTGTCTACAAAGTCCGCTACTGGGTTCATTTCTTTGTATTCTTCGTTAAGAAAATCGATTGACCTTTGGGGTTCAATGTCTTTGAACGGTGTTTCAATAGCAAGCTTGACAAGGTATTCTAACACTTCGGGGCGATTAATATAGTCATTCTTAATTCTCTTATCTGGTTTCCCTTTGAGTTCACTAAATGACAACACCCTAAAACGTCTGTTAATGGCGTTTTTATCTGCATTCATTCTCGGAAAACCATTAGATGACTGAACAACAGTCATTTTTAAGCGCGTGGTGTATGGTCTCTTTCCCTTATCCTCTATCCTAATCGGGTCACCCGTTGCAAGACTGAACACAATAGAAGTATCTTTGATAACCACGTCTTTTTGAACGTCATCACCAATGACTACAGACTTACCAATAAGAATAGAAGTATCAAAACGCCCATTCTTTTCATCAATTTTAAAACTGGCTGTGTTTTCAGCTCCCACTAAATTCTCTAACAAAGCTTGAAACGTTCCTTTACCCGTTCCACCTACGCCATGTAACCAAAATATATTATCTAAGGTCTTACCCGTAACAGTGGCTCTGATAATTTGAATGGCTAGGTCATAACTTTCTTTATCATGGTTAAAAAGTCCTCTAAGCCACTCTGTTGGTTTCCAGCCGTTGATAGTTGGTTCTGTTGCGTTGGGGTTGTATTCTGCTTTAACTTTTCGGGTTGCGATAACATTAGGGTTAAATGGGTTAAATTCGCCCGTTTGATTGTTGTAAAGTTCGCTACCGATAACAACAAAGTTGTTTTGCTTATTTTTCAAAGGAACGCTGTGAGATATTTTATAAAGCGTATCAATAGCTTGCCTTTCTGTAATGTTCGGATAAATGGTTGCCATTAAATCTTGCAATAACTCGTTATCCTCGGTGTAGATACCTTTGTCGGGGTGATAAAAGTACAAAGGCGCTTTCTGATTTTGTCCCTCTGGCTTAATACGTGTAAAGTGAATATATTTTTTTAAGATAATTGCAACGGCAAGAGGTGTGTTTGGAGTTGCTTTTTTACGCGCTTTCTCGGCGTATGCCCTTGCTGTCTTATCCTCTGCATTCTCATGCTCTAACATGTATTCTTGATAAGCACGGTTATAGGCATCACGTTTGATTTTTTCAACCTCATCAAATAACACGCTTTTTATATTTTTAAACGTTGTTAAATGATTGTCTTCTTGCTCCTCTGTGATTGGTGCTGGCAATGGTATTTCAATATCTGGCACTTTTTCGTCAAGCTGATTTAAAAAGTCGCTCATTCAGTTCCTCCTTGAAAATCGTATTAATGGTGTTTAGAAAGCAGATATTAAGGTTATTGCTTTTGGTTAAGCTAGCATACAGCTGTGTTATTTGCTCGTATGAATAGCCGTTTAGATAAAATAACTTAACAAAGGCTATGATTTCTTCTTTGCTAGATAGTCCGTAAGCTATCCAATGGTACACAACGCCATTAATAGCTAGTGGGCTTCCTGCTCTCTGCCTATTTAGGTATTCATGTTCTAACTCGTCTAACACGTCCACTAGCTTGTCTTGTACGCTTGCTACCTGATAATCTCTAGCAACCTGCCAACCGTCCTCTAAATAGCTTTCTAGGTCGTCTGTGGTGGTTACCGTTACCGTGATACCTTTATAGCTAAAATTCATTAAAGCTATGTCTGGGGGTTGGTAGTAGGTCATCATGACATGATTGTCTTTGGCTATGGTTCGTGTGGGATTGTCCTTTAGAAAACTAAATAAAGGCAAAATCTGCTTATTAATTTGTAAGTTAATGAATTGATACATTAGTTTTCTACTCCTAAAAATAATAAAACGTCATCAATTTTGTAGAATACAGTGCGCGTGCCTTCGATTGGTGGCATGTATCGTTTTAGCCCAGCATCTTCCCAACGCTTCACCGTGCCATACTTGATATTTAATTCTGTTTGTAACTCGTCCTGTGTAATTAGCCCTAACATTTTAGGCTTAGGTTTCTGATAATCATCTAAGAAGTCTTCAACAATTTTCAACATTCCTGTTTTCAAATCGTTCTCGCTCTCTCTGCTCAAACTAAACATACTTATGTCCCCTCTAACAGTTCCTTGACAAGCTCCCTAGACTTTTCAGGGTCTGAATTGGCTAGCGCTGTTACTCGGTTCTGTTCCTCGCTAATTTGATTGATAAGAGAAGTTAATCCCTCTAATAACTCTGGTTGTGTTGTTGCAATAAATACACCGTTAACGTCTTTATTTCGTAACCCCGTGATAGGTATGTTGTATTTAATCGCTAAACGTCTAAGAATATCACGCGCTCCCCTTTCGGTGATTGGTAGTCCTTTGATAATCTCTTTAGTTGTCTTGGCATTTTCTTTACCAAGCCCCAACCGTCTTAGTAGCTCTTTTTCATTCTTTGATAATGTCATAGCAATATTTCTCCTTTATCTAGCTTGGTAATCTGATTTTTAACCCATGCTTCCCTATCTTCTCGCTGTTCCAAGTGTTTGAATTCTTCTAATTCGGCAAACGTTACACGTTCATTGATAAGGTCAGCTATTTTATTTAATTCTTTATCTGTCATGGTCTGTCTCCTAATCTGAAAACGAATAGCAACCTAAGAAAATTACTCTATCGGCTGGTATATTATGCTTACATGAATAACATTCAGCACTTAACTCCCCTGTCAGCTTCTTAAAATAGTCCTCGTTGTGGTCTATACTCTTTTCAATGTCATCTAATGTTACAGATACCTCAAATAATGCATAATCCTTTAAACCGTAAATATAGGCAAATACTCTTGCTAACATAGGACTTTCAGCAAGATAAACAACATTATCAGCACCAACATGTAAGCCATTTTCTTTAATACTAGCTAGGTTGGTAAATTGTGAATAGTGATATAATTTCATGTCATGCCTCCTTAATTATAATAACGTCCTCTAAGTTGAATATAAGCCCCGTAACGCTCTTTGACGTGGTCTGCGCGTATTTCCTTGATTTCTTGTTTATCGTCCTCTCTGGGCTTGATTTTAGCTATTTCAATACCAATTAGAATAAGAATAGCCATAATAAGCAACTGTGCCCATATTGGTAAATTAATTTCTTGATAAATCATGCTTTAACCTCTTCTTTAATACGTTCCATGTCAGAAAGAGCCATATTTAAAAACCAAACAGGATTTTTAGAAGTTACTTCCTCTTTATAACCTTGTTGTAAAAGCAATAACTTAGCTTTTTCAATTCTGTTGTATAACCTATAGAAGTTTCTATCAAGTGCACTAATATCTTTGTTTTTTAATGGCATAATATCGCTATGTAAGTGGTCGATAACAATGTTTGCTAAGAATTCTAATCTTAGGGCTATCCCTGCGTCGTAACTTAAAACCTCTCCTATTACGTTTTCAAATTCTTCTGTTAGAATGACTTTAATGGGGTCAAATTCTTTGTTATCCGAATTAAATTTTGTTAGTTGTTCAAGATTTTCCTGTTTCATTTTGTTTTCTCCTCACTCTTTAAAAATATGGCTATTCATGCTACAATATAAGCATGAAAACTTTGCTAAAACCCTTTTAATAATAGCTTGCCTGCTTTTTATTAATCGTGTTTTATTTCCAACTTAAAGGCTTGTAAGTTTGCCGACTGCCAAGCCTTTTTTTCTTTGCTTTCACGCGCCTTGTGAGAGCTTTTCTTTTTGTCTAAAGACCATTGTTTTAATATCTTGATAGCTAAAATTAAGATTGATTAGGGCTATTGCCATGTCCTCCAACGCTTGATACTGTGCTAACTCAATACTATTCAAGCAATCAATACCAGTTTCCCCGCCTCGCTTAGCGGTTAGTTGTGTTTTGTTATAGCCCGTAACACCTTTTAGCAAAAGGTTGTAAACAGTAGAATAAGCCATTTTAGGGGCGTTCTCCCAACGGTTAATAGCTTCGTTAAGTGCTAAGCGTTTAGGTCTTTCTAACGCTCGTTGTAAACGGAAGTTAGCATTTTCTTTTTCTAATCCCTCTATATAGTCATATAGCCAAGCCCTGAATACTTTTCCTTTTTCTGTTCGGGATAACATACCAATTTCAAATATGCCCCGTTTGTTAAATAAACGTGTTTCTTGGGTCCCCCCCAAGCTGTGGGGTACCTTTGCAATAACTGAATATTCGTCACTTCTTAAATAGGAGTTACGTTCTAACATTCTTTCAATGCCCTTACGTTTCTTGTATCCAAACCCTTGGGCTAGCTGTTCGATAGTAACCAAGATTTCTCTATCTTTATTCAAATAAAAATCAATCTTGATTTTCCCAAATTCACCTTTTTCCTTTTTAATAATTTGCATTTCTGACCTGCCTTTCTGTTGTCGGTTAAATCGGATATAACTATAAAAAAATAATGTCATCATAAGACACCCCGAAAAGCTCCGAAATTTTTTCGACCTTGTCAACAGTTGGAAAGCGTTGTTTATTCTCCCATTTGCTCCAGGTAGTTATAGATACTCCGATTTTCTCAGCTACTTCAGACTGTGTTAGGTCTGCGTTAGCTCTTAGGGCTTTAAGTGTGTAACGGTTCATCTAGTAACCTCCTTTTTTATTTATATCCGCTTGTATCGGATATTTGTATTGTACGATTTAATCGTTAAAGTGTCAAGCGTTTTTTAATTATTTTTTTCGTTTTTTTCATTTCTCTTGCTTTTTGTATGCTTTAACCGTATAATTAAACCGTAAATAATAGAAAGGCGGTCAAGCTATGTCATTAGGAAATAAGCAGATAATGGCTGAAAATATAAAGAGACTGTTAGAACAAAAAGGGTTAAACCCTCGACAAATGGCGATAGAGTTAGGTTTTAAGTACACCACTGTAAACGATTGGGTCAATGCTAAAAGCTACCCACGTATCGACAAAATCGAAACCATGGCAAACTTTTTTAATGTCTCTAAATCTGCCTTAGTAGAAGAGTATAACCCAGCTAGTGACAATATCAGTATGGATAACAACATTGATAAGCAGATAAGTAAATACTACACAAACATTAAAAAAAATAAAAAAGAAAATGGATACGTTTTTAATGAAACAGCCTTCAATAATGCTGTCTCAGCTTGGAAATCTGCGCCTTATCTTGCTCTAGACCAGTATATTTTTGAACTAATCGTAAATAGCAACAACAACAACGTTAAACAAGTTCTCGATAAGCAAACACTAGAAGACCACTTCGAAAAAAGCATAGAAGCTCTGAAAATAGGGCAAAAAGACGAAAGAGTTCCTAGAGAACTTAAAGAATATCTTGGGGTTCTTTCAAAACAATATGAAGAATACTTAGATGAAATTGCCAAACACTAACCCACGCGCCAACATTTTGGTTTACAGTAGCGCTCAATTTTGAGCTATTTCTATACTATGATTTTCTATGATTTCTGACCTGCCTAGATATTATATAGGTCAGCAATCTACTGCTTTTTACTACATTCTTAAACTTATACACTCACATTTCCCAACAAATCTGACACCCTAAAAAACATTAATGGTTTGATAGTCATATGCTCACAAACACCATAGTAGCAACGTTTACCGCTTTTTTAATAGCTCAAAAATTCATGTTTTTTTCATATTGGGAGGTCATCAATGAAAAACTAAAAACCTGTACTAAAAGAGATTTTTGACTTTACCTATCAATTATTCTTTGCTTTGATTGCCTTAGATATTAATTTTCAGTTTATCTTAGGTAAAACATTAGCTACCATGACACAAACAATCTGGTCTTGGATATTCGCTATTTCTCTGATTGTCAGTATCATAAGAACTATCTACCAAAAGCTTAAGAAGAAAAGCGCGTGAGATAGTTAATTTGCATATTTTTAAACAAGACTAATTATGCCAATAAACGAGGTAAAGATATAAGCTAAAATAATACTAGAAAGAAAAACTATGAACGAACTACAACATTATGATGAACTAACTTTTGAAAATATTAAACACATTGACGAAAACGGTATAGAGTTTTGGTATGCTAGAGAGTTGCAACCTGTTTTGGAATATGCAGAATGGAGAAACTTTTTACAGGTTATCGATAAAGCAAAAATAGCTTGTGAATCGTCTGGAAACCGCGTGGCTACCAATTTTGTTGACGTCAACAAAACTGTACGACTTAATTTCGGATCGCGTGAGATAGCAGATATAAAGCTATCTCGCTATGCCTGCTATCTGATAGTCCAAAATGGTGACCCTAGAAAAGAAGTTATAGCACTAGGACAATCTTATTTTGCTATTAAGACACGTCAACAAGAGCTACAAGACGATTTTGATAAGCTAACAGAAGACCAAAAACGTATAGCGATACGTGATGAAATTAAACATCACAATAAATCGCTTTCGGAAGCTGCTGGAAATGCTGGAGTTAAGAATTATGGAAGATTTCATAATTCAGGTTATAAAGGTCTATATGGAGGCTTAACCATGCAAGATATCCACAACAATAAAGAGTTGGAAGACGGTGAGCATATCCTTGATTTTATGGGAAGCGCCGAACTTGCTGCTAACCTATTTAGGGCGACACAAACCGACGAAGTGTTACGTCATAAAAATATCAAGGGCGAGGAGCTCGCAAACGATACACATTTCAATGTTGGGAGAACAATTAGGAACACAATGAAAGAACTTGGTACAACTATGCCTGAAAATCTCCCTACACCTAACGAAAGTATTCAGGAATTGAAAAAGAAGCAACAACACGTTAAAGATAATGAAAATCAACTCTCTTTGTTTGATGATTTTTAATATCACTGATATTGACAACCTCAAAAAAACTCAAATATTTCCATTATTGAAAATACTAAAAATTACTAAATTCAATTATATATAGCTTTTACACTCACATTTTCCAACATTTTTCTGATATGAGGTATCGTTTTGTTACACCATATACTTGGATTTTCTAGTATTTTCTAGTATTTCTAACCTGCTTTCCCAATTTAGAACTACAGTTATCCCAACATTTCCCAACAATTCATATAAACCTAAAATCTTGTCACTTTTTAGGGTGGATAAAATGGCCGATTTCTTTTTTTAAGGCGTCAGCAATGTCACTTTTTTAAAGGTGTCTAAGATTACTATGATACATTGCTATTAAGAAATACATAATAAAGAAAGTGTGAAAATATGGATGAATTAATGCAACAAATGGCTGATAAATTCGGTGATATGGTCCAGGCTGTAATCATTGAAAAAAACAAAAGTCATTGATATTGATCAGACATTGCCCCTGGAACTTAACCAAAAACAATTGGCAACTTTGCTCGGTTGTTCTACAAGTCGCTTACCTGAATTTATTTATCGGAAAGATTTTCCTAAGATTGATAGAGGATATGGAAGGAGATTAGCTTTTCCGAGAGATGCAGTAAGGGAATGGTATAATAATAACTGGCACAAGTTATAAACAAATTAACTAAGATGATTTTTAAACTTTCCCGCGCGTGTGCGAATGTGTGTGCGAATAGATTGTTATCGATAAATCCTTTAATAACGCCTTTTTCTAACAGGAAACAAACTTATTAGTCTGCGCGTGTGCGAATGCGTGTGCGAATAGATTGGAGAAAAAATGAGAAAATACGATATACAAAAATTGTTATTATCAGGGGAGAACCAAAGTATCGAATTTAAAGAAGCTAAAAATTCTTTCCCTAAAGACGGTATGAAAACAATTTGTTCCTTCGCTAATACAAATAATGGTCTGTTAATTCTAGGGGTCTCAGAAAATACAAAGAGTAAAGATTTTTATATTTCCGGCGTTAATGATTCCGATAAAGTACTGGACGAATTATATAGTTTACTTAATAACCCTAATAAAATTAATAGAAATGTGATTAATGAAGAAAGTGTTGAAGTCACAAATATAAAAGGAAAAGAGATTATCATTATCCCTGTTAACAAGATTGACTACAAGGATAAACCTATATATCTTAATAACAATATAGCATCTACCTATTTTCGTCAGGGGACTGGTGATTTTAGGTGCTCACAAGAACAAATCAATGCGATGCTAAGAGATTCTGCAAAAGAAAGTTTTGATAGTACACTTGTTAAGGATTTCTCTATTTTAGATTTAGATAGAGAAACAATAAACCGTTATAGAGAAAAGTTCGATAATATTAATGCTGAGCACCCTTTTTCCAAATTAGATACCGAGCAATTTCTCTTAAAAATAAACGCTCTACGAAGAGATCGTACAGATAATAAAATAAAACCAACTGTGGCTGGATTATTAATTTTTGGAACACATAATGCCATAAAAGAGTTTATTCCTCACTATAACGTAGAATATGTTTTAAAAGAATTTACCGAAAATAATCGATTTAAAGACCGAGTAATTTATGATGGTACGTGGGGAGAAGATAATCTTTTTAATTTCTTTCACCTAGTTATCGAAAAATTGTATCTAACTTTAAATGACAACTCTAACATTCAAGAAAATTCTATGAATAGAATTGGGATTTCAAAGTTACGAATTGCAATTCGTGAGGCATTCGTTAACAGCCTTATTCATAGTGATTATAAAAGCGAAAAAGGGATAATGGTAATTAGATATTCTGATAGATATATATTCACAAATGGCGGAACACTCAGAATTGACTTAGAGGACTTTTTTAGTGGAGCACATTCTGATCCAAGAAACTACTTAATACAAGAAATTTTTAGGTTTTTAAATTTATGTGAAAAAGCGGGAACTGGTATACCTAAAATAGCGGAACACTCAGAATTGACTTAGAGGACTTTTTTAGTGGAGCACATTCTGATCCAAGAAACTACTTAATACAAGAAATTTTTAGGTTTTTAAATTTATGTGAAAAAGCGGGAACTGGTATACCTAAAATAATGGAAGCAGTTAAAGAGAGCCATTTAAAGTATCCCAAATTACGAACTGAATTAGACTCAGTTGAACTTACATTATGGGATACTTCCCTTATAGATAACCTAGATATTGATAACGAATATGAGAAAAAAATATTAGAGTTAATAATCGAAAACCGTTTCATAACAAGAGAGACTTTGGAAGAAAAACTAAAAATCCATAAAAATACAATTTTAAAATATTTAAAAAAATTAGTGGAAAAACAAGCTATCGATAAAATCAAATCTGGTAGACAATATGTATACTTTATTGCACAAAACCAAGATCCTGAATTTCAAAAATATAACCACATTGATGCTATGTATTCTCTACTGGAAGAAATGAAACGAAAATAGGGCTATTCTCGTAGCTCTACGCATGATATAAACAAACTCAATCTAAAACCTTTTTAATAATGGCTTGCCTGCTGTAGAAAGGTTTATCATGAATATCAAAGAAGTTATTAAAAAAGACGGTACTAAAGTGTACCGCTCAAATGTTTATTTGGGAGTAGATAGCATTACAGGAAAGAAAGTTAAAACGACTATAACAGGGCGAACGAAAAAAGAGGTTAAAGCTAAAGCCCAGCAAGCCCAAAGCGATTTTAAAGCTAATGGGGCAACGGTATTTAAAGCAACAAATATTAGGAATTATAAGGAACTTGCTGATTTATGGTTGGAAAATTATCAAATGACGGTTAAACCTCAAACAGTAGACGTTGTAAAGAGTTATCTAACTATCCATATACTGCCAAGCTTTGGGGCTATGCCATTAGAAAATATTAGCATAGTTGTTATTCAAGACTGGGTGAATAAGCTAGCTAAAAAGCTAGTAAATTTCTCTGCTGTAGTATCGGTTCATAAACGGATTTTACAATATGCTGTTACTATGCAATTAATAGACTACAATCCTGCGCGTGAGGTTATCCTCCCACGTAAACCAAAAGCAAAAACAAAGGTCAAGTATATCCCTAATGATAATCTAAAAATATTTATGGATTACATGGATAAGATAGCTCCCTATCAATACAAAGATTATTACGACAATATTTTATATCATCTCTTACTTGCTACTGGTTGCCGTTTTGGTGAGGTGGTAGCGCTAGAATGGTCTGATATTGATTTAAAAAATGGAACGGTTAGCATAAACAAGAACTACAGTCATATCTCTAACGCTGTGAGTACTGTTAAAAGCAAAGCTGGGAACAGAATTATCAGCATAGATAACAAAACTATTCTCATGCTCAAACAGTACAGGAACAGACAACGTCAAATATTTGTAGAAGTTGGCACTACTGCTCCTAGTGTTGTATTTGCGACACCCACACAAACTTACATGCAAATAGGCAATCGCCAACATGCTTTAAAAACTCACTTAAAAGCGTGTAACATACCAAGATTTACGTTTCACGCTTTCAGACACACACACGCTAGTTTATTGCTAAATGCTGGTATCAGTTATAAAGAACTACAACACCGACTAGGACACGCAAATATCACAATGACATTAGACATATACAGTCATTTATCAAAAGAGAAAGAAAAAGAAGCTGTTTTCTATTATGAAAAAGCTCTCCAAAATTTGTAAAAGTCCACAAAAAGGGGAGTAAATTCAAAAACGGCGTTGTAAAGACACCTCACAAACATTATTAAATCAACGTTTATAGGACTTTGGTTCACAAATATGTTATAATTACTTGAATTATAAAATGGAGAAAACAATGGAATACAAATTATTTGATGACTATATCACATTACAAGCATTACTAAAAGAACTTGGTATTATCCAAAGTGGTGGGGCTATAAAAGGGTATTTAGCAGAAACAACTGTTCTTTTTAATGGTCAAGATGAAAAACGTCGTGGCAAAAAAATTCGTATCGGCGATACCATCACCATTCCCGAAGAAAATGTTGAGATTCAGATTGTCGAACCAACATCAGCTGAAAAACAAGAGCACCTAGAAGCAATTGCTGAAAAAGAACGTGTCGCTGCCATTGTCAAAGAGCTCAATCAGAAAAATAAAAAAGTTAAAAAACAAAATCAAGGAAAAACAAAACAAACAAATGAACGTAAACCCGTTCGTTTCCCAGGAACTTAAGCATGTGGATTCAAAAAATAACGTTAAAAAATTATCGTAACTATCTGACTAGTGAGCTTGAATTTTCTCCTGGACTTAATGTTTTCATCGGAAAAAACGCTCAAGGAAAGACAAATTTCTTAGAAGCAATTTATTTCCTTTCTCTTACCCGCAGCCACCGCACACGAACAGACAAAGAGTTGATTCATTTTGATGCCAAAGAACTTCTGGTTTCTGGTATTTTACAACGTTCAAGTGGTACTGTTCCTTTAGATATTAGTCTTTCAAGTAAGGGACGTGTTACAAAAGTTAATCATCTAAAACAAGCTAAGTTATCAGACTATATTGGTGTAATGACCGTTGTTCTTTTTGCACCTGAAGATTTACAACTCATCAAAGGCGCTCCAAGCCTTCGTCGAAAATTTATTGACATTGATTTAGGGCAAATAAAGCCGATTTATTTAGCTGATTTGTCTAATTATAACCACGTGCTAAAACAGCGTAATACTTATCTTAAAACGGCTGAAAAAGTTGATACTGATTTTTTAGCTGTGCTTGATGAGCAATTAGCTGATTTTGGTAGCCGTGTCATGGAACATCGTTTAGATTTCATTTCTAATTTAGAAAAAGAAGCCGACCGCTATCATTATGCCATTTCAAACGGCATTGAACATCTTAGTATCCATTATCTGTCATCTGTTTCCTTCCAAGAAAAGGATGGCATTAAGCCAAACTTCTTAAAAGCTTTACAGAAAAATCATCAGCGTGATATTTTCAAAAAAAATACAAGTGTTGGTCCTCACCGCGATGATTTGGAATTTTTCATCAATGATATGCCAGCAAATTTTGGCAGCCAAGGTCAGCACCGTAGCTTAATCTTATCACTAAAAATGGCTGAAATTGAGTTAATAAGAACAGTAACTGGTGATTATCCTATTTTGCTTTTAGATGATGTCATGAGCGAGCTTGATAATTACAGACAAACCGAACTCTTAAAAATGATTATTGATAAAAACGTTCAAACCTTCATTACAACAACGAGTCTCGACCACCTATCGCAGCTTCCGGACGACTTAAAAATCTTTACAGTTAATCAAGGTAACATTCAAGAAAATTAAAAAGCTGGCGTTTGCCAGCTTTTTGTTATGTTTACAGATAAGTTGACAACATTGTCAACGATTAATAAGACTTGACAATTCCTAGTAAAACAGCACCAAGAACAAAACAAGCAATACCAATTGCCAACCAACGTGTTTCTTTACGTGTTTTTGTTTCACCAAGGAAAAGAATACCACCCATGATAGAAATAACAACACCTAATTGTGAGAAGCTAAAAGCAATAGCTAAACCAGCTTTAGCAGCAGCTAATAGCATGAAGATATTACCAACACCCCACATCAAACCAACGATAGCATTTTTGATAACAACTGTTTCAAATTTAACGTTGAATTTCATGAACATCATTGCACCAATAACCATGCCAACAGCCATTGGGAAGATAACTGCCAACGCATCAAATTTCATGATGTTGTTGAATAAGATTGTGTAAGAAAGGTAACCAACAGTAGAATAAGTTAAAGCACGGAAACCTTTCCCAAAATCGGTCAATTCACTCGTTTCAACTTTTTCAGCATCTTGTCTACTTGTAAAATAAAAACCAATGACAAGCAAAAGTAAAGCAATAATACCAAGAGTATACTGAACAGGTTTACTCCACTCACCAAAGACGATAGCTCCAATTAAACTACCGAAAACTAATTGAGCACCACTTGATAATGGATTCCCCACAGAAACACCCATGTATTGCATAGCACGGAATTGACCATTTTGCCCCATAGACCAAAGCATACCACCAATAATTCCAAATCCCCAGAGTGATACTGACATTTCGGGTTGGACAAATAGCCAAACAACAAAAGCAAATAAAAGTGCTCCAATAGTCATTCCTAATGTTTGTTGATCTGGTTTACCACCAATTTTATTGCTGACAAAACCAATACTTCCCCACGCAACCATGGGAATCAATGCATATAAAATACCTTGCATTTTTTCTCCTTTACAATATTTTTACAATTAAGTAAACAGTATTTACAATATTGTAAATATAAAAATAATCGTTTATTTTGTGTGAAAACGTTTTTCAGAAAAATAAAAGAAATTTTCATTTTTAAAACGAACACAGCTTTATATTCTACCACAATTACTATCACTTTGTAAAGGCTATCAAAAAATCCCTGACAAGCATAAGCCCTATCAGAGATTTTCTTAATTAAATATTTTAGAAATTAATGTACGGAATAGTTTGGTGCTTCATTTGTGATTTGAACATCGTGCGGGTGGCTTTCAATTAAACCAGCGCCTGACATCTCAACAAATTGAGCTTTTTCGTGCAGTGCTAAAATATCCTCAGCTCCAACATATCCCATACCAGCGCGAATACCACCAAGCATTTGGAAGACGATATCAGCTGCAGCACCTTTGTAAGCTACACGCCCCTCAATTCCTTCTGGAACAAGTTTGTTAGCTTCATTGACTGAGCCTTGGAAGTAACGATCGCTTGATCCTTTTTTCATAGCTGCAATTGATCCCATACCACGGTATGTTTTAAATTTACGACCTTGGTAAATTTCAGTTTCACCTGGTGCTTCATCTGTACCAGCAAACATAGAACCAAGCATTACAGCATTACCACCTGCTGCTAAGGCTTTAACAATATCACCTGAATATTTGATACCACCATCAGCAATAATTGTTTTGCCATATTCACGTGCAACAGCTGCCGCATCATAAATAGCTGTAATTTGAGGAACACCAACGCCTGCTACGACACGTGTTGTACAGATTGAACCAGGACCAATTCCGACTTTAACAACATCAACACCAGCTTCGTAAAGCGCACGAGCTCCTTCTGCAGTAGCGACATTACCAGCAATCAACGTACGTTCTGGGAAGTGTTGACGAATTTCAGCAATTTTACGAAGAACACCTGCTGAATGCCCATGTGCAGTATCAATAACAATGGCATCAGCACCAGCTTCAAAGAGTGCTTCAGCACGTTCAAAGGTATCTGATGTGACACCCACAGCACCTGCAACTAAAAGACGACCAAATTCGTCCTTAGCAGCATTAGGGAATTCAATAACTTTTTCAATATCTTTGATAGTGATAAGACCTGACAAACGTCCTGCTTCATCAACCAGAGGAAGTTTTTCAATACGATGTTCATGAAGAATACGTTCAGCAGTTTCCAAATCAGTTCCAACAGGAGCTGTAACCAATTTTTCACTTGTCATGTGTTTAGAGATTGGTGTGTGATAATCTGAAATGAAACGCATATCACGGTTGGTAATGATACCAACTAATTCACGATTTTCAAGAGTTTCAACAATTGGAACACCACTGATACGATAACGTTGCATCAATTCTTCTGCTTCTGAAACAGAATGTTTTGGTGTTAAGAAGAAAGGATCAATAATAACACCGTTTTCTGAGCGTTTTACTTTACGAATTTCTTCAGCTTGGTCTTGAATAGACATGTTTTTATGAACAACACCTAGACCACCCGCACGTGCAATTGCAATCGCCATTTTACTGTCAGTTACAGTGTCCATAGCAGCTGTCACGATAGGAATGTTCAATGTCAAATTTTTTGCAAGTTTTGTTTGCATATTAACTTCATTTGGAAGAACATGACTTTCAGCAGGAATAAGTAATACGTCATCAAAAGTGTAACCTTTTTTCAAAAATTTAGTGTCCCAATTTGACATTAAATAACCCTCTTTTCTATGTATTTGTAGGGGCTTTCAGCCCCCCAGCTAATTTTTTATTGTTACTATAATAACACGCCAGAATCATTTGTCAATAAAATAAATTCAATTTTTTTCCAAATTATCTTTTAAAAAAACATAGTATTTTCTACCCATTATTAGACTGAATATTTTTGTAATTATCATTTATTTTAAATGGTAATTACAAAAATAAAAAACTCCAAAGTAAAAATTGTTACTTTAGAGTTTCACTTTAATTTAGAAGTAATTAATTCCCATAGCAGCTTTAACTTCTGACAGTGTTTGACCAGCAACTTCACGCGCTGCTTCACTTCCTTTTTCAAGCATACGGAATACTTCACCCATGTCTTTTGCATATTCTAGGCGACGTTCACGGATTGGTGCCAATTCACGTTCAAGAATATCAAGCAAATAACGCTTTGTTTTGACATCGCCAAGACCTCCGCGTTGATAGTGTTCTTTCATGGCTGCAATTTCAACTTGGTCTTCTTCACGTCCAAAAATATCAAGATAATGGAAAACCATATTTCCTTCAATTTGTCCTGGATCTTCGACACGAACATGATTAGGGTCTGTGTACATGCTCATTACTTTTTTACGAACAGTATCAGCATCATCAGACAAATAAATACCATTTCCAAGAGATTTAGACATTTTAGCATTACCATCTAACCCTGGTAAACGACCAGCTGCTTCATTTTCAGGAAAAATACCTTCTGGCTCAACCAAAACATCTGTTTTATAAGTATGATTGAAACTGCGAACGATTTCACGTGTTTGTTCAATCATTGGTTTTTGGTCATTTCCAACTGGCACATAATTCGCTTTAAAAGCTGTAATATCCGCAGCTTGAGAGATTGGATACATCAAAAATCCTGTTGGAATTGAACTTCCAAATCCTTTTTGTGCAATCTCTGTTTTTACAGTAGGATTACGTTCCAAACGTGCCAATGATACCAAGTTCATGTAGTACATGGTTAATTCAGCTAATTCAGGAATCTGACTTTGAATGAAAATCGTAGATTTCGCTGGATCAAGCCCTACTGATAAGTAGTCCAATGCTACATTTCCAACTGATTCTCTGATAATTTCAGATTCCTTAGCGTGGTCTGTCAAAGCTTGTTGATCTGCCAAGAAAACAAACATATCGTATTTATCTTCATTTTGCAATAACACACGATTTTTTAAACTACCGACATAGTGTCCTAAGTGTAACTTACCAGTTGGACGGTCACCTGTCAAAATAATTGGTTTTACCATTCTATCACCTCAAAATTAATTTCAAATAAAACACCCCCACGTAGCTATAAACTACGTGAGGGCGTTCTCAATACGCGGTACCACCTCAATTGATAGAAAATTTTCTACCATCTCTTACCACTATTAAAAGTTCACAGATAAATGCAAACATTATTTTCCATTATATATATCAGCCCATTCATGCAAGGGTACTACTGATTTTCAGCACCATCAGCTCTCTAAAAGTACGCATCTACATTACTCTTCTGAATCTTCTTCATTTTATGAAATTCTAGAAACTTTGTCAAGCTAATAGCTATTTTCCTAGGAAATTCTCGCTTTCTTAGAAAGAATAATTATACAGTTTCTTCGGGAATTCCTTTTTAATAAAATTAAAAAATGAGAATTATACATCGTAATCAACTTTCTCTCACATAAATCTTGACGAGTATCTTCTTCTTTGCAATAATAGAATCGTTTGTTATAAAGAAGAGGACTATTATGAAGAAAAAATTAATTGATTTTGGGCTCGTTACAGTAGGAGCCTTTATTGCTGCTATCGGTTTTAACAGTTTTTTCCTAGAGAATCACATTGCATCTGGTGGGGTTGTTGGTTTAGCTGTTAGTTTGAAAGCTTTATTTGGTTGGAATACTGGGAATTTTGTTATGATTTCAAATTTTCCACTCCTTATAGCTTGCTGGCTTTTCCTAGGGAAAGAGACATTTGTAAAAACCGTTTATGGGTCATGGATTTATTCTATTTTTGTTAAACTAACTGAAGGTGTGCCAAATTTAACAGACAATCCTTTGTTAGCTGCGCTTTTTGGAGGTATTATTTGTGGTTTTGGTTTAGGGGTTGTCTTTTGGGGAAATTCTTCAACAGGTGGAACAGGTATTATCACCCAAATTCTCCATAAATACACACCACTTCCTCTTGCCGTTGCAATGACAATCGTTGATGGTTGTAGTGTTGCGATGGGATTTGTCGCCTTTGATATTGACACAGTTATGTATTCTATTATTGCATTGATTACGATTGGTTATGTCGTTAATAGCATGCAACTTGGGGTCACTTCATCACGAAATATCATGATTGTTTCACCTAAGAATGATTTAATCAAACATTATATTTCTACGAAAGCAGACCGTGGGGTCACTGAAATTCCAGTTACTGGTGGTTATTCAGGTGAAAATCATACCATGCTAATGACAACTGTTTCTCGTCAAGAAGTTCCTCGTTTAGAAAAAAATATCCAAAAAATTGACGAAACTGCCTTTATCGTCGTTATGCCTGCTACACAAGTTATGGGACGTGGATTTAGCCTCAAAAAATACTATAAACTTGACGAAAAAGACATCATTTTACCAATGTAATGCAAAGCCTCGCTTTCTCTGATTGAAAATTGGGGCTTTTTCATGTACAATGAAGCTTATAGATAAATATTATGAGGTGAAAAATTGCTTACAGTTTCTGATGTATCACTACGTTTCAGCGATAGAAAACTATTTGATGAGGTTAACATCAACTTTACAGCTGGAAATACCTATGGTTTAATCGGTGCCAATGGTGCAGGAAAATCAACATTTTTAAAAATCTTGGCAGGAGATATTGAACCAACAACAGGTCATGTTTCCCTTGGTCCAAATGAACGCTTATCAGTTCTTCGTCAAAATCACTTTGACTATGAGGAAGAACGTGCTATTGATGTTGTTATTATGGGAAATGAACGTCTTTACAACATTATGAAAGAAAAAGATGCTATCTACATGAAACCTGATTTTTCAGATGAAGATGGTGTCCGCGCTGCCGAGTTAGAAAGCGAATTTGCAGAGCTTGGCGGTTGGGAAGCCGAAAGCGAAGCTTCTCAATTACTTCAAAACTTAAACATTCCAGAAGATCTTCATTACCAAAACATGAGTGAATTAGCCAATGGTGATAAAGTGAAAGTCCTTCTTGCCAAAGCTCTTTTTGGTAAACCTGACGTCCTTCTCCTTGACGAACCAACCAACGGTCTTGATATTCAATCTATTTCTTGGTTAGAAGATTTCTTGATTGACTTTGAAAATACTGTTATTGTCGTTTCCCATGACCGTCACTTCTTAAATAAAGTATGTACGCACATGGCTGACCTTGATTTCGGTAAAATCAAACTTTACGTCGGTAACTACGACTTCTGGAAACAATCTTCTGAGCTTGCTGCTCGCCTACAAGCAGACCGCAATGCTAAAGCAGAAGAAAAAATTAAAGAATTACAAGAATTCGTGGCACGTTTCTCTGCCAATGCTTCTAAATCAAAACAAGCCACATCTCGTAAGAAAATGCTTGATAAAATTGAATTAGAAGAAATTGTTCCTTCTAGTCGTAAATACCCATTTATCAACTTCAAAGCAGAACGCGAACTTGGTAAAGACCTTTTAACGGTTGAGAATTTATCCGTTAAAATTGATGGAGAAACTGTTCTTGATAATATCAGCTTCATCCTACGTCCAGGTGATAAAACAGCTTTCATTGGACAAAACGATATTCAAACAACAGCTCTTATTCGTGCTTTGATGGATGACATAGAATACGAAGGTACTATCAAATGGGGGGTCACAACTAGCCGCTCTTATCTTCCAAAAGATAATTCACGTGACTTTTCCTCTGGTGAATCAATTCTTGAATGGCTTCGTCAATTTGCTTCTAAAGAAGAGGACGATAACACATTCCTTCGTGGATTCCTTGGACGCATGCTTTTCTCTGGTGACGAAGTTAACAAATCAGTTAGCGTATTGTCAGGGGGAGAAAAAGTGCGCGTGATGCTTTCTAAATTGATGCTCCTCAAATCCAACGTTCTTGTCCTTGATGATCCAACAAACCACTTAGACTTGGAATCAATTTCAAGCTTGAATGATGGGCTGAAAGATTTCAAAGAATCTATTATCTTTGCAAGTCATGACCATGAGTTTATTCAAACACTTGCTAATCACATTGTCGTGATCTCAAAAAATGGGGTTATTGACCGTATCGATGAAACTTATGATGAATTTCTTGAAAATGAAGAAGTTCAAGCCAAAGTTAAAGAACTCTGGAAAGATTAATTTATTAATAATTTCCTGACGTTTACACAAACTTTACAATATATAGAAAAGAAACAGGTTGGGATAAGCTATCTCAACCTGTCTTACTAAAGCTATGACATTAAAATCTTTAAAACCAAACATTAATACTCTTTACTACTTAGCAGCATTTGCTCTGCCATTTCTTATCTTATTTTTCGCCTTATTGTCTGAAGATATTTCATTCAATAGTGACACGACTATTTTAGCTAGTGACGGTTTCCACCAGTATGTCATTTTTGCTGAAAATCTACGAAATATTTTACACGGTTCAGATAGTATTTTTTACACCTTTACGAGTGGTTTGGGGCTAAACTTCTATGCTCTTATTAGTTACTATCTAGGAAGCTTCTTCTCACCTTTCGTTTATTTCTTCAGTCTAAAGAGCATGCCTGATGCTATTTATATCTTTACATTACTGAAAGTTGCTTGTATGGGGGTAAGTTGTTTTTATAGTCTCAGACAACTCTACCCTAAAGTGCTGAAACCTTTCAGCATCATCTTATCGACTTCTTATGCATTGATGAGTTTTGCCATCAGCCAAATTGAAATTAATATGTGGCTTGATGTATTCATTCTTTTGCCTTTAATCATTTTAGGAATTAATCGCTTATTAGGTCAGCAAAAATTCATCCTTTATTACCTAAGTTTAACGATTCTCTTTATCCAAAACTATTATTTTGGATACATGGTTGTTATCTTTTTAATTCTTTATTTCCTTGTTCAATTAACTAAAGAATTTAAATGGAAAGTCATTCTACGAAAATTTATTGACTTTACAGTTGTATCAATCTCTGCTGGTCTCTCTAGCTGCATCATGCTGTTACCAACTTACTTAGACCTATCTACACACGGTGAGGAATTTTCTAAGTTTACAGAGTGGTTTACAGATGCGTCATGGTTCTTTGATTTATTTGCTAAGAATTTTGTTGGCTCTTACGACACAACAAAATTTGGTTCTATTCCGATGATTTACGTGGGAATTTTCCCATTAATATTAGCTATTATTTTCTTTACGATTAAATCAATCAGGTGGCAAACTCGTTTAGCTTATGGCATAATGCTTGCTCTCATTGTCGCTAGTTTTTATCTTGAACCATTAGATCTTATCTGGCAAGGTATGCATTCGCCAAATATGTTTCTTCACCGCTATTCTTGGACATTCTCTATTCTTATCATCCTATTAGCAGCTGAAACATTATCTCGTTTAAAAGAATTAACACTCAAGCAATATCTTATTGGGATTATTCCCTTGGCTCTTGGATTTATTGTTACAGCGTTGTTCCAAAGTCATTATGACTTTTTAGAACCTTCGCAAGTCATTATCACCTTTGCTTTCTTAGCTGCTTATGCTATTATACTCATCAGTTATGTAAATAAGTATCTATCATTTAAACTCTTTGTCAGCTTTACACTTATCTTTACAATTTTTGAAATATCATTAAATACTTATTATCAAATTGCAGCCCTTGATAGCGAGTGGGTCTTTCCTTCTCGACAAAGCTATAATCGTAACTTGACAGACATTGACAAACTTGTCAACGAAACACAAGAACTGAATACTACTTTCTATCGTACCGAAGAATTGTTACCTCAAACTGGCAATGACAGTATGAAATATAATTACAATGGTATCTCTCAATTTTCATCTATCCGAAACACGACCTCTAGTAGCACATTAGACCGGCTTGGCTTTAAATCAACAGGGACTAATCTCAACCTTCGCTACCAAAATAATACCTTGCTGATGGATAGTTTATTTGCTGTGAAGTATAATCTTTCTGAAACTAGTGTTGATAAATTTGGTTTCAATTATGTTGACGGTTCTGGCAATGTATCACTTTATGAAAATCAATATGCTAGTCAGCTAGCTATTTTAACGAATGGTATTTACAAGGATATTGACTTTGGTGTCAACACGCTTGACAACCAAACTAATTTTATCAATAACTTGACAGGATTATCTGAGAAATACTTCACACGTTTAGCTTCTCAACTAACCGGTGGTGCTAATTTGCTTAATAACCGAGTCACCACTACAAATGATGGTCAGTTGACAACAAGTGCTACTTATCAAGTCACTGTCACTGCTAATACTCAACTTTATGTAAGTGTCCCTAACATTACTTTCTCTAATGATAATAGTGAATCTGTGCAAATTACAGTTAATGGAAAAACGAGAGAATACACAACCGATAATGCTTACAGCTTCTTTGACCTTGGTTACTTTGAAGAAGGACAAACGCTTGACATCACATTTACTTTCCCTGAAAATAGTCAAGTTTCCTTCAATCAACCTAATTTTTATGCTTTAGATTTAACAAGTTATCAAAAAGCTATGGCGATTATTGACAATCCAGACGTTACCGTTACAACTGATAAAAATACCGTTACTGCTACTTATAAAGCAGACGAAGATAGTTCACTATTCTTCACCATTCCATATGATAAAGGATGGACAGCTACACAAAACGGGGAAAAACTTAAGGTTTCAAAAGCGCAAGATGGTTTTATGAAAGTTGATGTAAAAGCTGGTGAAGGTAAAGTAACGTTAACTTACATCCCAAATGGTTTTAAAGAAGGAGCTTATCTATCCATGTTAGGCATCATCCTTTTCCTTGCTTACATGATTGCACGAAGAAAGTATCATTTAAGGATAAAAGCAGGCTAAAACTTAGCCTGCTTTATTTTTAGGTATTAAAAAATTCCTAAGTAACTTAGGAAGGTGTCTTATCACTCCGGCAGTAGGACTCGAACCTACGACATCATGATTAACAGTCATGCGCTACTACCAACTGAGCTATGCCGGATAAAGAAAAAAACTACTAGGCAGTAGTTTATAGTCCGTACGGGATTCGAACCCGTGTTACCGCCGTGAAAAGGCGGTGTCTTAACCCCTTGACCAACGGACCAGAAGCTTTAAGGATTTCTCCTTAACACTTATACTATTATATCAGATATTTTTTCTTTGTCTATAGTTTTTTTAAATTTTTTACGTTTTTTACAAAAATTATCGGTCCCGCATTGTAAAATGAGGTACAACAAAAAAGACATACATATTCGTCTTATATACTAAAGTCGGTAAACAAAGTATAAAGGAAAAATGAAAATGTCCACTAACTACTCTACTAAAAAACAGCCCTATCACCACCTTTCTGAAGTAGAACGTGGGAAAATGAAAAGCTATCTCTCTCAGAAGGTTAAAACCAGCTGAAATTGCGAGAATTTTGGATAGACATCTCTCCACCATCTCTCGTGAACTCAAACGTGGGACTGTCAAACCGGTCAATGGAAAGAAAATTTACTATGAAGAGTATTTCGCAGAAACCGCTCAAATTCGGTACTCTGAAGGCAGGAAAGGGAGTTATTAGTCTGAAGCTTGAGAAAGTATCAGAAACTTTCTTATTGTCATTTACTAAAACGATGAAGGCTAAATTTAGAATCCATTACTCAATCCATTAATAACAGATTAAGAAGAATACACAACTATCAATCTGCTAAAAAACGATTTGAACTAGCTCAAACAGCATAAGAACTATTAACTTACTCAGATGAATGCTTTGTTGCACTTAACTTGACAAGTGGGAGAAAAATGATTAGTCAAAATTCACAATATTTCTCACTTACTTTCTAATCATGATTTATTTTTATGAATTGATTTTTAGTTGACAGCATAGTCAATATTTTGATAAAATGATTAAGTTGGTATGGTCTCATAGCTCAGCTGGATAGAGCATTCGCCTTCTAAGCGAACGGTCGCAGGTTCGAATCCTGCTGGGATCAAATCTCAAGTCGGCTCAAAGCCGACTTTTTTATTTTTGACAAATGTTTCACATGAAACAAAGTAGCCAAAAAAGAATAGTAGGAAGAAATGACAAATTAACTTCCTTACTATTCTTTTATTACTTCACTACAAGAATTACTTGTGATAAGGGCTTCCTTGTTGAATCATAAAAGCACGATAAATTTGTTCTGATAGAACTAAACGCATTAATTGATGAGGTAAGGTTAATAAACCAAAACTCAATCGCAAATTGGCACGTTTTTTGACTTTATCCGCTAAACCAAGACTTCCTCCAATCACAAAAACAATATCAGAATAGCCTCTTAATGTCGCATCAGCAATGACTTTACTAAAAGCTGCAGAAGATAGTTGTTTTCCCTCGATGGCTAGGACAATAACATAATCACGCTCTGAAATCTTTGCTAAGATGCGTTCTCCCTCTTTTTCCATAATTTGCTGATTTTGTGCAGCGCTAGCATTATCTGGTGTTTTTTCGTCTGCTAACTCGACAATTTCAAATTTTGCAAAACGACTCATGCGTTTACCATATTCGGCAATACCATCTTTTAAATATTTTTCTTTTAATTTTCCAATAGCGATAATTTTTACTTTCATAGCTCCATTTTACCACATATTCACAAGCTTTTCACACATTATCCACATGTTCATAAATCATCAATATGGCTTTTAGTAGCTTTTAATCAAGATTTTTTCACATTTTCAAAAAGTTTTCCACAGGTTGTGGATTACTTTTCTTTTTTTTACTTTTAAGGTATAATTAAGTCAATTTTTATATGCTATCCAAGAAAAATGGGAGGTAGAGACGTGAAAAAAATAAAATTACCAAAATTACCAAAGTTACCAAAATTTAATTACAAAAATTGGTTAAAACCATTGGGTGTCATTTTAGTCGGCTTTATAGCTGGTATCGCAGGTACAATACTCGTCCTAAACATGGCAGGTATTTCAATCACTAACGTCAGTGGTTCAAGTACAAAAACAACAACAAGTAGCGTAAGCTATTCTAACTCTAACGATACAACAAAAGCTGTGGAAAAAGTTCAAGACGCGGTTGTATCTGTTATTAACTACAAATCAGACTCGTCATCTTCTGCAAGTGACCTCTACAATCAAATGTTTGGCAATGACTCAGACAGTAGTAGCAATTCAAGCTCTACAGATGATTTGACTGTTTACAGTGAGGGGTCTGGGGTTATTTACAAAAAAGATGGTGATTCTGCCTATGTCGTCACTAACAATCACGTTATTGATGGTGCCGAACAAATTGAAATCATGCTTGCTAATGGAACAAAAGTTGTTGGTGAGCTAGTCGGAGCAGATACTTATTCAGATATTGCTGTTGTTAAAATTTCTTCTGACAATGTATCTACAGTTGCTGAATTTGCCGATTCTGATAAATTGACTGTCGGTGAAACTGCTATCGCTATTGGTAGCCCACTTGGTACTGAATATGCTAACTCTGTAACACAAGGTATTGTCTCAAGTCTTAGCCGTACAGTAACCATGACAAATGATGATGGTGAAACTATCTCAACAAATGCTATCCAAACAGATGCAGCAATTAACCCAGGTAACTCTGGTGGTGCTTTAATTAACATTGAAGGACAAGTTATCGGTATCAATTCAAGTAAGATTTCATCTACATCAAGTTCTGGTGAATCTGTCGAAGGTATGGGATTTGCCATTCCATCTAACGATGTTGTATCCATTATTAACCAATTGGAAGAAAATGGGCAAGTTATCCGCCCAGCACTTGGTATTTCAATGATAAACTTGAGCGACCTTTCAACTAATGCAATTGCTCAACTTAACATTCCAACAAGTGTAACAAGCGGTGTCGTTGTTGCCGCTGTTCAATCTGGTATGCCTGCTGAAGGTAATCTCGAACAGTACGATGTCATCACAGCTATTGACGACAAAGAAGTAACATCTACTTCAGATCTTCAAAGTATTCTTTATACTCATTCTGTTGGTGACTCTGTCAAAGTAACCTTCTACCGTGGAACTGATAAGAAAACAGCTACAATTGAATTAACTAAGACAACGCAAGATTTATCTTCCTCAAACTAATAACTAATAAAAATGAAGCTGAGCATTCCTCAGCCTCATTTTTTAAGGATAAAAGACCTATGCCTGAAACACTCACATTAATCAAAATTGAAAATATCTCACCTAATCCCTACCAACCCCGTTTAGAATTTAAACAAGAAGAGCTGGAAGAATTAGCACGTTCTATTAAAGCTAATGGGCTTATTCAGCCGATTATCGTCCGAGAATCAACTGTCTTTGGTTATGAGCTTATTGCTGGTGAAAGACGTCTAAGAGCCTCAAAAATAGCAGGTTTAACCGAAATTCCTGCCATCATAAAAAATATCTCCAATCAGGAGAGCATGCAGCTGGCTATCGTCGAAAATCTGCAACGTTCTGATTTAAATCCAATCGAAGAAGCAAAAGCTTACCAGCAACTTCTGGAAAAAAATCAAATGACTCATGAAGAATTAGCACAGTTTATGGGAAAATCTCGCCCTTACATTACCAATTGCCTCAGATTACTTAATCTTCCTAGAAGTCTCTCTGATGCCGTTGAAAAAGGTGACCTGTCTCAAGGGCACGCGCGTGTCCTTTTAACCCTTAAAAACGCGGGAGAACAAGAAAAGTGGTATCAAAAAATTCTAACAGAAGACCTTAGTGTTAGAAAACTTGAACGTTTACTAAAACCTGCTAAACAGAAAAAAAATCGTTCTAAAAAGAAAGATATTTTTATTAGAAATCAAGAAGAAGAATTGACTAAACAGTTAGGACTTCCTGTTAAAATTACTATCTCTAAAACCGGCACAAAAGGAGATGTGAGTTTATATTTTCAGTCTGAAGAAGACTTAAACAGAATTATCAACAAGCTAAAATAACTTGTTGATTTCTTTTTTTATTTTTCACAGTTTTCCACAGCAACTACAGTTGAGTATCCCCAGTTTTATCACTCTTTCTTTGTTTTCCACAACCTGTGGAAAACTTTCGTGAACAGTGTGGATTTTTTATTTCCACCATTGTGGAAAACTTTTATTTTTTATGTTAGAATGAGTATTGAATTATCCACAAAAAGGAAACTACTATGACTGAAAATGAACAAATCTTTTGGAGTAGGGTTCTGGAATTAGCAAAAAGCCAACTAAAACAAGCAACGTATGAATTTTTTGTTTTAGATGCTCGTTTGATTCAAATTGAGCAAAATACGGCTACCATTTATTTAGACCCTATGAAAGAGTTGTTTTGGGATAAAAATCTTAAACCAATTATTTTGACGGCTGGTTTTGAGGTTTATAATGCTGAAATTGTTGTCAACTATGTCTTTGAAGAAGATTTAGCCAATCAAACAGAAGTAATGACCACTTCACAAGCTGTTCCAACAACTCAAAAAAACACTTTGCCCCTAGTTGATTCTGATTTAAATACCAAATATACCTTTGATAACTTCGTACAAGGTGATGAAAACCGTTGGGCATTTTCTGCGTCTTACGCCGTTGCAGACGCTCCAGGAACAACTTACAATCCTCTTTTTATTTGGGGAGGACCTGGGTTGGGAAAAACTCACTTGCTCAATGCCATTGGTAATGCGGTTTTGCAAAATAATCCCAATGCACGTGTAAAGTATATTACTGCTGAAAATTTCATCAATGAATTTGTTATTCATATCCGTTTGGACACAATGGAAGAGTTAAAGGAAAAATTCCGCAATCTTGATGTTTTACTAATTGATGATATTCAATCCCTAGCTAAGAAAACATTGTCTGGGACACAGGAAGAATTTTTCAATACTTTCAATGCTCTTTATGATAATAACAAGCAAATTGTACTGACAAGTGACCGTACACCTGACCATCTGGACAACCTGGAACAACGTCTGGTCACGCGCTTCAAATGGGGCTTAACAATTAATATCACTCCCCCTGATTTTGAAACACGTGTTGCCATTTTAACGAATAAAACGCAAGAATATAATTATATTTTTCCGCAAGATACCATTGAGTATTTAGCAGGACAATTTGATTCCAACGTTCGTGACCTTGAGGGAGCTTTAAAAGATATTAGCCTAGTTGCTAGCATTAAAAAGATTGAAACCATTACAGTTGATGTCGCAGCAGAAGCGATTCGCGCTCGTAAGCAAGACGATCCAAAAATGACAGTCATCCCAATTGATGAAATCCAAAGCCAAGTTGGAAAATTCTATGGCGTTACTGTTAAAGAAATCAAGGCAACCAAACGGACACAAGATATTGTTTTAGCGCGCCAAGTAGCTATGTATCTCGCACGTGAAATGACTGATAACTCACTTCCAAAAATCGGGAAAGAATTTGGCGGTCGCGACCATTCAACAGTCTTACATGCCTATAATAAAATCAAAAATATGTTAGCTCAAGATGACAGTTTACGTATTGAAATTGAAACCATAAAAAATAAGATAAAATAGGTTTTGTGGATAACCAATAAAATCCACAGCAACTTATCCACAGGTTGTTAACAACTCTTTTCGCGCGATGCCCGTGCGATTTCAGGACTTATCAACAGTATAAACAAGACCTACTACTACTACTAATTTAATACTTAATAACTAAAGGAGTTTTCCTATGATTAAATTCTCAATTAATAAATCTTTCTTTCTTCAAGCATTGAATGCAACCAAGAGAGCTATTTCGACTAAAAATGCGATTCCTGTTTTATCAACAATTAAAATTGAAGTTCAAAATAGTAACATTACATTAACTGGTTCTAACGGACAAATTTCAATCGAAAATACTATTCCAACTTCTAATGAAAATGCAGGTTTGCTGATTACTTCAACTGGTGCTGTACTATTAGAAGCAAACTTCTTTATTAATATCGTTTCAAGTCTTCCAGATGTGACATTGGATTTTGAAGAAATTGAACACCATCAAATTGTTCTAACAAGTGGTAAATCAGAAATTACCTTAAAAGGAAAAGATGTTGATCTTTACCCTCGTCTTCAAGAAATGGCTACTGAAAATCCTTTAGTTTTGGAAACAAAACTATTGAAATCTATCATTGCTGAAACAGCCTTTGCAGCAAGTCTTCAAGAAAGCCGTCCAATCTTGACTGGTGTTCACATGGTTCTTAGTGACCACAAAGACTTTAAAGCAGTCGCAACTGATTCTCACCGTATGAGCCAACGTAAATTAACTTTGGAAAATACTTCAAATGATTTCAACGTTGTTATTCCAAGTAAATCTTTACGTGAATTTGCAGCTGTATTTACAGATGATATTGAAACGGTAGAAGTTTTCTTCTCTGATAGCCAAATGCTCTTTAGAAGTGACTACATTAGCTTCTATACACGACTTTTAGAAGGAAATTATCCAGATACTGACCGCTTGTTGACAAATGCTTTTGAAACAGAAGTGACATTTAATACCAATGCACTTCGTTCAGCAATGGAACGTGCTCACTTGATTTCAAATGCAACACAAAATGGTACTGTTAAACTTGAAATTGCTAATAATAGCGTTTCTGCTCACGTTAACTCACCTGAGGTCGGTAAAGTTAACGAAGAATTGGATACTATTGACCAATCAGGCAATGATTTGACAATCAGCTTTAACCCAACTTATCTGATTGAAGCTCTTAAAGCCTTGAAGAGTGAAACAGTTGTTATTCGCTTTATTTCACCAGTGCGTCCATTTACTTTAATGCCAGGTGATGATGCTGAGAACTTTATTCAATTAATCACTCCAGTTCGTACAAACTAAAAATCTTTAAGAAAAATTTAAGGAAGAATTTATACACTATAAACATCCTAAAACTTTTCTTTTTCATAATCTCCAGCGAGAACACTGTTTATGCGGTGTTCTCGCTTTTTATGGTATAATATCTATTAATATGACGCTTTATATTATTGCTAATCCCCATGCAGGAAATCATGGGGCAAAACAAGTTATCAGTGATATTGAAAAACATCATACATCAGATATTTGCACTTTATTAACACGCTATAAAAACGATGAATTACATCAAGTTGAGAAACTGCTAAAAACATTTGACCCAGAAAAAGATAAGCTTCTGATTGTCGGAGGCGATGGGACATTATCAAAAGTTCTCTATCATTTGCCAGCAAATCTTCCATTTGCCTATTATCCTGTCGGGTCTGGTAATGATTTTGCGCGTGCTCTTGGTATAGTACCGAACTTAGATACATTATTAGTCTCGTTAACAAATCAACCTAAAGGAATTACGGTTTACAGTTATCAAGAATGTTTAGTATTAAATAGCTTAGATTTAGGATTTGCAGCATGGGTTGTTAATCAAGCTACTAATTCAACGTTAAAAACTGTGCTTAATAAATGCCACCTTGGGAAATTGACTTATGTTGCAATCGCTATTCAATTTTTATTAAAAAATCCCCTCCAAGCTTCTGTGAGTTTGGAAAGTTCGGAAGGAGATAACTTAATATTAAATGATCATTTCTTTTTTTCACTAGCTAATAATACTTATTTTGGTGGGGGTATCATGATTTGGCCAACAGCGACTGTTCATTCTGAGAATTTGGAGTGTGTTTATGTCAAAGGAGAAACTTTTTTCCAACGATTAACGGTACTGTTGTCTTTGGTTCTTAAAAGACATGAGAAATCGTCTTACTTAAATCATTGTTCGTTAAAACAGGTTACGGTTAATTTTCCAAAAGAGAGTTTAATTGAAATTGATGGTGAAATTGTATCATTGAATGAAATTACTTTATCATCACAAAAACGCTATATTTATTTGTAAAAGGAGAAACGATGTACGAACTTGGAAGTCACGTTGAAATGAAAAAGCCCCATGCTTGTAGGATAAAAGCTACTGGAAAAAAAGCCAATGAATGGGAAGTCATTCGAATTGGGGCTGATATTAAAATTCGTTGCACAAACTGCGACCATATCGTCATGATGAGCCGCCACGACTTTGAACGCAAATTAAAGAAAGTTTTGTCATAAACTAAAAATAATCAATAATCATACTTAACTCAATTTTTATGGCTAATAGCGCTTGCTATATAGTAGAAATGCTTGTTTAATGCTGAGTTTTTCTGCTATAATAGGTATGATTGAATAATTTAAACGGAGACTTATAAAATATGGCTTTAACAGCAGGTATTGTTGGTTTACCAAATGTTGGAAAATCAACTCTTTTTAATGCGATTACAAAGGCAGGTGCGGAAGCTGCTAACTATCCTTTCGCGACAATCGACCCTAACGTTGGTATGGTAGAAGTGCCAGATGAACGTTTACAAAAATTGACTGAACTTATCACACCTAAAAAAACAGTTCCAACAACCTTTGAATTTACTGATATTGCGGGTATCGTAAAAGGTGCTTCACGTGGTGAAGGTCTTGGTAATAAATTCCTTGCTAACATTCGTGAAGTAGATGCTATCGTTCATGTTGTTCGTGCTTTTGATGATGAAAATGTTATGCGTGAGCAAGGACGTGAAGATGCTTTTGTTGACCCACTTGCAGATATTGACACAATTAACTTAGAATTGATTCTTGCTGACTTGGAATCTGTTAATAAACGTTATGCGCGTGTAGAAAAAGTGGCACGTACTCAAAAAGATAAAGATTCTATCGCAGAATTTAGCGTTCTTCAAAAAATTAAACCAGTCCTTGAAGATGGAAAATCAGCGCGTACGATTGACTTTACAGAAGAAGAACAAAAAATTGTTAAACAATTGTTCCTTTTGACAACAAAACCAGTACTTTACGTTGCAAACGTTGATGAAGATAAAGTAGCTAATCCAGACGATATCGAATACGTAAAACAAATTCGTGAATTTGCTGCAACTGAAAATGCAGAAGTTGTTGTTATCTCAGCGCGTGCCGAAGAAGAAATCTCTGAACTTGATGATGAAGATAAAGCATTATTCCTTGAAGACCTTGGTTTAACAGAATCTGGTGTTGATAAATTGACACGTGCAGCTTATCACTTGCTCGGTCTTGGCACTTACTTTACAGCAGGTGAAAAAGAAGTTCGTGCATGGACATTTAAACGCGGTATCAAGGCTCCTCAAGCAGCTGGTATCATTCACTCTGACTTTGAACGTGGGTTTATCCGTGCGATTACAATGTCTTACGATGACTTAATCAATTATGGTTCTGAAAAAGCTGTCAAAGAAGCAGGTCGTCTTCGTGAAGAAGGGAAAGATTATGTGGTTCAAGATGGTGATATCATGGAATTCCGCTTTAACGTATAAGCAAAATTAATTAAATATTGCCGAGGTTGGAAAAAAGTTTTTCCAGCCCTTTTGGCATTTATTGGAAAGGAAAATTAATGGTAAAAATGATTGTTGGTCTGGGAAATCCAGGCAGTAAATATCACGAAACAAGGCATAATATTGGTTTTATGGCAATTGATCGCCTTGCTAAGGTTTTCAATGTCACATTTTCAGAGGAAAAGAATTTTAAAGCAGAAGTTGGTTCTTGTTTTGTCAACGGAGAAAAAGTTTATCTAGTCAAACCAACCACTTTTATGAACAATTCAGGTATCGCTATTCATGCTTTGTTGACGTATTATAATATTGATATTAAAGATTTCTTGGTGATTTACGATGATTTAGATATGGAAGTGGGTCGTATTCGCCTACGTCAAAAAGGCTCTGCTGGTGGGCATAATGGCATAAAATCTATCATTGCACACACTGGAACGCAGGCATTTGACCGTATTAAAGTTGGTATTGGACGTCCGAAGCAAGGCCGTTCGGTAGTTGACCATGTTCTTGGAAAATTTGACCAAGATGATTATATTACAGTTACTAATACACTTGAAAAGGTTAATGAAGCTGTTCAATTTTATTTACAGGAAGCAGATTTTGTAAAAACCATGCAAAAATTTAATGGGTAAGTCTATGAATATTATTGATTTATTTAGCCAAAATAAGATTATTCAAACATGGCATAGCGACGTGGCTAATCTTGGTAGGCAACTGATTATGGGCTTATCAGGTTCTAGCAGAGCTCTTGCCATTGCTTCTGCTTATCAGGCTAATGAGGAAAAAATAGTTGTCATCACCTCAACACAAAATGAAGTTGAAAAATTGGCTAGTGATTTATCTAGCTTGATTGGTGAGGACAAGGTTTATACTTTTTTTGCGGATGATGTTGCGGCGGCAGAGTTTATTTTTGCCTCGATGGATAAGGCACACTCACGCCTAGAAGTTTTAAATTTTTTACAAGATAATAAGCAATCTGGTATCTTAATTACAAGTTTAGTGGGAGCCCGTGTTTTACTACCAAATCCTGAAATTTATGCTGAAAGTCAGCTAAATTTTGTTGTCGGTGAGGATTACAACATTGACAAGGTTGTAAAGGTACTGTCAAATGTCGGTTACCAAAAAGTATCACAGGTTCGTAATCCAGGCGAATTTAGTCGGCGTGGTGATATCGTTGATATTTATGAGATGACCGCTGACTATCCTTATCGTTTAGAGTTCTTTGGTGATGAAGTTGATGGCATTCGTCAGTTTGATGCAGAAACCCAAAAATCACTTAGTAATATTGAGCAGGTAACCATTTCCCCAGCTGATGAGCTCATTTTATCGGAAGAAGATTTTGCTAGAGCTAGTAAGGCATTTGAGACGTTTTTAGAGACTGCTAAAGATGAACAGCAGGCTTATTTAAGTGAGCTTTATGCTGCAACTCAGGAACAGTATAAGCATCAAGATATTAGACGTTTCTTATCACTCTTTTATGCGAAGGAATGGACGTTACTTGATTACATTCCTAAGGGAACACCAGTCTTTTTTGATGATTTTCAAAAGCTAGTTGACCGCAATGCTAAGTTTGATTTGGAAGTTGCAAACTTATTGACAGAAGATTTACAACGTGGTAAAGCAGTGTCAAGTTTGGTTTACTTCGCTGATATTTATAAAGACTTACGTCAATATCAGCCAGCAACGTTCTTTTCTAATTTTCATAAAGGATTAGGTAATCTTAAATTTGATAAACTTCATAATTTTACACAATATCCAATGCAAGAATTTTTCAATCAATTTCCGTTATTGATTGATGGAGTTAATCGTTATCAAAAATCTAAAGCGACCGTTTTAATTCAAGCAGATTCGGAACATGGTTTAGAACGTTTACAGGAGAATTTACATGAATATGGCTTGGAATTACCTGTGGTTGCTACAGATGATTTACAAGCACAACAAGCTCAGCTAGTCGTTGGCAATTTATCAAATGGCTTTTATTTTGCTGATGAGAAAATTGTTCTCATTACCGAGCACGAAATTTACCATAAGAAAATTAAGCGCCGTATTCGTCGTTCAAATATTAGCAATGCCGAACGTTTGAAAGACTACAATGAATTGTCAAAAGGTGATTATGTGGTTCACCATGTTCATGGTATTGGTAAATTTTTAGGAATTGAAACAATTGAAATCCATGGTGTGCACCGCGATTATTTGACCATTCAATATCAAGGCTCTTCAACAATTTCATTGCCAGTAGAGCAAATTGAAAGTTTATCAAAATACGTTTCTGCAGATGGCAAGGAACCTAAAATCAATAAATTAAATGATGGTCGTTTCCAAAAGACCAAACAAAAGGTTTCTAAGCAAGTTGAGGACATTGCGGATGATTTGTTGAAATTGTATGCGGAACGTAGTCAGCTAAAAGGTTTTGCTTTTTCACCAGACGATGATTTGCAGCGGGAATTTGACGAAGATTTTGCTTTTGTAGAAACAGAGGACCAACTTCGCTCTATCAAGGAAATTAAGAACGACATGGAAGAAGATAAGCCAATGGATCGCTTATTGGTTGGGGATGTTGGCTTTGGTAAAACAGAAGTTGCGATGCGCGCCGCTTTTAAAGCTGTTAAAGACCATAAACAAGTAGCTGTCTTAGTGCCAACAACTGTTCTTGCTCAACAACACTACACAAATTTCTCAGAGCGTTTTGAAAATTATCCTGTTACAGTTGATGTGCTTAGTCGTTTTCGTAGCAAAAAAGAACAAAATGACACCCTAGACAAGTTGAAAAAAGGTCAAGTTGATATCATTATTGGTACTCATCGTCTGCTATCTAAAGATGTTGATTTTGCTGATTTAGGTTTGATTATTATTGATGAGGAGCAACGTTTTGGCGTTAAGCACAAAGAAAAATTAAAAGAGCTTAAGACTAAAGTTGATGTATTGACCTTGACAGCGACTCCAATTCCACGAACCCTTCACATATCAATGTTGGGAATTCGCGACCTATCAGTTATTGAAACGCCACCGACTAACCGTTACCCTGTTCAAACTTACGTTTTGGAAACTAATCCTGGTCTGATTCGTGAGGCTATCATTCGTGAAATTGACCGTGGCGGACAAGTTTTCTATGTTTACAATAGGGTGGACACCATTGACCAAAAAGTGTCAGAATTGCAAGAGTTGGTTCCTGAAGCAAGTATTGGTTTTGTTCATGGTCAGATGAGTGAAATTCAACTTGAAAATACGCTCATGGACTTTATTGACGGTGTTTACGATGTTCTGGTTGCGACAACTATCATTGAAACAGGTGTTGATATTTCTAATGTTAATACTTTATTTATCGAAAATGCAGACCACATGGGCTTGTCAACTTTGTATCAACTTCGTGGACGTGTTGGGCGTTCTAATCGAATTGCTTACGCCTACCTCATGTACCACCCAGACAAGATTTTGACAGAGGTCTCTGAAAAACGTTTAGATGCCATTAAAGGCTTTACAGAATTAGGTTCTGGTTTCAAAATTGCCATGCGTGATTTGTCCATTCGTGGTGCAGGAAATATTCTTGGCGCCTCACAAAGTGGTTTTATTGACTCTGTTGGTTTTGAAATGTATTCGCAGTTACTAGAAGAGGCTATCGCTAAGAAACAAGGCAAATCTCAAGCGCGCCGTAAGAGCAATGCGGAGATGAATTTACAAATTGATGCCTATTTACCAAGCGAATATATTAACGATGAACGTCAAAAAATTGAAATTTACAAACGTATTCGTGAAATTGAAAGTCAGAAAGATTATCAAAGTTTACAAGATGAGTTAATTGACCGTTTTGGCGAATACCCTGACCAAGTCGCCTACTTACTTGAAATTGGCTTGGTTAAAGCTTATATGGACAATGCTTTCACAGAACTTGTGGAACGTAAAGATAACAATCTATTAGTACGTTTTGAAAAAGCTTCGCTGCAACATTACTTGACACAAGATTATTTTGAAGCTCTTTCAAAAACAAACTTGAAAGCCCGTATTGGCGAAAATCAAGGTAAAATTGAAATTACTTTTAATATCCGTGATAAAAAAGATTATGAGATTTTAGAAGAACTTCAGAATTTCGGTAAAATGCTAGCTGAAATCAAATCCAGAAAAATTGAAAAGGACTAGTTGTCAAAGCCTTTTGTCAGTAGAAAGTTAGTATATCAAAGAGATTTTATGGTAAACTTTTTGATAAAGTCTAGACTGGAATTATCAAGGAGGTCAAAATGGAACTTGAATACAGATTAGTTGAATTGAGAAAGAAAAAAATCTCTCCCAATAAGAATTAGCAGAAAAGCTCTATGTTTCACGTCAAACAATTTCTAATTGGGAACGAGGTAAAACTTACCCAGATATTAATTCACTTTTGTTGATAGCGACCTATGTTGACATTTCCTTAGATAATCTAATCAAAGGAGATGTTGATATTATGAAACATCAAGTTGACCAGTCGCAGTTTAAGAAATGGCTCATTATTGGAGGAATTTCTTGGTAGCAGTACCCACACGTTATTTATTGGATTCAGGACAGGCGGCTGCGATTCTGTGGCTGTTGGCTATGCCAGTTGCCTATCCAGCTTTTCAAATATTATATATCTTAAAAAATCGAGAACTTCAGACCTATGCTGATAGTTTAAATTTTTTAAATCCTAAAAAGAGTGTAAAAACAAGTATTTTAAGTGAATTGTGGTTTGTGTGATAGTTATTACATTTATTATCTTTTTTGCTGGTACAGTTATTTCTGCCCTGATTTTTCATTATTAAATTATTTTAAGCCATTTCATAATTTACATAGGAAGGTATTATCTCTCTTTTATTACATTATCTTAACAAACGCGTTTAAGTCGGCTATTTTCCTAAAAAAATGATAAAATAGAAAGGATTGCGAGGTGACATATTATGAGACTCGATAAATATTTAAAAGTATCCCGTATTATAAAACGTCGTCCAGTAGCTAAAGAAGTTGCAGATAAAGGACGCATCAAAGTCAATGGTATCTTAGCCAAATCATCAACTGATTTAAAAATTAACGACGAAATTGAAATTCGTTTTGGAAATAAATTGCTAACAGTACGTGTTCTAGAAATGAAAGACAGCACGAAAAAAGAAGATGCAACCAGAATGTATGAAATCATTAACGAAACAAGGATAGAAGCGGATGGAGAAGCCTAATATCGTTCAATTGAACAATCAATATATCAATGATGAAAACACCAAAAAACGTTATGTCGAAGAAGAAAACCGCAAACGTAATCGTTTTATGGGTTGGATTTTGATTGTTGTCATGTTACTGTTTATTTTACCAACTTATAACCTTGTTAAAAGTTACCAAACTTTACAAGAGCGTAAAGAGCAAGTTGTTTCACTGCAAAAAAGTTATGATAAATTAGTCGTTGAAACAGACGCAGAAAAGCTACTAGCTGACCGTCTAAAAGATGATACTTATGTTGAAAAATATGCTCGCGCTAAATATTACTTATCACGTTCTGGTGAAACAATCTATCCGTTGCCAAACTTATTACCAAAATAATATGGAAAATTTAATCGAAACCATTGAAAAATTTCTGGCTTATTCCGATGAAAAATTGGAAGAATTAGCCAAAGAAAATCAAAAAATCAGAGAAGAAAATCATCAATCAACTAAAAACTAACGAAAGGAGAAGCCAATGAAAAAACTATTTGCAGTAATGCTGATACCATTTTTCTTGACTTCTCTTTCTGTCGTTAGCACCGAAAAAACGATTGCCTTAACAAATGAAGAAAAGTATCAACTGACATCAAATGTAGTAGTGGAAACAACTTATTTTGATAGTATTCCGACCAATCCTATTTTGGCTCAAGACAGCAACACCTACAAAGACGCTGCTTTAACGACAGTATCTGATACTTTATCAGCTGGTGATACGTTATCAATTGTTGATTTAACCATTAATGATAGTGCCATTCCAGTTTTTGAATTATCGGATGGTAGTTATATTGAAGCCAGTCGTCAATTCATTTATGATGATGTTGTGATTAGCCAAGAAAATATTTCAAAAGAATATTGGCTAGAAGATGGTTTTAAAGTTTATCAAGCACCTTATGTCACGGGAACCAAAGAAGTAAAAACTGATTTGACTTCGTATTCAGAAGTGACAGTGACTCAAAAAGCAACAACTTACCACGGAACATACTATAAAGTAGATGGTAAAGGCTGGATTAGCGAAGATGATTTGTCAGCTACTGATAACCGTATGGAAAAAGTTCAGCAAGTTCTTAATCAAAAATATAATAAGAGTAATTATTCTATTTACGTTAAGCAGCTATCAACGCAAACAACCGCTGGGATTAACGCTGATACTGTTATGTATTCAGCAAGCATTGCTAAATTGGCTACACTTTATTATGTTGAGGGAAAACTTCAAGATGGTACAATTTCAGCAAATGATACTTTAAAATATGTTGATGCTGTCAATAGTTTTGCTAAAGCCTATGACCCAAGTGGTAGTGGTAAAATTAGCAAAACCGCTGATAATAAAGAATATGCTATTGACGATTTGTTAAAAGCTGTCGCTCAAAATTCTGATAATGTGGCAACTAATATTTTAGGTTATTATGTTGCTAATCAATATGATGATGACTTTAATTCAGAAATTAGTGCGATAGCAGGAACAGATATTGATATGAAAGCACGTAATATGTCATCTAAGACAGCAGCTAACTTAATGGAAGCTATTTACAATCAAGATGGTGACATTATTTCTTATCTATCATCAACTGCTTTTGATACAACACGTATTTCAAGAGATATTGACGTTCAAGTAGCTCATAAAATAGGTGATGCCTATGATTACAAACATGACGTTGCCATTATTTATGCTGATGAACCTTTCATCTTGTCAATTTTTACCAACAACGCTTCTTATGACGATATTTCAAATATCGCTAATGATGTTTACGCCATTTTAAAATAGTGATATGTACGATAATATTTTTAAAGAAATTCAAAAAAAGGCATATTTTGCCAAACATAAAAAAGTTTTAATAGCTGTATCGGGTGGAGTAGATTCTATGAATCTGCTACACTTTTTGTATATATACCGTGATAAATTAGAAATTGAGATTGGAATTGCTCATATCAATCATAAACAGCGACAAGAGTCAGAAATGGAAGAAGCCTATCTTTGTGAATGGGCTGAAAAACATCAGATTCCGATTTATGTCGATTATTTTTCTGGTATTTTTTCGGAAAAAGCTGCGCGTGATTTTCGTTATCAATTTTTTAAAAAAATTATGGTAGAAAAAAACTACACTGCTGTGGTGACCGCACATCATGCAGATGACCAAGCTGAAACGATTTTTATGCGTTTTTTGCGTGGCAGTCGTCTCCGTCATTTATCAGGAATGCAGGGTGTCAGCTCGTTTTGTACAGGAGAATTAATCCGTCCTTTTTTGACAATCTCTAAAAAAAATTTACCAGAAATTTTTCATTTTGAAGATGATTCTAACCAGTCATTGGATTATCTGCGAAATCGTATTAGAAATCAATATCTGCCAAGTTTGGAAAAGGAAAATCCCAAATTTAGGCAAGCTTTGCAACATCTTGGACAGGAAAGTCAACAACTCTTTCAAGCTATTCAAGATTTAACAGCAGAAATTGATGTAACAGATTGTTCGCAATTTTTAGCACAAACAACAGCTGTACAAGCTGTCCTTTTTCAAAATTATCTTGAAGAATTTCCTGATTTGCAAGTGTCACACGGTCAATTTGATGAAATGCTGCGGTTGTTACGAAGTAAGGCAAATGTAGTTTATCAAATCAAGGGAAATTATTGGTTAAAGAAAGATTACCAAAGCTTTCAGGTCACAAAAATCAGACCTAAGACCGATAGGGAATCAGCAGAAAAAATGCTAGAATATGACAGTATAGTCAAATATGGTCAGTATCAATTTCAATTTAAAAACAAGGATGAGGATGGCATTCCTGTTTATAGTTCTCACCCCATTCTTTTAAGACAAAGACAAGCGGGTGATTCCATTGATTTTGGAACTTTTTCAAAAAAATTGCGTAGGCTTTTTATTGACGAAAAAATTCCGATTCAAGAACGAGCAGATGCTATTATCGGTGAACAAGATAAAAAAATTATTTTTGTCTTGGTTGGCGGTAAAACTTATTTGAGAAAATCCTCTAAACATGATATAATGGGGGGCAAATTGTATATTGAAAAAATTAGAAATAGGTGATGTCATGCTTGAACAAGATATTGAAAAAGTTTTGTACTCAGAAGAGGAGATTATTGCCAAAACCAAAGAATTAGGCGAACAACTAACGAAAGATTATGAAGGCAAAAATCCTCTTTTAATCGGTGTTTTGAAAGGTTCTGTACCATTCATGGCAGAATTAATCAAACACATCGATACACATGTTGAATTAGACTTTATGGTCGTTTCTAGTTATGGTAATCAAACAACTAGTAGCGGTGAAGTTAAAATTTTAAAAGACGTTGACACTAATATTGAAGGTCGTGATGTCGTCTTTATCGAAGATATCATTGATACTGGACGTACTCTTAAATATCTTCGTGATATGTTTAAATACCGTAAAGCAAATTCAGTAAAAATTGCAACTCTTTTTGATAAACCAGAAGGTCGTGTTGTCGAGATCGAAGCAGATTATGTCTGTTACGATGTTCCAAACGAATTTATTGTAGGGTTTGGTCTTGATTATGCTGAGCGTTACCGTAATTTACCATATGTTGGTGTACTAAAGGAAGAAATCTATTCAAAATAATAGAAGGTCGATAATTACTATATGAAAAACAACAAAAATAATGGCTTTGTTCGAAATTCCTTTATTTACATTCTTTTGATTATTGCAGGGATTACAGCCTTTCAATATTATCTAAGAGGGACAAGTACACAAAGTCAACAAATTAATTACTCAACTTTAATTAAACAAATTAAAGCGGGTGATATTAAATCAATCACTTACCAACCAAGTGGAAGTATTATTGAAGTCAGTGGTGAATATACAAAAGCTCAAACGACTGAAACAAGTTCAAGCCTTCCGTTCTTGGAGGGAAGTACCACTTCTACTGTAACAGAATTCACTTCAATTGTTTTACCAAGTGACTCTTCTATTGAAGCCATTACAAGTGCAGCAGAAGATGCCGATGTTGAAGTTACTGTCAAACAAGAAAGTTCAAGCGGAACTTGGATTTCTTACATTATTACTTACATTCCTTTCATTGTCTTGATTGTCTTTTTCTTTGTGATGATGAATCAAGGAGGAAATGGCGCTCGTGGAGCGATGAGTTTTGGTAAAAATCGTGCCAAATCTCAAAGTAAGGGTAATGTAAAAGTTCGTTTCTCTGATGTCGCTGGTGCTGAAGAAGAAAAACAAGAACTTGTTGAAGTTGTTGATTTCTTGAAAAATCCGAAAAAATACAAAGCCCTTGGTGCTCGTATTCCTGCTGGTGTCCTTTTAGAAGGCCCTCCGGGAACAGGTAAGACACTCCTTGCTAAAGCTGTCGCTGGTGAAGCTGGTGTTCCATTCTTCTCAATCTCAGGTTCTGATTTCGTTGAAATGTTTGTTGGTGTCGGTGCAAGCCGTGTAAGATCGCTTTTTGAAGATGCTAAAAAGGCTGAACGTGCCATTATTTTCATCGATGAAATTGACGCCGTTGGACGCCGTCGTGGCGCTGGTATGGGTGGTGGAAATGATGAACGTGAACAAACGCTCAACCAACTCCTTATTGAAATGGACGGTTTTGAAGGCAATGAAAGTATCATTGTTATTGCAGCAACAAACCGTAGCGACGTCCTAGACCCAGCCCTTCTTCGCCCAGGACGCTTTGACCGTAAGATTCTTGTAGGTAGCCCAGACGTAAAAGGACGTGAGGCTATTCTCCGAGTTCATGCTAAAAATAAACCATTAGCAGAAGATGTTAATCTAAAAGTTGTTGCTCAACAAACACCAGGATTTGTAGGTGCTGACTTGGAAAATGTTCTTAACGAAGCAGCCCTAGTGGCCGCTCGTCGGAATAAGAAAAAAATCGATGCTTCAGATATTGACGAAGCAGAAGATAGAGTTATTGCAGGCCCTTCTAAGAAAGACCGTACGATTTCTCAAAAAGAACGAGAAATGGTTGCATATCACGAAGCAGGACATACAATCGTTGGTTTAGTACTTTCAAGTGCACGTGTTGTCCATAAAGTTACTATTGTGCCACGTGGTCGTGCTGGTGGGTATATGATTGCCCTTCCTAAAGAAGATCAAATGTTACATTCAAAAGATAATTTGAAAGAACAATTAGCTGGTTTGATGGGTGGTCGTGTTGCTGAAGAAATTATCTTTAATGCTCAAACAACAGGTGCTTCAAATGACTTTGAACAAGCCACACAATTAGCTCGTGCTATGGTGACTGAGTACGGTATGAGTGATAAACTTGGTCCTGTTCAATATGAAGGAAATCACGCAATAATGACAGGCCAATTGTCACCTGAAAAGACCTATTCTGCACAAACTGCACAAATGATTGATGATGAAGTTCGCACACTTCTTAACGAAGCACGTGATAAAGCTGCGGATATTATCAATAATAATCGTGAAACACATAAACTTATTGCAGAAGCGCTTCTAAAATATGAAACACTTGATGCTGCTCAGATTAAATCAATCTATGAAACAGGAAAAATGCCTGAAGAACTAGAAAACGATAGTGAAGAAGCACACGCTCTATCATATGATGAAGTCAAAGAAAAGATGGATGACTCTGATGATTCTAAAGAATAGTATAAATTCTTAATATCAATGATTACCAAAGAGAGAGCCTATATGTCAAGCCCCAAATAAAATGGACAGTAAAAAAGGTTAGTGTTTTAGAAGGTATGCTTCCCTAAATTCTAAGGGAGTCATACCTTTTAATTTTTTTGTGGTCTGTGGTAATTATACCAGTCAGTGTATTCCCTGATTTGACGGACGAGGGTTTCCCTGTCCTCAGGCGGAAATAGTCTTAAGGACTCACTCTTCAAGTGGGAAAAGAAATTCTCACATGCTGCATTATCATAACAATTTCCCTTGCCAGAATGAAGGATACAGACTTTGGTTGAATCCCAGGAATCATGAAAGACCAGGTCAATGTTGTCAAAAACTAACTTGTTATCATTGAAATCTGATAGCGTATAGGCTAAAATGGAAGTGTCATAACAATCTTTAATGACACTCAGGAACATTCTCCCTTGTTTGTGGTAAACGTAGCTGACATCTGTTGTCAGTTTTTGGAGAGGACGTTCTGCTTTAAGGTTTCGGGCAAGCACGTTGTAGTGGACGTGTCTTGCCTTTTCATTTATCTCTCGTTGCGTGCAGGTGCAGTATTGATACTACGTCTTCCGAATAGGGGACTGGTGACCAAGAATACGCATATAGCGCAAGACAGTTTTAGGGTTAGGGGAAAGTTGATACTGTCTTCCCGGTTGATAAAAAATGAAGCGACAGCCCTTTTGAGTGTCATGGAAGATAGCTGTAATCTTTGGGGCTAAGTTCGCATCAAATCGCTTATAGACCGGTCTCCCCTTGCTCAACCAAAAGCAATAAGAAAAACTAGGGAAGCCGAAATAGACATACAAAGAGGAGACGGAGTAACGATCTTTCAACCGCTCCACTATTTGATAGAGGTGGACTCTTCTCACGGATTGAAGAGAGTCCTTAAGGTCTTTAAAATCGCATTCTCCATTCGTAGATAAGTATTCTGTTCCTCTAGATTCTTTGTTTTGGGACGACCAGTGGACTTCCTACCTTGTAAATCTTGGGTGGGTAAAGTAGGTTCTTCTCGGTATTTTCTTGTCCAAGTTAGAGTCTGGTTGTCTGATTTTAACCCATATTTTTTGACAATAGAAGGCCTCTCTCCGCTCTTTGCGCTTGGGTAGTCTAATTTGAACTCGGGTGGATATTTTGTGAACTTGCTTCCTTTTCAATATAAGCTCTCTTTTTTTGTAGAAAGACAAAAAACTTGAAGAGCCCCAATCGCCCTTTTTACGCCTCCCCTACACCTTTTCCACAATCTCCTTAGTCATATTCTCTACTACATCCCGTGAGGGGGACAAGCCACACTTAAAAAAGTTGATAGAAGTAGTTGACAGTTTATCTTAAGTTTAGTATACTAGTTGAGCTGTCGTAAG
>OODN01000012.1_pt1 | contig 187017 bp, 176 predicted proteins | sample 1671651 | NCBI WGS metagenome assembly OODN01 (sample SAMN06348178, study PRJEB24527) | human gut metagenome | biome: human gut; feature: ankylosing spondylitis patient; material: feces | host: Homo sapiens | place: China | collected 2015-10 | reverse complement strand
TAACGCCGAGAGTAGTTAGAGGAACGCCTCTTGCGAGGGTAGGAAGTCGCCGTGCGTTATTCCGGCATAGCTCAGTTGGTAGAGCATCTGACTGTTAATCAGGGTGTCGACGGTTCGAGTCCGCCTGCCGGAGTATTTTTTTATAATGGAGAGCTGTCCGAGAGGCCGAAGGAGCATGATTGGAAATCATGTAAACGGGTATGACCTGTTTCAAGGGTTCGAATCCCTTGCTCTCCGTTGAATAGTAGAATGGCCCGTTGGTCAAGTGGTTAAGACACCGCCCTTTCACGGCGGTAACATGGGTTCAAATCCCGTACGGGTCATCAATGGAGGATTAGCTCAGCTGGGAGAGCATCTGCCTTACAAGCAGGGGGTCACAGGTTCGAACCCTGTATCCTCCATATTTAAAAGGTCCTATGGTGTAGGGGTTATCACGCCTGCCTGTCACGCAGGAGATCGCCGGTTCAAATCCGGCTAGGACCGTTATACTGAAAAGTATATAATTTTTGGCTCGGTAGCTCAGTCGGTAGAGCAAAGGATTGAAGCTCCTTGTGTCGGCGGTTCGATTCCGTCCCGCGCCACCATTATGGAAGGGTAGCGAAGTCTGGCTAAACGCGGCGGACTGTAAATCCGCTCCTTCGGGTTCGGTGGTTCGAATCCACTCCCTTCCATTTTTTATAATAGGGATATAGTTTAAAGGTAGAACTACGGTCTCCAAAACCGTCGGTGTGGGTTCAATTCCTACTATCCCTGCCATATATGGCGAAAGTGGTGAAGGGGTTAACACACCGGATTGTGGCTCCGGCATGCGTGGGTTCGAATCCCATCTTTCGCCCTTTAATTACTGGGGTATAGCCAAGCGGTAAGGCAACGGGTTTTGATCCCGTGATGCGCTGGTTCGAATCCAGCTACCCCAATTTTTGAGGATTTGATCCTTTCGTGGCGGTATAGCCAAGTGGTAAGGCAGAGGTCTGCAAAACCTTTATCACCGGTTCAAATCCGGTTACCGCCTTTAGTTCCTAAGGGTGCTAACTGTAAATATGCCGGTGTGGCGGAATTGGCAGACGCGCTGGACTCAAAATCCAGTGTCCGTTGAGGACGTATCGGTTCGACCCCGATCACCGGTATCAGTATTTAAGTCTTAGTTTGTAAAGCTAAGACTTTTTAATTTCTAAAAAATAGATATAATTTTTCAAACACAAAAAGCACTAATGAATCTATTCTATTAATTCATTAGTGCTTTATTAATATATATTATTGAGCAGTTCCACTAGTACCGGTTTGAGCAGATGAAGATGATGCTGAACTATTGGAAGATCCACTATTAGAACCGTTGACCTTATTCTCGCCCTGTTCATTTTGGATTAATTGTTGTTGTAAATCCGGAGAAATACTATCAGAAGAAGAGGTAGTTGAAGATACAGCTGAAGAAGTGGTAGCACTATTTGTGGTATTTTCGCTAGTTACTTCGGCAGTATCATCTGTACTGTTATAAGGTACCTGAGTTCCAATATTTAATTGAATAGAACTAATGTCTAACTTGTGTGATGATAATAGTACTAATTTTCCTTGTAATTTTTTGCCAACCTTTAACTTATATCCATTCACAAGAACATTATGTGCATAGTGATTAAGTTTTCCCGTTGAAGTAAATTTGCTACCATCGTCAGTTGTAACTGATAATGGTGTTTTAGCTAAATTAATAGTTTCTTCGCCAACATTAGTAACACTATAAGTGATTGTAGTACGATAGTAAGTATCCCCAAGAGATGACTTATATTTGAACTTTCTTTCGGCCTCTGTGTAGTTATTACGGTCATTTTCAACTTTTCTAGTAGTAACAGTACCTAAATGATATTTAAGTGATCCTACAGTGTCTAGGGTTTGATTAATAGTATCAGTTGATGCTAGACTTGAGCTCACATGACTACTGCTAGATGAAGCTGTTTCCTGTTTATTATTGGAACATGCTCCTAGAAATAGCAATGATAATAACCCCATTAGAACATATCTTTTTTTCATTATATTAATTATCCTTTCTGGTAATCTATATTATAATCAATAATTATTTTAACATATTTGAGTTAAAATGTTTCATGTGGAACAAGAATAGATTGAGGTAACGTGATAGTAGAAAATGTGTTAAAATAGTAAGTAGCTTTCATGAGAGGGCTATCAAAAATTTAGACTGTGAGGATGGAAAAGTGAAACGTTTGTTGGAAAAAGAATTTTGGCAGATACCAGAATTTTTAAGAAATAAACATTTGCGAATAATAGCAGTTTTCTTACTTATACTCTCCTTAGTCTGTGCAACATTGGCATTTATTGTTAATGCCTGGTTAGGTATAATTGTCTTTCTGCTGATTTTATTGACAATAGGATTGTCTTTTATAACATTAAAACAAGTTATGCAAGATACCACACATTATATATCTGATTTATCGTATAAAATTAAGCGAAGTGAGCAAGAGGCATTGTTGAAAATGCCAATAGGAATTCTAATGCTCAATGATTCAGCAGAAGTTGTTTGGGTTAATCCAACTATGCAAAAGTTATTTGGGCAAGAAGAAATATTAGGTAAAAAGTTAACAGAGGCTGATGAAGAATTAGCTAAAGTGATCAATGATAATATGTCGAATAAAGATAGCGTTGAGATTAAATGGCAAGATAAAAGATTTAATATGTTAGTACAAAGTGATATTAACGTTGTTTATCTTTTAGATATTACACACTATGCTGAAATCCAGAAACAATACGATGATTCTCGATTAGTTATCGGACAAATTTTTATTGATAACTATGATGAAGTTACCCAATCAATGAATGATACTAATATTTCCAATTTAAGTAATTATATAACGAATGAGTTATCATCATGGGCTAGTCAAATGGGAATGTTTCTAAAGATGATTGATGAAGATCATTATTTCGTTTTAGCATATACAAAATCATTAACACAAATGGAAAAAGAAAAATTCAAATTATTAGATCGTATTAGGGAAAGAACATCTAAGCAAAATTTTCCAGTTACTTTGAGTATAGGATTAGCCTATGGTGGTACTGATTTAGCTAAACTTTCTCGATTATCGCAAAGTAATTTGGATTTAGCACTAGGACGAGGTGGAGATCAGGTAGTTGTAAGAGGAGTAGATGATTCTCAAGCCCGCTTTTATGGTGGTAAGACGAATCCAATGGAGAAGAGAACTCGTGTAAGAGCAAGAATGATTTCTCAAGCATTACAAGAATTAATGAGTCAATCAGATGATATTTTTGTAATGGGACATGCTAGACCAGATATGGATTCGATAGGAGCATGTTTGGGAATTAGACGAATTGCAAAGATGAATGGTAAGCAATGTTGGCTTGTGTTGGACACAGATAATTTGCATTCAGATATCCAAAGATTGCTAGATGAAATTGATAACTATCCAGATATCAAGGAAAGCATCATTTCTCCTGAAGAAGCTTTACAGAAAGCAACCAAGAAAAGCTTATTATTGATGCTAGACTTGTCTAAACCTTCAATTTCAATGAGTCCTGAATTATATGATCAACTCAAGAATCGAGTTATTATTATTGATCACCATCGTCGAGGTGAAGAATTCCCTGAAAATCCGATGTTGGTATATATTGAACCTTATGCTAGTTCTACATGTGAGTTAATAACAGAAATGTTTGAATATCAATCACGCTATAGTGATGATCCAATAAATAAATTAGAAGCAACAGCTATGCTGACGGGAATTATTATTGATACGAAGTCATTCTCATTAAGAACGGGAACTAGAACATTTGATGCTGCTAGTTATCTTCGTTCAGTAGGTGCTGACTCGCAAATGTCGCAACATTTTATGAAAGAAAATGTACAAAGTTTCTTGCAACGAAATCATTTGATTGATAGAGTGGAATTTGTAGGGAATGGAAATGCTGTTGTAGTTGGTGAAAATGATCGTGCCTATGATCCGGTAACTGCTGCACAAGCTGCCGATTCTTTATTAACTGTTAGTGGGGTGCAAGCTTCGTATGTAGTGACTCACCGTTCTGAAGATATTATTGGGATTTCAGCTCGAAGTAATGGAGAGACTAATGTTCAAATTATTATGGAAAAAATGGGAGGCGGAGGACATTTATCTAATGCCGCTACTCAAATTGAAGATAGAGATATTTTGGATGTTAGGAAGCAACTACTTGATTTAATTGCACAAACAGAAGAAAATAATACAGAGGAAACTGATTAGGAGTGATTAGTAAATGAAGATTATTTTTACAGAAGATGTTCGAGGTAAGGGACGTCGCGGAGAAATTAAAGAACTTCCAGATGGCTATGCTAATTTCTTAATTAAGCAAAATAAAGCAAAGCAAGCTAATGCACAAGCAATGAGCCAATTAAAAGGCCAAAAGCGTGCTGAAGCTAGAAAAGAAGCAGAAGAACTAGAAGAAGCTAAGAAGTTTAAAGAACTACTTGAATCAGGTGAAAGAGTAGTAGAAATGAAAGCTAAAGCTGGAACTGATGGACGTTTATTTGGTTCAATTACTAGCAAACAAATTTCTCAAGAACTTGAAAAGCAATACGGTATGAAAATTGATAAGCGTAAAATGGAATTACGTGAACCAATTCGTACAATGGGATATGTAAATGTTCCTGTAAAACTTCACAATGAAGTAACAGCTAAAATAAGAGTTCATATTTCTGAAAAATAAGAATTAAAATGATGAAAACATCCAATGGTAGATAGTATTATCTAGTATTGGATGTTTTTATATATTAGTCAAAAATAAAAAAGTTAACAAAAAGAATTACTTTTATTATGTAATTACATCTTAAAAAAGTTATAATTATAAAATGTAATATTGAACGGAAAGGAGCTTCTAAGTGAATAACGACATAATGACGGATAATTTACCACCACAAAATATAGAAGCTGAACAAGCGGTCTTAGGTGCTATCTTCTTGAATACAGATGCTTTAGCAGATGCGATGGAATATGTGGAAGCTGATGATTTTTATCGAAGAGCACATCAAATTTTATTCCAAGCAATGGTAAATTTGAACAATGATGGTGAAGCAATCGATGTATTGACAGTACAAAACTATCTGACTACTAATAATCAATTAGATGATGTTGGTGGAGTTGCTTATATTGCAGAATTAGCAACATCAGTACCAACAGCAGCTAATGCTGGATATTATGCTAAAATTGTTGAAGGAAAGTCTATGTTGCGTCGCTTAATTTCTACTGCAACAAATATTATAACGCAAGCAAATAACGGTGATGATGACGTACCATCTCTATTAGATTCAGCTGAACGGCAAATAATGGACGTTTCAGAGCGAAGAAATCGTAGTGGGTTTAGAGAGATTAAAGATGTTTTAAATGAGACATTGAGTGATATTGATAGATTATCACAGCAAAGTGAAGATATTACAGGTTTACCAACTGGATATAGAGAATTTGATAAGATGACGGCAGGTTTACAGCCAGATAATTTGATTATTCTAGCTGCTCGTCCAGCTGTAGGTAAGACAGCTTTCGCCTTGAATATTGCTCAAAATGTTGCAACGTCTACGGATACAAGTGTTGCTATTTTTTCTCTTGAAATGAGTGCTGAGTCTTTAGTAAATCGAATGTTGTGTGCAGAAGGTTCAATAAATGCTAACCATTTACGTACAGGGCAACTAGATGAAGGAGAATGGCAAAATTTAATCGTTGCAATGGGAGCTTTATCAAATACCTCAATCTTTATTGATGACACTCCAGGTATTAAAATGGCTGAAATCAGAGCAAAATGTCGTCGACTAGCAAAAGAAAAGGGTAATTTAGGTTTGGTAGTTATTGATTATCTACAATTAATTGAAGGTAGTAATAAAGAAAGTCGCCAACAAGAAGTATCTGAAATTTCACGACAATTAAAGAAATTGGCTAAAGAATTAAGTGTGCCAATTCTAGCCTTATCCCAACTTTCACGTGGAGTAGAGCAAAGACAAGACAAACGTCCAGTTCTATCTGATATTCGAGAATCCGGTTCTATAGAGCAGGATGCGGATATAGTTGCTTTCTTATATCGTGATGATTACTATGAACGTGGTGAATCAAAATCAGAGGAAGATGGCGATGATCAGGATTCATTAAATCAAGATGTTGGTGAGGTTGAATTAATCATTGAAAAGAACCGTGCTGGAGCTAGAGGAACGGTTAAATTATTGTTTATTAAATCCTATAATAAATTTTCAAATATTTCATATGCTCAAGAGCCACCAATGTAGAAAATATTATTCATAAAACTTTTCCTATGATAGAATATAATTATACAAATAATTATAGATAGGATTGATTAGAATGTTAATTTTGGGCATTTTAGTAGTAATAGTGATTATTGCTTTAATATGGAGATATTTTTCACACTTAGTAAATCCAACTGATACTAAGGTAGAAGGTGTGATCAATAATTCTTTAATACTATATTTCTCACCTGCTGGAAAAACTAAGCGTTTAGCTCATTTGGTTCAACAAGAAACTAATGCAGATATTATTGAAATCGAAGGTGTAAAAGAATATAGCGGTGATGATAAAGCACGTGCTTTTCGTGAATGGATAACAGGTGCTACACCAGAAGTGAAGAACAAGCTTGATAATATTGATAAGTACGATATGGTTTACTTGGCTTATCCTATCTGGTACGATACTGCTCCAATGATTATGAAGCAAGTTATTAAAAAGCATAATTTTAGTAACAAGTATGTAGTCCCTGTAGTATCGCTTAATAAGGCTTCTCAAGGCAGTGGACGCAGTATACGTTTAATTAGGCATCACGCACCTCGAGCAAAGGTATTACCTCGTTTATTGTTACAAGACGACGGTAAAGATTTGCAACGAATTCAAGAATATTTGAAGCAAATTAATATGAAATAATATAGGTAAAAATACTCGATTTATTGTCGGGTATTTTTTATTTATATACATGAATATATAATTAAAACACGAATTTAATTGATGATAATTTGCTAAAAAGGTTTTATTAAAGTTAAAATATTCGGTTTTTACTTGAATATAATCGTTTTTCTTGTTACAATTATCGAGGTTGCGTTGGTTTGATTGACGCAAAAGTTATGGTTATACATAAAATATAATTACGAGGTGGATTATAATGTCATCAGTAGTAGTCGTTGGTAGTCAATGGGGAGACGAAGGAAAGGGTAAGATCACAGACTTTCTTAGTCAAAATGCTGAAGTTATTGCACGTTACCAAGGTGGTGATAATGCAGGACATACAATTGCATTTGACGGAAAAACATATAAATTACGCTTGATCCCATCAGGTATTTTTTATTCTGATAAGATTAGTGTTATTGGTAATGGGGTAGTTTTAAATCCAAAATCTTTAGTTACAGAATTAAAGTACCTTCATGATAATGGAGTATCAACAGACAATCTTCGTATTTCAAATCGTGCTCATGTTATCTTGCCATATCATATCGTTTTAGATGGCTTACAAGAAGCTGTTAAAAAAGATAATAAGATTGGTACAACAAATAAAGGTATTGGACCAGCTTATATGGATAAAGCAGCTCGTGTAGGTATTCGTGTTGCAGATTTATTAGAAAAAGATACTTTTGAAGAAAAATTACGTACAAACCTTGAAGAAAAGAATCGTTTATTTGAAAAAATGTATGGTCACGAACCATTAAAATTCGAAGATATTTTTGAAGAATACTACGAATATGGACAAGAACTTAAAGATTATGTGACAGATACATCTGTTATTTTAAATGATGCTTTAGACTCTGGTAAACGTGTTTTATTTGAAGGAGCACAAGGTGTAATGTTAGATATTGATCAAGGTACATATCCATTCGTTACATCTTCAAATCCAGTTGCTGGTGGAGTTACTATCGGTAGTGGTGTAGGACCAGCTAAGATTGATAAAGTTGTTGGTGCATGTAAGGCATATACTTCTCGTGTAGGTGATGGTCCATTCCCAACAGAATTACATGATGAAATTGGTGATCATATCCGTGAAGTAGGTCATGAATACGGTACAGTTACTAAACGTCCTCGTCGTATAGGTTGGTTTGACAGTGTTGTTATGCGTCACTCAAAACGTGTTTCAGGCTTAACTAATTTGTGCTTAAACTGTGTTGATGTATTAACAGGTCTTGATGAAATTAAGATTTGTACAGCATACGAATTAAATGGTGAAAAAATTTATCATTATCCAGCAAGTTTGAAGGAATTATCTGCATGCAAACCTGTATACGAAACATTACCAGGTTGGAAAGAAGATATTACTAACTGCAAGACATTAGAAGATTTACCTGAAAATGCTCGTAACTATATTCACAGAATTCAAGATTTAGTAGGTGTAAAGGTATCTACATTCTCTGTAGGTCCAGATCGTGAACAAACAAATGTCTTAGATAACGTATGGGCACATATTTAATTTAAGATAAAGATATTAGAAAAAAAAGATGTAATAGGGGCTAATACAGCTTTTATTTCATCTTTTTATTTTTTATTGAATCATAAGTTGAAAATTATATAAAATTAGAAATAATTCTGTGAATAACACAAAGAAGTTAGAGTATACCTTTATATGAAGAATTCTTCAATATTTAAATGGAAAGTTACATACTATAAAAATATGATTAAATCAAGGTATTTGCTTAAAAATACAGATAATTTTCTAAATCCATATTAAAATAATTTTTTCTAAGGCTAGAAAACTGATTAAATTAACGATAGGGCGGATATATCTAAAATTAGAACAATATTAAGGCTTTATTTTTATCTGAAATAGATATACAATAAAAAAGTGCTAATTAACTAGAACGGATGTTTGTATATAGGAGGAAGAGTTATGGCAATGACAGAAGAGCGTTTGAGTTCAACTCAAAAGATAATCCAGCAGGTAATGAATGAGCGAAAGCTATCTTATAAAGAAGCTATCGCTTTCCTTCTAGAATATACAGAAAAAAGGTAGTGATTTTTAATCACTACCTTTTTTGTAACTCATTAATTTTTATCTTTCAAGCTTTCAATATAAGCAAATGCTTCTTGTCCTGCAATACCTGCATCACCAACAGCTGTTGTAATCTGACGTAGGAACTTAGAACGAACATCACCAATAGCAAAAATACCTGGGACACTTGTTGCCATGTGATCGTCAGTTACAATCCATCCCTTATCATCAGTAATGCCAAGTTTTTGGAATGGTTCACTCATTGGAACTGAGCCAACGTAGATAAATACACCATTGGCTTCAATTTCACCATCTTCACCAGTCTTTTTATTATGAGTCTTTACACCTGTAACCTTTTTATCATCACCAACAATTTCAGTTACAATTGTATCCCATGTGAAGTGCATTTTATCATTAGCAAAAGCACGATCTTGTAAAATCTTTTGTGCACGTAGCTCATCACGACGATGAATTACATTAACAGAAGATGTTAATTTAGCAAGATACATACCTTCTTCAACGGCAGAATCGCCACCACCAATAACTACAACGGGTTTATCACGGTAGAAAGCACCATCGCAGACAGCGCAGTAAGATACGCCACGACCACTATATTTTTCTTCACCAGGAACACCTAATTTGCGATATTGAGAACCTGTGGCAATAATAACAACGGGTGCTTCCAACTCGCCATCATCAGTCTTAACATGCTTAATGCCATTATCATCAACGGTAAGATCTTCAACATTACCATAGACAAATTCGGCACCAAATTGTGTAGAACTTTGGAACATCTCTTCAGCTAAATCTGGACCTAAAATAGATTTAAAACCAGGATAATTTTCAACCTCAGCTGTGTTATTCATTTGACCACCATATACGCCACGGTCAAGTATAGCTACTTTTAAATTAGCACGAGAGGCATATAAAGCAGCTGTCATACCACCAGGGCCAGCCCCAATCACAATTACATCGTATTTGTCAGACATTCAGTGATACCTTCTTTCTTTTTAATTATCTTAACTATCATATCATACTTATTAATAATTGAAGTAAAGTAAGTCTTGGAATGTTAATTTATCATTACTTACTTTTTACAAGTAATAATATAATACAAGATAATATATTTTGCAACATGTTTGTTTGCTAATTCTTATCCCAAGGTAAATGTAAAGATATATGCTGGTTTAATTCTTTTTGACGAGCAAATTTTTTAGATTTTTCTAGTTTACGATCTTTGTATCCAGCACAAATAATTTTTTCTTCTTCAGTTATAGGAGTAATTTGGGGTAGAATAATTTGTTTATCTGGTACAACAAAAGTTAAAAATGCCGTTAATCCTAAAAATCTTTCGCCAGTAGTTAAATGCTCACCGATAATTTTCGCAAAAACTTCAATTGAACGAGAGCCAACGCCACTAACGTATGATTCGATACATAAAGAATCATTAAGGATAAATGGTGCTAAAAAATTAAGTCCATCAACTGATGCTGTAACATTGCTAGCTCTAGCAAGACGAATGGCGGAAATGGAGGCAGTGCCATCTAACATTTCTAAGAGTCTACCACCGTATACGGTTTCATGTTCATTTAAATCACTAGCTAAAACACGATGGCTAGTAATAGCTAGAGTTTGTCTACATGTTAAATCTTCCAAGTATAACAACCCTTTCATAAAAATTACACATATAATTATAACAGTTAATGATTGAAATTAGATTATTAAGAATAAAAATGATAGATTTAAAATAGATAGTGGAAAGGAATGAAACTATGGAAAAGAAGACATTTATAATTCCGGTAGGGTTAGTGGGGCTATATGCAGTATTACTAGTTATTAGTGGAAGAATAGTTCAGTTATTAAGTTTAAATTCCAGCAATAGTAAGATATTTGCCTCTGTAATAATTAATTTTGTGATATGTACGTTACTTTTGTGGCTCAATAAAAAATATATAAGAGTAAAAATCGACTTTAAATTTACTTTTAGCTTTTTTAAGAAACATAAAATATTGGCTACAGTTTTAGCAATTATCATAATCTTAATTGTTATAGGTAATGTAAAAAATCTTCCACTAGCATTAATGGTATCCTTACAAGCAGGAATAGTTGAAGAGGTAATATGTCGAGGTATTATTAGTAAATATATTTATAATGGCTTAAACAAAGTAGAGGAGAAAAGAAGAATATGGATAAGTGCGATTTTTTCAGGTCTAGCATTTGGAATGTTACATTTTATCAATCTTTTTAGGCAAGGACTACTACCTACTATTAATCAAGTTATAGCGGCTGCAGCAATAGGAATGCTTTTTGGGGTAATATATTTAGTATATAAAAATTTATTTGGAACGATTTTTATTCATTTTTTGAATGATTTTTGGATTATTGCAGTAACAGGTACAATTACTGAGCAAGATTCAGGTACTGTAGCAATGATTATTTCTTCAATGCTATATTGGATAATATTAGGATTTATTGCATGGCGAATTATCAAGAAAAAAGTAGCATAGAATAATGTAGAAGGGAAATAACCTAAATGAAAATAATAATTTCTCCAGCTAAGAAAATGATAGAAGATATGGACAGCTTTGATATTAGTAAATTGCCAATATTTAAAGACAAAGCGGAAGTGTTATTAACATGGTTAAAGAGTAAAAACTATGATGAATTAAAGAATATTTGGAAATGTAATGATAAAATTGCCAAACTTAACTATGATAGAGTTCAAGATATGAATTTAGATGAGAACTTAACACCAGCAGTTATGGCATATTCAGGGATTCAATATCAAGCGATGGGACCACAAGTTTTTACGCAAGAAGCACTACAAAGAGCAGCAAAAGATTTATATATCATATCAGGATTTTATGGAATTTTAGGAGCGATGGATGGTATTACGCCATATAGATTAGAAATGCAGGCAAAAGTAGATATTAATGATCATCATACTTTGTATCAATTTTGGGGTGACAGTATATATCAAGAATTATATAGAGATAATGAATTAGTAGTAAATTTAGCTTCTAAAGAATATTCTAAAGCCATTGAGAGATATCTAAAGCCTCAAGATAAATTCATCACTTGTTCGTTTAAAAAGGAAAAGAATGGTAAATATGTACAACAGGCAACAGCTGCTAAGCAAGCACGTGGTGATATGGTAAGGTATATTTTAGAAAATAATATTAAAGAAATTGATGAGATAAAGAACTTTTCAGTAAATGGATATCAATATGAACCTCAATTTTCAACTGATACTGAATTAGTGTTCATTAAAAACTAAGTGCGTTTCACGTGAAACAAAGTATAAGTGTGTTACACTATACTTATAAATAGTTAGTAGAGGGTGGGCTTTATGATTGAAAATGAAACAATTAAACATCAACTAAATCATCGTGCAATTAGAGCTTTTAAAGATCAAACTTTATCAGAAGAACAATTAACGACTTTATATGAAGTAGCTAGACATACAGCTACTAGTATGTTTATGCAACAATTTAGCATCTTACATATTACTGATGAAGAGAAACGTAAACAAATTAGAGAAATAACAGGTCAAAAATACGTAGGTGCTAATGGAGATTTATTTATTTTTATTATCGATTTATATCGAAATCAACAAATTCGTAAACAAATGGGAAATGATGATGGACGTTTGCATACAATGGATATTTTCTTCCAAGCATTACAAGACACAATGTTAGCAGTCCAAAATGTAATTAATGCTGCTGAGAGTATGGGACTTGGAATAGTACCTTTAGGAACGGTTAATGATGATCCTAAAGCAATGTTAAAAGTGTTAGATTTACCAGAACTCACATATCCAGCTTTAGGCTTACAAGTCGGTGTACCAGATCAAGAACCACAATTAAAGCCAAGACTTCCATTAGAATTTACAACTTTTGAAAATGAATATCCACGTGATTTTGAAGTTAGTGAGTTGAAAGATTATGATGAAATAGTACAAACGTATTATGATTTACGCGATGCTAATCGAAGAATTGATTCATTTACTAATCAAATTAACGGAAAAAAATTGAATACACATCAAAATAAACGTGATGACATTGTAGAAGCTATTCATAGTCAGGGATTAGCGCTAGATTTTAATTAATTTATAATTTAGGGTTGACAGCAGACAACATAAAAGATATTATTATGACATAATAATTAGAAATAGCTAAGAAAAGATGAGTAATTAATGTGAGTATCACTAAAGAGAGTCGTGAATGGTGAGATGCGATGTGTTGAAAGCTTAATGAAGATGGTCTTGGAGCTAGATTATCTGTGAGCCATGGCAAGCAGATAACAGGGGTCGCCTGTTATAGCGAACGAGTATAGCTTGTATAGTGTACTTAGTGAGGATATTACTGTGAGGTAGTATCGAATAACGGGTGGTAACACGTGAATGTGAATTAGATGATGACACGTCCCTAGAACAACGTTTGTTGTTCTAGGGACTTTTTTTATTTTTATACGAAAGAAAGCAGGAAAAATTATGACAAAGACTATTAAAGATTTAGCACATTATGATATTGTAGGAAGTTTTTTAAGACCTGAAGAATTAAAAAAAGCACGCAAAGATTTTTCAGAAGGAAAGATTTCTCAAGATGAATTAAAGGAAATTGAAGATAGACTAATTGATGAGTTGGTGGAAAAAGAAAAAGAAGTGGGACTAAAGGCTGTGACAGATGGAGAATTTAATCGAGGCTGGTGGCATATTGACTTTTTAGAAAATTTAGATGGAGTAGAAGGGTACGTTCCACAAACAGGATATAATCAACAATTTAAAGGAACTGATGCACCTGCATATAATGTTCGAGTGGTAGGAAAAGTTAAATTTAATCCTAATCATCCATTCTTAAAGAATTTCTCTTATCTTAAAGAAGTTGCAGATAAAAGAAATCTCATAGCTAAAGCTACAATTCCGAGTCCAACAATGTTATATCGTCAAGAAATTTTAGCTAACGATGGTTCTTCAAAATTGAAAGAAATTTATCCTAACATAGAAGAATTTTATGCAGACTTATCGCAAACTTACGCAGATGCAATTAAAGCTTTTTATGATTTAGGTTGTCGATATCTACAATTTGATGATACAAATTGGGCGTTTTTAGTTGATAAAAATAAACGTGAAGCTCTATTAGAAAAGGGTATTGATCCCAACGAAGCAACAAAAATTAGTAAGAAGATTATCAATAATGCATTAGCGAATAAACCTGATGATTTAATAATTACAACTCATGTATGTCGTGGGAATCATGCATCTTCTTGGTTATTCTCAGGCGGATATGAAGCTGTTGCAGAAGATTTATTTGCAACAGATTATGATGGATATTTCTTAGAATTTGACGATGCACGTTCAGGTAGTTTTGAGCCATTGAGATTTGTTCCTGCTGGTAAAAGAGTGGTATTAGGACTAGTAACTAGCAAAAAGCCTGAATTAGAGGACAAAGATGAATTAAAACAAAAAATTCAGGAAGCAACTAAATATGTTGATTTAGATGATTTAGCTTTAAGTACACAGTGTGGATTTGCTTCAACGGAGGAAGGAAATAAACTTACAGAAAAAGATCAAGAAAACAAACTGAAATTAGTAATTGAGACAGCTAAGGAAGTTTGGGGAGATTAAAAGAAATTTTTTATTAAAAGAAGGTGAGAATGATGACAGTACAAGCTGTAAATGGAATAGCTTTAGCACAAAAACAATGGAAGAATAAACTGAACGATAAACAAAATTTAGAAATATTAATTGTAAATTTAATGCCAACCAAGGAAACAACAGAATTACAATTTTTAAAGTTATTGGAAAAAACAAAAATTAATTGTAGAGTGACTTTTGCATATCCTGATAGTCATCATTTTCATCATGGTAATAGTGAAATTATAAAGAAACATTATCTGCCCTTGAGCAAGGTTTTACAACAAAACTTTGATGGGCTAATAGTTACAGGTGCACCAGTAGAACATCTGGATTTCACAGAAGTAGACTATTGGGATGATTTTCAAAAGTTGGTTGAATGGAGTAGACAAACAAAAATTCACACGATTTTTGAATGTTGGGCTAGTCAAGCAGCTTTGAAAGTAAAATTTGATATTGATAAATTACCTTTAGTTTCTAAATTATTTGGAGTCTATCAAGCGGAAAAAATAGACACGAATAGTTCCTTCTTATTAGGTTTTGGAAGTGGGGGACCAATTCGAATGCCACAGTCTCGACATACTAAATTAATCTTACCGGTAAAATTACCTGATGAGTTGCAGGTACTAGCTAAGAGTCAGGAAGTAGAAGCATTTTTATTAGCGACTACTGATCAAAAAAATTTATTTATTACTGGTCATCCAGAATACGATACAAGAACGTTAGATAGAGAATATAAACGAGATTTAGAAAAAGGGAAACCAATTAGTAAACCTAACAATTACTATCAAAATAATCAGATAGTTAATCAATGGTTTCAAAGTAGTGTCAAGCTATATACGAACTGGTTGAACCTAATTCACACAACTTAGAAAAGAGGATAATTATGACAATTCAAGATCAAACAAAAGCAACAGATAGATTCGAAACTTTACAAGTACACGCTGGACAAACAATTGATGAAACAGGATCAAGAGCAGTGCCTATTTACCAAACAACATCATATGTTTTTAAGAATGCACAAGAAGCAGCAGATAGATTTGCATTGAGAGATGCAGGAAATATTTACACTAGGTTAACAAATCCTACCACTGATGTAGTTGATAAAAGAGTAGCAGCGTTGGAAAAAGGAAGTGCAGGTATAACATTAGCAACTGGATCAGCAGCTATTACATATGCGATATTGAATATTGCAGGACAAGGCGATGAAATTGTTGCTGCTAGCACACTTTATGGTGGTACTTATAACTTATTTAGTATTACTTTAAAACGATTAGGGATTAAAACAAATTTCGTAAATCCTGATAATCCTGCAAACTTTGAAGCAGCAATTAATGATAAGACTAAGGCAATTTATGTAGAGAGTATTGGAAATCCCGGAATTAATTTAGTCGATTTTGAAGAGATTGGGAAAATTGCTCATAAATACGGTATTCTCTTTATTGTTGATAATACTTTTGGAACACCATACTTAGTACGACCACTTGAACATGGAGCAGATATTGTCGTACATTCTGCTACAAAATTTATCGGCGGTCATGGGACAACCATGGGTGGAGTAATTGTTGAAAAGGGAGATTTTGATTATGAAGCTAGCGGACGTTATCCTGATTTCACAGAACCTAATCAACAATATGAAGGATTGAAATTTGCAGATATTAAAGGTGCAGCTTTCACTACCAAGGTACGAGCTGAAATTGGTCGTGATACCGGTGCTTCAATTAGTCCTTTCAACTCATTTTTACTATTACAAGGTTTAGAAACATTATCCTTACGAGTAGAGCGTCATGTTGAAAATACAAGAAAACTAATTTCATTCTTGAAGTCTCGTCCAGAAGTAGCATGGATCAATTATCCAGAGTTAGAAGACAGTCCATACTATGATTTGGCACAGAAATATTTCCCTAAGGGTGTAAGCTCAATCTTTACTTTAGGATTAAAAGGTGGCAAAGAAGACGGTAAGAAATTAATTGAAAATTTACGACTATTTTCTCTATTAGCAAATGTTGCGGATGCTAAATCTTTAATTATCCATCCAGCTTCAACAACACATGCACAATTAAGCGACGAAGAATTGAAGGCAGCTGGAGTAACGCCAGAATTGTTAAGAATTTCAGTTGGAATTGAAAATGCAGATGATTTAATTGATGACTTTGCTCAAGCTTTGGATAAATTGAAAGATTAAAAATATAAGTTATAAAAAATGCTGGTAATCATGCAATTACCAGCATTTTTTATAATTAATCGATGACTAACAGTGATTTAATAGTCTTACGATCTGCCATATCTTTATAAGCTTGATTAATTTCATCAAGACTATAACTATGAGTAAAAACTTTTCCAGGATTGATTTGTCCATCAAGTACAGCTTTAAGTAAAACTTTTTTATCATAAGTTGTAACAGAAGCAGGACCACCAGCTAGAGTAACGTTACGATAGAATGTAGCAGCAGGGTTCATATCTTTCCCGTGAGGTAGACCAACTCTACCAATAAAACCACCAGGACGGACAACGCCCATGGCTTGTTCAGTAGATGCTTGAGCGCCTACACATTCGAGAACAGCATCAGCACCTGTTCCACCAGTTAGAGCAATAACTTTAGAAATACCTTCTACTCCACGTTCAGCAACAATATCAGTAGCACCGAATTCCAAAGCTAAATCTTGGCGATCCTTATGACGACTCATCATAATAATTTGAGATGCACCTAACATTTTAGCTGCAATAACAGCACATTGACCAACAGCTCCATCACCGACAACAACTACTTTATCTCCAGGCTTAACATGAGCTGTGCGAGCAGCATGATAGCCAGTAGCCATAACGTCAGATAGGGTAAGTAGTGATTTCAACATTCCTTCACTATAATCTTCAGGTTTACCAGGAACTTTAACTAAAGCCCATTGAGCATATGCAAAGCGAATATATTGAGATTGGAAACCAACGCTAAAATTATCTTCGTGATCTTGACATACACCATCAAAACCTGCCAAACAAGCTGCACAATGACCGCATCCATGTGTAAATGGAACAATCACAAAATCGCCAGATTTTACAGTTGTTACATCAGAGCCTACTTCTTCAATAATACCTAATGCTTCATGACCACTATTAACGGAATGTTTTTCTTTACTGTCTAATCCAGAATAAGCCCATAAATCAGAGCCACAAACACATGCACGAATAACGCGGATAATAGCATCACCACTATCTTGAATTGTAGGTTTACTAATTTCTTCTAAACTGACTTTTCCATTATTTTCAAAAACTGCACTTTTCATTGAAGACACCTCATTTTTTAAATCTATTCTATAGTTTGAATTCTAAACCTTTGAGTTAACTCCAAGGCAAGAAAAAAATTATTTTAATTTTGGTAAATGTTGATTAAGAAAGTTGTAGAAAAGTTTATTTTCTTTTGAATAGTGTTTCTTATTTAATCTAGCTAAAAACAAATTAAATGATGCAGGATTTTTAATTCGTTTAATAATAATGTTATCAGTAGAGGAAAATGTTGGGACTAGCGATGGCATTAAAGTAATTACAAAATTGCGTTGAATAGCATCTGTTAGATATTGCCATGAAGATGATGTATATGCAAAATGAGGCTCTAGTCCACGTATTCTAAATTGTTCCATTACTTTAAAGTAGGTCTGATATTTGTCTGATAAAGAGACAAGCGGATATTCAGCTAGATCTTCCCAAGTTAGTATTGCTTTTGAAGTGAGAGGATGTCCTAGGGGAAGAAAGGCAACAATCTCATCTTCAGCAACTAAATGCACATCAGCTAAATCAGGTGGTAATTCAAAAGGATTAACTAGTAAAGCAAAATCAAATTTTTTTTGTAAGAAATCATGTAAGATATTTACACCACCATCCTCAATAATTTCAATGTGGATGTTAGGATGTGTACTTTCAAAATCAATAAAGAGACCAGGAAATAAAATCTGTGGGGTACTAGCAATGGCTCCAAATTTAATAAGCGAAGGTTCAGTTCCAAGTTGATGCAATTCATTTTCTAATTCTTCGTATTTCTCTAGAATATCTAACATCATGGCATAGAGAATTTTACCTTGTTGACTTAGTCCAACTAATCGATGCTTATCTCTTGTAAAAATATGCACATGATATTTGCTTTCAATTAAATTAATTGATTTACTGAGAGCGGGTTGACTGATATGTATTTTATGAGCCGCTGCAGTAATATTGAAGTCATTTTCAACAATGGCTTGGATATATTTAATATGATTAATTTCAAAACTCATAACGGATTCTCCAATATAACAGTGATAGTTACTAAAATTTTTATGATTAACTAAATTTTTAATCATAACCTAAAGTTATAATAACATGATTAATAGAAATTAGAAAACGATTACTTTTATACCTATAGTATTTTATAATTATATATGTGAAATATGTAACTTGATAAATCCTATAAGGAGGAATTTTAGATGGTTAAAGTAAATAATTGGGATGCTGAGTATGATGTAGTTGTTTTAGGGTTTGGTGGAGCTGGAGCCACAGCAGCCAGATTCGCTGCAGATGAAGGAGCAAAAGTTTTATTAGTTGATGCTGCTCCTGAAGGTAATGAAGGTGGTAACACTCGTTATTCTGCTCAAATGATCAGTGCAAGTGATGACTTTGAAGCTGAAAAGAAATATTTCGCAGCTCTAACAGATCCGATGACACTTGACCAAGAAATAGCAGATACTTATGTTGAAGGTATGGCAAATATGGCTAAATATTTGAAGGAACATTTAGGCGTGGAACCTTATCAATATAAGCGCGATTATTGGAATAATCCTAAATTTGCAGCATTGAGAAAAGCTATTATTGATAATACAGTGGAATATCCAGAATTTGAAGGTAGCGAACACCATGATATTTTATCAGTTAGTTTGGGATTCTTTGATGGTGCTTTGTGGAAGATGCTAAGACAAAATGTAGTTGATCGTTCAGATAAGATTGACGTATGGTTTAGTTCACCAGCTCGTCATTTAATTCAAGATCCTGCAACAAAAACTGTAATAGGGGTTCAAATTGAACGTGATCATGTATTGAGAAATATTAAAGCTAATAATGGTGTAGTTATGGCTACTGGTGGTTTCGAAAATAACCCAGAAATGTTAGAAGATTACCTGGGTGCATCTAAGTTAGTACCATTAGGAACCTTATACAATAAAGGCGATGGAATTAAGATGGCAACTGAAGTCGGTGCTAGTTTATGGCACATGAATAACTATGAATCTTTAGGAATGCTTCATGGACTAGCATTTACGGTTCCAACTGGTAAACGTGGTAAATTAATTTTGGGAGATTGGAAAGCTATTTATGACGGCAGTGTCTTCCTTGCAGGAGATGATGGTACACGCTATTATCCTGAAGATATGACTAATAGACATGGCCATGTTTATAGCCATGGTTATTGGAAAGTTCCACAAAATAATCATCATCCACATATTATTTTTGATAAAAAACAATACGAAAAATTTGCAGATAAAGAGACAAGTATCTACCCACAAGCACTAGATATGGTGATTGAAGCTAACACACTAGAAGAATCAGCTAAAAAGATAGGTGCTGTACCAGAAAAATTGCAAGAACAAGTGGCAGAGTTTAACTTCTTTGCAACTGAAGGAAAGGATTATGCATTCCACCGTAATCCAGAAACGATGCAAGCATTTGATGCTGAGGGTCCATACTATGCCTTATCAGTATCACAAACAGTTTTAAACACACAAGGTGGGCCACGCCGTAATGCACGTGCTGAAATTTTGTCCAATGATGGTACACCTATTCCACATCTTTATGGAGCTGGAGAACTCGGTGGAATTTCTGCTGGACGTTATCAAGCTGGAGAAAACATTGCTGAATGCTTAATTTTTGGTAAAATTGCAGGCTTAAATGCAGCTCGTGTTAAAGAAGAAGTTTTTGAACACACGACAGAAGAACCTGACGCTGTATCTTCAGCATCTCAAACTGAAAAAAAGGTCAATTTAGGTAGTGACTTAGATGTTAAAGAAACTTATATGGTGGGTGCTAACCAATATTTAGGAAGAAGTAATGCTGGTGTAGGTAACGAAGTTGTAGTTAGAATTACAGTAGATGATGATAAAAAATTAAAAGATATTGAGATTTTAAAACAAAGTGAAACTGGAATTGGAGCCCAAGCAATTGAGAGTATGCCAAAAGAAATGATCAGTAAGAATACTTACGACGTTGATAGCATTTCGGGAGCATCAGCAACAAGTAGAGCTTTAAAAGAAGCTGTAAAAGATGCGATGAATAAAATTTAATTGAAAAAATTGAAGTCCAAAAAATAGTGAAGTAATACGATTTTTTTGGGGCTTTTTATTAGATTAAGATAATAAAAAAATGAATAAACATAGTTGACAGATTATAAAAAAGTGTTAATATGATGACAACGAATAGAGAGATTAATAGCAATGACAAGGACAGTAGTAAATTTTTACGCTTAAAGAGAGTTTTCGGTTGGTGTAAGAAAACAGTATGGAAGTTTACGAATATCACCTTAGAGCTGAAAATGCGAAGAGTGTTTTTAGGTTGTACCCTTTAACGTACTAGCGTATCGCTTAGAGAAGTCTAGGCCGCACGTGAAAAGAGATGTTGATTAATTTTTGTTGATCAATAAAAATAGGTGGTACCGCGGAAACGCCCTATAGAAGTAATTAAACTTCTATAGGGCGTTTTTAATTGCTTAATAATTTTCTCAATAAAATTATGAGGTGAATTACTAATGAAACAAGGAACAAAACTTTTAGAACTAGATAATGGGTACCATCTATTTACTCGAAAGGAAGGGAAAGGTCCCGTTAAGATGTTATGCGTGCATGGTGGTCCTGGAGGAAATCATGAAGAATTTGAAAATTTTGCTCAAAATTTAAATGATAAGGGTGTAGAAGTTTATACCTACGATCAATTAGGTTCGTTTTATTCAGATCAACCAGACTTTTCTTTGGAAGAAAATAAACATTATTTAACGCTTGATTATTATTTGGAAGAACTAGAAGAAGTTAGAAAAAAATTGGGATTAGATAATTTTTATTTAGTTGGACATTCATGGGGCGGACTTCTAGCACAAGAATATGCTTTAAAATACGGAGAACATTTAAAAGGCTTAGTTGTTTTCAGTATGATTGATAATATTGAAGAATATACAACGCATATCAATAAGTTAAGAGAAAAAATGTTTAATAGTTTAGAAGTTCAATATATGAAAGATGTTGAAGAAGCTGAAAATTTTGATGATCCAATGTATCAAGAATTGTTGAAAAAGCTCTATGCTAAATATGTTACTAGACATCCAAAAGTTTCACATATGGTCAATACAATGGCAACAGATGTATACAATTATTTCCAGGGAAATAATGAATTTGTGATGGTAGGAACTTTGAATGGTTGGAGTGTACGAGATAAGTTAGCAAATGTAAAAGTACCTACTTTATTGACATTTGGTGAATTTGACACAATGCCATTAGATGTAGCTAGAAGAATGCAAGATACTTTGCCAAACTCTAGATTGGTATTAACTCCAGACGGTGGACATTGCCACAATGAAGATAATCCAGAAGCATTCTTCAAGAGCTTATACAAGTTTGTATCAGAAGTAGAAGACGGAACATTTGGGAAAGAATAATAACGATTAAGAGAAGAGAGAAGATGAGGATATGAAATTCAAGAAAGTATTACGATTAGTTCCAGTTGTTTTAGCAGGCACATTCTTACTAGCATCATGTTCAGGAAAGAATAGTTCAAAGGACACATTAAAGTTAATGCAAACAGCTGAAATTCAATCGTTGGATAATTCTAATGTAGCAACTTTGCCTCAATGGAATGTGCTAGTTCAATCAATGGAAGGTCTATATAGAATGGACAAAAATGGTAAACCAGTAGCAGCGATGGCTACAAAGGTTGTAAAACCAACTAACAATGGTAAGACTTATACCTTCCATATCAGAAAAGATGCTAAGTGGTCTGATGGTTCTAAAGTTACAGCTCAAGACTTTGTAACTTCATGGAGAAGATCAGCAAGTCCATCAGCTAAATCAGGATATAACTACATATTTACTGGAATTAAAAATGCTACTAAAGTTTCGAGTGGTGAATTGCCAGCTTCTGACTTAGGTGTAAAAGCATTAAATGACACTACACTTCAAGTTCAGTTAGAGTATCCAATGCCTTACTTCAGCCAAATGATGGTAATGCCAGCTTTCTTCCCACAAAGTACAAAATACGTTAACAAAGAAGGAAAAAGATATGGTACTTCAAGTACAAGATTAGTATATAACGGACCATTTAAGGTAACAGGTTGGACCGGTACTAATGAAAGTTGGGATTTAACACGTAATAAGTACTACTATGATAAGAAAGATGTTCATTTGAAGAAGATCTCTATGCAAGTAGTTAAAGATTCAAATACTGCTCACCAATTGTTCCAAGATAATAAGTTAGATGATGCATTAGTTACAGGAACTACAGCTCAAGGTTTGCAAAAAGATAAAGATTTGAAGCACGTATACAGAGCAGGAACATATTATTTAAGACTAAATCTACAAAATAATAAAGCATTCCAAAATCAAAAATTAAGACAAGCTTTGTATCTAGTTTTAAATAGAAAACAATTAGCCAATAAAGTACTAAGTGATGGATCAACAGCAGGAGATACTTATGTTGCTCCTAGATTAGCTAAAGATCCTACTACAAACAAAGACTTTGCAACAGAAATGAAGCCTTCTACAACTTATGATTTGAAAAAAGGTCAAGAATTATGGAATGAAGGTTTGAAGGAACTTAATAAGAAGAAAGTAACATTGACACTTGTTACAGATGATCAAACAATTTCTAAGAATGTAGGTCAATTTGTTCAATCACAAGTTGAAACAAAATTAAAAGGTGCAGAAGTAGATGTAGTATCTGTTCCTGAAAAGAGTGCTAATGATAAAGTAAGTAACGGTAATTTTGATATGAATTATACTTTGTGGTTAGCCGATTTTGCAGATCCAATCAGTGATTTCGATGTATTATCTAAGACTAATCCACAAAATTATGGTAAATATGCTAGTGAGTACTACAACAAGCAATTGGAATTAGCTAAGCAAAACGGTACTGATACTAATAAGTATTGGGAAAATATGAGAAATATGCAAAAACAATTAAATGATGACATGCCAGTAGTACCATTGTACACAATGACAGAAAGTCACTTAGTAAATAGCAACTTAAAGGGTGTTATGTGGCATTCAGTAGGTGAAACAGACTACACAAGAGCATACTTCGGTAAGTAATAAATAAAGATTGAGATTTAGATCTCTAAACTAAAATAATCGCTAAAGATTAACGTTTTAATTACGTAATCTTTAGCGATTATTATTTTGTGTATTATATTTTATTGATATAAAGCTGTAGAAAGATAACGTTCACCATTGTCAGGAGCGACAGTAATGACTTTCTTACCCTTACCTAATTTTTTAGCCAATTCAATGGCACCATGAATGTTAGCACCGGCAGAGATACCAGGTAGGAAACCTTCCTTTTTAGCAACTTCACGTGCAGTTTCAAATGCTTCATCGCTTGAAACTTCTACAACATCATCATAAATTTCACGATCTAAAGTATCAGGAATAAAGCCGGCAGAGATACCTTGAATTTTATGTGCACCTTTTTGGCCTTCTTTGAGTAGTGGAGATTCAGAAGGTTCAAGAGCATATACTTTTACATCAGAAGAAGCCTTCTTTAGAGCACGACCGATTCCAGTTAAAGTACCACCAGTACCTACACCAGCAACAAAAGCGTCTGGTAAATTATCGCTACCAAAAGCAGCAACAATTTCTTTACCAGTTGTAAGTTCATGAATTTCAGGGTTAGCTAAGTTCTTAAATTGCATAGGCATGAAGTAACCCTTAGTTTGAACTAATTCTTCAGCTTTAGCAATGGAACCTGCCATACCTTCAGAACCTGGTGTGAGAATAAGTTCAGTTCCATAAGCACGCATCAATTTTTTACGTTCGTCACTCATAGTTTCAGGCATAGTAATAATTAAATGATAGCCTTTAGCAGAAGCTACTGCAGATAAACCAACACCAGTATTACCAGAAGTTGGTTCAACAATAGTATCACCTGGTTTTAAAATGCCATCTTTTTCAGCTTTTTCAATCATTGCTAAAGCAATTCGATCTTTAACTGAACCTGCAGGATTAAAGAATTCAAGTTTTACATAAACATCAGCAGCATCTTCAGGTACAACATGATTTAATTTCACGATAGGTGTATTTCTAATAGTATCTAAGATAGAATTATAAATTTTTGACATAGGGAGTCCTCCTTTAATGATTAGTTATTGTAGTAATCCAATTTTTAAAGAATTTTTTTTGTGTATTTTCCCAAGTAAATTGGGGTTGGCTCATATTATTATCATCCTTAAAGTATCCTGTTGGTTTTGCCAAGCCAACAGCATCACCTCCTCGAGAATTTAATTCGCGGTGATATTCCTTTATAAAGGCATTAGGACCGTATTCTAGGTGTGAGAATAAGAAGTGTTGAGGCTTATTTTTTGCAGACACTAAGAATAAATGTCCGGTTGATGAATAAGCATTAATAATTAAGTCTTTAGATGAAAGAATGTCATCTTTATTCATTTCAGCGTAACGTGCATGCGGTGCCAAGAAACCACTAGTTAAACCCTTAAGTAAATTACTTTGGTTAGTAATTTTTTGTGGATAAATACCAAAAAGTTTAGCATCTAACATTTCTTTATGAATACCGTAGAAGTAATTAAGAGCAACCATACCACCCCAGCAAACATAGAGTTGAGAGATATTTTGCTTTTCTAGAGTATCCATTAGTCCCTGTAATTCATCAAGATAGGTAATATCTGAAAATGGTAATTTTTCTAAGGGTGCACCTGTAATGATGAAAGCATCCATCTGACGAACTAATTTTAAATCTAATGGTTGAGATATTTTAGCCACTAATTCTGGAACTTCACGATTCTTATAATGGTTAACAGGATAAAAATAAGTTATTTCTAAATTTTCACCTGTATCTCTTAAGACTCTAGAAAATCTTTTTTGAGTATCTTCTTTGTCATGCATAAGATTTAAAATTCCAATTTTCAATGGTTGCCGCGACATTCTTCACACTTCTTTCTACACTAAAATTTTAACTTACTTTATCGGTTATGTATTTAAAACAATAAAAGGCACAGAACAAAGATAAGATTGTCCTGTGCCTTGATATCTACCAAAAGAATACATGCATACTAAATGGTGGATGGCATAGGGCACAATCCACAACAACAAATATCTGTTTTTGCTTGATATCTATTAGACATTTAGTATTACCTCCGACAAATAAGTTACTTGAATTATAGCTTACGAAAAGTTAGCTGTCAATTGTTACGCTTACAAACAAAAAAATATAATTTATAAAAACGCTTGCAATTAAAAAGAGAAGGATTATAATAATAATTGTAATAAAACTTGAAACGTTTAAAGTTTATAAATTGTTAAAATAACAACAAACAAAAAGTATTAATTTAAACGTTATACTAGGAGGAAGAAAAATGACAGTAGTTTTAGCTAGGGTTGATGAAAGATTAGTACACGGTGTTACAGTAAATCAATGGAACCGAGAATTACATCCTAAAAGATATATGGTAGTAGATAATGAAATTAGTAAAAATGAAATGATAAAGGCAACTATGAGAATGAGCAAGCCTGCAGGAACAGGAATGTCAATCATTGATGAAGAAAAGGCTATAACTAATTTTAATAATGGGAAATATGATTCACATGCTGTTTTCATTTTGGTTAAAGAACCGGAGACATTATTAAATATGATCAGAGGTGGTGTGAAAATACCAGCAGTTAACTTAGGAGCTATGTTTGAAGAAAACGATAGGAAATCTTTTACTTCCAGGATTGCTATGGACGATAAGGAAATTGAAGATTTGAAAAAAATCCAAGAGTTAGGTGTAAAGATATATGCACAGTATACGCCTGATGATGAAAAAATTCTGCTAGATGATTTATTGAAGAAAGGGGAATAATAATATGCCACATTTTTTACAAGATATTTTAGTAATATTAATCGCAGCATACATGGCTTGGGATAATGGAACAGGAAACCAAATAACAGGTAACTGGCCAGTAACAATAGGATTACTTGTAGGGTTAGTAATGGGGAATGTAAGTGTTGGTTTAGTGATAGGAGGAACACTGCAATTAATGTCATTGGGTGTAGCAGGTATTGGAGGCTCTTCAGTTCCTGAATATGGAGTCGCTACGATTGTTAGCATTTATTTAGCAATTAGGACTGGGGCAAGTACAGGAACGGCCATTGCAGTAGGATTACCTGTAGGAATGTTAACGCTTCAATTAGATGTAGTTTTAAAGATTATTAATAACTTCTATGCACATTGGGCTCAAAGATTATTACATGAGAAAAAGTTCAAAAAAATTGATGCAGTATTTTATTTAACAGTTGTAACATGGATGCTTAAATATGTAATTCCTGTAACTTTAGTGGTACTCTTTGGAACACCGATTGTAAAACTTATATTAAATGTAATTCCAACTTGGTTTACTAATGGTTTGCAAATAGCTGGTGGTATGTTACCTGTTGTAGGTATTGGAATGTTGTTGAGATACATGCCAGTTAAAAAATATTTAACATATTTAATCATTGGATTTGTTGCTGCTGCATACCTTAAAGTCCCAGTACTAGGAATTGCCTTATTGGGTGGAGCTGCAGCTTATGCTGTATATATGAAAAATATTCAAAAGACAAATAGTACGGTAGCTGTAGCAGAGCAAGATATTGTTAATGATGAAGGAGATGATTTTGATGAGTAATAATAAATTAACAGTAAAAGAAAGAAAAAATATGTTTAGAAGATGGATTTTTTCTGCAGGATTGGGGTATAACTATGAATCTCAACAGGCACCATCTGTTGCATTTTCAATGAGAAAGGCTTTAAGAAAGATCTATTCTAATGATGATGAATATATTGATGCGATGGATAATCACTATAAATATTTTAATGTAACTCCACAAATGGGAAATATAATTTTAGGAGCAACTTTGGCGATGGAAGAAAAAGATGGTATTGAAGCTAAAGATGCTGTTCAATCTCTAAAAACATCATTAATGGGTCCTCTTTCAGGTGTAGGTGATTCTGTATTTTGGATATTAATTCCAACTATTATGGGATCTATTGCAGGATATATGGCACTTCAGAAAAACGCTGTTGGAGCAGTTTTATGGATATTAATGTATATAGCTTTTTATTGGCTAAAAATGTGGTTATTTAATTTAGGATATGAGTCAGGAACAAAATTAATTACTACGCTTGGAGAAAAAATTAATGTATTTACAGATGCAATTTCAATCATGGGATTGATGGTGGTTGGATCATTAGTACCAGCAGTTGTAAAAGTTTATACACCATTAAAATTTGCTACGGGTAAAGTTTCTTTGTCCTTGCAAAAAGGAATATTTGATAAAATCATGCCAGGATTACTTCCAGTTTGTTTAGCATTATTAGTGTATTGGCTTTTAGGAAAGAAATCATGGACACCAACTAGAATTATTTTATTAATTATCCTAATTTGTTTGATTGGTGCAGCAACAGGGATTTTAGGTATAGCTGCATAAATGTTAAGAGAAAGAGAGATAAATAGATGAATAGACATATAATTATAGCAAGTCATTCTACACTGGCGGCTGGGATAGCAGAAACACTTAGATTTTTCGAAGGAGAAGGATTGAAGCTAACAGTTATTACGGCCTATGTAGATAATAAACCAATTGAAGATACAATTAGAGATATTTTTAAAGACTATAATGAAGATGACGAGTACATTATTTTAACAGATTTAATGGCAGGGTCTGTAAATCAAAAATTTGTAGGACATATTTTCAATAAAGAACATGTACATTTAATTGCAGGGATGAATCTATCTCTTGCAATGGCAATAACGATGGAACCTAAGGATTCATATATATCAGAAAAAAGAATAAATGAAATTATTGAAGAATCTAGAAAACAAATTATTTATGTTAATGAATCTTTAGCGATAGTAGGTGAGGATGAGGAAGATGAATGATTGGAAAAAGAAAGGTGTAGTATATGAAATCTATGTTCAAAGTTTCAATGATACTAATGATGATGGTATAGGAGATATACAGGGAATAATTCAAAAATTAGATTACTTAAAAGAATTAGGAGTAAATATTTTATGGCTAACTCCAATTTTTGAATCACCATTAGTTGATAATGGATACGATATTTCAAACTATCAAAGTATAAATAATATCTACGGAACAATGGACGATGTGGAGGAGCTAATAAAAAAATCACATGACTATAATATAAAAATTGTGATGGATTTAGTAGTAAATCATACTTCTGATCAGCACAAATGGTTTCAAGAATCAAAGAAAAGTAAAGATAATAAATATAGTGAATACTATATTTGGCGTGATCCTAGACCTGATGGTTCAGCACCAACAAATCATGGTTCCGCATTTGGGGGATCAGCATGGGAGTATGTTCCAGAAAGAGATCAGTACTATTTACACTTATTTGCTAAAGAACAACCAGACTTAAATTGGGATAACAAAGAATTAAGAAATGAAATTTATAATATGATGTCTTTTTGGGCAGAAAAGGGTATTGATGGGTTTAGAATGGATTCTATTAGCTTTATATCTAAACCTCAGAAATTTACAAATGCACCAGTGGTAGATAATAAAGAATATGGCGCATATTATTATGGAATAGCCAATGGAAATAATATTCACAGATATTTAAAAGAAATGAATGAAAGAGTATTAAGTAAATATGATCTTATAACAATTGGGGAAACTCCTCATACAAATACGGAAGAAGGATCTAAATTTTTAGATTCAAGTGAATTAGATATGATCTTTCAATTTGAGCATATGCATGTAGACTATGGTAAGTATGGTAGATATTCTGATGTATCATTTAAGATGAGTGATTTAAGAGAAAGTATAAACCATTGGCAAGAAAATCTTACATGGAATTCTAATTATTTAGGAAATCATGATCAACCTAGAATAGTTTCAAGATTTGGAAATGACAAAAAATATAGAGAGAAGTCAGCAAAAATGTTAGCAATGCTAACCTTATTTCAACGTGGGACACCATTTATTTATCAAGGTGAAGAGATAGGTATGACTAATGTGGGTTTTCAGTCTATAGATGATATGAAAGATTTAGAAGCACACAATACATATGATTTTTTGACAAGAGTGGGTATATCAAGCGAAAAAGCCTTAGACATGGTTAATAGGAAGACAAGAGACAATAGTAGAACACCTATGCAATGGAATACTAGCAAAAATGCGGGGTTCACTGATGGACAACCATGGATACGAATCAATGATAATTATAAAAATATTAATGTGGAAAAAGATTTATTAAATAAAGATTCCATTTACAAATTTTACCAAAAGTTAATTTCATTAAGAAAGAGTAACGATATTTTGATAAATGGCGATTGCAAATTGCTAGATTTAACAGATTCTGATATTATAACCTTTACTAGAAATAATAATGGGGAGAAAATCTTGGTGATTTGTTCATTTTCGGATAAAAGAATTAAATTCGATATTCCAAAAGAGTATAAAGCAACGAAATTATTAATAAGTAACTATGATAGCGCTGACTTTGAAGGGGATGTGACAACTTACCTGGAGCCTTATGAAGGGAGAGCTTATATAATTGGTTAATATGAAAGATGTAGCTAAAGATGCTAATGTATCCGTGGCAACAGTTTCAAATTATATTAATGGGAAAAAAGTTAGACCTGAAGTCGAAGAACAAGTCAGACAATCTATTGAAAAGTTGCATTATGTAAGAAATGCAGCTGCTAGGGCACTGAAAACTAGTGAATCTAAATATGTAGTTTTTGTTTTACCTACAGTTTGGTCTCCATTTTTTTCAGAATTAACATTTTGGGTACAACAATATTTAAATGATATGGGATATAAATTAATACTCAGTGTTTCTGAAAATAATTATTTTAAAGAGAAATCATATGTAAAAATGGCTGAAGAGCAAAGGGTAGCAGGGATAATATCAATTTCTTACTCTGATTTGAATAGCCATGTTCCGGCTAATATTCCATTAGTATCAATAGAAAAAGATGATACAGGAATGTTTCCATTAGTAACATCTAATAATTATGATGGTGGTAAAATTGCAGCATCTGAATTCCATAAAAGAGGAGTAACTAGTGCAATATATGCTGGTACATTACATGAAGAATTTTCACCAATGATTGCTAGAAAGTCTGGGTTTATAGATCAGTGTAATAATTTAGGAATACATTATAGCATTCTAGATGTTCCATCTTCTAAAAATACTGAAGACTTTCATAAATTTTTAAACCAGCTATCAGAGTCAGTAAAAGATAAAGAAGCAGATTTTGGAAAACTGGGAATATTTGCTTATTCTGATGAGGTTGCTATTCACATAAAAGAAAAGCTAGATGAAGAGAAAATAAAAGTACCAGAACAAGTTCAAATTATAGGCTTTGATGGTAGTAAAATATATCCTAATACAAGATTAACTGTGTCTTCTATTAGACAGGATGTTCAACAGATAGCAAATAAAGCAACTGAAATACTTGATAAACAAATAAAAGGAAATTCAGAAAGAGAAGCATCACGAATAATGGTTCCTGTAAATTTTCAACAAGGTTTAACAACTACATCAATATAGAAAATTTGTATCAAAAAAGAAAGTGTCATATATTAAGTTAACAAAAACTTGATATATGACACTTATTGTTTTGTCGAACTTACGCTTACACACTGGCCTCACTAGTTATTGAATTGCTATAAGGAATAACCGTAATGTAATAATACCATCAGTATTTAACCACAAAATTCTATCCATTTCACTGTCAGTATTAACTGTCCAAGCATATACTTTTTGTTGATTAAAGAGAGAATCAACAATAAAAGAATCGTTTAATGTTGATTGCTCCATACTATATGCATTGGCAGATGTTTGAGGATAGGTGAAGTTATAAGGCAAGATATAACTTACAAATATTTTAGGAGCTTTAGCTTTAATTTGTTTAACAACATTGTAATCTAAGGAATGAACCTCGTGATGATGTTTCAAAATATTTTTCTTATACTTTTTCAAAAAGATATCAACGACATCTTTTGAATCGTGTGGAGTAGTTTTAACTTCAATTAACAATTTTTGGTGATGCTTATTAGCATAAGCTAAATAATCGTCAAAACTTACAACGTGAGCAGCATGACCATTCTCATGAGCTACTAATTTAGTAATTTGAGATAGAGTCAACTGATAAGGAGCTTTGTTGACGCCAGTAAGATTTTTAAGATTTTCGTCATGCATAACGACAAATTGATGATCTTTAGTTTCATGAATATCCATTTCGATAAAATCTGGATGTTCTTTAATAGTAGCAGCCATAGCTGGAATTGTATTTTGTACACCATTACCGTCATCAACACCGCGATGTGAGATGCGAAGGGGTGGGATATTATTACTATGTAAATAAAAGTAATCATTGGTTAGTGATAGTAATGCAATGAAGCCAATCAAAATAACAGTAGTAATTCTGATCTTTTTCTTACGTTGATTGATACGATTACTATGGTAAAAAGTAGGATGTCCCTTAAATACTTCAGTTGGTAAAGTCATTTGAAGTAAGAGAAAACTAACAATTGTTGCAATAAAAGTGCTAAAAATCTGGATAATTGCCAGCATGATAATAGCCATAATTAAGTCAAAAGGCTTAGGAAGTTTGTCAAATCCCACTTGGAGAAGTAAAACTAGTAAATATCCGACCGCAGTAATAGCGCCAAAATAAATAGAGATAACAGCCATCCTACGAAGATTAGCAAGATTTTGATGTCTAGTTAACTTAAAACTTTTAGATACAGCTTCGCGAGTATGATAATTTTGAATAATCATTAACGGCAAAGTGTACAGTAATCTGAGTCCTAGGTAAAAGACGATAAGATAAGCAACTGCAAGTAATAAGGCAAATTGCCATTTAGCTAATAAGAAATCAACGATGAATGCTGGAATCTTTGCTTTATTCAGTAAAGGTGTTTTAAAAATTAAATTAGCAAAAGGCATAATAAGGATAAAATATCCAATGAAGAATAGAATACTTGTTGGTCGAAGTTGAATTAAACGTTCCCAAGAAGTAAACCAAACTTCTTTAAGTGAAAAATTATCCCTAGAAATATTAGTAATACCTGTTAGTAAAAATGTAAACTGGAAGAAAATTACACCAACTATCAGAACTAATTCTAAAATGAGAGCAAATGATCCAACAGGGTGATGAGTGATAATTTCTAAAATATTAGTATATGAAACATATGGAATATGACTTAGCTTTAAAATCCAACTAGTTAAAAACGTAAAAATGGGGATAACAATTGCCTCAATAAACAAATTAATCCCTAAAAAGAAAAACAAGTAGCTTCCCCAACTACGTTTGAAAACATTGATATAGTGATCGATAAATTGCAAATCTGAACGAATTTGTTGCAAAATAAATGCCTCCCTTAAATATATTTTCTACGGTCTAATTATAACATAGAGAATTTTCTGACCATAAAAATAAGCAAATGAAGGCTATGGTCATTTGCTTAAAAGAGATAAGATTTAATATTTAGGGGAATTTTTTACTAAAAGGTCTGCAACAGCGAAGCCAGACATAGGGTTTTGACCCGTAATAAATTGTCCATCTTGAACTGCAAAACTAGCAAAAGGTCTTTTTTGAACAAATTTAGCTCCGGCTTTCTTAGCTTGGTTTTCAGTTAAAAATGGTACTTTAAGTAATTTGCCACTGAGAATTTCTTCAAAGTTAGTAAAGCCAGTGATCTTCTTGTTATTGATCAAATAATTACCTTGATCATCTTTAATTGTAACGAGTCCAGCTAATCCGTGGCAGATTGACATAATGAAGCCACCTTGCTTAAAGATGCTATTAGTTATAGAGCTAAGGGCTGGTTGATTAGGAAAATCCCATAGTACTCCATGACCTCCAGTATAGTAAATTGCAAAATAGTCTTGAGGATCAAGATCAGAAACTTTTAAACTGTGTTTTAAAGCGCGATTTTGAAAATCATTAGAATAATAAATTTCATCAACCTCTTTAGAACGATAAGTACTTTTTAAACTACGAGGATCTAGAGGAACTTCTCCACCATTAACACTGGCATAATCAACTTGATAGCCATGTTCTTGCACTTTATAGACAAATTCAGCAGCTTCAGCTAACCACAAACCTGTCTTATCTTTACTATTACCATAGTATCTGGTGTTAGTTAGAATAATTAATATCTTTTTCATTAATTGTTGCCCTCCAAGTTGATTTCTTGAATCAAAGAGATGATATCTTGTGATAATTTGGAAAGATCATGCCATTGTTGAGTATTAGTTTCCAAATAATAGAAATTCTTAGTACCTTCTTTTCTCATGCCGACAATCCCAACTTGTTTCAGTAGTTTTAAATGGTGTGAAACAGCAGGTCGAGAAAGGTGTGTCTTTTCTGTAATCTCTCCAACGCGGACACCACCTTTGGACTTGCAAGGAAGAGAAAAGAGAGTATAGATGAGATGTTGTCGATTTTGATCGCCTAATACTTCGAATAGTTGAGATAGATTTTCAAAACTGAGCTTGATTTGTTCCATTTTTTCTTCTTTAGTCATAATAAAAGTCCTTCCTACATCTTATTCGTTAATCAAATTAAACCATTCAACAATCATATTTTCAAGGAAAATAGATATTGAGAAAGAAAATCGAGACGAAAGAATAAGCAGACTAAGAATATTAATTATTTGGAAGATCTTATTGTTTAACTAAAATAATTAAGTATGGAGAATAAAGATTTACGTTTTTTAAGATAGCTTCAAAAATGGTGGTATTATTTAAATTAGTGAGGTAATGATTATGAAGAAATTTGTGTTAGCACCAGATTCTTTTAAAGAAAGCATGACGGCTAAAGAAGTATGCGTTGCTATGGAAAAAGGTATAAAAAAGGTTTTTAGCGATGCAGAAATTATACATGTACCAATGGCAGATGGTGGAGAAGGTACAGTGGAATCTTTAGTTGATGCTACAAATGGTCATAAAGAGTATATTGAAGTTCAAGGACCTTTACCTGAACAGAAAGTAAAGGCGTATTATGGAATTTTAGGTGATGAGAAGACAGCTGTAATCGAGATGGCTCAAGCAAGTGGATTAATGTTAGTAGAACCTAGAGATAGAAATCCTCTGACAACTACTACTTATGGTACTGGAGAATTAATAAAAGCAGCACTAGATAAGGGAGTATCAACTGTTATTATAGGAATTGGTGGAAGTGCAACCGTTGATGGCGGTATAGGTATGGCCCAAGCCTTAGGGGTGAAATTTACTGATAAATATGGAAATAATATTGAGCCAACTGGTAGAGGTCTTACTAAGATTGATAAAATTTCAACGGAAAACATGGATAAACGAATCAAAAATGTAAACTTCATTATTGCTAGCGATGTAGAAAATACATTAACTGGTAAAAATGGTGCTGCAGCAGTATTTGGACCACAAAAAGGGGCAACTCAGGATGAAGTTGAATTATTGGATAAAGGATTATCACATTATGCCGAGATATTAAGAAAGGATCTAGATAAAGATGTAAAAGACATTGCAGGCAGTGGTGCTGCAGGAGGCTTAGGAGCTGGTTTAATAGCATTTTTGGATGCTAAGTTACAATCTGGTGTGGAAGTAGTAGCTAATACAGTTAATTTAGCAGAAAAAATATCTAACGCAGACTACGTATTTACTGGTGAAGGTGGAATGGATTTCCAGACTAAATATGGGAAAACACCATTTGGAGTCGCACAAGTTGCTAAAAAGTATCATAAACCAGTTTTTGCTGAAGCAGGATATTTAGGAGAAAGAATTGAAGACCTATACGATATAGGAATATCTGCAATTTTTGGAATTGTAGATAAAGCTGAAAGTATAGAAGAATCTTTAGAAAAAGGTCCACAAAACGTAGAAAGAACAACTGAAAATATTGCCCGATTAATATCGAGTATCCTAGATTAGGAAAAATATACTGGTATAGGTAAGAAACTTAGGCCAGTATATTTTTCTTTTATTGACAACTATAATTCTTAAGATTAATATATAGTTGTGATTACAAATGTAAATTAAAAAGGAGTGAGCCTATGATTACAAAAATTATTGTCTTAGTAATAGGGGTTGCTTTAATCGGTTTTATTTCATGGTGGTTTTTTGGAAAACATGAAAAAGAGGCTGTTACAGCTGATGTTGCAGATAATGTTCAAGAAGTTACAGTTAAAGTTGACGGTGGTTATTCGCCAGAAACAGTGGTACTTAAAAAAGGAGTTCCAGCAGTAATTAATTTTTATCGTAAAGATCCTTCTAGTTGTTTGGAACAAGTTGTATTCTCTGATTTTGGTATCAGCAAGATGTTGCCAGAGAACGAGAATACTAAAATAGAAATTAATACTGATAAAGCAGGAGAATATGGTTTTGCCTGTGGTATGAATATGTTTCATGGAAAAGTAATTATTAAATAGAAAGTAGGAATCAAATATGAATAAAGTAGAAATAACAGTAGATGGTGGATACAAACCAAGTGAAGTTAAGGTTAAAGTTGGAGAACCAGTTAAATTAGTGTTTAATCGAATTAGCGATAAAGGATGTCTAGATCAATTAAATATTCCAGCATTAAATGTTAAGCAACAAGATTTACCATTAAATGAACCACAAGAATTTGAATTAGATACAAGTAAAGCTGGTGAAGTTGATTTTGCTTGTGGCATGAACATGTTTAAGGGTAAGGTAGTGATTGAGTAATGACGATTAAATCAAGATTTTGGATTTCATTGATATTCTCATTACCAATGTTTTTTGAAATGATATTAAAGCCATTTGGCTGGATGCTGCCAGGACATACCTATACAATGTTTATTTTAACAACAATTGTAATGGCAATTTCAGCAAGACCATTCCTTCATAGTGCATGGGCGGCTTTTAAAAATCATCATGCTAATATGGATACATTGGTAGCAATTGGAACAGCTACAGCTTATGTGTATAGTATTTATGCGATGTTTACAGGCCAAGATGTGTTTTTTGAGAGTGCAGCTTTTGTTATAACATTCATCCTGTTAGGTCAAGTTTTTGAAGAAAAGATGAGAAACAATGCTAATAGTTCAGTTGAAAAATTATTAAACTTACAAGTTAAAGAAGCTGAAGTAATAGTAGATGGTAAATCTCAAATGGTACCATTAGATGATATAAAAGTAGGCGACGTTATTCGTGTGAAACCTGGTCAAAAGATAGCTGTAGATGGAGAAATAATCGAAGGAAGTTCGACAGTAGATGAATCAATGATAACAGGTGAAAGTATGCCAGTAATGAAAAAAGTGGGCGATAAAGTTATTGGTTCAACATTGAATAATACTGGAACTTTTCTTTTTAAAGCTAATAAAGTTGGCAAAGATACAATGCTGGCTCAGATTGTTGAGATGGTCAAAAAAGCTCAAAATAGCCATGCTCCAATTCAAAAAACAGCGGATAAGATTGCAAATATCTTTGTACCGGTAGTGTTAATTATTGCTATTCTTACTTACCTGGTATGGTATGTATTTTTAGGAAATAGTAATGTTACTTCATTGTTATTTGCGGTATCAGTTGTTATTATTGCATGTCCATGTGCCTTGGGAATTGCAACTCCAACAGCTCTAATGGTAGGAACCGGACGTAGTGCAAAGATGGGAATTCTTATTAAAGACGGTGAAGTACTAGAAGCAACTGATAAAATTGATACAGTAGTCTTTGATAAAACAGGTACAATTACTGAAGGTAAGCCTAAAGTTACAGATATTATCGGTAATAAAGATGAAATATTACAAATTGCTGCTAGCTTAGAAAAAAATTCTGAGCATCCATTAGCCACTGCAATTATGGATAAAGCAGTAGAACAACAGATAAAATTATTTGAAGTAAATAATTTTACAGCAGTTGAAGGAAAAGGAATTACAGGTATAATTGCTGAGCAACGAGTAGTAGTGGGTAACACTAAGCTTATTGAGGATTGGAATATATCTCAAGAACTTCAAGCACAAATGAAGAACTTACAATCTGATGCAAAGACAGTTGTAGTTGTAGGTAAAAACGATGAAGTCATAGGTTTAATTGCAATTCAAGACATTCCAAAGGCAACTTCAGCTAAGGCAATTAGTGATTTGAAAAAACGTGGGCTAAAAACAGTTATGTTAACGGGTGATAATCAACAAGTAGCAGAAGTTATTGCCAATGAAGTAGGAATTGATGAAGTGATAGCGGATGTTTTACCACAAGATAAGGCACATCATATTGAAATGTTGCAAGATCAAGGTAGAAATGTTGCTTTTGTTGGTGATGGAATTAATGATGCACCAGCTTTAACAACTGCTAATGTCGGAATTGCTATGGGAGCAGGAACAGATATTGCAATCGAATCTGGTGGCATTGTCTTAGTGAAAAATGACCTAGAAGACGTAGTCAAAGCTTTAATGATGAGTGAAAAGACTTTTAATCGCATTAAGTTAAATCTATTCTGGGCATTTATCTATAATGGCTTGGGAATTCCAGTGGCAGCAGGGATCTTTTCTGGCATTGGTTTAACTCTAAGTCCGGAATTAGCAGGATTAGCAATGGCATTTAGCTCTATATCCGTAATGATAAGTTCTTTGATGTTGAATAAGGTAAAAATTGCATAAAAATTAATGACTAGGGAATTTCTCTAGTCTTTTATTTTGTAAAATTTTATTAACTAAAGTAACCGCTTTAAAAAGTGATATAATAGAATTCAATGAGTTTAAATTTAGGAAGTGATAAAATGGCAATAACAGTTTACATTGTACGCCATGGGCAAACATTATTGAATCGTTATAAGAAGATGCAAGGATGGGTAGACTCACCATTGACTGAAAAAGGAATTCAAGATGGTAAGCGAGCAGGTAAAATCCTAGAAAATATTAAGTTTGATAAAGCGTATAGTTCAGATACAATGCGTGCAATTCGTACTTGTGAGTACATTTTAAGTGAAAATAAAGTATCAGGTGATTTAAAAGAACCACAAGCAATGATGGAATTTCGTGAACAAAAGTATGGTTATTTTGAAGGTAGTGATTCACCACAAACCTGGATGCTAATTGGTGCAACGCATGGAGCAGGTTCATTTAAAGAACTTGTAAATAAGTATCCTTTAGATGAGATTAAAGATTTTATGCATGAGACTGATCCATTTCATGAAAGTGAAGATAGTAAGACATACTGGAAGAGAATAAATTCAGGTTTTGACTATCTAAGAAAAAATCATAAAGATGGAGAAACGGTTTTATTGGTATGTCATGGTAGTACAATTGCCAGTTTGGCTGATAAATATGGAGATAATATTAATGTCGGAGAAAACTATCCTCAGAATGGATCAATTACTAAGTTAAAAGTAACAGAAAATGATATTGAAATTGAAGAATATAATAAAATAGATTAGAGATGGTGGGATTATTAGATGATACCTTTTAAAGCTGTAGCGATTGATATGGATGGAACCTTTTTAAGAGATGATAAAAGCTATGATAAAAAATTATTTTCTGAGTTATTAAATAAGATGAAAGAAAGGGATATTCATTTTATTGTAGCTAGTGGTAATCAATTTGAAAGAACGAGATTAGATTTTACTGAATATTGGAAAGATATGTCCTTCGTTGCCGAAAATGGAATGTACTTGGTAGATGATGGGAAAGATCTAAGCTATGAACAATTAGATCGAAGTTTAGTTGAAGAGTTAGTAGAGTTTATGGCACAAAGACCTGAATTAACACCAGCTTTATGTGGGAAAGAAAATGCGTATCTAGAAAAGAATTCAGATTCAAAATTTGTTAAGATGATGAAATATTATTTACCTAAGCATAAAATTGTTGATAGCTTCGAGCAACTTCCTGATGATGTATTTTTCAAATTTACAGTTGATGTTCCTAAAGAAAAAACTTTATCAACGGTTGATGAAATTAACAAAAAATTTGTAGGAAGAATTTTTGCTACTTCAAGTGGTTTTGGAAATTTTGATTTAATCTTGCCACATGTCAATAAAGCTGTCGGATTAGAAAAAATGCTAGCAAGTCGGAATTTAACCTTAGATGATTTAGTAGCCTTTGGCGATGGCGGAAATGATTTAGAGATGTTAAAAGCTGCAGGGCTTAGCTATGCAATGGAAAATGGTAGCGATGAAGTGAGAAAGGTAGCTGATAAAATCGCCCCTAATAATAATGATTCAGGAGTATTGAAAGTTTTAGCTGACTATTTAATGTAAGTTAATCTAAACTACGGTATAATTAGAAGTATTACAATAGTAAAGCGAGGAAATTTTATGACACTAAGAGGATTCGCTTTACCACAGTCGCCTCCATCATTTTGTGACAATTAAACAATAAAATTATCACAAGAATAGGAGAAATTAGATTATGGTAGAAGCAATTAACTTGAAAAAAGGTATGATTTTTGAAATGAACGGTAAACTTATTAAGGTGTTGGAAGCAAATCACCACAAGCCTGGTAAGGGAAATACTGTTATGCAAATGAAATTAAATGATGTGCGAACAGGAGCAATCGTTCAAACAACCATGCGTCCTTCTGAAAAAGTAGAGTTAGCCATAGTTGATAAGAAAAATGCCCAATACCTATATGGTGAAGGCGACCTTGAAGTATTTATGGATATGGATACTTATGAACAATATGAATTAACTAAAGAACAATTAGCAAATGAAGAAAAGTATTTAATGCCAAATATGGAAGTTCAACTAGACTTTTGTAAAAATGAATTAATTGGGATTGAATTACCAACAACTGTTGAAATGAAAGTAACTGAAACTGAACCAACAATTAAGGGTGCTACAGCAGCTAGTGGTGGTAAGCCAGCAACAATGGAAACAGGATTAGTAGTTACAGTTCCAGACTTTATTAATGTAGGAGATACATTAGTAATAAACACTACAACAGGTGAATATAAAGCACGTGCATAAAAAATGGAAGCCAATTATATACCGAGACTATAGTATGTAGTTGGCTTTTACTTTAAAAATTAAAACTTGCACCCATTTTATTTTAATGGTATTCTAATAGTATACTCAAATGTAATTGGAGGTTGTAATGATGATTAACTTACATATCAATGATAATAACAAATTGAATACAACCACCACCTCAACCATTGTGTAAGCTGGTTGAGTTAATTTGGTATGCTATTATTAAAATGAATGCAAAATACAAAGTCAACTAGATCAGCTAATCACAAACTAAAAATGTATTGTGAGAAAAGTTGGATGGTTGGCTTTTTTATGTATTTAGACGATCCAACTGAGTAGAAATTTAGTTGGCAAGGAAATGAGGAATCTATATGAGCAAAAATAAGGATAATATAAATGGGGGCCTGAATAGGTCGCTATCATCAGGACAGATGGAGATGATAGCTTTAGGTGGAACAATTGGTGTTGGATTATTCATGGGATCTACATCTACAATTAAATGGACTGGTCCTTCAGTATTATTGGCTTATGCAGTAGTAGGTGTATTATTATATGCTGTTATGCGAGCTTTAGGAGAAATGATCTATATAACACCAGGAACGGGATCATTTGCTGACTATGCGACTGATTACATTCATCCACTGGCTGGGTATTTAACAAAATGGAGCAATATTTTCCAATATATTGTTGTAGGAATTAGTGAAGTTATCGCTGTTACTCAATATTTGAATTTTTGGTGGCCACATTTACCAGATTGGATTTCAGGATTAGTAGTTGTTATAACATTGACTTTGGCAAATCTTGCATCTGCCAAGGCGTATGGGACATTGGAATTTTATTTTGCGATGATAAAAGTTGTTACGATTATCTTAATGATAATTATTGGATTAATGGTTATCTTCCTTGGATTAGGAAATAACTGGCATGCAATTGGTTTATCTAACCTTTGGAAACATGGTGGATTTTTCACAGGTGGATTTAAAGGATTTATGTTTTCTCTATCTATTATTGTTGGTTCTTATCAAGGGATTGAGTTACTAGGAATTACAGCTGGTGAAGCAGAAAATCCTAAACATGCAATTGTAGCATCTGTAAAATCAATTGTATGGAGAATTTTGATTTTCTATATTGGAGCGATCTTTGTAATTGTGACAATTTATCCATGGAATCAATTAGCTTCTGTAGGTTCACCATTTGTTGAAACATTTACTAAAGTAGGTATTGCTGGTGCAGCTGGAATTATTAACTTTGTTGTTCTTACAGCTGCAATGTCTGGGGCTAACTCAGGAATTTATAGTTCTAGTAGAATGTTATTTAAGTTATCAGTAGATAAGGAAGCACCAAGCATTTTCAGTAAGTTGTCTAAACATGTGGTACCTAATGTCGCTATTTTGACGATTTCAAGTGGAATTTTGATTGGATTTATTTTGAACATTGTTCTTTCTATCTTTAGTAAATCCTCGGCTAACTTATTTGTAATTGTATATAGTTCCAGTGTATTACCTGGATTAGTACCATGGTTTGTAATTCTATTATCAGAATTGCGTTTCCGTCGTCAAAATGCACATATGCTAGAAGAACATCCATTTAAGATGCCATTCTATCCATTATCTAATTATCTGGCAATCATTGCATTGGTAATAATAGTTCTCTTTATGTTTGTTAACCCTGATACACGAGTTTCAGTATCAGTCGGAGCAGTATTTCTATTATTATTGTCATTGATTTTCTTTATTAGACATGGAAAAGATGGACAAAAAGGAAAGAATTAAATATAGAAGAAAATAGTCGCATCAGTTGCGACTATTTTTTTGTACCAATTTAATAGTATTATGAGAAATGTTGTAATTTAACAAAAATATAGATTGGTTTTATGAGGATGATTTATTATTAAAATTCGTAATTTGATAATAAAATAAGCTGTGATAGAGCTTAATTTTAGTTTTTACTAGAGTGAACAAAAAATGAATTATGCCTTTTTTTAAAGCATAATAAATAATTTAATCGTAATAATAAGAGAAAATTTGAATTTTGTTAATCTGAATTATCATTGTTTTAGAATTATTATAACAATGGTTATAGCTTTTATATCAGCATTTATAAGGTGTTTTAAGTTTTAAATAGTGTTTGATGAGCATAATTCAAATTTCAATTTAATAGCAAAAAAATATATTTATAAAAGAAAAATTAAAATGTTGTAATTTTTCGGTAAGTATTATATAATCTAACCATGATATAAGATAACTTTTTTAACTGAGGAAAGGGGTAAATGAAATGAAGTTTAAAAAGCTATTAGCAGTTGGCGCTACTTTAGCAGTGTCAGCATTCACATTAGCTGCTTGTGGATCAAAGAGCGGCGATTCCGGCAAAACTCTTCACTGGGAAGACAGTGCTGAAATTTCCACATTAGACCCTTCTAAAGTAACAGACGTTGTTGGTTTTAACCAATTAAACAATGTTACTGAAGGTTTATATCGTTTAGGAAAAGACAGTAAGATCACACCAGGTCTTGCTACAAAGACAACCGTAAGTAAAGACGGCCTTACATATACATTTACTTTACGTAAGGATGCAAAATGGTCTAACGGTGATAAAGTAACCGCAAAAGACTTTGTATATTCCTGGCAACGTACAGTAAATCCTAAGACAGGTTCACAATATGCTTACCTATTCAGTGGTATTAAGAACGCTGACGCTATTATGGAAGGTAAGAAGTCAGTTTCTGAATTAGGTGTTAAAGCAGACGGTGACTACAAGTTAGTTGTTACATTAGATAAGAAGATTCCATACTTCAAGTTATTGATGGGATTCCCATTATTCTTCCCACAAAACCAAAAAGTTGTTGAAAAATATGGTAGCAAGTATGGTACAGCTTCTAAGTACTTCGTTTATGACGGACCTTTCAAGCAAGAAGGTTGGACAGGTTCTAACTTAAGCTGGAAATTAGTTAAGAACGATGATTACTGGGATAAGAAAGCTGTTAAATTAGACAAGATTACTTACCAAGTAGTTAAGGATACTAATACAGGTTACAACTTATTCCAATCTGGTAAGTTAGATGGTACATTATTAAGTGCTGAACAAACAAAGCAATTAAAGGGACAAAAGAACTACACAGTCTTCCACGAAAGTACAACATTCTACTTACAATACAACCAAACAAAAGAAGAATTTAAGAACGCTAATATCCGTAAAGCAATTTCTCTAGCTATCAATCGTAAGGACTACTTAAAAGTTCTTGGTGGTGAAAATACAGCTGCTACATCTGTAACACCAGTTGGATTGACAAAAGTTAATGGAAAAGACTTCCAAAGCATTGTATCTGACAAGACAGATATGACATACAACAAAGCTAAAGCTAAAGAATTGTTCAACAAAGGTTTACAAGAATTAGGTAAAGATAAATTAGAATTTGCTATTTTGACAGATGATACAGACACCGCTAAGAAGTCTGTTGAAGCTCTTCAAAGTCAATTGAAAGAAGCATTTGGTGATAAGGTAACAGTTAATACACAAACAGTTCCATTTAAGACACGTCTATCCCGTTCAACAAACGGTGATTTCGATGTAGTATTATCAGCTTGGGGTGCAGACTTCGCTGATCCTATTTCATTCTTAGACTTGTTTACATCAAACAACGAACAAAATAATGGTAAGTGGAGCAATGCTGAATATGACAAGTTGATCGCTGCTTCTAAGAATGCTAATTCTGCAAGTGATCGTTGGAGTGATCTAGAAAAAGCTGAAAAGATCTTACTTCAAGATCAAGGTGTAACACCACTTTACTACAGAAACCAAGCATGGATGGTAAATGATAAAGTTAAAGGTATCATCTACAATACAGCAGGTGCTAACTTGAACTTCAAGGATACCTACATCGCAAAATAATTTATAGAAGTTTAGTTCTAAAATTATTTAATAAATCGGGGGCTAGATTTAGATTTAGTCACCGATTTTATTTTACCCCACAGTTATTTATGAGATTTTTTTAATTTAAATAATAGAATGAAGGGACTAATTGATATGCGTAAATACTTATTAAAACGTGTTTTGTATATGCTATTAACATTGTTCCTGGTTGCGACAATCACATTCTTCTTAATGAAATTGATGCCCGGAACACCATATACGAACCAAGCTAAAATGACAGCTTCACAAATTGAAATAATGAACAAACAATATGGTTTGGATAAACCTATTTGGGAACAATACTTGATTTACATTTTTGGTATGTTCCATGGTGATTTTGGAACTTCTTTCCAATATAGTAACCAACCAGTAGCATACTTAATTTCTAGTCGTTTAGGTGCTTCAATGCAACTAGGTTTACAAGCAATGATCTTCGGGGTTTTCTTCGGTGTAATTCTAGGTGCAGCTGCAGCTATCAAGCATAATACATGGGCTGATACAGGAGCAACAGTATTTGCGATTATTGGTAAATCTGTACCAAACTTCGTGTTAGCTATTTTGTTACAATACTATATCGCTTTGAAATTGGGCTGGTTCCCAATTGCAGGTTGGGGTCAATTCTCCAATACGATTTTACCAACAATTGCTTTAGGGGTAGGACCATTAGCTGAAACAGCTCGTTTTATCCGTACAAGTATGGTTGAAGTATTGAACTCTGATTATATTGAATTGGCTAAAGCAAAGGGCTTAAGTAAATTTGAAGTGGTTTATCACCATGCATTAAGAAACAGTTTGATTCCATTAGTTACATTATTAGGACCTTATACAGTTGCTTTGATGACAGGTTCTATGGTTATCGAAAATATCTTTAACATTCCAGGAATTGGGGAACAATTTGTTAAGTCAATCATGACTAATGATTACCCAACTATTATGGGGGTAACAATGGTCTTCTCAATCGGATTGGTAGTAGTTATTTTAATTACTGACATCATCTATGGATTGATTGATCCACGTATTAGACTTGAAGGAAATGGAGGGAATAAGTAATGGAAGAAAAATTAAAATTAAGTCCAGATAGTTTCGAACCTTTGGCAAAAGGCGAAGCTCAAGATAATGAAAAAATCGCTGCTCCCTCACTTACCTTTACTCAAGACGTATGGTTAAGATTGAAGAAGAACAAAGGTGCAGTTGTCTCTTTGGTTGTTATCTTATTGATGGTGATTGTAGCATTTGGTTCAACACCATTCATTAATAAAAGTACATTAGTTAAGTCTCAGCCACAATATGCAAACTTACCAGCTAAGGTTCCAGGTCTAGATGCAATTAATGGTCTTAACGGTAAGATTAAGCAAGGCGGTGTCTGGGTAGATGCTTATGCTAAAAATGATGTTCCAAAAGACAAGTATTTCTATTTAGGAACTGATTATTTAGGACGTTCATTAGCTCAACGTATTATTTACGGTACAAAAGTTTCATTGATTGTAGCTTTAGTCGCAACATTCTTTGATTTAACAGTTGGGGTCGCCTATGGCATCATCTCAGGATGGAAAGGGGGTAGAGTAGATAATGTTATGCAACGTATTATCGAAATTATTTCCTCTATCCCTAACCTTGTTATCGTTGTTTTGATGCTGGTAGTATTGAAGCCAGGTATGACTTCTATTATCTTAGCTATCGCAATTTCTTCATGGACAACCATGGCTCGTATGATTCGTGCCGAAACGCTGTCCTTGAAAACACAAGAATATGTATTAGCCGCAAGAACATTAGGTGAGTCACCTACAAAAATTGCATGGAAACACTTGGTACCAAACTTATCAAGTATCATCATTATTCAAACAATGTACACAATTCCATCAGCTATCTTCTTCGAAGCATTCTTGAGCTTTATCGGTATCGGTATTACAGCTCCAGAAACTTCTTTAGGGGTATTGTTGAATGAAGGACAAAAGAACTTCCAATTCTTACCATATCAAATGTGGTATCCAGCAATTGTATTGTGTGTATTGATGATTGCATTTAACCTTTTAGGTGACGGTTTACGTGATGCATTCGATCCAAAGACAAGAAGGTAGGTTTTAAACAATGGCAGAAAGAATTTTAGATGTTAAAAATTTAAAAGTGGATTTCCACACCTATGCCGGCGAAGTTAAAGCCATCCGCGATGTGAGTTTCCACTTAGATAAAGGTGAAACCCTAGCAATTGTAGGGGAATCAGGTTCAGGTAAGTCTGTTACAACTAAAGCAATAATTGGTCTTTTAGCAAATAATGCTAAGGTTGTTGGTGGTGAAATTAACTTCAACGGACAAGACATTTTGAAAAAATCAGAAAAAGAAATGCAATCCGTTCGAGGAAAAGAGATTTCCATGATTTTCCAAGATCCAATGACTTCTTTAGACCCAACAATGAAAATTGGACAACAAATTGCTGAACCTCTAATGAAACATAAAGGCATGAATAAGAAGGATGCTTGGGCAAAAGCTCTTGATATGTTAAAGGCTGTTGGAATTACAAATGCTGAAAAACGTATCAATGACTATCCACACCAATTTTCAGGTGGTATGCGTCAACGTATCGTAATTGCGATTGCATTGGTATGTGATCCTGAAATTTTGATTGCTGATGAACCAACAACTGCGTTAGACGTTACTGTTCAAGCACAAATCTTGGATTTAATGAAAGAAATGCAAGCTAAAGTAAAAACATCTATTATCTTCATCACTCACGATTTAGGTGTTGTAGCTGGTATGGCTGATAGAGTAGCTGTTATGTATGCTGGAGAACTTTTAGAATATGGTACAGTTGATGAAGTATTTTATAACCCACAACATCCATATACTTGGGGACTTTTGAATTCCATGCCAACTTTAGCAAGTGATAAGTTAGAATCTATTCCAGGAACACCACCAGATTTACTTGATCCACCAAAAGGCGATCCTTTTGCTCCAAGAAATCCATATGCGATGAAGATTGATGCTGAACAAAAGCCACCATTCTTCAAGGTATCAGATACACATTATGCTGCTACATGGTTGTTACATCCAGACGCTCCTAAAGTAACACCACCTGAAGAAATTGTTAGACGTCAGCAAAAGTATGCAGAATTAATGGCTAAAAAGAAAGATTAACAGAAAGGATGAGAATTAATGCCAGAAAGAAAAAAATTGTTACAAGTTAAGCATTTAAAACAATACTTTACTTCCGGTAAGTCCACTGTTAAGGCTGTTGATGATGTTACTTTTGACATTTACGAAGGTGAAACATTTGGACTTGTAGGAGAATCAGGTTCAGGTAAAACAACAACAGGACGTAGTATTATTCGTTTATATGATCCAACTGATGGGAAAATTATTTTCGATGGAAAAGATGTCAGCAAGTTAAAATCACGTGCTGATAAGCGTGAATTCAATCGTAAAATGCAAATGATCTTCCAAGATCCATATGCTTCCCTAAATCCAAGAATGACAGTTGAAGATATTATCGCTGAAGGTATTGATATTCATGGTTTGGCCAAGAGTAAGAAAGAACGTTCAGAAATGGTTGAAAATCTACTTGAAACAGTTGGTTTGAATCGAGATCATGCTAGTCGTTATCCACATGAATTCTCTGGTGGTCAACGTCAACGTATAGGGATTGCTCGTGCATTAGCCGTACAACCTAAGTTTATCATTGCTGACGAACCTATTTCAGCTTTGGACGTTTCTATTCAAGCTCAGGTAGTTAACTTATTGAAAGATCTTCAAGAAGAAAAGGGATTAACTTATCTTTTTATTGCTCATGATTTGTCGATGGTTAAGTTTATCTCCGATAGAATTGGGGTTATGCATTACGGAAGGTTGTTAGAAGTAGGTCCAGCTGATGATGTTTATGATAAGCCTTTGCATGACTATACTAAGAGTTTGATTTCTGCAGTTCCAATTCCAGATCCTGAAATTGAACGTCAACGTCATAGAATTGACTATGATCCTTCTATTGAAGATGACGATGGCGATAAGGTTCGTTCTTTACATGAAATTACACCAGGTCATTTTGTAAGATGTACGGATGATGAAGTGGAAATGTATAAGAAAAAAGCTGCTGAATACGAAAAATAAGTAATTAGAAAATAAAATTAATATCGCACCATTTCCTAGTTATTAAACTTTGAAATGGTGCGATTTTTGTTTATTATGATAAATTATTTCTGTTGTTGATCTTCTTCTTTAATATGAGCGTGTACAAAGTAACGATAAATCGCCATACCGACGATCAATAATAAAATACCGACGATATTTAAGATTAAGTTCTTATAGTCATCATGGATAATTAGTAAGTTTCGTAATAAAGCTGTTAGTCCAAGTCCCATCAATAAAGTAATAGATACATGACCATTATTTTTAAGAGAACTAATTACAATCATGAAAAATTCAAACAGTAAAAAGAAAACTATAATCTTATCTATCATAAGGTAAATGTCACTAGTTGTAGGCTCAAGTGCAATTTGGAAAAGATGAATAATTTCTTTTGCAATTTGAATTAGTAAAACTATTCCCAACAAAATTATAACCACGAAGCTAAGTACACTGAAAAGTTGGGCAAACTTATCTGCGTATTTTTGAATTAACTTTGAGAATTTCAAAATAGTGTACCTCCTAATCTAATAATGCTAACGTTAATTTGCACACTTTCTATACACATAGTGTACTAAATAACAGGTTAAAACAAAAGGAATTGTGCAGTATAAAGCGACACGTTGATTAGGATCGAACCAAATTAACACACAAGATAAAATGCTGGTAATTAAAGCGAACAGTGGAATAACAGGATACCAAGGTGTCTTGTATTTTAACTCAGATAAAGAATGTCCGGATTTTAAAAATTGTTTTCGGAAATTGAGTTCCGCTAAGGCAATAGCTGTCCAAACAATTACAACGGCTAATCCAGAAACAGAAACCAAGACTAGGTAGATAGTATCTGCTGCAAAAATACTTGAAAGCAGTGCTAACAGTCCACCAAGCATACTCAAACATAGTGCGATGACAGGGATACCGTTTTTATTAGTTTTTGAGATATTCTTAGGGATTGTTCCTTCATTTCCTAATGACCAGAGCATACGAGTTGATGCATATAATCCAGAATTAGCTGCAGAAATAATGGCAGTTAGAACGACAAAATTCATAATATCAGCGGCATAAGGAATACCCATCATTTTTAAAACATAAACAAATGGACTTTGCGTAACTCCAGCTTTTTGGTAAGGGATAAGAGCGGCCATAATAACAATACTTCCAATGAAAAATATAACCAATCTCCAAAGAGTTGTGTGAATAGCCTTAGGAATAGTTTTATCAGGTTCCTTTGCTTCGCCAGCTGTAATGGCAATTAGTTCAGTACCAGAAAAAGCAAAATTGACAGTTAACATAGTTGTAAAAACGCCACTAAATCCATTAGGAAAAATACCGTTTTTATATAGATTGCTGATGCCAGGAGCGTGGGTGAAACCATTTAAAGGAATAATTCCAACCATTGCTAGGACACCGAGTAAGATAAAGGCTACAATTGAAAAAACCTTAATTGCAGAGAACCAAAATTCACTTTCAGCGAAAACTTTAACTGAATAGGCATTGGAAAGAAATATTAATATAATAAAAATAGCACTCCAAATCCAAACGGGAGTATGAGGAAACCATTCTTGCATGATGAGTCCAGCAGCTGTAAATTCTGAGCCCAGAGCAATCGTCCAGGTTAACCAATATAAGATTGCGACAGTAAAGCCAGTACCTTCGCCGATATACTTTTTGGCATAAACATGGAAAGCACCAGTATAAGGCATTGCTACTGACAGTTCGCCAAGACATAACATCACCGAGTAAACAATTAAAGCTCCAATTAAGTAGGCAATGATAGTACCAATTGGCCCGGCTTGATGGATGGTGTAACCCGAACTTAAAAATAATCCAGTTCCAATAACTCCACCTAAAGAAATCATCCGGATGTGACGAGTTTCCATTTTACGAGCAAGATGTGTTTTCTTAGACATATTTAATCCTCATTTCTTTAAATTACAGTAATTAAAATGGTTATTATAACTACAAATTAACTTTAGATTAGATTATAATTAGTATATTAACATGAAAAAGTAGGTGAGTAAACGTGGACTTTACAGAGTTTTTAACTAACAATCCAGTTGTTTTAGATGGGGCAATGTCAACTCCACTTGAAAAATTAGGCGCAGATACAAATAATGATTTATGGACAGCTAAAGCATTGATTGATAATGAAGAATTGGTATATGAAGTTCATAAAATGTATTTCGAAGCTGGAGCGGACTTAATAATTACGGATACTTATCAAGCTAATGTTCAAGCATTTGAAAAAGTTGGATACAGTGAAAAAGAAGCTAGAAATTTAATTAAAAAAGCAGTAAAAATCGCACAAAAGGCACGCGATGATTATGAAAATAGAACAGGAAAGCATAATTATATTGCTGGAACAATTGGTCCATATGGTGCTTACCTAGCTAACGGAAGCGAGTATAGAGGAGATTATGAGTTATCTGTTGAAGAATATCAACAATTCCATTTACCAAGGATTGAAGAATTGGTAAATGCAGAGGTCGATATCTTAGCTATTGAAACTCAACCTAAGTTAGATGAAGTGCTAGCAATTCTAGAATTGTTAAAGGAAAAATATCCGCAACAAAAAGTGTATGTTTCTTATACTTTGAGCGATGATGATACAATCAGCGATGGAACACCATTGCCTAGAGCTATCCACGCACTTGAGGATTATTCGCAAGTAATAGCAGTAGGAATCAATTGTGTAAAACTAGAGTTAGTAGAACCGGCTTTAAAAAATATGAAAGAAATCACAGATAAGCACTTAATAGTATATCCTAATTCAAGTGCGGTCTATGATCCTAAGAGTAAGACTTGGTCCCAACCTAAAACTAGTGCAACCTTTGAAGAATTGATTCCTAATTGGTATGAGGCAAGAGCTAGAATTATTGGTGGTTGTTGTACAACAGGACCAAAGGAAATCAAAGCAGTGGCGGATTTTATTAAGCGTAATAGATAATATTATAAAGGTCATCTATCATGGGATAGGTGGCTTTTTTGTCGTTTAAGAATGAATTTTAACCGTTTAATAAAGATAGTGAACCGTTCATACAAAGAGACGTAAAATGTACTTTAACTATGCTATATTAAAAGTGGAAAGGGGGAATCAAAGATGAAAGTTAACATTAATATTGATGAAAATTTAGTAGAAGATAGAGCAGAATTTTATCTACAAGAAATGACTGATAAAATTACAAGAATTGCCAAAGAGTTAACTAACGATAATAGCGGATTATGGTGCTATAAAAATAGAGATATTATTCCCGTGAAATATGAAGAAATTATTCTAATTCAAAGTGAAAATAATATACTTATGGTCTATACAGATGAAGATAGCTATGAATACCATGGCAGATTGTATCAGGTAAAAGATGAGTTACCAAATATGTTTATAGAAGCTTCTAGAAGTGCAATTTTTAATTATCAAAAGATTGATCATTTGGAAATTCTAGGAAGTGGCATGATTGACGTAATCTTAGAAAATCAAATGAGAGTAGGAATTTCAAGAAGGAAAATTAAGATTTTGAAAGGGAGGTTAGGGCTATGACCATTAAAAAAATTGCTAGACTTGGAATCAATGGTATCACTTATGGTGTAACAGTAGGGATGATTCTCTCATTAATCTTCTCTTATTTAGCTGGTAGCAGTAGTTACTACCCTTCCACTCCAGCTTTTGTGGCAGAGTTTAATAATAATCTAACAGCAACACTTATTTCAGTATTGTTATGGATGGTAATTGGATTATTTTCAGCATATTCAAGCATAATTTTTGAATTGGAAAATATATCTTTGCTAATTAAAACTGTGATTCATTTTTGCTTAGTATATGCGATTGTGTTGGCAGTAGGAATATATTTGAAGTGGTTCACGACTAATGGATTTATCTTAGTTACTATCTCGTTTGTAGTTGTTTATACTGCTATCTGGGTAATTACATGGTTAACGATAAAGAATGACATTAAAAGGATAAATAAACAAATAACAAAATTAAAAGAAAAATAAAAATTTATGTAGTAGTAAACCTTATTAAAAAGTGTTAGAATTAATTTGTAATAATTCTAAACTAACTTTGGAAGGGGAAATTATTATGGCAATGAATCCTAGCAAAGCACAAGATGTGTGGAAAGATATTGGAAAGAGCGTACAATTTACAGTTCTTGAATTAAAGCGTGAAAATCAAGCTCATGAACAAGAAGTAATTCAAGAATTTGCAGATCGTTATCAGGCAATTATTCGTTCCTTGAGAATTAGAAATGGTGATGGTTACTTAAAAGCATCTTTCGGTATTAGTAATGATGCTTGGGATTATCTATTCCCTAATGCTCCAAAGCCTAAGGAACTAGAAACATATGAAACAATTAGTGGTCCAGAATACTCAATGCCTGCAAGTAAAGGCGACTTATTCTTCCATATTCGTGCTGATAGCGAAGCATATGTATACGAAGCAATGAGTCAATTCCGCAGATTCCTTGAAGACATTACAACAGTTGTTGATGAAACTAAAGGCTTCCGTTATTTTGAAGGTCGCGCTATTATCGGTTTTATCGATGGAACAGAAGCTCCACAAGTAGAAGATGCTGCTGATTATGCAATCATTGGTGATGAAGATCCATTCTTTGAAAATGGTTCATATGCATTTGCTCAAAAGTGGAAACATAACATGGACTTCTGGAATCATATGAAGACTGAGGAACAAGAAAAAGCTGTTGGTCGTGAGAAATTTACTGACCTAGAACTTGAAGATGAAGATAAGTTTAAGAATGCTCATAACGTAGCATCTAAGGCAGAAATTGATGGTGAGGAACAAAAGATTGTACGTATGAACGTTCCATATTCTGATCCAGCACAAAATAATACTGGTACTTACTTTATTGGATATGCACGTCATTGGAAAGTAACCAAAATGATGTTACAAAATATGGTAGATAAATCAGACTTCTTGTTGACATTCTCAGATATTTTATCAGGTCAATTATTCTTCATTCCTTCACGTGATATGTTGGATAAGATAGCCGATGGTGAATTGAATAAATAATATAGCCAAAAATAATAACTTAGCTCAAAAGATTACTATAGTCTTTTGGGTTTTTTACATTCTATAAAGATACAAAATTAAATAAATGTCCGATAAATGATTAAAAGTATTGCTTTGATGATATAAGCATATTATTATCAGAATAGATAGTTTATTATTTTATTGAGTGTTTGAGAAAAGGGGGAGTTCGATGCACCAAAATGATTTAAGGGTGAGAAAGACTCGCGCAAAGATAAAAAGGGCATTGATCGAAACTATTAACGAAAAAGGTTTTGGAAATCTAACAGTATCTGATATTACTGAAAGAGCTGGAATTAACCGAGGAACTTTCTATATTCATTACAAGGGTAAACAAGATTTGTTGGAACAATTAGAGGAAGCTATATATTCTGACATTATACAGTTATTCCATGATAATGGAACAATTTCCTCAGCGACTAGTTATGAAGATTTGAACAGACAATTTTTTCAAAAGTTTTCGGCCTACATTTATGGAGAGCGAGACTTTATCTTAGCGATGGTGTTAGGAAATGGTGACCCAATGTTTTACCATAAAATTAAGCAAATCTTGACTCGAGAATTGCTTAAAAGGATGGAGTATTTAGGTATCAAGATGAGTGACGAGATACCACACGAATATATCGAAGAATATGCAATCGGTAGCATGTTAAATTTATCAATTTATTGGTTGGAAAAGGACAATCCTGAACTACCAAATGAATTTGCAAAAATAATGATGCGTACACGAACAAAAGCACCATTAGCATTTGCGGTTAAGGAATAATTGCTAGAGGTGAGGAATAATGTATTCAGAAAATAAACGTAATTTCGATGTGTTTAGTTTGGTCATAGGTATTTTGCTAATATTCTTAGGAGGATATTCCTTATATCGTCCAGATACGACACTGGCTTTTATCTCAATCATGATGGGGATGATAGCCATTATCAAAGGAATTTATGAATTATGGTTCAGACGTGGAATATCATTTTGGCTAGGAGAAAAATCTGGTTGGCTCTTAGTCATGGGTATTTTAGATATTATTTTAGGCCTTATATTCATTTTTAAGATCGCAGTTGGTGCAAGTTTTATAGCAGTGATTTTTGCGGTTTGGTTTATTTTTGATGCAATAACTCAACTTGCAACAGCTAATTTCTTTAAGAGACTAGATAAGGGATATTATTGGGTAATTGTCATTTTAAGCATTTTGTCCTTAATCCTGGGGATAATGCTATTGTTTAACCCAATGTTATCAGCTCTAACAATTGTATGGATTATTTCCATATACTTGATTACGATTGGAATTTTAAAAATTATTCAAGCATTCTAAAAAAAGAATAGCAGCTCTTGATCAAAATAATCGAGAGCTGCTATTTTTGTGGTTTAAGCTAGACTATCTAAAAATTGTAGTACACTTTCATAGTCTGGTTCATTTGTTTGTTCAATAACTAATTCACGATATAGAACCTTACCGTCATTATCTAATACCCAAACGCTGCGAGCATCAGTATCGTTATCAGCAACATAAAGACCAGCATTCTTGCCAAAATCGAAAGCTTTGTCAGAAAGAAGTTGCATATTCTTAACGCCTTCAGCTGCACACCAATTTGCTTGTTCTTCAATTGTGTTTGTAGAAACTGTATAGAAAGCGATGTTGGAATATTTGTCTACATCTTGGTTAAACTTTTTAGTAGAAATACTACATACTCTAGTGTTGATGTCAGGAACAACACTGATAAATGTCACTTTCTTTAATAAATCAGAACTACTTACATTTTCACCTTTGGCATTTTGAACTGTAAATTCTGGGAAAACTCCATTAACATCTACAGGAGTTCCGTTAGTTGATAGAGGTTCGTCATGACGAGTAATTTTCATAATTAATCGATCCTTTCGTTATGTACTATCCTAATTATAGAACGAGTGAGCTTAATAGTGGTAAATATATGCTTGTAAAAATATTTCGTAAAACCTAACGTTCGCATAATTATTGTACACGAACATTAGTATGTTAAGCATTATCATTATTTTTATATTAGAAATACCGATTTTATGTTGATTAATCACGAAATACCATATATATTTTAAAGTGTAATATATGAACTATTAAAGCAGTTGTTTATTTTATTGTTCGTTTTTAAAAACAGGAGGTACAAAAGTGAGAAGTAATCGATATGTTGTTGCCTTAGCGGGTGTTATCTTTCATTTAATGATTGGTTCAGTTTATGCTTGGAGTGTTTATGCAAAGCCTATTGCAAGTCAAACTTCTTGGTCAGAATCAGCTATTTCATTTGCTTTTAGCTTGGCTATTTTCTTCTTGGGAATGTCTGCAGCTTTCATGGGTCGCTTAGTTGAAAAATTCGGTCCTACAGTGACAGGAACTATTTCAGCTCTCTTATTTGGAACAGGTATCATTTTGACAGGTGTTTCAATTCATTTGAATCAATTATGGATGCTTTACTTGTCATATGGGGTAATCGGAGGATTAGGATTAGGTTCTGGTTATGTAACTCCTGTTTCTACAATTATCAAATGGTTCCCAGATAAGCGAGGATTAGCAACAGGTTTGGCTATCATGGGATTCGGATTTGCTGCTTTACTTACAAGTCCAATTGCACAAAGATTAATGAGTGTAGTAGGGTTAGAAACAACATTTTACATTTTAGGTGCATTTTACATGATTGTTATGCTTATTGCAGCACAATTTATTAAGCGTCCTAAAGAAGGCGATGTTCCAGAAGTAGCAGTTGCTAAAGGTAATAAAGTTAGTTTAGGTGCTCAACTTACAGCTAACCAAGCTTTAAAAACTAAAGCATTCTACTCCTTATGGTTTATGTTATTCATCAACATTACTTGTGGAATTGGTTTAGTATCTACAGCTTCACCTATGGCTCAAGAAATGACTGCTATGAATGCAGGTGCAGCAGCTGTTATGGTAGGTGTTATCGGATTATTTAACGGTTTTGGTCGTCTTATCTGGGCGACATTATCTGACTATATCGGTAGACCTTTAACATTTAGTTTGATCTTCATTGTAGATATTATCATGTTAGCAACATTACTAATTTTCCACGTACCAATGGTATTTGTCGTAGCATTATGCTTGTTAATGTCATGCTACGGCGCTGGTTTCTCAGTAATCCCTGCTTATTTAGGTGATGTATTTGGTACAAAAGAATTAGGTGCTATCCACGGTTACATCTTAACTGCATGGGCAATGGCAGGTATGGTTGGTCCAGTTTTACTATCCTACACTCACCAAATGTTACATAGTTATGCAACAACAATTATAACTTTCATTATTGTTGATATGGTAGCATTGTTTGTCTCCTTCTGGGTACAACGTGACATTTTGAAAATTAAGAAACAAGTATTTGAAAAATAACTAGTATTGAATTGAAAATAAGGGTTCAAGGCCGGTAAGTGGCTTTGAACCTTTTTTATTTGAGAATATATTGTTCAAAGCATAATAATTGTTGTGTAATCGCTTGTATGTTATAATTTTTCTAAATTAAAAAAGAGAGGTATGGGCGATGGCAATACTTAGCTTACAAAATGTAGGATATAAAGTTGATACTAGTGAGATATTGAAAAATATAAATATAGATATCAACGAAAATGAATTTATAACAATCACCGGTCCTTCAGGTGGAGGGAAAAGTACTTTACTAAAGATAATAGCTACTTTACTAACTGCGACAACTGGAGAAATTTTCTTTGATGGAAAAAATCAAGATGAGTATGCGATAACTGAATATCGTCAACAAGTATCATACTGTTTCCAACAACCTAGTTTATTTGGAGAGACAGTATTTGATAATTTGAGTTTTCCTTATGAGATTCGTCAAAAAGAATTTGATGAAAAATCTGCAATTGAAGCTTTGAAATCTGTAAACTTACCAGAAACTTATTTACATAAGGATATTAATAGTTTATCTGGTGGTGAGCGTCAACGAGTAGCTTTATTAAGAAATACGATGTTTTTACCAAAAGTTTTGTTGTTAGATGAAGTAACTGTAGGTTTGGATGCTCGTTCAATTGAAATTGTGCATGAATTTATTGATAAGATTTGGAAACAAGGAGTAACAATTCTACAAATTACACATCATGAAGGAGAAATTAAACAAGCTAATAAAATAATTTGGGTAGAGGAAGGGATGATTAAAGATGTCACAACTAAGCGTTAATAATTTATCTTTAGCATTAGCTTTTGCGTTAGTATTAGTAGCTGTTTATATCAGTAATCGCGAAAAATTAGGCCTAACAAAGGATATTTTCTATAGTATTTCCCGGGCAATAATCCAACTTGTAATCGTAGGATACATTCTTAAATATATCTTCAATGTAAATAATGTTATCTTAACAGCAGCAATGAGTTTCTTTATTGTGTTAAATGCCGCTTACAACGCTCATAAGCGAAATCCTAACGACCACAAGAGTTACTTTAATTCATTATTAGCTATTTTTGTTAGTACATATGTAACTATGGGAGTATTAGTAGCTTCCGGTTCAATTAGATTTATTCCATCTCAAATTGTCCCTATCAGTGGGATGATTGCAAGTAACTCTATGGTTGCGATTGGTCTTTGCTACAGAAATTTAAATACACTTTTTAAAAACCAAAGACAACAGGTTTTAGAAAAATTGGCCTTAGGAGCATCTATGAAGCAAGCTTCATTACCTTTATTACATGCAAGTATTAAGACTGCGATGCAACCAACGATAGATTCTGCAAAAACAGTTGGTTTGGTAAGTTTACCAGGAATGATGTCAGGTTTGATTTTTGCTGGAGTAGATCCAGTAAGGGCAATTAAGTATCAGATTATGGTTACGTTTATGCTTTTATCGGCTACGAGTTTAGGATCAATTATTGCAGGATATCGAACATATAAAGATTACTACAATGAAAGATTACAATTAAGAGTTAAATAATAAGAAAGACTGATTATTTTATAAATAGAAAAATCACTAGAGAGCAAATTTTAAATGACGAGCTCTTTAGTGATTTTTTTGGTTTTGATATTATTTTTCGTTTAGTCATAGTTTACAAGTTCTACATCTTCACCGCGTTTTTTCAGCATGTCTACATGCATCTCGCCCCAAGTACAAAGATCACTAAGTACGGTACTTAATGATTGACCATAATCACTTAAAGAATATTCAACTTTAGGTGGAACTTGATTATATACTTTGCGGTTGATAATATCGGCTGCTTCTAATTCGCGTAATTGTTGAGTCAACATCTTTTGGCTGATATTAGGGATTAGTCTTTTTAGTTCACTTGTACGTAATGATTGGTGGCGAAGATTACATAAAATAATTGGTTTCCACTTTCCACCAATGACATCCATAGTAGCTTCTACACCAATGTTATAAATTTTTTTGGTCAAAATTATCGCTCCAATCTCAATGTTTATACAAAAGTTACTAAAAGGTATCTATATAACAAAAAAGTACGTACTATGCAAAGTACAGGGTATATTATATTATAATCTCAAGAATTTACAAGGAGGAACAATTATGATTAAGTCGCTATCAGATAGAGTTGAATTAAATAATGGTACTAAAATTCCAGGTCTAGGATTAGGAGTTTTTCAAATTCCTGAAGATCAAACTGCAGAAGTTGTAAAAAATGGAATTATTAATGGTTATCGTTTGATTGATACAGCTGCTATTTACGGGAATGAAAAAGGTACAGGTATTGGGATTAAAGAAGGACTTAAAGCAACAGGTTTAAAGCGCGAAGACTTGTTTATTACCTCTAAAGTCTGGAACAATCATTTGACTTATGATGAAACTATTGCTGCGTTTAATGAAAGTTTAGCTAAACTGGATTTAGATTATCTAGATTTATATTTAATCCATTGGCCAGGGCAAGATGCTTTTGAAGAATCATGGAAGGCATTGGAAACTTTATATGCTGAAGGAAAAATTAAAGCGATTGGCGTAAGTAACTTTGAAATTCATCACTTAGAGAAATTGAAAATTTTTGCTAAAGTTGTACCAGTTATCAATCAAATAGAATTACATCCCAAGTTGGCACAAAAGGAATTACGCGAATATGCAGCTAACATGGATATGAAAATTCAAGCTTGGTCACCATTAATGCAAGGACAATTATTAAAGAATGAAGTTATTTTAGATATAGCTAAAAAGCATAATAAATCAGCCGCACAAGTGATTTTACGCTGGGATATCCAACAAGATATTTTATTAAATGTTAAGTCAGTACACACTGATCGCATGATAAGTAATGCTAGTGTATTTGACTTTGAATTAGACGATGAAGATATGGATAGAATTAATATGCTCAATGAAGATTTGCGTGTGGGTCCTAATCCAGATGAATTTGATTTTTAAGAGTAATTAGTAAATGGAGGAATTTAAAATGAATAATGGATTTTCGTTAGTAAATCACGTAGGAATTACAGTAAGTAACTTAGAAAAGTCAATTGAATTTTACGAAACATTAACAGGTAAAAAGATTTCTAATAAAGATGAAATTGGTGGTAAGCGTATGGCTCAAACACAAGGATTAGATGATACTTTGATAAGATATGCCAACTTACACCTAGATAATATTAATATGGATATTTTAGAATATGTGGAACCAAAATCTACTAAGGCTAATTATTCTAATGAACAAATCAGCGCGATGCACCTTTGTTTTGAAGTTGATGATATTGAAGCAGCAGTTGCCAGAATGAAAGAGATCGGCATTGAACCAGAAGGAGAACCAATTTATTTTGAAGAATCTGATGGATTAAAAGCAGGTTTTGGGACAGGAGTAGTTTATTTTAAAGACCCAGATGGAACAAATTTGGAATTAATTGCACCTAAAGGACCATTTAAGAGAGAAGGATAAAGAAAAAAGTTTTACAGTTACTTAAGATGGTAGCTGTAAAACTTTTTTATTATGTTCTGATATAATAAAAACAGGAAGAATAATAAAATTCTTCCTGCTATATAATCTCTGATGGGTGGTCAGGGGATCGAACCCTGGACCCACGGATTAAGAGTCCGTTGCTCTGCCAGCTGAGCTAACCACCCATAACTCATCAACGAATAATATGATAACAAAAAATTTGTACCCATGCAAGCTTTTTTTGAAATATTATTCAAAAAAATAAGAGTTAATAAATAGTTTTACCTTTATATAACTATAAATATTTGTCCAACAGATAAGAATAACGGTTTAAATAGATTTTTATGATATAAATTAGTAAAAAAAGATGTATATCAGATATAAGAAAAGAGGAGTGAATATGTCATATATTGAAGTAAAAAATTGTACTAAGACCTATCAGATGGGTGATAGCACAATTTATGCTAACAAAGATATAAGTTTTTCGATTGAACAAGGCGAGTTAGTGATAATTTTAGGAACATCTGGCGCAGGTAAGTCAACGTTATTAAATATTATTGGTGGTATGGATACTAATACTAGTGGAAATGTCATTATTGATGGTAATGACATTTCACAGTATAACAAGAGACAGTTAACTACATATCGCCGTAAAGATGTAGGTTTTGTTTTTCAATTTTACAATTTGGTTCCAAACTTAACAGCGAAAGAAAATGTGGAACTAGCTTCTGAAATTGTAAAAGATGCGATGAAAGCAGAAAAAGCTTTAGAAAATGTCGGCTTGGGAGAAAGAATGGACAATTTCCCAGCACAATTATCAGGTGGTGAGCAGCAAAGAGTGGCAATAGCACGTGCAGTGGCTAAAAAGCCTAAAATTTTGTTGTGTGATGAGCCAACTGGTGCTTTGGATTACAATACTGGAAAACAAGTGTTAAAAATTTTACAAGATATGAGTGTTAAGAATCATTCAACAGTCATTATCGTTACACATAATGCGGCATTAGCTCCGATTGGAAATCAAGTTATTCATATCCATGATGGACAAGTTAAAGAAATTACTAGAAATGCTAATCCAGCAGATATTTCATCAATCGAATGGTAGGTGAGATGAAATGAGTAAGAAAATTTTATGGAAAGATGCATTTCAAGCTATTACTAGCTCATTGGGTAGATTTATCGCTATTTTTCTATTAATGATGCTGGGCTCGTTTACATTAATAGGGCTAAAAATTACTGGGCCAGATATGAGAGAAACTGCGACTAGTTTTTACCAACAACACAAATTAGCAGATACAACTGTGGTATCTAATTACGGCTTGGATGCTAATGATGTTCATGTAATAAAAGAGTATTCAAAAATCAAAAACTATGATTTAGGTTATTTTCAAGATACTAAGGTAAATAATGGGCAAACGGTAGTTAGGGTATTTTCTAATCCAAAGAATATTTCAACCTATGAGTTGGTAAGTGGCAAGATGCCGCATAAAAGTAACGAAATTGCACTTAGTTATTTATTAAAAGGAAAATATAAAATTGGACAAACAATTGATGTAGATAAAAATACAAGTTTAAAGCATGAAAAATTTAGAATAACGGGGTTTGTCCGTTCAAGTGAGCATTTAGATAAAAATGATCTCGGCCAAACTAATGTAGGGACAGGGCAATTAAATGGAGTAGCAGTTGTTGCGAAAAAAGCATTTAAGACCAAAGTATATACAATTGCAAGAATTAGATATAAAAATACTGCAAACATGAGTCCCTATTCTGCGCAATATAGAAATACTGTTGAGAAGTATCAGAAAATAATAAAAGATAGGCTAGATAAGAATAGCCAGAATAAATTAAATAAATATCAAAATCAAATTGAGCAGGCTAGAAACCAGATAATGCAGGGAAAAGAACAGATAAATCAGGTGAAATTATTTTCTTCGGCACAAGCTAATCAACTTGAAAAAGAAATTAGCCAAAAGGAAATAGAATTAAATAAAGAAGAACAAAATATAAAACAACTAGGTTATCCAACTTATAACGTGCATAGTCGTAATTATAACCCAGGTTATACTTTGTATCGATCTAATTCTGAAAGAATAGATATTCTAGCTAATATTTTCCCTGTGATTCTATTCGCAATTGCGGCACTAGTTTGTCTGACTACAATGACAAGATTTGTAGACGAAGAAAGAATAAACATAGGAACGTTAAAGGCATTGGGATACAGTGATGGTGATGTTAGAAAGAAATTTGTCTTATATAGCTTGGTTTCAGGAATCCTTGGAATCTTATTAGGCGCAACTTTAGGATATACTTTTCTGCCAAGATTGATTTACAAAGCTTATACTACTAATTTAACGATGCCTGAAGTTAAGTTACAATTTTCATGGATATATTTATTAGTAACATTGGCTATTGGACTATTATGTACAACTTTCGCGGCTTTGTGGGCTTTGAGAAGAACGTTAAATGAAAAACCAGCGCAATTACTATTACCAAAGGCACCAAAAAAGGGCGCACGGATTTTACTAGAAAGAATTACGCCACTTTGGAATCGAATGAGTTTTACTTATAAAGTAACAGCACGGAATCTTTTCCGTTATAAAAGTAGAATGTTGATGACGATTTTTGGAGTAGCTGGATGTACAGGTCTATTAGTAATGGGATTTGGTATAAAAGACTCGTTGAATGGAATTAGTGAGATACAGTATAAAAATATCATTAAGTATGATTTAGTAACTGTACAGCAAAATAATTTGACCAAGAAACAACAAAATAAGCTAGATGAAGTATTAAATAGTGATGAAATTAAGCAGTATAAAGATGTACATTATGAACAACTAACGAAAAAAGCTGGAGTAGATGATACAGAACAAATGATAAGTCTACTTGTACCAAGTTCGAATAAAAATTTGGGAAAGTTTATTGGATTGCATGAGCGCAAGACTAATAAAGAGCTAAAATTAACAGCTAATAGTGTAATTATCTCTGAAAAACTAGCAGATCTATTAGGCGCAAAAAAGAATAGTACAATTACTTTAAAAGATGATGAAGGAAAATGGCGTAAGTTTAAAGTAACAGACATTACAGAGATGTATATGGGACATTATATGTTTGTGGGAAAGCATGCATATCAAAGAAGTATGGACAAAAAATATGCGACTAATGGGGAGTTAGTAACACTTAGAAATAAAAGTAATAAAAATGTTCAAACGATGTCTGAAAGATTTATAAAGACGAATGCGATTAGTGTGGTCTCACAAAATATAAATAATAAAAAGACAATTGACAATGTTATGAATGGATTGGGTAGAGTAATCTTTATTTTAATTGGAATAGCAGTGATTTTAGCTGTGGTGGTAATTTATAATTTGACTAACATCAACGTGTCAGAAAGAATAAGAGAACTATCGACAATTAAGGTGTTGGGATTCTATGATAAGGAAGTTACAATGTATATTTATCGAGAAACGATAATTTTATCGTTCATAGGGATTTTATTTGGGTATCTGCTTGGAAAATGGTTGCATAACTTTATAATTACGAGTTTACCACCAACGAATGCGATGTTTGATCCTAATATGTATGCGATGAATTACATTTTATCAGGGGCAATTCCACTGATTGTAACGCTAATTCTGGCCTTTGTAATGCATAGGAAGATACGTTCAGTAGATATGTTAGAAGCTCTAAAATCAGTTGATTAGAATAACAAAAAAGCAGGTAGAACGAATCGTCCTACCTGCTTAATAGATCTCTGATGGGTGGTCAGGGGATCGAACCCTGGACCCACGGATTAAGAGTCCGTTGCTCTGCCAGCTGAGCTAACCACCCATAGCGTATCAACAAAAAATATATTACCAGAATTTATAACGTTATGCAAGAATTTTTTTAAAATAAGTTATTTCTAGAGTATTTCCACTGAAAACATGTATAATATAAAGCAAAATTCTAATGAGAGGCAGGAAGAAATATATGGCTGTGATCTATACTAGAAAAGCTACGATTGATGATTTAGATAAAATTATGTCAATTGTTGAAGATGCAAGAGCATTGTTTAAAAATGATAAAATTCCTCAATGGCAAGGAGGTTATCCTGATGAAGAACGATTTAAAGAAGATATAAATAATGAAGAAGCCTACGTACTGGTAGTAGGTGATGAAGTAGCAGGTATAGGAGTATTAACTACTGAGCGACAAGAAAATTATGATGCCATAGAAGAAGGTAGTTGGAAACGTGATGATGATTATGCGGCTATTCATCGTGCCGCAATTTCAAGTAAATTCAGAGGAATGCATCTAAGCAATTACTTATTTAGTGGATTAATTACAATCGGCGTTCAAAAAGGATATAAAGATTTTAGAATAGATACTCATCCGGGAAATGAACGAATGAAAGGATTATCAGAAAAGTTTGGTTTTGAAAAACGTGGCATAATTTATGTTGATGAAAAAATTGAACCAATCAGATATGCTTATGAACTAAATTTATAAAGTGAAAAATAAGGTTGAAAAGTTTAGCGACTTTTCAACCTTATTGCGTCTAGTTGTTAAGAGCCCGACTTAGCTAACTAAGAGTGAGTGAACATTAGTTACAAACTCTGAAAATTCCCAGTTAAATCAGAATTATGACATATTCCAAGGAGAATGTGTTCCAAGAATCTAACTCAAGGGATATAGATTCTTGGATTGGAAAATGGAACTAATATTATCAACTTTAAAGCTAGTTAAAGCCCATCTGTATTATAGCATGTTTGCTTTTGAAAATAATATTTTTTTCAACATTTCATTGAAAATGTCTTGCAAAAAGTAAAAATGACAATATAAATATAGGACCAATTTTCTAATTTATGCAAATCAAACGTTTACTTGCACAAATTAGAAAATTGGTCCTATATCCAAAACCTACTTTACTAATTTTCTTAATCTCCAGAATAGAGGGACCGCTACAAGAGCCCCAACTAATCCTTGGATGACATTCATAGGAACAGCTATGATACCAGTGGAGAACTTATAAAGAAGAGAATCAGAAACTAAATATCCTAAAACCATAAATAATACACCGGCAATTAAAGAAATGATAAGTGATTTGGCAGAAATTTTCTTATCTTCGGTCAATTTACCAACGATAAAGCCTTCTAGTCCATGAACAATTAATGAAAACACCATATATTGAGGATAACCAGAAATCAGATCTAACAAAAATCCACTAAGTCCGCCAACAACACCGCCTTTTTTAGAACCAAAAAGCCAAGCTGCTAGGAAAATACCAGTATCACAGAGATTGATATTTCCATGTGTCATAGGAATAGGTATCAAAAAAACACGAGCAATAGCGACATTAGCGGCCACAATAACTGCAAGTAAGGTAAGTTGGTGTGTATTAACTAAATTATTAGTTTTCATAATTTTCACCTTCGTTTTCAAGAATTAATAGTTGTAATAAACGAGATAGATTGATTCCATAGCGACGTTCGCGATGCGATGTAGCTGTTTCCATTAAAGCATTAAAAGTTAATTTAGTAGTCTTTTTGACAGCTTGATGGAAATCTTTTCCATGCCATAGAAAGCTTGTTAGTAAGGCTGAAAAAACATCGCCACTTCCATAAAAATGACCAGGCAATTGAGGATATGAACAAAACGTTACTTCTCCATCTTGCTCATAAACACAGCCGTGCTTATTTTCAAAAACAATATCAGTGATTACCACATTTCCGTTAGGATGAATTAGTTTTTTCATTGCCAACAGTAATTTGGACAAACTCTCATAGGAGTTATCAAGTTCGGTTAACCCTGTTAAGAATTTGGCTTCGGTTAAATTAGGTGTGGTAACAGTCGCATGTTGTAACAATTCCCTTATTGTAGTAAGGTGATTATCATCTAAACCGGGATAAAAGGCACCATCATCAGCAAATGCAGGATCGATAACTACTAAATCAAGTGAATGATTTTCAATAAAATGAAGTAATTCTTGCCCAACAACTTGATTATTAAAATAACCAATTAATATCCCAGAAAAATCAAGTTGTTCTTTTGACCAATGATCGAAAGTAGATTTAATCCAATTCTCTGTTGGTAAAATAGCGGGAGTGCCAAATCCTTCAGATTGAGTTGATAAAACACTTGTAGGTAGCACCGCTACGGGAATGTTCTGACATTGAAGTATAGGGGTGGCAACTGTTAGAGAAAGATCCCCTACAGCAGACAGATCTTCTGCTACGAGAAGCTGTTTGTTTTCCATTATCAATCCCCCAATATAATATATTGTGTTTAATTATATTTTAATTTTAATTTAATTTCAAGTTGTAAAAAGTCTGTCAAGAACTCAAGTTAGTTTATTAAATAATAAAAAGAAGAATTTAGGAGGGAATGTGATATATTGAACATGGATAATAGTTATTAGTCAAGAAGGAGGGAAATTATGAAAATTATAAAAAATAATATACTGGTCATAATTCTGATTTTGATGGTACTGATATCAATCGCTGTATATGATATTTTACCAACACGTTTGCCTATACATTTTACCTTAACTGGAACAGTTGATGGTACAGCACCTAAATTGGAGGGTATCAGTTTTATGCCGGTCATGGAACTAATCTTGTGGTTGATAAGTAGTTTGGGGATTAAAGATATCAATCTAAAAAAGGTAATAGATGGCATAGGAATAATATTATTTCTAGCACAGTTAACAATAATAGGTGTAGCTTTGAAACCTACAGCAAATATTAACATGATTAATTCGATTGCTTTATCCTGTATGATCATCATCATAGCTTTAATAACAAGAAATAACAAAATTAATCGCTATATTGGCATTAGAACTACTAGAACTATGAGTAGCGATAAAATTTGGAAAAAGACCAATACTTTTGCAAGTAACTTGTTATTGGTGGTAGGTAGTATAGGATTTGTTTTAGGTATCTTTTTAAGTAGTGTATCATTTATAATCATAATTGCACTACTATTAATAGCTGTGGTAGGTTCAATAGTATATTCATACTATGTAAAATAAATAAAAAAATCGAGAAACAAAGTTCTCGATTTTTTTATTTTAACGACTTACAGTTTCTGCATTATATTTCTTAGCATAAGCATCTTGCAAGAGCTTTAAAGTCTTTCCATCTTTTCCACCAACAGGCTGACCATCAAGCTCGACTGCACGAATACCTAGACAAGCTGAAGAACTAACAATAACTTCATCAGCATTTCTAAGATCGTCCATAGTAAATGGTGCTTCGGAAGTAGGAATATTATTTTCTTTTGCTAATTGCAAGAGATGTTTCAAAGTAATTCCTGGCAAGATTAAATTATCTCTAGGTGGGGAGCAAAGAACGCCATCTTTTAGAATTAAGATGTTAGAGTGTGCACATTCTGTAACTCTGTCACCGCGATGGAAGACTACTTCTTGGCAATGACTTTCATTAGCCTTTTGACTTGCAATAACGTTTGGAAGTAAGTTCAAAGTCTTAATATTGCAATGTAAGAAGCGAGTGTCTTCGCGAGATATAAGTTTATATTCAGTATCAAATGGAACTAAACCATAAGGAGCAGTAAAAATTAATAAATTAGGTTGGCTATCTTCTGGGAAAATATGGTTACGTAAACCAGAACCACGTGAAGTTTGCCAATAAAGGATACCAGTATCAACTTCGTTAGCATCAATAACAGCGTAAAGCTTTTCTTTAAGTTCATCGCGATTTAAAGGAAAGTCGATCTCTAGTAGGCGACAACTATTATAAAAACGATCAAGATGATCTTCTAAGGCAAATGCAACATTGTTCTTAAATGTAGTTGCATCGTAGCAACCATCACCAAAATAAAGTGCACGATCAGTAGCAGGCACCTTAAGTTCATTTAAATCAGCGATAGTACCATTGTAGTATCCAACTTGCTTCATAAAAATCACTCCAATTCTAAATATGATCTAGTAGCAACATCGTTACAACAATTTTAAGATCTAAATGGCAACGTTGTCAATTTATATTAATAAAAAAACCAGAAGCTAAACTTCTGATTTCTTAAATTCTACCAAATATTTACACGTTTTTCAGGAGCGAGGTACATCTTGTCATCTGATGTGATCCCAAATGTTGTATAAAAATCAGCTAGATTCTTAGGTTGAACATTAGCACGTAATACGTGAGGAGCATGAACATCAATTGATAATAATAATTTTTGACGTTCAATTGAAGACTTCATTCTCCAAATGCGAGCCCAGTTAATGAAGAAGGCCTTTAGATCAACATCTGGTTCACTCTTAGCAGCTTCTAGCGCACAACTTAGACCACCAGCATCAGCGATATTTTCTGAAACTACAAGCTTTCCGTTAACTTTACCTGCTTCAGTTTCTAAACCATCAAATTCAGCAATCATATCTTGAGCGAGTCCTTGGAAATGTTTCAAATCTTCATCAGTCCACCAATTGTGCAAATTACCAAACTCATCAAATTGAGCACCATTGTTGTCAAATGCGTGTGAAATTTCATGAGCAATTACTGCACCAATTCCACCAAAGTTTTCACTTGAAGATTGATCTAAGCTATAAAATGGTGCTTGAAGAATAGCTGCTGGGAAAACAATGATATTAAATGAAGGATTATAATAAGCATTTACCATGTGAGCTGGCATTTCCCAACGACTTCTGTCAACATCTTTACCCCAATGACCATAGTGTTCCTTAAGGCTAATTTGAGTAAAGTTTAAGTCATTAGTAACTAAATCTGCATCTTCATCGACAACAAACTTAGTATAAAGTGGATCTAACTTATCAGGATAACCTACATTGATTCCCAAAGTATTAAGCTTAACAATAGCTTTTTGGTGAGTATCATCACTCAACCAATCATTGGAAGCAAGACGATTTTTATAAACATCAATCATCTTTTCTACCATATGATGAACATCAGCCTTAGCTTTAGCACCAAAATATTTATGTGCATAATATAATCCAACTACTTGACTAAATTGACCAGTAGCAAGGTAAAAGGCAGCTTTTTGAGCTTTCATAGCTTCTTTAGAACCAGACAAAGCACGAGAATATGTGCCAGCTATAACACGAGTATCATCATCTAATAGGGTACTTACACTGATGAGAGTTTTTACTAAAAGCCAACTCTTGAAGTTTTCGAAAGTATCAGGATTAATCAGAGTTTCTAATGCTTCATAATATTTAGGTTCATCTACAATGACTTGATCAGGAGTTTGATCGATTAATTTCTTAGCAAAAGCGCCTAAATCTACACTCTTACTAAATGCTGTATAATCTTCAAAACTGTATTTATTATAGGATTTAGCATAATCAGCACGTTCAGTACTATCTTTTTGAACAGGAGCAAGTGATTTATCAAAAGCAAGAGCCTTTTCTAAAGTTACTTGTGCAAAGTCATTGTCATAGCCAGCACGTTCAAATAGAGCAAGAACCATTTGACGATAAACATTGAGAAATGCTTCAGCTTGAGGGTGATTTTCTTCATAGTAGGTTTTATCTGGCAAAATTAAGCTAGGTACAGATGCATATAGGGCATAGTGTTGAGTATCCTTCATATCAGGTTCAACATATAATGGGAAAGGATTAGGTAGTCCCATCATAGTTAAATCATAGAGCTTTTCTTGCCAATCATTAATGTCTTTTAGGGAAGTAATCTTATCAAAGTATTGTTTAGCAGGTTTAAATCCATCAGCATTACGTTTTTCAAAATTGGAAACGAGACGATAATATTTAATGAATTCATTTAAGCATTTATCATCAGATATTGCTTCACCTGTCATAAAATTAGCGAAATCTTCCATTAAAGTTTTTTCGATATCATCGGCTAAATCATAAAAGCCACCTGTAGCAGCTTTATCAGCTGGAATTTTAGCAGTCTTTAACCAGTCGCCGTTGACAGCCATATATAAGTCATCTTTTATTAATTCGTTATTAACCATGAATCCATCTCCTTAGAGTATTTAATCTTATTTTAATGTAATCTGTAATTTTTTTAAAGCATAAGGCAACGTTGGTTAAAAAAATAGCCTGAAAATTACAATAGAATTTCCAGACTATAAAAATATCGAATTAAGATAATGCAAATATTCGATCTGCTTTTCTTTCTAAAGCAACGACAACGATGCCAGCTAAGACTAAATTAAATAGGAAACTACCACCATTAACAAATAAAGAGTAAAGTACAGGACTCATGCCTTTGGGTGCATAGGATCCCCAGAAAATAATGCCAGCAACGAAGTGGCAGAAATATTTAGCAAATACGGCGATGAAAACAGCTAACAAACTGCGACTGAAAACTACATGCCAATTATTGTTGCTTAGTGCTTGCTTAATTTGATTGGAATAAATTCCAGCTAAACCAACAACCATGTTAGCTACAGGGTATTCCAAAATTCCTTGAGTAACTGTAAGGATAGAAGCACGACCAATTAAAATTGGAAGTAATCCCCAAAGTAATCCAGACAAAAGACCAGCTTTTAGACCACGGCGAATACTAAAAATTACGATTGGAATAATTCCTAAAGAAATATCGAACCATTCGACCGTTGGTACAACAGCACTTAGTACAGTGGCAATCGCAGCCATCAAAGCGCCTTCTAATAAAATTAATAGTTTTTCTTTGTACATAAAAAAGCCCCTCCTTGTGTGAACTCGATTAGAGCCAACACAAAGACGGTATGAATATCAGATTTATTTGTAGTTATATCTGATTTACTACACATTCCTACGCTCGCATTAACGAACAGGTTCAAAGGGTCTGAATAACTTCACTCTCAGCCAAAAAGGCTCCCCTTGTGCTAGTCAAATCTATCTTCACATAATATTGTACAAAGCACATTATAAATGAAAAGGTATTCAATTTCAAGGGTGACGCTTGCTGAAATCATTTGTGAAATAAAAGATATGAAAGTTCGGTTTTTTCCTGTATACTGAAAAAGAACTGTTTTAATGAGTGTACAAAACAGAGAGGATTGGATGAATTTTGAAAAAGACAGAACTCAAGTTGGAGAGTGGACTGGTTAAGGCTTTGGAAAATGAATCATTTAACCAGTTGACAGTTGCGGAATTGGTAGCTGCCGCCGGTATTAGTCGTAGATCGTTTTATATATACTATAAAGATAAGTATGAATTTTTGTATGATGTTAGAAGTAGGATTTTAAAAGGTATTAAACAGGCGATGGAAGCCGATAGAAAAGTCATTGAACAGTTTGAAGTCCGCAGATTGCAGACAGATGAAGAAAAGTATTTATCAACACATGATGAATTTTATAAATTAGCCGTTTTTATTAATGAAAATAGTGATATGGTGCGTACTTTATTTTCAAGAAATGCAACAATAGATTTTTATCGTGATTTTATGGATTTATTAAAAGAAGAAATAACTATTCGTAATTCTTTTCATAAAATAACGTATGGGACAATGATACCTACCAGATATGCAGAGGAGATATTTGCAGGTGAAATCATAAGTACGATTAGAATTTGGGTATCAAATCATAATAAAGAATCAATGGAAAGTATCGATGAATTCCTTGATATTTTAGGGAAAATCCAAATTATTTCTCCATATCATTTATTTAGACCAATAAAGGAATAGTATACTATTTGTGCAAAATTATATAGTTTAAAATAAGTTTTCATGATATAATTATTTGTGCAATTTATGGCAAAAAAATATAATAGTAGTTTGATAAAAATTGTGAAAGGGGGAAGATTTTGATGCAATACACGGGAGAAACTATTGATTCTGCCATAAGTAAAGGATTGCAAGATTTGAGTGTAGATAGAGAAAATGTAGAGATTGAAGTCATCTCTCATGGTCGCAAAGGATTCCTGGGGTTAGGAAAAAAGCCAGCAGTTATAGAATTGACTGTGAACTCAAGTGTGCAAACTGAAAGTGATACTAAACCTCAATTAGAGATTGTATCTGAGGATCAAGTAGATAGAGAATCAGAAACTTTAGATAACGAGGATAGTAAAAACATTGAAATAAATAGTGAGAAAGTAGAAGAAGAAAATCAAAATAATTTAGATGTGGTTATTCAAAATTTAGGTTACTATCTAGCTGATATAACTAAGCAGCTGGGGATAGAGGCTGTTATAGATGTTAGCCAAGGGAAAAGGGTAGTTTACTATAATTTTGATACTGAACTAGAAGGTTTATTAATAGGAAAACATGGTAGAACGTTAAATTCCTTACAACTACTAGCGCAAGATTACTTCGATAAGCATAAAAATAATAATCGAAGAATTCGTATTATGTTAAATGTAGCTGATTATCGTGAGCGAAGAGAAGAAACCTTGAACAATTTAGCTCAGAAAAAAGCACATGAAGCTATAATTTCTAGAAGTCAAATTAGTTTAGAGCCAATGCCAGCGTTTGAAAGAAAGATTATTCATTCATCCTTAGCTAAAGATGAGCATGTTAAAACTTTTTCGCGAGGTTCAGAGCCTTATCGTTATGTAATTATTGCACCAGCGAAAGCTAAATATTAATATGATAATTAAAAAGAAAGAAGTGACGGTAATATGTTAGAACATAAGCCAAATAAATTAGAAAATGAACTATGTTTTGCTGTTTACACAGCTCAAAAATTCTATAATCGTTTTTATACAGAATCATTGAAAGAATTTAAGTTAACTTACCCACAATACATCACATTATTGGTATTATGGGAAGAACAACGCCCAATGATGATCAAAGAATTAGGTGAACGCTTAGGCCTAGATACAGGTACTTTGACACCATTATTGAAACGTATGGAAAAAAATGGTTGGGTAACTCGTGAACGTACAGGTGAAGATGGACGTAAGGTATTTGTTTCCTTAACAGACTACTCAGTTAAAATGGAAGCAGAAATTAAATCACACGTACAAGACTGTTTTGAAAATGTTGATATGACACAAGCAGAATATAAGAAGAATGTTGAGCTTGTTAAAGAAATTGGGGACAAGATTTACGACAATAACCGTGAATTAGAAGAACGCCAAAGAAGAAGATTACGTTCATAATTGAAGATGTTAAAAGGCTATGTAGCTTACTGATGTTAAGCTGCATAGCCTTTTAAATTACCATACGAATGAGAGCTAATGAGATAATCCCCACAATAACTGTGACTAAAAGATTTTTAGAAATAATAGCACTGATTAAGGTTGGCAAAGATGCCAGAAGATTTTCCCAGTTAATGCTAGGAAGACGTCCTAAGTATTGAGTGAAAAGTTGACTAAACCACAAGGCAGACATAATAACAATTGGAACGAAACTCAAATATTCAATAACAATTGCTGGTAAAGAGAATTTCTTAAGTAAAATAAATGGCAGTACTTTTGAAAGCCACATTGCAAATCCACAACCAATGATTGTGAATAAGACATAATTAAAAGAAGACATGTTTCAACACCATCCCTACTGCACACCCTAATAATGTGATAATAATAATTAAAAGATTGCTAGGTATAAAAATAAGTCCTAAATAAACAAGGATAAAGGTAGCAACTACTACTAAAAGCTGTAGACTTAATTTTAATGACTTATCAGAAATCATTTGTAGGTATAACAAACCTATAAACATAGCTACTAAGGCAAAATCGATTCCTAGATTAGTGGGATTTTCGATAAAATTTCCCACTAAAGCACCTAAAACTGAAGAGAAAAACCAGACGAAGTATGCGAACCAATTGGCTGTGTCAAACCAAGCAAAATTGAGTTTATTATTTGTATAGTTGAGTTTATTCATTGCCAAAGCAAAGCTTTCATCTGTTAACAAAGATCCAATTAGGATATTATGTAACATGCTATCGTTTTTGAAGTATTTAGCAGTTACTAAACTCATTAAAATCATACGTGAATTAACGAGAAAAGCAGCTGTAATGATAGAAATAATAGGACTATGTACTAACAGCATACTTACGATAATAAATTGTGCAGATCCCCCGTAGGCAATCAAGCTCATAAGACCAGCTTGCAAAGCCGACAAACCAGCAGCTTTACTAACAATCCCAAAAGCAATTCCAATACCAATGTAGCCGAATGCAGTAGGAAGAACTTCTTTAATTGCTGTTTTACGATTAAGTTTAGCATTCATAAATAACACCTTCTTAAAAAAATATATAAAAAACTACCAGTAACATGATAATACTGGTAGTGAAAAGAGTTTAGATAACTGGACGATTAGCCAATTTAGGCATTAATTCATTGAAATCATAATTTGCTAAATCAGATAATTCACCTTTGCTTGCGTCAAAGTAAGCTGTAAGAGCTTGAGAAATCATGAGATTCAATTCCTTTTCAGCATCGAATTGAACTACAATGACAGGTGTATTAGTACCAAAAGCAAGGCCAATTTCAAAAGCTGTACCAGAATCAGCTTCGTTGTCACTCTCTTCTTTCTTATAATCAATAATTGCAACTACAGCATCAGCAGTGTAAATATTATTGATATCAAGAGTAAAAGTAGCTTTTTGCCATTCTAGTGACCCAAATTCAGCATGTTCATATGAATGTTCTTCAGGTACAAAAATACTAGATACAGTCTTATTAGTTTCAAGAGCTTCTTTTACTTGATTGATACGTTCGTGTTGGCCGTCACTGAAAAATGGAGCCGCAAGATAAATTTTTGCCATTACAATTCTCCTCAAATATGTATATTAATTAATGATGATACAACATATGGTACCTTAATATTATTTTAAATACAAGATACCGAAAAATAATTCTTTATTTTTTAGATCAAGATGTGTATTATTATATAGGATAGTCTGGTTTATACCAGAACTTTATTGAAATGCTGCTGCGTGTAGCATATTTTTTTGCTCACAATTATGGATATTTAGAAAAGAAAGGATGCTTCAATCATTTTGATTACATTATCGGGTATTATTGGCTCTGGCAAGTCAAGTTTAACAGAAATTTTAGCGAAAGAATTAGGGACTAAAGCATACTATGAACCAGTAAAGGATAACCCTGTATTACCAATTTTTTATAAGGGAAATGAAATTGCTGCTAAAAAGCGTGCTGAAGGGGATAAGGAAGCAACTAATCCATATGCTTACTTGTTACAAACATTCTTTTTAAATCGTCGTTTTGCGATGATAAAGAAAGCTATGCAAGATGATAATAACATTTTGGATCGTTCAATCTATGAAGACGAAATCTTTATGCGTATGAACACTGAAATGGGGAATGCAACTCAAGTAGAATATGATATCTATAAGAGTTTATTGCATAACATGATGGAAGAATTACCACTTGCTTCACACAAAAAATCACCTGACTTGATGATCACAATCAAAGTTTCATATGAAACAATGATTAAGAGAATTGAAAAACGTGGTCGTGATTATGAATTAATTGAAAAAGATCCTTCCTTGGTAGATTACTATCAAAGACTATTGAAGCATTACGATATCTGGATGAAGGAATATGATGCTTCGCCACTTTTGATCATTGACGGTGATAAATACGACTTTATGGAAAGTAAGGAAGATCGTGTTCAAGTTCTAGAAACTGTAGAAAATAAATTACTCGAATTAGGTAATATTAGTGAAGAACAATTTGAACATTTCAAAAAGAAACATCAAGCATTTTTAAATTAAGAAATTAGGAATCGGGCTTTAGGTCCGATTTTTTTATTATTAAAATCCATTAAATATTGATACATTTTTATTAAAATGTCGAATATCTCTTTTAGTGACGACAAAAAAGTTTATAATATATATTGAAAACGTTTTTAAAAGTTTTGTGAGGTGATCTTTATGAGGAAGAAGAAAGCTATAATGATAGGTGCCGGTTTAGCAAATATGGCTGGTGCAGTTTATTTGATCCAAGAAGGAAATTGGGATGGTAAAGATATTACTTTCTATGCCTTAGACACACATGGTGCTAATGACGGATCTACTGCTTCTGAAGCTGCTGAAGAATATTGGAATAAGAATCATCCAATGGAAAATACAAAGGGATTTATCGCTCGTGGTGGACGTATGTTAAACTATCGTACATACGTTGACTTAATGGATTTATTGGACAGAATTCCTTCAGTTACAGAACCAGGCATGACTGCTGCTGAAGATACACGTGATTTTGATAGTAAGCATCGTACCTATGATAAAGCTCGTTTGCTTCAAGGAGGCAAGGGAATCGTTGATGGTCACAAGCTTGGTTTAAATAATCTAGACAGAATATTACTTTCACGTTTAGTTATGATGCCTGATAATCAAGAAGAAAAGCTAGATAATGTAACAATTGCAGAATATTTTGAAGATTCACCACATATTTTCCAAACTAATTTCTGGTACATGTGGGAAACAACTTTTGCATTTAGAACACAATCATCAGCTCAAGAATTAAGACGTTATATGCATCAGATGATTTATGAATTTACTCAAATTGAACATTTAGTAGGGGTAAATCGTACACGTTACAACCAATATGAAAGTATTATGTTACCACTAATTAAGTATCTTGAAGGACAAGGATGTAATTTTGTTATGAATAGACGAGTTACAGACTTTGAATTTAAAGATACACCAATGCAAGATGAAATTACTGTAACTGGTTTAGAAATGGAAAACATCGAACAAGGCACAGTAGAACATGTAACTGTAGATGATGAAACAGTTGTCTTCTTTACTAACGGATCTATCACAGATTCTGCAACTTTAGGTGATTTCAACACCCCAGCTCCTGAAAATATGGACTATGGAGCAGCTTCATCATTATGGAAGAAAGCATGCGAAAGATTTTATAACCTGGGAAATCCTGATAAATTCTTTAATGATAGAGATGCATCAGAATGGGTAAGTTTTACTTTAACAACTAAGAATCATATTTTATTAAATGAAATTACTAGAATTACAACTCAAGTTCCAGGAAATGCCTTAAATTCATTCATTTCAACTGAACCTATTACACCATTAGGACATAAAGATGTTAATATGTCGATTGTTGTACATCATCAACCACACTTTACAACACAAAAAGCTAATGAATCTGTAATTTGGGGATACTTCTTATATCCACGTCGTCGAGGAGAATTTGTTGATAAACAATATATCAAGATGACAGGTAAAGAAATGTTGCAAGAATTGATAGGACAATTATCTAAAGTAGATCCTGGTCCACACAATATCATGGACTTAGAAGATGAAATTATGGACAGTGTTATCAATTGTATTCCAGTATACATGCCATATGCTTCAGCATTATTTAATAATCGTGCTAAGAGTGATCGTCCAGAAGTAATTCCAAAGCATTCTACAAACTTAGCATTTACTGGAGAATTTGTAGAACAACCATATCAAATGGTATTTACTGAACAAAGTGCGGTTCGTTCAGGTGAAGTTGCTGCATTCCATTTTGCAGGAGTGTCAGAGGCTAAACTAGTTAAGAATCCACGCTTTGATAAAGATCCAAGAGTATTGCTTAGAGCAACGAAGAGAATGTTTGAATAGAGATAAAGAAAGAGTGCTAGAGAATTGAATTTTCTCAGCACTCTTTTTAAATATCATCTTCACTGATATGTTCTTTGACTTGTTTGAAAATCATAATAATATGTTTATCTGCTAAACTATATAAGATTCTTTGACCATCACGCCGACCAGAGACAAGTCCTGTTTGACGTAATAGTTTAAGTTGATGAGAGATAGCAGATTGTGAAACTCCAATTTCAGAAGTGATTTCTGAGACTGAAAGTTCGCGTTCATATAATAGATACAAAATTTTGTAGCGAGTATAGTCTCCAAATGCTTTAAATATTTGGACACTGCGTTGAGTTTCTTCTTCTGAAGGTAATTTTGCAAAATGTTCTTTCATATACTTCACCAAAACTAATTCTACCATTACTAGCAAAAAAAGACACGCAAAAAAGTCATAAGCTAGATTGATAGGGAAATGAAAACGTGTTATACTCTAGATGTAAATATATGAGCATATATTAATATTTTAGAAAGTAGGTGTTTATTATGAGCTTAATAAAAAGAATGTCACCAGATGAGAAAAAAGAAAGTGGAGTAATTGCACTTTGCTTAATGCTTTTGATTCTCGCTCATTTTATACCGAAAAATATAACGATAGTTCTGTACATAGTAACTTATATTATTTCAGCTTATCCGATTTTAAAAGAAGCGATAGAAAATATCCTTCATGGTAAGTGGTTTGACGAGAATTTTTTGATGTCAGTAGCTACAGTTGGAGCTTTAGCAATTGGACAATTTTCTGAAGCTATTGCAGTTATGTTATTTTATCGTGTAGGCGAAATATTCGAAGATTTAGCGATAGAAAATTCTAAAAAATCAATAACTAACTTACTAGATATTCGACCTGAATATGCTAATTTAGAATTGAATGGTAAATTACAGCAAGTTAAGCCAGAATTGTTAAACAAGGGTGATATAATCGTTGTTAATCCAGGAGAGAAAATAGCGGTTGATGGAGTTGTTGAGTCAGGAGAGGCATATTTAAACACTGCAGCTCTAACTGGTGAAACCAAGCCTTTGTTAGTTACTAAGGATAGTCAGGTTTTAAGTGGAATGATTGTCGAAAATAGTGCTCTTAGGATAAGAGTAAGTAAAGAGTATAAAGATTCTACCGTAACAAAGATTTTAGAATTAGTGCAAAATGCTAGTGAAAAAAAGACAAAGACAGAGAATTTTATTACTAAATTTTCTCAGATATATACTCCAGTAATAGTAATGTCTGCGATCATGTTAGCCAGTGTTCCACCATTATTTTTAGGACAAGAATTCCAAGTATGGCTATATCGAGCTTTGATTTTTCTAGTTATTTCCTGTCCATGTGCCTTAGTTATCTCAATACCGCTGAGTTATTTTGGTGGAATTGGCGCAAGTTCTAGAGCTGGTATCTTAGTTAAGGGAAGTAACTACTTAGAGGCGCTTAGTCAAGCTAAAGCTGTTATTTTCGATAAGACAGGTACTTTAACTAGAGGTGAATTTTTTGTAACTCAAATTATACCTGCAAATGGAGTAAGTAAGAAAGAAATTGTAAAATTAGCTGCAGTCGCTGAATCTTCTTCTCCACATCCAATTGCTCGTTCAATTGTTAAAAATTACCCGGGAAATATTGCGCGAGTAAGCAATATTGAAGAATTAGTAGGCCTAGGCGTTAGAGCTGAATATCAGGGTGATACTATTAGTGTGGGTAATATGAAGCTGATGAATAAGCTTAATATTGATGGAGTATCGACAATAGAAGATACTACAGGAACTGTCGTCTATGTAGCTCTAAATAATGAATATCTTGGTGCAATAGAAGTCTCAGATATGATAAAAATAGATGCTAAAGTGGCTATTCAAGGTCTTAAGAATATAGGAATAGACAATGTTACTATGCTTACAGGAGATAAAAAGATTGTCGGAGAGAGTGTAGCTGAAAAATTATCTATCCCTAATGTAAAGACAGAATTATTGCCACAAGATAAAGTAACAGAAGTTGAGAAAATCAAATCTGAGATAGGTGATAAAGGTAAAGTAATCTTTGTAGGTGATGGCTTAAATGATACTCCAGTTTTAGCCAGTGCTGATGTAGGCGTTGCAATGGGGGCTTTAGGTTCAGATGCAGCAGTTGAAGTAGCAGATGTTGTTTTGATGAAGGATAATCCAACTGCTGTTACCAAAGCAATAAAAATTGCTAGAAAGACAAAGATAATCGTATGGGAAAATATTATCTTTGCTTTAGTAGTAAAAGCAATCTTCCTTTTGATAGGTGCACTAGGAATAGCGACAATGTGGGAGGCTGTATTTGCTGATGTAGGAGTAACCTTCATAGCGATTTTAAATGCTTTGCGTCTATTAAAAATAAAGGAAGACAACGAAAAAATAAATAAGCATCCACACTCTAAGGCAGAAAAGTATGAAGTAGAAGTTAATGAAGCATAAAAAAGCGTTGAGATTTTTCCTCAACGCTTTTGCTATATATAGCGACTAATAATTAGTCGATTAATTTGAATTGTTCAGCTTCATCTAAGAATTCTTTGTCACCAGCTGGAGCTTCGATAGATCCAAATGGCATTTGTGCACGTAATGTCCATTCTGCTGGAAGGTCAAATTCTTTCTTAATATCATCATCAATTAATGGGTTGTAGTGTTGTAAGCTAGCACCAATACCTTGTTCTGCTAAAGCAGTCCATACAGCTTGTTGAGCACCACCAATACCTTGTTCTGCCCATGTTGCGAAGTTATCAGCATATAATGGGAATGCTTCTTCTAATTCATGAACTTTAGGTGTGTTTGTAAAGTAAAGGATTGTACCAAAACCTGCACGGAAGCTAGCAATTTTTGCTTGAGTGTTCTTGAATGCTTCATCGTCGTCAACAACTTTACGTAAGTTAGCTTCAACGATGTCCCATACTTTATTTGATTTTTCACCAAATAATACAACAGCTCTTACTGTTTGGCTGTGGAAAGCTGTAGGAGATTGTTGAATAGTTGTTTTTACTAAGTTAAAGATGTCATTTTTATCAGCAGTAACATTTTCACCAATAGCATAAATTGAGCGACGTTTCTTTTGTAGTTCGTTAAATTTTGATTCCATTATTAATTACCTCTTTTTCAATTATGTTGTGTTCAATAAGTACACATTTAATATAACAGATTACAAAAAGTAAGTAAAGAGAAAATGCTAATTTTTTGTAATTAAAATGATTGATTTATTTTTTGTAAATCTTAAAATTTTATTCAATAAAAATTCACAAATTCTTTAAAAATAAAAAGTACCATAAGTAAGTACTCAGTTTAGAGTATGTTTTTTGAAAGCATAGTTCCCAGCTGATGAACTGGGAATAACCCTTAAATATATTTCCTTTTTCTCCACAGTTTCCCTAGCTGTGGAGTTTTTTTATGCTTTAAATAATCTAAAAAGTATTGTAAAATTTATTTAGAATATGTGTTCGGAGGATTAAAATGGCAAGAAAAAAGAAAAATAAATCAAATAAGTTTATGAGATGGTTAGCTACCGTAGCAGTAGGGGTTGCTTTAGCAGCAGTAGGGGTTAATACAAATCATATTAGTACACCATTTAATAATGAGGTTGCAAGTAGTAGTACATATAACAAAAAAGATTACACTCCTACTGAGGAACAAGCAAGTGTAGTATTAACAGATAATGTACGCCAACAATTAGGTGGTAATTTAAGCTTTAATGGGGCAGGAGCTTTCATTGTAAATAATAATAAGACTAACTTAAATACAAAAGTTTCTAGTGCACCATATGCTGTTAATGAGGTTGATTCATTGAATCGACCAACTGTTGCGAATGCGTGGCTAAATAGAACTAGTCGTCAATATAAAAATCGTCAAGCTACAGGAAATGGACGTACAAGTTGGAAGCCACAAGGATTTAGACAGGTACAAAACTTACCAGGTAGATTCAAGCATGCTTATGATAGAGGACATTTATTAGCATATGCCCTTGTGGGAAATGTTAGAGGGTTTGATGCTTCTGAGTCTAATGAAAAGAATATAGCTACTCAAACTGCATGGGCTAATGAATCAGCTTCTAAAGACTCTACTGGACAAAATTACTACGAAGGATTGGTAAGAAAAGCTTTAGATAGAAACAAGCAGGTTCGTTATCGTGTGACAGATGTCTATGATGGTAATAATCTAGTGCCAGCAGGAGCACATTTGGAAGCTAAATCATCAGATGGTTCGCTAGAATTTAATGTATTTGTGCCTAATGTACAAACTAACATAAATATTAATTATGCTACAGGACAAGCTACTAGAAAATAAAAAAATGGTAAATCGATTTTTGATTTACCATTTTTATTTTTTGAAAAATTTAAATTAATTAACACCTGAAATAACAAAAAACTTAATAATAGAAATAAAGACCAAAAATAATTGTAAAATAAAGTCTATTTTATTAAAAATATTTTTGTCTGAAGTTGATTCATAAAAATGAAAATGGAACATTAACATAACCAATGAAGCAAACGCCAGTCCACCCAAATGAATTAGGTTGGAATCGATAATTGTCCAAATAAACAACAAAATTGTAACTACAAAGACAACGATTTTTGGAGTAGTAGTTGGATAATAAGAATTTTTCATGATAAATCAACCTCCCTGAATATAAGCTCCAACCATAGTATAACACGCTTTCAGTAAGAAAATTAAATGAGAGCTGTTATATTGGAGTTAAAAAAATCGAAAAATGTGTTGACAAATGATTACAGTATGATTAGAATACAAAGCATAGAGATTAAATATAAAAGAACGCAATGAGAAAGAAGAGTAATTTGTTTGCCCTTTAAGCGAGCTTCGTTTGGTGAGAGGAAGTAAGACAGTAAGCAGATGAAAATCACTTTCGAGTGTTGTACCGAAATCTTAGTGAGAGTAAGGTGCATTGGGAACACCCATTACAGTGTTAGCGTATCGCCTAGACGTAGGCCGTACGTGAAAGGTAGCTGCAGCGATGTAGCTATAAATGCAGGGTGGTACCACGCGATAGGCGTCCTTGAATCGAGTAGTCGATTTAGGGGCGTCTATTTTTTTATTGCGTGCAAACTGAGAGTAACCAATCCGGAAGGTGCTTAATTAGTTGCTATATTTTTTCTAATAAATGAGAATTTGATGAGGGTATGATTTTATGGAGAAATTAGTAGAAAGAAAATTAACTAAAAAAGATTATTTTGTCGTTAGTTCGTTGCTATTTGCATTATTTTTCGGAGCTGGGAACTTAATTTTCCCACTACATTTAGGACAATTGGCAGGTCATAATTGGCTTCCTGCTACACTAGGATTTTTAGTAACAGGTGTTTTGTTACCATTGCTATCAGTTCTAGCTATCGCAATCACACGTTCTAAAGGTGTTTATGATGTAGGTTTACCATTAGGTTCAACTTTTGCTTTAGTATTTATGGTATTAATTCATGCTACAATCGGACCATTATTTGGTACTCCAAGAACAGCTACCGTTTCATTTACGGTTGGTTTGGCACCATTAGTTCCACAACAATATCAACATGTAGCATTATTTGGTTTCTCTGCATTATTCTTTTTAGCAGCATTTTTATTATCATATAAAGAAAATAACATCGCATCTAATTTAGGTAAGGTTTTAAATCCAGTATTTTTGGCATTATTATTCTTAGTATTCTTGGTATCATTTTTAAAACCAATGGGTAGTGTTTCTCAAGCAGCACCTACTGCACAATATTTACATGGTGCATTCACTAATGGATTTTTAGAAGGTTATAACACAATGGATGCTTTGGCAGGTTTAGCTTTTGGTGTTACTGTTGTTACAGCTGTTCGTGCAATGGGTAAAAAACGTGAAAAGAGTGTTGCTGCCGTTACTGCTAAAGCTGGTTTCTTCTCAATGAGTGCAGTTGCAGTAATCTACTTACTTCTAATTGTTGTAGGCGCAATGTCATTAGGTAGATTTAAATTATCCGCTGATGGTGGTGTAGCATTTTCTCAAATCGTTAATGCTTATGCAGGTTCATTTGGTCAAGCTGTATTGGCTACATTAATCACAGTTACATGTTTAACAACAGCGGTAGGTTTGGTTGCAGCTTTTGCTCAAGATTTCCATGCACATTTTCCAAAGGTTAGTTATCACACATGGTTGGCATTATCATGCTTAGCATCATTCTTAACAGCTAATTTTGGATTGGAACAAATCATCGCTTGGTCAACTCCAATGTTAATGTTCTTATATCCACTATCAATGGTATTGATCTTATTATCTGTATTTTCACCTTTATTCAAGCGTGATGGTGCAGTATACTTCATGGTAGTTCTATTTACTGTAGTTCCAGCATTCTTTGATATGGTAGTTGCATTCCCAGCAGTTGTTAGTCAAAGCGCATTTGGTAAAGCAGTTGCAGCATTTAGATTGCATTACTTACCATTAGCTAGCATCGGATTATCATGGGTAGTTCCAGCATTAGTTGGATTAGTATTAGGATTAGGGGTTTACTTCTATAAGAAGGCTAGAGTATCTGTAGGAGTAACTGAAAAAGAATAGATTATAAATGTTAAAATATCGAAGTGCGTGTAGTGTATGCTATACGCACTTTTTGCGGTGTCTAGAATTATATTGGGAATTTTGTTATTATTTTATATAAAAGATGTTTGATTTTATTTGGATTTGTTTAGATGAGGTGCCAAATATGAGCTATATATTACAAAAGAAAATTGCTAATACTTTTCGCGAACAGATAATGAAAAAAGGTTTTAATCATGTTTCAGTAAGTTCTCTAATGAGAATATTAGATATCAGGCGCCAAACTTTTTATGATAGCTTTCAAGATAAATATGATCTGCTAGAGTGGCAATTAAATGACATCTTGGAAGAAACAATTGATAATAATATTGACTACCTTCATTGGAAAGAAATTTTAAAGTTGTTCATTTACGAAATAGATGCTCATAAACGCTACTATTATGAATGCTTGACGGTACAAACCGAGGTTAATGTAGCAGATATTTTTGCGACACATTTGGTAGTATTATTAGCTCATGTACTAGAAAGACAGGAACTTATCTCAAATAAAAAAGCACAGGATAATATGTGGATCCTATGCTTAGGTATATCTACAACTATAATTCATAATGTTACGACACCCAATCCAGTAGATTATGAGTTAATTGTAAAACAAGCAATTAATGCAATTGAATATTCTTTTGAGAGTTAATTACCAAGCTGGAACATTAACGGGAGCTTGTAAGGCATGAAGCCAGTCGGCATCTTCAACTTTTAATAATGATAGAGAAATCCCGTTAATTCCATAAGATGAAAGAAAAGTTCCAACCTTATCGAATGCAATATTGATGTTATCTAAAGCCAATAAAGAACAAACATCATTATTAAAAATCAAATTTTCAATAGGTGTAGTACCACCTAGAGAATTGATTAGAACAACAAATGTATCACCCTTGTACCATTGGAAATTTAAGCGCAATTTGGCTATCAACTCTCTAGCAAGTAATTCAGAAGACTTAAATTCTTCTTTGCGATAGCCAGGTTCACCATGGATGCCAATTCCGTAGTATATTTCATTATCTTTTAGGTTAAAATTATCTCCAGAAAAAGCCACACCAATAGTTTTTAGGTTCTCTGTTAAATGCTGGCCAATCATTTCAAGAGTATCAATATTAGCTCCTTTTTGGGCATAGTAGCCGAGAATTTTATGAATTAGGATAGTTCCAGCTACGCCACGCCGTCTTTTTTCAAAAGATGAATCTACCGAAACATCATCTCTAACAATAACCATTCCAATTTGCCAACCTTTATCTTCTAAAGTTACTTTAGCTTGAGTAAAAGCAGCAACATCTTTGGGAAAGTTTTTAACAATATAAAAAGCTTTTTTAAGTGTAGTTGTTTTTTTAGTAACTGTAATTATTTCTTCTGGAGTAGGTGGTTCAAATAATTCTCCAGTAATTGAAGCGCTTAGCATTCCAGGTCCAACAAATCCCCAGTGAGCAGGATCATGACCAGCACCACCACCTGAAATCAAAGGAATGTGTTCATCATTAAAATTTCTATCTATAAATCCAAATATTCCTGAAACCTGTTTAAGAGATGGATAAGCAAGCTTGATACCTTGGATTGTGTTTTCTAAAGAAATATCATGTGTGTTTGTTAATCTCATATTAATCACTTCCATACTATTAGTATAATAATACCTTACGGGATAGAGTAACGGACAGATTTAAGATATTGTCCACTATAATTGAAAGCATTTATATTTAATCATAGTTCGACATGGAGGTATAGTCATGAAGAAAATTATCAATAATCCAGCAGATGTTGTTCCGGAAATGGTTAATGGAATGGTTCGTTTATATCCACAATATATTGAAAAGATTGATGGTACTGAAGTAATGGTGCGTAGTGACAAAGAATCTATGCAAGGTAAAGTAGGTATTGTCAGTGGTGGTGGTAGTGGACATGAACCATCACATGCAGGATTTGTAGGTAAAGGTATGTTAAGTGCAGCAGTTGCAGGGCAAGTATTTACCTCTCCAACACCTGATCAAATATACGAAGCAATCAAGGCTGTTGATAGTGGCAAAGGTGTATTTTTAGTTATTAAAAATTATTCTGGCGATGTAATGAACTTCGATATGGCTAAAGATATGGCAGAAATGGATGATATTGAAGTTAAATCAATTATTGTTAATGATGATATTGCCGTAGAAGATAGTTTGTATACACAAGGCCGCCGTGGTGTAGCCGGAACTGTATTAATGCATAAAATCTTAGGTGCTGCAGCAGATCAAGGTGCAAGTTTAGATGAAATAGAAGAATTGGCTAAGAAAGTATTACCTAACTTGAAGACTATTGGGGTAGCTTTATCAGCAGCAACTGTTCCAGAAGTTGGCAAACCAGGATTTGAATTAGCTGAAGACGAAATTGAATATGGTGTAGGAATTCATAGTGAACCTGGCTATAGAAGAGAAAAAATTAAGCCATCCAAAGAATTGGTAGCAGAATTAATTGAAAAACTTGATGAAGAACTTCATTTAGATAAGGATAAGAAATATGCTGTTTTAATTAATGGTATGGGTGCAACTCCATTAATGGAACAATATGTATTTGGTAACGATGTATTAGATGCATTAGAAGCTAAAGGTGTTAAACCAGTATTTACAAAGGCTGGAAATTATATGACATCAATTGAAATGGCTGGTATTTCCTTAACAATATTTGAATTAGCTGAAGATAAGTGGCTAGATTATTTGAATTATCCAGTAGAAACAATTGCATGGTAAAAAGCTTAGGTAGGGAAGGAAGATTGAAATGTCAGTAACTAAAGAAAACTTAGAAAAATGGTTAGAAATATTTGGTGATTTAATTGAAACTAACAAGGCATATCTTAGTGATTTAGATACACCAATTGGAGATGGAGATCATGGTAATAACATGGCTCGTGGTATGGCTGCAGTTAAAGAAACTTTAGCAAGTAAGAAACCGGAAGATATTGTTGGAGTATTTAAAGTTACAGCGATGTCCTTGATTAGTAAAGTTGGTGGGGCTTCTGGTCCTTTATATGGAACTGCATTTTTAGAAATGGCTAAGGCTAGTGCTAAAACAGATGATTTAGCAGAATTAATGGAATTAGCTTTAGCTGGAATTAAGAAACGTGGTGGAGCTGAAGCTGGAGATAAGACAATGGTGGATGTTTGGACAATATTAGTACCAAAATTGAAAGATAATAGTCTAACTCAAGCAGATATTGACGCAGCAGTTGAATCTACAAAGGATATGGTTGCCAAGAAAGGTCGTGCTTCTTACTTAGGTGAACGTTCAGTTGGACATTTAGATCCAGGTGCTGTATCAAGTGGTTACCTATTTACAGCCCTTTTAGAAGCGGGGGTTATGTAATGAGTTTAGGAATTACAATTGTTTCTCACGTTTATGAAGTTGCTAATGGATTGCCAAGATTGTTGACTCAGGTAGCTAAGGATGTTCCTATTACAACAGCTGGTGGAACTGAAGATAATGATGTTGGGACAAGTATGGAAAAAATCATGAATGCTTTTGAAGAAAATGATGCTGATGAAATTTTGTCTTTCTATGATTTAGGAAGTGCAAAAATGAACTTAGAGATGGCGATTGAAATGACAGATAAAAAAGTTCATCTCTATGATGTTGCTTTAATTGAAGGAGCATATACAGCAGCAACACTTCTTGAAGCAGGAGTAGATTTACAGGAAGTAGAAAAGCAGTTAGAACCACTAAAAATTAAATAGAGGTGAGTACTATGAACGGATTTATTGGTGAATTTCTTGGTACGATGATTTTAATCGTTCTAGGTGTAGGTACCGGCGCTGGCATAAATCTTAAGACGTCATATGCACGTAATGCTGGCTGGTTGTTTGTAACTCTAGCATGGGGTATGGCTGTAACGTTTGGTGTTTACGTAGCTGGTAGTTTTGGAGCACAAGGACATTTGAATCCAGCGGTAACAATTGGATTTGCTCTTTTTGGTTTCTTCCCTTGGAGCCAAGTTTTACCATATTTATTAGGACAATTTTTAGGTGCTTTTGTTGGTGCAGTTTTAGTAATTATTCAATATGGAGCACAATTCAAGAATGCTAAGAATACTAGCGATGGTAACGTAGTTGGAATTTTCGCAACTGGTCCAGCTATTGACAATGGTTTATATAATTTCTTGAGTGAAACAATCGCAACTTTTGTATTTATCTTTACATTATTAAATCTTGGCGACTTTACAAAAGGATTGAAACCATTAATTGTTGGTTTATTAATTATGGTAGTTGGTCAAGCTTTGGGTGGAACAACAGGTTTCGCTTTGAATCCAGCTCGTGACTGGGCTCCAAGATTTGCTTATACAGTATTACCAGTACCTAATAAGAGTAATGCAAATTGGGGCTATGCATGGGTACCAATGTTAGGTCCAATTGTTGGAGGTATCTTAGCTGCTGGCTTACAATATTTATTAGTATAAAATTTCAATTGCTTGAAATAGAGAATAGTTGAAGATTGGCTTTCAAACAGGCATAATCTTCAACTATTTTAATTTTATCCTGGACTTACAGAAAAACGTTTTATGTTATAATAGTGTCAGAATAAAGATAATTATGTTGAACACAGATAGAGTCAGCCAACTCTAAAAGTCGTGCAACATTGTAGAATTGAGGGCGGTTTTAATTTACCGCTCTTTTTTATTTGCTTAATTCATACAAATTTTTTATATTTTATGCTAGAATTAACTTATAGATAACACAAGGAAGGGATGATAGATAGTTTGGAGATAATAATTTTATTATTTGAATTGGTATTTTTTGCTGTTATCAGCATTATAATTGCTGAGATGTTTGTTAAAGTATCAATGAATTACGTTAGTCTAATTATGGGAGCGGTTTTAGGATTACTTCCTGTAACGACTTATGACATCCGTTCATTTAATCCGGAAGTTTTTATGCTTTTAATCGTAGCACCGCTATTATTCTTTGAAGGGCAAGCTACTTTCCTTAATGTAGTTGGTAAAAGGGTAAAACAGATTTTCCAAGTTACAGTTATCATGGTCTTACTTTGTGCAATCGTAGCCGGATTTAGTAGCTATGCAATTGGTAAGATTGGCTTGCCATTGGCTTTTATCTTAGCTGCAATCAGTACACCAACTGATGCAACAGCCACTCAATCAGTAACTGAAGGACTAAAAATTCCACGTCGCGAAGGATTCTTTTTAAAAATGGAATCATTATTTAATGATGCTTCAGGAATTATTTTATTAAACATGGCCGTTTTATGGTATATCAATGGAAGAATAAACTATCGTGAAACATTGACAGATTTTATTTTATCTGCTGGGGGTGGGATTGTAATTGGTTTTATAATCGCATGGATTATTGTTTTATTCAGGCAAGCACTCCTTAGAAGTTCGTATAATTCTGTAAATGCACAGGTGATTATTTATTTAATGACACCATTTATTATCTATTATCTGGCGGAAGAGTTTCATGTTTCTGGGATTATTGCAGTAGTTTGTGCAGGATTGGTGCATAATGCTGAAACTCAACGTAGTCGACTAGCGAATGCTCAAATGGTGTATATGGGTACAAATTTAGTTTCAATCATTACGGAACTTTTCAACAGCATCGTTTTTGTAATTTTAGGAATGATGTTGGTTAATATCATTAAAGATGAGAGTATCACTTATAATTCGTGGATCTGGATAACTTTAGGTGCAATTTTGTATCTATCCAATGTAATTGTACGGTATATATATGGCAGAATTAAATTTAAAATGGATAATCGTGCAGGTTGGATCTTTTCTTTAGGTGGTGTGCATGGAGCTGTAACGTTATCCCTAGCATTTACAGTAGCTAAGACTAGTGTTAATAGTCAGGATTTTAGCCTAGTAGTGATGTCTGAAAGTGTACTGATTATTTTGAGTATGATAGTTCCTACTATTATTTTTAGGTTTATTTTAGAAAAAGATGTTTCTGATGAAGACGGTGAAAAGGAATTAGATGAATTAAGAGAAGAAATGATTCAACAAGCAATCGCCACTGTGCAGAAAATGTACTTAGCGAAAAATGTAAAACAATCTGTAATTTTTGATTTGAAGTCTCAAAATCAAAATACAAGAACAAGGGATTTTGTCAAAGAATGGCGTAATGCAGTACGTCATCCACAATATACAGAAGCGGAAAAAGAAATGGAAAGACGTGCATTTATTAATGCATTCTATCAAGAACGACAATATTTAGATATGATTTCTCAAAAAGAAGCACGGTATGAAAAATATGTGTATCACTTATATAGTGAAATTCTTTTAGCTGAATCGATAGTTCTCAATTCGGAATTTGTTGAAGAATAGGGTTACTTTAATAAAATTGTGAGTTAGACTAAATATTAGATAATGTCTAAATTTGTCAAAGTAGCATGAAAGGACGTTAATTCCTATGATAATTCTTACAAAAAGGCAAAAAGAAATTTTATCGATATTGTTACGAATATCAAATGGGACAACGATTAAACAGCTTGAAGAAAGCGTCAATGTTAGTCGAAGAACCATTTATCGTGAATTTAATGAGCTAAAACTAGATTTAGAGCGAAGAGGACTGACAATTTCTAACATTGATGGGAAATATGTACTTCAAGGGCAAGAAAGAGATATTGAACAATTGCGTGAAGACATTGGTGATAGTCCTAGCCAACAAGAAATGTCAGTATCTGAAAGGCAAAGTATTTTGGCGGCGATGCTTTTACTAGAAGATGAGCCACAAAAAATTGTTAGTCTGGCAATGTCGCTAAAAGTAAGTGAAGGTACTGTACAACGAGATTTAACGGAAGTAGCCTTGGCACTTGGAAAATATGGGATAACTTTAATTAAGAAAAAAGGTGTAGGCATTTCAGTTAAAGGTACTGAATTTCAAAGACGTCAGGTACTATGTGGTATCTTATTGAGTGAGATCAATGATTATCGTTTCTTTAAGTATATTGGCGACGATCAAGATGTTGGGGGAAACAATTACTTCTTGAGATTATTACCGAAGAAAAGAATTCAATTAGTAACCCAAGCTCTAAACAAAAGTGTATTAAAGAAAATAAATATCAAATCAGACCACCAATCAATGCAGCTAATATTATTAACAACCATTTGTTTAGAAAGAGCTGCTTCATCTGATAATTTGGGTGAAATTAAGGCTATTGATGGTTCGTTGAAATATCAATCATTGGTTTATCAATTTATGGCTGAGTATTCACAAATAAGGCCGTTAAAACTAGATAGAAAAGAAATTATCTATTTAGCTAATCAATTCCAAAGTTGTGATAATGAGAGTTCTCCGACATTTTATGATAATGATCAAGAACTGGCTTTATCATTACAAATAAAGTCTTTCGTTCAAACAGTTTCTGAAAAAATGAAATGGGATTTTCAACGTAATCCAGCATTTTTGAAACGTCTGACAACGCATATTGCTGGTTTGGTAAGTCATCAGGTTGAAAGATTACCTAATACGAGAATTGAAACTTTAACTAGATTAAGCGAAAGATACCAAGATTTATTTAATGCTATTAAACAAGCGTGGAAAGTTAGTTTCCCAGATGAAAAGTTAGCACAATCTGAACTACAATTATTGCTACTGTATTTTGCTAATGAATACACTAGTCGTCATTATCGTGGAGATTTGAAAGCGCTAGTAATTTGTGAAAATGGGATTGGTACATCATCGATCTTAGGACAGAGATTAAAGCAAGAAATTCCAGAAGTTAAGAAGGTAAAAATTTCTAAAATTGCACAACTTCAAGACCTTGATTTAAGTAGTTATGATTTAATTTTATCTACTTTAAAATTGCCAGGATTTCCAAGAAAATATCAAATTGTTAGTCCATTATTATTGGATGATGAAATTAGTAATATCAAAGATTATTTAAAAGATTACCAAGAAAACTACATCAGCAAAGAAGCAGAAGATAATAATGTTTATTTAAATAATTCCAAGTTACAACCAACTAAAAGATTGAATGGGATTGCGATAGGAGCCTTATTCTGTACGGAATTGGTAAACGGAATTGAAGTAATCAGATTAAATAATAAGGCGACTGAAAGTTTATCACAGGTAATTAATGAAATTACTGGGCGCATTGGACAAGGAATTGTAAAGGATAAAAAACAAGTAGCTGCAAATTTGAAACGTAGAATAGATTTAGCTCCGATTGGTATTCCGAATAGTAACATGGCCTTGTTACATACTAGTAGCCCAGAAGTTAAACGTTGTTATTTTACCGTAATTGATTTAGACCAATCTCTAAAGATGAAAGCTATGGATCAAACTGAAATTGAGGTTTCAAGAATGTTATTAATGTTAGGGCCTGAAAGATTATCAGATATTGAGCAAGATGTAATGGGAATGGTAAGTAGCATGATTGTGATGAGCGATGATACTTTGAAATTATTTGCAACTGGTACGAAGGAAGAGTTACAAAATGCGATTGCTGTAAGGTTCTTACAAGAAATAAAATCAGCTATACCAATTAGATAAAATGATTGTTGACAAGCAATAAATATTAATGTATATTGTAGCTGTTACCTTGATTTATAAGCATTTTTAAGATTAGATAATTATCTATCAAGGTCTATACCAATTTTAGAAAATAAAGATTTGAATTTGAGAGGTAAATAACATATGTGTGGTATTGTCGGTGTTACTGGTAATAATGATGCAACAAACATTTTATTAGACGGATTACAACAATTAGAATATCGTGGCTATGATTCAGCTGGAATTTATGTAAATGACCAAAATGGTAAGGACTTTTTAGTAAAAGAAAAAGGTCGTATTTCCGATTTACGCGCAGAAGTTGGTTCAGAAGTTAAGGGTTCAACAGGAATCGGGCATACACGCTGGGCTACACATGGGGTTCCTAGCAAAGTTAACGCTCATCCTCATGTATCAGCAAATGGTCGTTTCTTCTTAGTACACAATGGTGTGATTGGAAACTTTGCTCAATTACGCGATGAATACTTACAAGATGTAACTTTGGTAAGTAGTACAGATACAGAAGTTATCGTACAATTAATCGGTAAATTCTCTGATGAAGGTTTAGATACAGAAGCTGCATTTAAGAAAGTTTTAGGCTTAGTTGATGAAAGTTCATCATACTCCTTCTTATTAATGGATAAAGAAGAACCAGATACATTATTTGTTGCTAAGAACAAGAGTCCATTGTTGATTGGTGTTGGCGATGGTTTCAACGTAGTATGTTCAGACGCAATTGCAATGTTAAGTCAAACTCATGACTTCATTGAATTAGTTGACGGTGAAATCGTAATTGTAAAACCTGATTCAATTACTATCAAAGACCCAGAAGGAAATGTTATCAATCGTGAACCATTCCACGTAGATACAGACCCAGCAGCAGCTCAAAAGGGTGCATATCCATACTACATGCTTAAGGAAATTGATGAACAACCAGGTGTAATGCGTAACTTAGTTCAACATTATGTAGCAGAAGATGGTTCTATCAATATTGATAAAGAACTATTGGATGCTTTAGAAAAAGCAGATCGTTTGTATATCGTAGCTGCTGGTACAAGTTACCATGCTGGTTTGGTAGGTAAGGAATTATTTGAAAAATTAGCTAATATTCCAACTGAAGTTCATGTTGCTTCAGAATTTGCTTACAACCCACCATTGTTGTCAGAAAAACCATTCTTCATCTTCTTGACTCAAAGTGGTGAAACAGCTGATAGTCGTCAAGTGCTTACTCAAGTAAATGCACAAGGTTACCCAAGTTTAACAATTACAAACGTACAAAACTCTACTTTGGATCGTGAAGCAACATATACATTGTTACTATATGCAGGTCCAGAAATTGCTGTTGCTTCAACTAAAGCTTATACAGCACAAATTGCTTTAGAAGCTATCTTGGTTAAAGCTTATGGCGAAGCTAAGAACATTGATAAAGTTAAGGAATTCGATGTTGCTGCTGAATTAACTAAAGTAGCTAATGGTATGCAAGAATTAGTTGATGAAAAAGGTACTGTTGAAAAGATTGCTAAGGACATGTTAGCAACAACACGTAATGCTTTCTACATTGGTCGTGGAATTGACTATGATGTAGCTCAAGAAGCAGCTTTGAAATTGAAAGAAGTTTCTTACATTCAAACAGAAGGCTTTGCTTCCGGTGAATTGAAGCATGGTACAATTGCTTTGATTGAAGAAGGTACACCAGTTGTAGCTGTAATTACAGATCCTAAGACAGCTACTCATACACGTAGTAATGCTCAAGAAGTATTAGCTCGTGGTGCTAATGTGCTATTTATTGCTAGTCGCGATGTGGCTCAAGAAGGCGATCAAGTGGTATTACCAGAAGTAACACCATTGTTATCACCATTATTGGCTATTATCCCAGCACAATTATTAGCTTACTACGCATCAATCCAACGTGGATACGATGTTGATAAGCCACGTAACTTAGCTAAGAGTGTTACAGTTGAATAAAAAATATTAATATTAAAAAAGAGTTGGAATTGTCCAGCTCTTTTTTATATGCAGCATAGGTCTTATGCTATTGCATGGTAAACTAACCTGAACTCAAACCAAAGGCTGGGGGAAAATACATTTTCAGATGAATTTTAGAAAATAGTAATAAAAAGACTATCCAATAAAAATTTCTTTCACTGAATAGTCTTGACTAAGATTTATTTTGCTGATAACGCAGCCATTGTTATATAATTATATGGTTGGTTAAAGTGTGGCAAGAAGAAAATATCTAATAAACTTAACTTATCAATAGTTACATGTTCTTGAATTGCCAGTGAGAACATGTGAATTGCCATTGAAACATCTTCCGTTGAAGCTAGTTGAGCTCCGACAATTCTCCGACTTTCTTTTTCATAAACAATTCTTATCTTAACTTCTGCATTTACATCTTTAGGCATGAAAGCTGGTTTTTGTAAGTCTTCAAAGTCTGTATACTCTACATCTAAACCGAATTTTTTCGCTGCCTCTACTGATAGTCCTGTTGAAACCATCTTCAAATCCCAAATGTTAATTCCATTTGAGCCTTGTACCCCTACTGATTCAAGCTTAGTCCCAGCAAGATTGTGAGCAGCTACAATACCTGAACGAACAGCATTAGAAGCTAGAGCAATATAAGTCATTTTATCTAGAGCATTTGAGTAAATTGTGGCACAGTCTCCAACTGCATATACATTTTTATCGCTTGTTTGTCCATAACGATCTACTAAGTAAGCTCCATTTTTGAATAGGCTCAAATGATCTTTACCTAATGAATTATTAGGTCTGAATCCGATTGCATTAATCACTAAATCAACATCATATTCACCTTCAGCAGTTACAACTTGAGTTACATGATTCTGGTCATTACCTTTATATTCTGTTACTAACTCACCAAAATGATTTTCAATACCGTGATCAGCTAAGTTTTTATCCATTAAATCGGTGAATGCTTTATCATAATGAGTAGATAAGGAACGATCAGCTGCGTCAAATAGTAATACATTCTTACCCCGACGTTTAGCAGCTTCAGCAATTTCAACTCCGATATAACCAGCCCCGATAACTGCTACATTCTTTACTTCTTCTGCAGAAATTTCTTTATCTACATCTTGACCATCTTGGAATAATTTCAAGAAATGAATTCCGTTTAAATCTTTACCAGCTACATTAGGAGATATTGGTAGAGAACCTGTTGCTAGAATTAGTTTATCGTAATCTTCAGTTAATTCTGTGCCATCTTTCTTAATATAGTGAATTACTTTTTTATCAAAATCTATATCTTTAACTTCTGCTTCAAGGGTAATTTTAGCACCTTTATTTGTGAAATCTTCTACTTTGGTATAGAACAACCCATGATAATCGTTCACTTGTCGTCCTACCCAAAGTGCTGTTCCGCATCCTAAGTAACTTAAATTAGAATTTCTATCAATCATCACTACTTCTTGATCTGGATAATTATCCAATAATGTATTAGCAGCAGCGATTCCAGCGTGATTTGTACCAATAATTACAGTCTTTGTCATCATAAAAGACCTCCTAAAATAGTTTGTAAACGTTTTAACAATCAAATTGTAACACTATTCACAATATCGTGCAATAGATTTTTTAAAATCAAAAATTCTTTTATTACATTTCTCTTATTTTTCTCTAACAAAATATCAATGGTAAGTGGTACAACTTTGATAAAGTGACCGGAACAATGACTATAGGAGAAAAATATATTCCTACACAAGATAAAGTAGTTTGGTATTCTGATGATGGAACGATGTTATATGGTTGGCAAAATATAGATGGTAAAGTACATTATTTTGACAAAATAACAGGTAAAATGACAACGGGACAAAAGAATATAGATGGTCACTGGTACTTATTTGATAGCAAAGGAGTTATGCAACAAGGTTTCCAAAATATTGGTTATCAAAATAAAACTGTTTACTACAATGAAGACGGTTGGATGCTATATGGCTGGCAAAATATAGATGGAAAAGTATATTACTTTGATAAAGTAACCGGCAAAATGACAGTAGGACAAAAGAATATAGGCGGACATTGGTATTTATTTGATAGTAAGGGAGCTATGCAACGAGGTTTCCAATACATTGCTAATCAAAGTAAGACAGTTTACTACAACAAAGATGGTTGGATGCTATATGGCTGGCAAAATAAGACGGTTTACTATAATAAAGATGGTTGGATGTTATATGGACATCAGTTGATAAATGGAAAGAAGTATTATTTTAATACTATAACTGGTGCGAAAGAATAATCTATACTTTTACAAGACACCTTATAATCGTTAGAAAAAAATTAACGGTTGTAAGGTGTTTTTAATTTCTTGTGTGAAATTTATTGACAAAAAAGAAGTGAAATTGTATTCTTATAGTATCTTGAAATGAAGGAGTGTTAGAAAATGGCTAAAGTTTCATACCAAGCAATGTTGATGGTTCAACCATGTTGCATGATGTGTAACATGCTTTTTGGTATGTATAATTCTGGTCAAAGACTAACATCTTCACGCTAATGATGGAATATTTAATCGTATGTAAGTAATTAGATATTTAAATCGGTGAATGCTATTAGTCGGAGACAAGACTAATAGCATTTTTATTTTGAGAATATTACATAAGAAGAGAAGGTGAAAGTATATGTGGCATACAGTTATTAGTTCTTTACCTGAGTTAATATCAGCTGGAATAAAGTACACAATTCCGCTAGCGATTATTTCATTTATTCTAGGATTGATTTTAGCTTTGGTTACAGCTTTAATTAGAATTTCGCAAACTAAAGGACCTTTCTTGGTTATCAAAGCAATTTTTAGATTTTATGTTTGGCTATTTAGAAGTACACCATTATTGGTCCAATTATTTATTGTATACTTTGGATTACCGTATCTAAAAATCAAAGGACTAGCACCAGAAGGGATAAAGTTAGATCCATTTACATCAGGAATTATAGTTTTTTCACTTAATACAGGGGCATATGCTTCCGAAACAATTCGTGCGGCAATTACTTCAATCCCTAAAGGACAATGGGAAGCTGCTGCCTCAATTGGAATGACTCATAAACAAGCATTGATGAGAATAATCATCCCTCAAGCAGCTAGAGTTTCATTACCACCGTTAGCTAATAGTTTCATTGGTTTAGTGAAAGATACATCTTTAGCAGCTTCCATTACGATTGTGGAAATGTTTGAAGTTAGTCAACAAATTGCAGCTGAAAATTATGAGCCATTAGTAATGTACTGCACAGTAGCAGTCTTATATGCAATTCTATGCACGGTGTTATCCTTCTTACAAGGATGGCTTGAAAAAGTAACGTCACGTTATGTGGCAACTCAATAAGTAAAGTAAGTGAGGTGATTGAATGTTACGTTTAGAAAATGTGAATAAAACTTTTGGTGGTAATTTAGCTTTAAAAGATATTACGACAACATTTGAAAATAATCAGACTACAGTTTTAGTAGGTCCATCTGGTTCAGGAAAGTCAACAATGTTACGCTCATTGAATTTACTTGAGATGCCTGAGAGTGGGAAATATTATTTTGATGATTTAGAGCTGGACTTTAAGAAGGGAATTTCTAAAAAAGAGATTTTAGAAGTTCGTCGTGAAACAGAAATGGTTTTTCAAAATTACAACCTTTTTCCACATTTAACAGTTTTGAAGAACATTATTGAAGGACCAGTTCATGTGTTAAAAGAGGATAAGGAATCAGCAACTAAAAGAGCTTATGAATTACTCAAAAAAGTTGGCTTGGCAGATAAAGCAGATGCCTATCCGCAACAACTTTCAGGTGGACAAGCTCAACGTGTGGCGATTGCTAGATCATTAGCGATGAATCCTAGATATATCCTACTAGATGAACCAACTAGTGCGTTGGATCCGGAGTTAGAATTAGAAGTTTTAAAAGTATTGTTACAGTTAGCTAAAGAAAAACAATCGTTGATAATAGTTACACATAATTTGGCTTTCGCACAGAAAGTTGCGGATAAAATCTTGTTTGTTGAAGATGGACAAATATTGTTCCAAGGTCCTAAAGATGACTTTTTCAATTCAGATAATCAGAGAATAAAGAACTTTTTATCCGCGATGACGTTAAGTAACTTAGATTAATGGAGGGAATAATAATGAAATATGGAAATTTAATTAAATCAATTGCAGCATTTGTTGGGGTAGCTAGTTTGGGATTAGCATTTAACGTTGCTCGTCCAGCACAAGCTAGTGCAGATAAAATTTCAGCTGCTACAAGTAGTGAATTGAAGCAAAAAGGAACTTTAACAATTGGGTTAGAAGGAACTTTTGCTCCATATTCATACCGTAAAGATGGAAAATTAACAGGTTTTGAAGTTGAACTTGGTAAGGATATTGCTAAACAAATGGGCTTAAAAGCAAAGTTTGTACCAACTAAATGGGATGGATTAATTGAAGGTGTAAATACTGGTAAGTATGATATTGTTTTGAATAACGTTACAGTTACTAAGGAAAGACAAGCTAAATTTGGTTTTTCTACTCCATACATCTACTCTCACTTTGCTTTGATTTCTAAAAAAGGCAGTGGGTTGAACACATTAAAGGATATTAAAGGTGTGAAAATTGCTAGTGGTACAGGAACTGACAACTCTGTAGTAGCTAAGAAATTTGGTGCTAAAGTTGTTCCTTCTAGTGAATTTTCAACTTCCTTAGACATGGTTCGTCAAGGTCGTGTAAAGGGAACAATTAACTCAATGTCTGCATGGTATGCTTACAAGAAAGATGGTAAGAATGTCAAAGGACTTCAAGCTAAAGATGTTTCCAAAGATGAAAAGCCAGCTAAGATCAGTGCTTTGATGGCTAAGAAGAATACAGACTTGAAGAAAGATGTAAATAAAGCTTTGAAACAATTACGTAATGACGGTACATTAACAAAACTTTCTAAGAAGTATGTTGGTGGCGACATTACTAAGTAAAGTCAAGCTAAATTAAGTAACGAGGTTTTAATAAGACCTCGTTTTTTTATGCTAAAAAATAAATCAGCTTACAAATTTTTGTAATTATGAATTATAATGTACTTATAAAGTGAAAGGGGCTGAGAATTATGTTTCCAGAAAAATTACGTGCCTTAAGGACTGGTAGAGGTCTTTCCTTAGCTGGTTTAGCCAAAGAAATGAATGAAATGGAAAAAGGCAAGCAAGAAAAAAAGAATACAGGACCTCAGATTGGAAGTTGGGAACGAGGCGTAAATACACCTTCATATCTTGAAATTATAAAGTTATGTCGTTTCTTTGGGGTAACACCTAACTTTTTAATCGGAGATATGAGAGGAAAAATAGATTTAAACGAACTCTTTGCCTCTAATGCACGAATGAAATTTGAAGGACGCACTCTAACTTCTGCTGATAGAACTGAGATTTATGGTTTAATTAAAGCTCATATTCGTGGAAAATATGCAGAAGTAAGTGACTTAAATGATGATGATACAGATGACCTTGCTTTACCATTAGATTAATGTAAATTTCTTGTAAAGGTAATGCTTAAAGTCACTTTAAGATAGAAAATTTTGATAAAATATACTTGGATAAAGATAGTTGAAGGGAGAATAAATTACTAATTGGATATATTACAACAATTATATGGCCCATTTTTTGATGCTAATAACTGGCGAACAGTAGTCACTTCTGGTGAAGATTGGATGATCATCCTATCACTAGTATTGATTGAATGTTTATTGTCTGTTGATAATGCGATTGTTTTGGCTGCACAGACACAGGTATTACCAGATAAAAAACAACAAGAAAAATCTCTTTTTTATGGACTTTGGGGAGCTTATATATTCCGCTTCATCTTGATTGGTTTGGGAGCCTATCTAATTCATTTCTGGGAAATAAAAGTGGCAGGGGCAGCATATTTAATGTATCTTGCTGTTAGTCATTTTTATCGTAAGAAGAATCCTAAACCAAAGAAGGACGGGAAGAAAGCTAAAAAGCGTATATTACCATTATTCTGGTCGGTAGTTGTATCCATTGAAATGATGGATATTGTATTCTCGGTTGACTCAGTTTTAGCTTCATTAGCGATTTCACCTAATCCTGTGATTGTTTTGATCGGTGGATTAATAGGTATTCTAGCAATGCGAGGAATTGCTGAAATTATCATGAGGTTAATGGAAATTGTACCAGAATTAGAAACGACAGCATATGGTTTGATTGCATTAATTGCAATTAAGCTATTCCTAACAATTCCTATGATTGATATTGAAATCCCTAATCTATTATTTGGGGTAATTGTATTAGGTTCGATTGTCGCAACCTTTATTGTTCATAGAATTAAGAATTAATATGTAAAAATGCAATGAGTTGAAAAATTCATTGCATTTTTTTGTTGGTCAAGGATTATTGTGGTCAAAAAATGAGAATGTGTCACAAATAAGTAATAGAGATAAAGTCGATTAAACTAAGCTTTTACACGCATTGTGAAGAAAATAATTAATTTTGACACTGACAACTGTGCCAAAGTCACATTTAGAATGAATTGTATCCGTATTCAGTAAACGTTATCATAAACTTGTAAGATAAATCAGGAAGAAAAGAGGAGAAAAAAATGCAAGAAGCAAAGAAGAAAACTTCACTTAAAGCGAAGGTTCAAAAGTTAGGTACATCGCTATCTAGTATGGTTATGCCAAACATTGCTGCTATTATTGCTTGGGGTTTAATCACAGCGATTTTTATGGAACAAGGTTGGTTCCCTAATGCACATATCGCTAAATTGATTACTCCAATGTTAACTTATTTATTGCCATTATTAATAGGTTATGTTGGTGGACGTATGGTGTACGAAGAACGCGGGGCTGTTGTTGGTGCCATCGCTACAATGGGGGTAGTTGTAGGTGCTAAGGTTCCAATGTTCTTAGGGGCTATGATCATGGGACCTCTTGGTGGTTGGTGCATTAAGAAATTTGACCAATTATTCCAAGATAAGATCAGATCAGGTTTTGAAATGATTTATAACAACTTCTCTAGTGGTATCTTGGGAATGTTGTTAGCTATTTTAGGAACTTATGTAGTTAACCCATTAGTTGTTGCAGGTAGCAACTTCATGAGTAAAGGTGTTGACTTCATCATCTCTATTCACATGTTGCCATTAGCTAATATCTTTATTGAACCAGCTAAGGTATTGTTCTTAAACAACGCTATTGGTAACGGTATCTTGGTTCCATTAGGTATTCAACAAGCATCAACTGCTGGTAAATCAGTATTGTTCTTACTTGAATCTAACCCAGGTCCAGGTCTTGGTATTTTGTTAGCATTCATGTTCTTTGGAAAAGGATCTGCTAAAGGTTCTGCACCAGGTGCTGCAATTATTCACTTCTTTGGTGGTATTCATGAAATTTACTTTCCATACATTTTGATGAAACCAGCATTGATTTTAGCTGCAATTGCCGGTGGTGTATCAGGTACATTTACATTCCAACTTTTAGGAGCTGGTTTGAAAGCTGCTGCATCTCCTGGTTCAATTATTGCTATTCTGTTAATGACTCCTAAGGGATCATATCTAGCTGTATTATCAGGTGTGTTCGTAGCTGCAGTAGTATCATTCTTGGTTGCTTCTGTTATCTTGAAACATGATAAGTCAACTGGCGACGATTTAGCAGAAAAACAAGCTGAAATGGAAGCTATGAAAGCTGAATCTAAAGGTAAAGAAATGCCATCAAGTCAAGCAGCACAAGATTCTGTTGATAGTTACGCAGATGTTAAGAAGATTATCTTTGCATGTGATGCCGGAATGGGTTCATCTGCAATGGGTGCTTCTTTATTACGTGACAAGGTTAAGAAGGCTGGTATCAAAGATATTTCTGTTACAAACACAGCTGTGAACCGTCTAAAAGATGAACAAGGATTATTAGTTGTTACACAAGAAGAATTAGCTGAACGTGCATTACAAAGAACACCAAGCGCAATGCATGTATCTGTAGATAACTTCTTGAGCAGTCCAAAATACGATGAAATTGTTGCAAACTTAAAGGCTCTATCTCAAATTCAAGATAAACCACAAGCAACAGAAAATACAGTAAAAACTGCAGAAGCAGGCGACTTAGGTAATGTAGACTTTACTAAGGTTGAAGAAGTAAACTTCATTCGTCATGACCAACACATTGGTACAGTAACAATGGCTACAAGCTTGTTCAGTGATAGCATGAAGAAAGCTAACAAGCAAACACCAATTAAAGCTGTAAGAATCAACGAACTTGAAGATTCTGATAAGCACTTAGTAATCGTAACAGCAGCTGCTAAGAAGAATTTGGCAGTTCGTTACACAGACATTCAAACTGTAGTTGTAGATGATTTATTAACAGACAAGAAGTTACAAGATGTTGTAGCTAAATTGAAATAAGAGGTGAGAGAGTAATGGAATTACAAGCAAATATGATTTCTTTAAATCAAGATGTTGCCACAAGAGATCAAGCAATTCGTATGGCAGGACAATTACTGGTAGATGCAGGTTGTGTTGAAAAAGAATATATCGATTCAATGATTGCACGTAATAATGATGTCTCAACATATATGGGTAATTTTATCGCTATCCCTCATGGTACGGACGAAGGTAAACAATATATTAAAAAGACAGGAATTTCGGTAGTGCAAATTCCAATGGGCGTAGACTTCAGTGGAGAAAATGATAGTGAACAATTAGTAACTGTTGTCTTTGGAATTGCAGGTTTAGGTAATGAACACTTAAATCTATTGTCACAAATCGCTTTATATTGCAGTGATGTTTCAAATGTCGCTAAATTAGCAGATGCACAAACACCACAAGAAATAATTAATTTATTGAAGGAAGTTGGAAAATAATGAGAGCAGTACATTTTGGAGCAGGTAATATTGGTCGTGGATTTATTGGTGAAACTTTAGCCGCAAATGGTTTTGGAATTGATTTTGTAGATGTAAATGACACTATCATTAGTGCTTTGAATCAACGTGGAGAATATGATATCGAATTGGCTGCACCTGGTCAAAAGAAGATTCATGTAGAAAATGTTGATGGAATCAATAATGGTGAACATCCAGAAAAGGTTGTTGAAGCTATTAAGACTACTGATTTAGTAACAACAGCAATTGGTCCTAAGATTTTGAAGTTCATCGCACCATTGATTGCTGATGGTATCAAGGCTCGTAAAGATGCTGATAACAAGCAAACATTAGATGTAATTGCATGTGAAAACATGATTGGTGGTTCGCAACATCTTAAAGAAGAAGTTTACAGCCACTTAGATGACGATGTAAAAGCTTTTGCTGATGAATATATTGGTTTCCCTAATGCAGCAGTAGACCGTATCGTTCCTTTACAAAAGCATGATGATCCATTGTTGGTATCAGTAGAAGAGTTCAAGGAATGGGTTGTTGATGAAAGTCAAATGAAGAATCCTAGTTTGAAGCTAGAAACAGTCCACTATGCTCCTGATCTTGAACCATATATTGAACGTAAATTATTCTCAGTTAATACAGGTCATGCCACAGTAGCATACACTGGTAAAGCTTTAGGATATGAAACAATTGGTGAAGCTATTAAGGATGAAAAAGTTCTTACACAATTGAAGAATACTTTGAAAGAAATTCGCTCACTATTATTAGCTAAGTGGGATTTCCAAGAAAAAGAATTAGAAGAATATCATGATAAGATTATTGGTCGTTTTGAAAATCCATACATCTCTGATGATATTGCTCGTGTAGGCCGTACTCCTATCCGTAAGTTAGGTTACGATGAACGTTTCATTCGTCCAATTCGTGAATTAAAGGCTCGTGGCTTAAGTTACACAACATTAATGGAAACTGTTGGTAAGATTTATCACTTTGATGAACCAAAAGACGATGAAAGTCAAAAACTTCAAAAGATGCTAAAAGATGAAGATTTGAAGGATGTAATTGTTGAAACAACAGGCCTTAAAGATGATGCTGACTTAGTTGCCGAAATTGCTGCAAGTGTAAAAGCTGCTGATTAATTTAACATTTAAGGCAGTCGATTGATGATAAAAATCATTGATCGACTGCTTTTTTGTTGACAAAGAAATTATTTTTATATATAGTTAGTTACATAAGTAATTAACTGAATATGAAAAAGAATTGAGGTGGAAATGAATGTTACACTTTAATTTCAATAGTACCGAACCAATATACTTACAAGTAGCTAATCAGTTAGAGGAAGCAATTTTTACAAAAGCTTTCTTAGATGGTACACAAGTTCCTTCTACGACTGAAATTTCAAAAGAATTCCATATTAATCCGGCAACGGTATTAAAGGGAATGAATATTTTGGTTAATGATGGACTATTGGAAAAACGAAGAGGTTTAGGAATGTTTGTAACAGAGGGTGCTTATATGAAGTTACTAGAAAGAAGGAAAGAGTCTTTTTATCAAGATTATATTGTAAAAATGATACAAGAAGCTAAGAAATTAGGCATGAATGAAGATGATTTAATTGAATTAGTGAAGAGAGGTGTGGATTAGTAATGACAGGAATTAAGATCGATGGATTATCAAAGAAATTTCGTAAGAAAAACGTATTGGATAATATATCGTTAGAATTTAAACCTAATAAGATTTATGGACTTTTAGGTAGAAATGGTGCTGGAAAGAGTACATTATTAAATATTATCGCTAATCGATTATATGCAGATCAAGGAACTTTAACACTGGATGATGAAAATTTAGTAGAAAATGACAGTGCATTAGGTAAATTATATTTGATGAATGATGTCGATATGTACAACAAAAGCATGAGATTGGACAAAATTTTCGAATATACTGAACAATTTTATGGAAGTTTTGACTATGAATATGCTGAAAAGTTAGCTGAAAGATTTAAAATTGATACTCATCAAAAATTTGGAAAATTTTCAACAGGTTATCACACAATTGCTAAGTTAATCATTGCATTATGTGTACCGGCAGATTACATTTTCTTGGATGAACCAGTATTAGGTTTAGATGCTAATCATCGAACAATTTTCTATGAGGAATTAATGACGACTTACAGTGAACGTCCACGTACATTCGTTGTAGCAACTCATTTGATTGGGGAAATTACTAATATTTTAGAACATGTCATGATTGTATCTGAAAGTAAAATTACTCTTGATGAAGATGTTGAAGATATTTTGGCTAAATCACATTTGATTGTGGGACCACAAGCTGAAACTAAAGATTATGTCGAAGGTCTAAACATTGTTGGAAAAGAAAGTTTAGGTAATTTACAAGGTTACTATGTATATGGTGATTTGAATGACGATAAGATATTACCAGATACTGTACAAATTGAACGCGTTGACTTGCAAAAGATGTTCATATATTTAACAAATCAAGGTGGTGAAAACGGTGTTAACAAGTAAAGATATTAGTGTAGTTAAGTATCTATCTAGGAAATACGCAGAAGATACAGTGAAAGGGTTAGGAATATTATTTGGAATCCATATAATTGGGACTATCCTTTTAATAATGATGTCAAGTTCTGAAGAAATTCCTAGTATTGCACTCGGATTTTGGAGCAATTTTCCGTTAGCATTTTATTTAATGGGTGCTTTATTTATAATCAGTGCGACTAATTACGAGATATTCGCATTTTTAAACCAAAATGGAATTTCACGTAAAACACTATGGAAAAATAAAATGATAGTGTTAGGGTTAGGAACTTTAATTTTAGTATTAATTGGAACTATATACGATGCAGTAGTATCAAGTAGTGGAACGAATGATTTGATAGCAATAACTTATTTAAAAGGAACTAATCCAGTAGTAAAAGCAATAGGAAGTTATCTTTTTGATGTATTAGTAACTTTTATGACAGTAACTTGGATCAGTGCAATCGGGGCAGCTTGTGGGCTACTTCCTAAAAAACATCGCGCTTGGATAATCTTTGGAATTGTAATGGCTGCATTTTTAGTAATTACTAGAATTGTTTCATGGATTGCGATGTTACCATTTGCTTGGACAAGAGTTTTCATGGTAGTTGTAAAATATTTCGGCCTATTATTGGGTATTAGCTATCATGGGAATGAATATAGTTTTAATTTCTTACCACCAATTTTAACAGTGATTGTATTAGCGATTTTAGGAGCAATTTTGACACGTCATCTTTTAATGAAGATGAAGATTAGAACGGAGGGATAATTATGTTAGTTGTAACAACAGAAAATATTCCAGGTAAAAAGTATGAAGTTTTGGGTGAAGTATTCGGTGTAACTACTCAATCTAAAAACTTTGTCAGAAATATCGGAGCAGGTTTGAAAAATATCGTTGGTGGAGAAATTAAAGATTACACCAAGATGTTACATGAAGCTCGAATGGTAGCAATTGAACGTATGAAACAGGAAGCTACTGAAAAGGGTGCGGATGCGATTGTGATGATGCGTTTCGATTCCGGATCTATTCTACAAGATATGCAATCTGTCGTAGCTTATGGAACTGCAGTTAAATTTATCGAAGATTAAAAAGAGGTAGTATCAGAAGTTCTGGTACTACCTTTTCTTATTCTCTAATTAATAATTTGATGCCATTAGGATCGAACGTTTGAATTTTACGACCATAATCTTTAAATGTAATTTTAGCTTTTTGCAGATTTTCTTTAACTTGTTTTTTATATAAAATATTGCTTACTAAAAGTAAACATGGATCTAAGTTGCTAAATAAATAATTTTTGTTAGAATTGAAAGTGTATACATCATATTAAGGAAGTAGAAAAATTATGAATGAACCAATGTTTTTAAAACCTGTATTCCAAGAAAAAATTTGGGGAGGAAGCCGCTTAAAGACAGAATACAATTATCCTATTCCAAGTGATCATACTGGTGAATGCTGGGCTATCTCAGCTCATCCACATGGCCCAGCAACTGTTGAAAATGGTGAATTTAAAGGACAAACATTAGATGAAGTATGGGCAAATCATCGTGAAGTCTTTGGAAATGCTGAGGGAGATGTTTTTCCATTATTGACCAAGATTTTAGATGCTAAACAAGATTTATCAGTACAAGTTCATCCTGATGATGCTTATGCCGAAGAACATGAAGGTGAATTAGGCAAAACTGAATGTTGGTATGTTTTAGCTGCTGATGAAGGTGCTGAAATGATTTATGGTCACCATGCTAAAACTCGTGAAGAATTAGCTGAGTTAATAGAAAATGGACAATGGGATAAATTGTTAAGAAGAGTACCAGTTAAACCAGGTGACTTTTTATACGTACCAAGTGGAACAATTCACGCTATCGGAAAAGGTATCATGGTACTGGAAACTCAACAAAGTAGTGATACAACTTATCGTGTATATGATTTCGATAGGGTAGATAAGACTACTGGTCAAAAACGTGAATTGCATATTCAACAATCAATTGATGTAACAAATGTACCTCATGTTGATCCTAAATTAGATATTAAGGACCAAAAAGTTGGGGATGCAGATGTAAGAACATTTGTAGAAACAGATTTCTTTAGTGTTTATCGTTGGCGCTTAGAAGGTGGAGAAGCAACTTTCACTCGTAAGGCAGCTCCATATACTTTGGTTTCTGTATTAAAAGGCCAAGGTCAAATCATTGTGAATGATAAGAGTTATGAAATTGAAAAAGGCGTGCATTTCATCTTACCTTATGATGTTAAAGAATGGACAATCAAAGGTAATTTAGAGGTTATTGCTTCAGAACCAGGTTTAAAAGCCTAGCTATAAAGTGATTTCTGTGTTAATAAAAAAACATGGGAATCACTTTTTAGCATGTAAAAATTATAGAGAGTGATTTTTTTTGATTGTTAGTGTAAAATTTAAGTATATTTAATGTAGGAAAGAGGAATAGGGATGGAAAACAGGAATTTGCAAGATGCGAAACGCATAGTTGTAAAAGTTGGTACAAGTTCCCTGATACGTGCCAACGGAAAAATTAATTTACAAGCGATAGATGAGTTGTGTTATACCTTGAGTGGACTGGTGAATGAGGACAAAGAAGTGGTTCTAGTATCATCAGGTGCAGTAGGTGTGGGACTCGCAAATATGGGCTTGGTACAACGACCCAAGCAAATTCCTGAACAACAAGCCCTGGCAGCGATTGGTCAAAGTCAATTGATGACTATTTATCAACAAAGATTTGCAATGTACAGTCAAAAGACAAGTCAAATTTTATTGACGCATGATGTATTAACTTATCCTGAAAGTAGAGAAAACGTGTTGAATACTTTCAATGAACTTTTAAAATGGAAAGTTATACCAGTGGTTAATGAAAATGACACAGTTGCGGTTGATGAAATGGATCATCAAACAAGTTTTGGAGATAATGATTGGTTATCTGCAGTGGTTGCTTCTGGAATTGATGCTGATTTACTAATAGTTTTATCTGATATTGATGGATTATTTGATAAAAATCCTAAAAAATATGCTGATGCTAACTTAATTTCAGAAGTGACAGAAATTAACGAAAAAATCACAGGTGTTGCAGGTGGTACAGGAAGTCGTTTTGGAACTGGTGGAATGGCAACTAAGATTAAAGCAATGGATAGAATGATTAATGAAGGACGCAAAGCTGTCTTAGCTAATGGTAAGAGACCTTCAATCATTTTTGAAATTTTAAACGGTAAGCAAATAGGAACATTATTCCATAAGAAATAGAGGCGATATAGATGACTGTAGATTTAAATAAAATGGGACAGGCTGCTAGAGAAGCATCTCGACAATTAGCCTTGTTGGGTGAACAAAAGAAGAATCAAGTTTTAGAAACAGTAGCCCAAGAATTATTAGCAAAAGCTGACGAAATAATAGCTGCTAACAAAGTAGATTTAGAAAATGCTACTAATATGCCTGAAAAATTTATTGATAGATTAAAGATTGATAATGATAGAATTGCAGCGATGGCAGAAGGTGTAAGACAAGTTGCGCAATTAGCTGATCCAATTGGTAAGATTGATGCTGGTTGGGTTAACTATGCAGGACTCCAAATTGAAAAGAAGAGAGTTCCTCTAGGTGTTGTAGGGATGATTTTTGAAGCACGTCCTAACGTAACTGTCGATGCCTCAGCATTATGCTTTAAGTCAGGAAATGCAGTAATCTTACGTGGTGGTAAGGAAGCTTTACAAACGAATATAAAAATAACTAAAGTTATTCGTCAAGCTTTGGAACAAGAAGGAATTAATCCTGATGCAGTACAAGTAATTACTGAAACATCACATGAATTAGCAAATGAATTCATGCAACTAACAGATTACTTGGACGTATTAATTCCTCGTGGATCTGCACGCTTAATTCAAACTGTTTTGAACACAGCTAAAGTTCCAGTTATCGAAACTGGTGCTGGTATCTGCCATGTTTATGTAGACAAATTTGCCGACAAGAAAATGGCAGTAGAAATTACAACAAATGCCAAAGTTCAACGTCCATCTGTCTGCAATGCAATTGAAAACTTAGTAATTCACCAAGATGTTGCTCAAGAATACTTACCAGCAATTGCTGATGAATTACAAAAGTATAATGTAGAACTTAGAGGCGATGAAAAAGTTTGTGAAATCTTAGGAGATAAAGCAACTTTAGCTACAGCTGAAGATTGGGATACAGAATACAATGATTACATTATTGCAATCAAGATTGTATCTTCAATTGATGAGGCAATTGATTTCATTAATGAACATAATACTAAACATTCAGAGGCAATTATCACTGAAAACTATACCCGTTCTCAAAAATTCTTGAACGAGATAGACGCTGCTTGTGTCTATGTTAATGCTTCAACACGTTTCACAGATGGTTTTGAATTTGGATTTGGTGCAGAAATTGGGATTTCAACTCAAAAATTACATGCACGTGGACCAATGGGATTAGAAGCCTTAACTTCAACTAAATATGTCATTCGTGGTAATGGACAAATAAGAAAATAATTATTTATTTTTCTAAAGCTTTTTGACGTTTAAAAGTTGATTGTATATAATTAAAGTAGTTGACAACCTAGATAAAACCTTCATGGAGGAAATGTGGAAATGCAAGAAAAGCAGGAGATAATGTTATTTGCCTTAAATTCTAATCCAGAATTGGCACAAAAAATTGCTGATAACTTAGGTGTTAAATTATGTGATGCTTCCGTAAAACACTTTAGTGACGGTGAAATTCAAATCAACATCAACGAAAGTGTTCGTGGTAGAGATGTATTTGTAATTCAATCTATATCTGATCCAGTTAACGAAAACTTTATGGAAGTTATGATTATGATTGATGCTTTACGTCGTGCAAGTGCAGGTACAATCAATGTGGTTATACCTTACTATGGTTATGCACGTTCTGATCGTAAGGCACGTTCTCGTGAACCAATTACAGCTAAGTTACTAGCTAACTTCATTCAAATGGCAGGTGCTGACAGAGTTGTAGCAATGGACTTGCATGCTGGTCAGTTACAAGGATTCTTCAATATTCCAGTTGACCACTTACTTGCAATTTTTGTACAAGCTCAATACTTCGGCGATTTGGGATTGAAGAAAGATGTAGTAGTTGTTGCTCCAGACCATAATGGTGTTAAGGGTGCACGTAACCTTGCTCAATTATTAAAGGCTCCAATTGCCATCGTAGATAAGCGTGGAACTGAAAGAATTGCAGAACCAACAGAAGCACATGTAATTGGTGATGTTAAGGGTCATAACTGCATTGTTTATGATGATATGATTGATACAGGTGGTAAGATGGTAGACGCTGCTAAAGCTTTAAAAGCAGCTGGTGCAGCAGATATCTATGCTTGTGCTACTCATCCTATCTTCTCTGGAAATGCTGTAGAAGAATTGAAGGTTTCTCCATATAAGGAAGTTGTAGTAACAGATACAATTGAGGTGCCAGAAGAAAAGCAATTTTCACAATTGAAAGTTTTATCAGTAGCACCTACAATTGCTAAGGCTATTTCATTGATTAATAGTAATAAATCAGTGGATTCATTATTTCAAAAGCATGAAATTTAATTAAGATTAAAATTTAACCCCCATAGTTGCTAGTTTCAGCTAGTAACTATGGGGGTTTTTGTATTCGATATTTTAATGTTTAACGCCACGATAGCTATGATTACCTTTGATTTTATGCACGTGCTGTTTAAATTTAGGACCATTATTGTTGGTTAGACGGAAATTCTTCATTTTACCAATGAATGGTTTATTTTCAGAACGAATCTTAGTCCAAGTTTGCATAGCTTCAGTCATGGCCTTTAAATCTTCTAATTGTTTATCATTTTTCTCGCGTAAAGCAGCAACATAGATATCAGTTTGCAAGCGATTGGTCAAGTTGATGTGATAATTCAACAAGTCTTGCGTTAAAGGTGCGTGACGATAAGAGTTAAATAGTTTTTGAATAGTTTCCATAGCTTCGCGTACAGTTTGAGGTTGAACATAACGTTTTTTAGGTTTCATAATAAAATCCTTTCTTAGAATTTATTATTTTTATTGTAACTCAATTTAAAGCTATGACAAAAAAATAATGATAAACTAAGGAAGAGAATAAAAAGTGAGAGGTGAAAATTTATGAGTTTAGGATTTATTTTAGGTGATGCTACTAAAAATCATCGTCAAGTATTGCTAGAGCAAATAACTAACTGGCAAGCAGAAGATCCACAAGCCAAGATTTACTACATAGTTCCTAACCATAATAAATTTAGTGCTGAAGTAAAAGTATTAGACTATTTAAAAAGCCAGCAAGATAATCAAGACTTGTTTGCGACAAGTAACGTACAGACTTTCTCATTTACACGTTTAGCTTGGTATTTTATGAAAGATACGGCTACATATCAAGTTAATAGAATAACTAATGCTGGCTTGAATATGATTGTTTATCGTAGTTTGCAGGAACATAGTGATGAATTGACAATTTTTAAGGGTGAACAGACCCAACCGGGCTTTATCGCTCAATTGGTATCACAATTGATAGAACTACAACAATCTTGCATTACATACGATGATATAGAAAGAATGAAAGAAAACTTAAGTCAACAAGATACAGCTGATAGTGCAGAGTTGGAAGCCAAATTACATGATATAGCGATTATCTATCGTGATTTTATGCAGATGACAGACAGTAAGTATTTAAAACCTGCTGATATTTTGCCAAGTTTGACTCAGTACTTACAAAATGAAGATCTAAGCAATAGTTATTTTATTATCGAAGGATTTTCACAATTCACAGCTCAAGAACAAGCTATAATTTCAGTTTTGCTTCAACGAGCTAAAGAAGTGAGAATTGATTTGATTTTGAATCGTGGAGTGACTGATATTGAAGATTTAAGTGATAAGCAGTCATTATTTTACCGATCTGAGAGAACTTACTATTTACTTTATCAACAGGCTAGAAAAGCACAAGTCAAAATTCTGAATGATGTTTATCCACAGGAATTACGTGTGGAAACCCTTGAATTACAATCCTTAGCTAAGTATTGGAAAGAATCCACAGATTTGAAACCAATTAATGTTGAAAAAATTGGGGATAATCATAATTTACAAGTCATAAAAGCTGATACAAGAATGACGGAAATAAAGGAAATAGCCACAAGAATAAAGCAAATGGTCGCTTTGAAAGACTATCGTTATGCAGATTTTTTGCTATTAACACCGGATTTGAATAAGTATCGAAATATCATTGAACCTATTTTTAATGACTATAAGGTTCCAATCTTTGTGGATTTAGCTAAGAAGATGATTGATCATCCACTTGTGGAATTGTTGACAGCCTTATTCAACGTCAAAGCACATCACTATCGTTATGTGGATATGATGCGACTTTTAAAAACCGAATTGTTAATTCCCAAAACCGAATATGGTTATTTGGAAATTAAACAATTTAGACAAGATCTAGATCTAACTGAAAACTTGATCTTGAAATTCGGTTTAGAAGGAAGTCAATGGTTGCGTAAAGATGATTGGGTATACTATCGCTTTGGAAGCTCCGACTTTGGTACTCAGACTGATGTCCAAGAGAAAATAACCAAGCAAGTTAACGTTATTCGTCATTACATTAAGGAAATTTTACCGCCATTTTTCAAGCAATTGGATAAAGCTGAAAATGGTAAAGAAGCCGCACAAATTTTGATGAATTTCTTAATTACCAATGGTGTTCCAGAACAGTTGATTAATTGGAGAAACAAAGCACTAGAACAAGGTGATATGGTGATGGCAGATTGTCCTGAACAAGTGTGGAACCTATTTTGTGCATTAATGGATGAATATGTAGATACTTTAGGAGATCTATCATTTAAGGAAGAAGATTTCTTGAACTTACTACAAACAGGATTTGAAGGAGCTACTTATCGCCAAGTTCCATCAACACTTGATCAAGTTATTATTTCTGAAACAACTGCGACACAAATGAATGATAGAAAAGTAACATTTATCTTTGGTGCTACGGACTTAGTAATGCCAAATCGTATTCAAAATACAATGTTACTGACAGATATGGATAGAGAATTAGTTCAAGGAACACTAGATGATGAGAAATATTTATCTGACACTGCCGAAGGACGAATGGCAGCAGAACCATTTATGAACTATTTAGCATTTATGACACCTAGGGAAAGATTGTACTTCTCTTATCCAGTTGCTGGAGTCAATGAAGATGGATTAAGAATGTCTCCATACGTAAATCGCATCATGAAACAATTTGATTTACCACTGTATGAAGCTAATAGTGAACCAACATTGGAAGATAAAAAAGTCTTGAAATTTGTGGCAACTAAACGGACGGCTTTGAGCAATTTAATTGGAGTAGCTCGTCAAGCTAAAGGGCAAAAGCAACCTTTACCTGTAATGTGGAGATATGTCTATCAGAAGTTACAAGAAGATGCTACTTATCGTAGACTTACGCGTAAATTGATGGCAGGGATCGAATATAGTAACATTCCTGAAAGATTAAAGACAGAATACGCAGAAAAATTATATGGTAAGACTTTGAATACCTCTGTATCTAAATTTGAGGAATTCTTCAAAAATCACTATGCCTTTTTCTTAAAGTATGGATTGAAATTAAAAGAACGTGACGTGTTTGAATTATCACCAGCTAATACAGGTGAATTCTATCATATGGCCTTAGATAAACTATTGAAGACTCTTAAACAAGATAAAGTCTCAATTGCTGATATAAATAAGCCTCAGCTTGACGCATATCTTCAACAAGTTCTAGGTGGCATGGAACAATTGCCACAATTTCAAATTTTACAAAGTTCGAACAGAATGCAATTTATCTTGAAGCAACTTGGAGCTACTGTAAGTCAGATGGGATGGGCTTTACATAACCAAGGCCAAAGAACGAAAATGCGTCCTTTAGAAACTGAAGTATTGTTTGGACACGTAGGAACTGAAAATGGTTTGAAGGCTTTGACTTATGATTTAGGTAATGGTCATAAGGTTAATGTTCGTGGAAAGATTGACCGAATTGATCAGATGATTATAGACAACCAACGTTATTTAGGAATTGTTGATTATAAATCAAGTAGTCATAAGTTTAACTATCAAGATGCCTACTATGGACTGGCATTACAAATGTTGACATATTTAAATGCTATGCTACAAAATACAGATTTATTGCTTGATTTAAATGCCGGAGAAGAGATTAAACCGGCTGGGGCAGTTTATATGCACTTGCAAAATCCAGTTATCAAGCAAAAGGATATTTTGAAAAATCCATATAGCGAAGTATTGTTGAAACAAAATAAATACGATGGCTTAGTTTTAGATGATCAAGAATTATTAAGTAATTTAGATACATCAATTGAAAAAGCTGGTAATTCTATCGTATATCCTGTTAGAAAATATGCAGATGGTCATTTTGGAGGGGTTAAGAATAGCGGTAATGTAATCACATTTGATAATTTAATGTTACTCCTAAAACGAAATGAAGAACTAATTCAAGAAGCTGCAAAACTTATCTTTGCTGGTGATGTGGCATTAAATCCAGTTCTATGGCCAGATAGACGATCAGCATTACAATATTCACCATATAAGGCGATTATGCAATTTGATGAACTTTTAGGAAATCAATATTATCGTTTACCAAAAGAAAATACCGCTGATATTCTCCAAAAATTAGCACAAGAAAATTCAGCAGAAAGTGAGGTTTAAACTAATGGCGAATGGATTTAAGTTTACACCTGCTCAACAGAAAGCAATTGAAGATACAGGGAAAAACATTTTAGTAGCTGCTTCAGCTGGATCTGGTAAAACAAGAGTCTTGGTTGAACGTGTTATTAATAAGATCAAACAAGGAGTAAGCATTGATGAATTATTAGTGGTAACTTTTACGGAAGCTGCAGCTAAGGAAATGAAAGAAAGAATTCAAATTGCTTTGCGTAAGGAATTATCAACGGCTGACTCTGAAGAAGAAAAGCGTAGATATCTAACTCAGTTATCAAAATTAAATGTAGCTAATATCTCAACATTACACGCATTTTGCTTACAGATAATTAAGCAATATTACTATGTAATTAATCTAGATCCAATGTTTAGAATGCTAACAGAAGATACTGAAGTTGCGTTGTTACAAGAAAATGTATGGGATGATTTGCGTGAAAAATGGTATAGCAAAAAAAGTCCAGAATTTAAAAATTTAGTAATCAATTTTTCTAGCGACCGTAACGATGATGGTCTAAGTGAATTAGTGATGAAAACTTATCAATTCGCTAATGCCAATCCTAATCCAGAAGAATGGCTAAATAATTTAGTAAATGAATATGAGTTAGGTGATCAACCTTTGATGGAAAGTAATTTCTATCAAAATAAGATAAAGCCTAATATTTTAGATCAAATTCAATTAGCTAAAGACAATTTAAAACAAGGAATGGATGAAGCTAATAAGATAGGGTTAGAAAAACTCTATCAAACATTTGAACAAGATTGCGTAACAATTGATGAGTTACAAGATTTTGTAGTTGGATGTAAGGAATGGAATAATTTAAAAACAACTTTACAAAATTTCAAGTTTAAACGTGCTAAATCTGATAGAGGTCTAGATGATGATCAGAAAAAGCAAAAAGAAAGAATTAACAAGACTTTACGTGATGGCAGTAAAAAGATTATAGAAGATCTAAGTGTTAAATATTTTGCTTTACCTGAAGATGAGATCAAAGAGCTAACCCAAAAATCCAAACAAATTGTTGAAACTTTAAGTGAAGTTGTAAAGGAATTTGGATCAGAATTCAGTAAAGAAAAACGTAGAAGACATGTACTTGATTTTAGTGACTTGGAACATTTGACACTACAAATCCTAAACACTGATACTCCTGATGGTAGACGAGTTAAGGAAAGATTGAAAAACAAGTTCAAAGAAATCATGGTTGATGAGTACCAAGATACTAACCAACTCCAAGAAACAATTTTAACAACGATTGCCCACAAGAATCCTGGCAATATGTTCATGGTAGGGGATGTAAAGCAATCTATCTATGGTTTCCGTTTGGCAGATCCGGGATTATTTTTGAAGAAGTATCAAAGCTTTGCAACTGATGATAACAATGACGAGCGAATCATTCTTGCAGAAAACTTCCGTTCAATGGAAAATGTAACAGCATTTACTAACTTAATATTCTCTCAATTGATGGATGAAAAAGTGGGAGAAATGGCATATGATGAAGATGCTCGCCTGGTTTATGGAGCAAAATATTATCCAGAAGAAACCCCTATAAAAGCTGAAGTTTTGGTATATGAAAGTGAAGATTCTAGTCAAGAAAGCGATGACGAACCTGTAAATGAGGACTTTTCAATTGATAATAAAGCTCAAGGCCAAATTGTCATGACCGCCAAGAGAATTAAAGAATTAGTTGAAAATGGAGAAAAAATCTATGATAAGAAACAAGGGGCTATTAGGCCAATCGAATACCGAGATATTGCAATTTTAGCTCCAACTCGTAAGAATAACTTGATTTTGACAGAAGAATTTAAGCGTCTAGGAGTACCAATTTTTGTTCCTGATGCACAAAATTATTTCCAAACAACTGAATTAAAAATAATGATGTCATTCTTACAAATAATTGATAATCCTTACCAAGATATTCCTTTAGTAGCGGTATTACGTTCGCCAATTGTTGGGTTAAAAGAAAATGAACTAGCCTATCTCAGAATTAATGATAAAACTGGCGATTACTTCCAAGCAGTAGAGAGTTTCTACGATAATTTTGAAGTCGAGAAAGCTTCAGCATTTGCCCAAAGCTTGTATGAAAAGATCGCGATTTTCTTGAAACAATTAACTGAATTTAGAAATATGGCTCAACAAAATGAGTTAGCAAGTTTAATTTGGAAAATCTATGAAGAAACTGGTTTCCTTGATTATGTTGGAGGAATGCCAGGTGGTTTGCAACGTCAAGCTAACTTACATGCTTTATATGAAAGAGCTGCAGAATATGAAGAAATGAGCTTTAAAGGCTTATTCCAATTTGTACGTTTCATTAACAAGATGCAGACTAAAAATAAAGATTTGTCAGAAGCTACAACGCAAGTTTCTGATGATGCAGTTACAGTTATGACTATTCATGGTAGTAAGGGCTTGGAATTTCCGGTTGTTTTCTTATTGGATGCTACTCACAAATTTAATGTGGGAGATTTGAATAAACCATATTTGTTGAATGCAGATGATGGAATAGGAATTTCTTATCTTGATCCTGATACTCGAGTAAAGACAGATACTTTGATGAAAGTAATTGCCGGTGAACAAGCATTGAAGAAATTAGCAGCTGAACAAATGAGATTGCTATATGTAGCCTTAACCCGAGCAGAACAGCAATTATTTATCGTTGGCTCATATAAAGATAAAAATGAAGCTTTGAGTAAGTGGGAGAAAGCTACGCAAAGTGAGTCACTAGTCTTAAATGCAGGTGTTAGGGCATCGGTTAGAAACTTCATGGACTGGATTGGTATGTGTCTAACAAGAAGTGAGATCTTTAAAGAAGTTGATGATACAGTAGATACAAGGGAGCCAGCATATGTAGGTGAATTACCGGTAAAATTTGCAGTTAAATTCTATAGTAATCAGGATCTACGTGAAGAAAATATTACTTTAGATGAGAATGGTGAATCTTGGTTAAAACAACAGCTTAAGAAGATAGAAGGACAAGAACCTTTAGAAATTAATGACAAGCAATATAGAATTATTGATAAAATTCTACAAAGTAAGTATCCTAATGAATCATTAACTAAAACGACTGCTTACCAAGCTGTGTCGGATTTAAAACGAGCTTTTGATGATCCAGATAACAATATGATGCAAAGCTTGGAGATTGATTGGCAAGATCAAGCACCACAAGGAATTAATAGATATGTGCAAGGTGAGTTGAAATTACCTAAGTTTATGACGACAAAAGTAAAAGTATCACCTGCGCAAGTAGGTACTGCAACACACTTGCTATTACAAAAATTACCACTTGATGATGAAGTAACGCTTGAAGAATTGATGCAACTACTATCACAGTTGGTAGAAGATAAATTGATCACATCAGAAGTGGCTAAGGAAATTAATTTAGATCAAATTAAGAATTTCTATGCTAGTGATTTAGGTAAAACAGTTCTAGAGAATAAAGATAAAGTAAAACGAGAATTACCATTTGCGATGATCATACCTGCCGGAAGATTATTTAGTAATGTAGATAATGATGTGGAACAGCCAATTCTAGTTCATGGTATTATTGACGGATTAATTGAGCTAGATGATGAAGTTATTACCTTTGACTATAAGACTGACCACCATACTTCCGAAGATAAGTTGATTGAAAATTACCGTGGACAATTAAACTTATATGCAATGGCGGTTGAAAGTATGTTGAATAAGAAAGTTTCACAAAAAATCATATACTCTTTAGATTTAGGAAAAAGCATTGTTCTTTAAAGTTGTGGTAAAATAGAACTACTATTCTAGTAGTAAAGGATGAGTGAAATGTCTAAAATATGGAAAGTCCTGCAATGGGTAATAGTGGTTGTCTTGATGGTTGTAGGGTTAGCTTTAATTTTTAACGAGCAAATTAAAAGCTATGTGATTAACCACATGAGTCAAACTGCTATTAGTAAGCCGGTTGATACTAAGACAAAACATAAAGGAAATTTTGACTTTGAAAGTGTTAAAGCCGTTGATATTAAAGGAGTCAGTAAAGCTACTCAAGATGATACAGCTGCAATTGGGAAAATTGCGATTCCAAGTATTGGTTTAAAGCTTCCTATTTTCTATGGATTAGATAATAATAATTTAATGCGTGGAGCTGGTACCATGAAGGCTGACGAAAAAATGGGAGCTGAAAACAACTATGCGATTGCTGGACACCATATGGAAGATCCTAACATCTTATTTGGACCTTTGAGTAAGGCTAAAATTGGCAAAAAAATATATTTGACTGATGAGAAGAAAGTTTATGTATATAAGATAACCAAGAAAGCAGTTGTAGACGAAACTCAGGTTAAATGGATTGATGATGTTCCTGGTGAAAGCTTGGTAACATTGGTAACCTGTGCTTCAGGTACAGAAGGAGAAGTCAATCGAATTATCATCCAAGGATCATTGGTAAGTACTGAGACAGCAAGTAAGAGTAATTTGAAATATTTTAACGATTAATAATAATGCAATCTATCAGAAATTTTCTGGTAGATTGTTTGTTTTTAAAATTAATTTGCTTGCTAAAGATGAAATAAAGCACTATCCTATTATTAGGAATAAAAAAATCGGGGGAAATTCAGGAGAAGCTGAATGAAAGGAAAAATGGAAATATTTAAACAAAGTAAAATACAAATTATATCTTTGATATCGTTGGTAGCAATGATATTACTATTAATATTAGGTGGAAATATTGCGAAAGCTGATGATGTTAGCAGTTCTAGCAGTAGCTCTACAAATGAGACATCATCAAGTGTAGTTGTTAAAAGCCAAGATTCTTCAAATGTTTCACGTGAAACAAGTAGTTCTGCTACTAGTTCCAACAGTTCCAGTAGCGTATCGTCAACTAGTGGAAGTTCTAGTTCAGTTCAGGGAAATGCTACTTCAAAAGCAAATACGCAAGTCTACGTGGTAGCAACAGTTGATAATTCTAAGACTAATAATACAGATAAAGATACTGATCAACAAGCAGATGCTAGTTCAGTTGAAGTGGTAGTAGCTGATAACGAAAGTCAACCTAGTGAGTATGCTAGTGTAAAAGTTAGCAATAAGAATGTAAAGAAACATTCTGAATTATCAATGCCTAAGATAGAATCCACTAATAACTTTCCTAAAACAGGAGATAACGCTAAAGAATGGTTGCCAGTCTGGGGTGCAGTTGTTCTAGCAGTTGGAAGTATCCTAGCAAGTATTTTATATGCACAAGAGAAAGAAGGTAAATAATATGGCTAAGAAAGTAGCGGTATTAATTGCAGATGGTTGTGAAGAGATAGAAGCACTAACTCCTGTCGATGTTTTACGTCGTGCCGGAATTCAATGTGATATGGTAGGATTAGACAGTTTAGACGTGATGGGTGCTCATCAAATTGCATTAAAATGCGATAAAGTTTTAGATGATTCATTATTAGATTATGATTTAGTAACTTTACCTGGAGGAATGGGTGGAGCAACTAGATTAAGAGATAGTGAAAAGTTACAAGCTTTAATGGTTAAGCGTGCTGGACAAGGTAAGTGGAATGCTGCAATGTGTGCTGCACCAATGGCACTAGCTAAGTATGGATTACTTAAAGGTCATGATTATACTATGTTCCCTGGTATGCACCAAGAACATGGCGATGCAGAGGGTAGATTCCATGAAGACATGGTAGTGGTCGATGAAGCAGCTCGTTTAGTAACTAGTCGTGGGCCAGCAACAGCTATGCCATACTCATTTAAGTTAGCAGAAGTTTTAGGAGTCGATACAAGCGAACTTCGTGAAGCGATGCTTTATAATTTCTTATTAGATCAAAAATAATTAAAATCAAAAATCATCATTATTTAACTGATTTAGTTAAATAATGATGATTTTTTTATCTTGTCATGAAATTATAAATTTCTTCAAGTGAATCAGAAAATAGAAGTTTATTTCTATCTTCAGTTGTTAAGAAACCTTCTGTAACCATATGATCGAAGAAGTCAGCTAATTTATCATAATAGCCATTAACATTATAAAAAGCACAAGGGTTAGGATTTTGCCCCACTCTTGCCCAAGAGAAAGCTTCACTGATTTCTTCTAATGTCCCTGGACCTCCAGGTAATGCTAAACAAGCATCAGCTAAAGAAAGCATCTTAGCTTTTCTTTCGTCCATATCATCAGTAACGTAAAATTCATCTAGATGTGGAGCAGCAATTTCTCTATCTACTAAAAATTGAGGCATAATGCCAATGGTATAAGTACCATTTTTAATAGCTCTTTCGGCCAATACATTCATTAAACCAACTCCGCCACCACCGTAAACAAGATCTAAATGGTGTTGAGCTAACCAATCAGCAACATCGATTGCGGCTTGAGTATAAATAGGATTTTTACCAGGATTAGCTCCACAATATACAGCAACTCTCTTCATAAGATGATTATACCATTTTAAGAATAAGTTGATTATTTATTAAGAAATTTATAAGTGTAATTTTTACTGATAAAAAAATGATATAGTATAACTGTAAAATATTTTAAGGAAGAAGGTTAAAGAAAGTAAAAAATTTAAATTTTGGTTTTGTATATTATAAGCGTGAATAATTTCCTAACTATTTTTTATTTTGCAAGATTTAAGACATAAATTAGGAAAGGAAAACTTATGAAAGAACCATATCAGATAAAGAAAGAAGAATTATCTAACGTTTATAAAAATAATAATTTCAAGCAAGGATTAACTTCAAAAGAAGCATTAGAGAGATTAAATGCAGATGGACCTAATACTTTAGAAGTGAAGCAGACTCCCAAATGGAAATTATTTTTACGACAATTCAATAATGTAGTTATATATATTCTATTGTTGTCGGCACTGTTGACACTTTTTATCAAACATTATACAGATGCAATCGTGATTATTGCGGTAGTGGTTATTAATTCCTTGATAGGATATTTCCAAGAAACTAGTGCTGCTAATGCTTTAGCTAAAATTAAGAATTTAATGGCTCAAAAAGCAACAGTTTATCGCGATGGAATACGTAAAGATATTGCAGCAGCTGATTTAGTTAAAGGAGATGTTGTGTTCTTAGAAGCTGGAGATAATGTTCCAGCAGACTTAAGAATTGTAGAAGCAGATAATTTAAGGATAGAAGAGTCAGCTTTAACAGGTGAAACTAATTCTGTAACTAAAAGTGAGGCTACTCTAAGTGAAGAAAATATTCCATTAGCTGAACGTACTAATATGGCATATGCTTCAACTGCTGTAACAACAGGTAGTGGTCTAGGTATCGTTGTAGCAACAGCTAATGATACTGAAATTGGTAAAATCTCTCGTGAAGTTTCACAAATAAAATCAACTAAAACACCATTAATTAAAGAAATTGATGGCGTTGGTAAAGTTGTATCATATATTTCAATTATCGCATCGATCATCATCTTTGTAATAGGGTTCATGTTGAAGATATATGCCTTGCCAGCACTAGCTTTAGCAGTTGTAGCGATGTTAGTAGGTGCTATTCCAGAAGGGTTACCAGCAACTACTTCTGTGATTCTGGCTTTTGGTGTAAGTAAAATGGCTCGTGAACATAAGACTATTATTAAATCGATGCCAGCAGTTGAAACTCTAGGTTCAGTAGATATTATCGCCACAGATAAAACTGGTACTTTAACTAAAAATGAAATGACAGTTACCGATTTATGGGTAGGAAATCAGAAATATCAAGTAACAGGTAGTGGGTATGAGCCTTTAGGTAAACTTCTACAGGACAAGAAAGAAGTAACTATGACTGATAAGATTGAACAGTTTATTGAAGCTGGCTATCAAGCAAATGATACAATCTTATCTGAACATGATGGTAAGTGGCGGATAAATGGTGAAGCAACTGACGGAGCTTTCTTAACTTTATACCATAAATTAAAAGGTAAGAATGCCAAGAGTCCATACCATGAAGTAGATTTATTACCATTTGATTCAGACTATCGTTATATTGCGAAATTGGTAGAAAACGATGCTGGTCAACAAATGATATTTGTAAAAGGATCACCAGATAAATTATTGGAAATGGCGCAAATAGCTGATAATAATTTTGAGACAAAACTATGGATAGATCGAGCAGCAACTTGGTCTAAAGCAGGTAAACGAGTGATTGCTGTGGGTTACCAAGAAGTGAAAGGTAAGAAATTATCAGAAGTAACCCATCAAGATTTGTACCAAGGAATCACATGGCTAGGAATGGCAGCTTTACAAGATCCACCAAGAGAAGAAGTAGTGGTAGCTCTTCAAAAGATGAATCAAGCTGGTGTTGCAGTTAAGATGATAACTGGTGACCATCCTGAGACAGCTCGAGCGATTGGGAAGCAATTAGGTTTAACTAAAGGTAAGATTAAAGCAATAACTGGGCAACAATGGGATGCTTTAACTAAGGAAGAAAAGCAGAAGGCAGCACTTGAAAATCAAGTTTTTGCTAGAACTACTCCTCAAAATAAGCTAGAAATTATTACGGCTTTACAAGAACAGAAGAAAGTAACCGCAATGACAGGTGATGGTGTAAATGACGCTCCTGCCTTGAAGAAAGCAGATATTGGAATTGCGATGGGGATAAAAGGTACTGATGTGGCTAAAGATGCTGCTGATATGATTTTGGCAGATGACAACTTCGCAACAATGGCAACTGTTATCAAAGAAGGACGTAGGATTTACGATAATATCAAGAAAAGTATTCTCTTCCTATTACCAACATCTTTTGCTGAAGGTTTAGTAGTGGCTTTCTCAATTCTGACAGGACAACAAGTACCGCTACAACCTGCACAATTACTGTGGATCAACTTGATTTCAGCAATTACAATTCAATTTGCTTTTGTTTTTGAAGAAGCAGAAAGTGATTTGATGGATAGAAAACCACGTTCATTGTCACAAAAGTTAATGAATATGAGTGAAATTAGACAAATGGGATTTGTTGCAGCTCTAATGGCAGGTTTTGCCTTAATTGCTTATGAGTGGTTCATCAGTATGGGAGTCAGTGAGATCAGTGCCTCTACAATGATGGTTAACATGATTGTCATAAGTAAGATTTTTTACTTCTTTAGCATTCGAACAGATGATTTTGCACTAGGTAAAGCTATCTTAGAAAATAAGCATGCTTGGTGGATAATTGGATTAATGATCTTATTCCAATTATTCCTAACATACACACCATTTATGCAAGTAGCATTTAAAGTGACGGCGATGTCACTATTAGAATGGGTAGTAGTAATTCTATTTTCTATTTTGATTTTGCTCATAGTGGAAGGTAAGAAACGATTAACTAAATAATACAAAAAGCAGTTTCTTGAGTAGATTAGGACTAAAAAATCCTAAAATCTCAAGCAAACTGCTTTTTAGCTATATAGCAAAACTTGTAATAATCTTTCAGCGTCGCTCCAATGTTGAGCTTCTTTAATGGCAACATGTAGTTGAGAAACATTATCAGTAACAATGCCATAGACACCTAAACTCAAAGCTTCATTAATGGCTAATCTGGAATTAGGGGTCCAAGTATAGACTAATTTATGTTTCTGACGATTAATTGCCACAAAATCTGGTGATAAAGTTGAATAACGCATGCCATATGCATGGATATTTTCTTCGGGAATAGTTAAGTTATATGGCATTAGATAATTTAAATTTCCCTTCGGAATATCATTTTGTAAAATCATCAAAGTTTGAAAATCTAAAGTGTGGAGTTGATGATGATTTTCAATGATATTAGCGTAGTATCTCTTAGCAAAAATATTAGCGAAATCAGTAGCGTTGTTAGGAGTAGTTTTTAATTCAATTAACAACTTTTGATGATGCTGATTTGCATATTTGAGATATGTGTCAAAATCAGTTAATTTAGTCTGGTGATTATTAGCTGTGACATTAAGCTTTTTAAGTTCAGCTAGAGTTAAATCTTCCGGATGAGCTTTAATGCCAGCTAGTTTTTTCAAATTGTTATCGTGTAAGACAATGAATTTATTATCTTTAGTCATATGAACATCCATTTCGATGTAATCAGGATGATACTTAATCGTCTTTTTTAGTGATTCAAGTGTATTAGGTACACCATTTTTCTGATTAACACCTCTATGAGCAATTGTCACAGGATTAATAGGGTGATTGAATAAAACCTTTCCTGTTGCAAAGCTCAAAGTGAAGGTGATAGCTATTAGTAAAAATTCTAATAAGAATGTTCCTCGCGGATTAGTAATCTGAACTTCTGTATAAGCCAGAGTTATACTTATGCCCAAACTAACGATGCCCCAAAGACTAAATAAAGCATAATTAATAGCTAGTAAATTATATGTTGGTAAAATCCAATCGGCTATAACTTGAAGTAACAATATTACTAGATATCCACTCCAAGTAATAAGGAAAACTTTGATAAGAGCTAGCCAGAACTTTTTCCAGAAATTCTTAGTGCTAGTGGTTTGCCAACTTATTTTTAAAGAGGAAAGAATACCTTCATTTTCCAAAACCATGAGTGGTAAGACAAGGTAAAATCTAATTAAAAAATATAGCAAACATATATAAAGTAGTTGCCCTCCAACTAAAGAAAAAGGATTTTTAGATACAAATTCAGTCACCATAGAAGTTAAAGTTAGATTACTTAGCCAAGGTGTCTTAAATAAAAAGTGTAAAAATGGCAAAAATCCTAGTAAATAAACTCCAGTAATAATTCCACCTAGCAGATGATATCTACCAAGAACTTCTAATGACTTTTGAAAAAGAGTATCCCAATTAAAACTCTCTGTAAGCAACATTTTAAAGCCAATGATGGCAATAGTAGCTAGCCAAAAAGTCAATAGTAAGAAAACAATAAACTCTATTACTAATCCAGTAGCTACAAATGGATGTTTAATAATAATATTAGTTATGTTGGTAAAAGAAATTAATGGAACAGCAGCTCGTTCTAAAAGAAAAGTTGAGAAAATTCTGAATAGAAACAAGCCTATCCAAGCAATTAAATTAATTAATAAACATAGCGTAAAAATGCCATGTTTAAAGTTTTTAAATGAATGAAAGATAACTACCACAACCTTTAGACATTTTCTTAAATTATAGCATTTATATATAGAAATGAGATTGAAAAAGTTGTACTATATTGATAATAATAAAATTAAATAATGATTAGGAAGGATAGATTTCTATGAGAAAAATGGCAGTAATTGGTTTAGGACATGTAGGAGCAACAGTTGCTTATACTTTAGTTTCTCAAGGAATTGCTGATGAGCTTGTATTAATTGATACAAATGAGAAAAAAGTAGTTGCTGAAAAACTAGATTTTGAGGATGCAATGCCTCGTCTACCTTACCATGTAGAAATAAAGACACAAGATTATGCTGAATTAAAGGATGTTGATGTAATTATCACAGCCTTTGGTGACATTGATGCAAGTGTTAGAACTGGAAATCGTTTTGCAGAGTTCGAAATTAACACTAAGAATGCAGTAGAAGTAGGTAAGAAGATTAAGGAATCTGGTTTTAGTGGTGTTATTATTGATATTTCTAATCCTTGTGACGCAGTTACTTCTATCCTTCAAGAAACAACAGGATTACCACGTAACCAAGTGTTAGGTACAGGTACATTCTTAGATACAGCAAGAATGCAACATGTAGTTGGCGATGCTTTAGGACAAGATGGACGCAATGTAGAAGGTTTTGTCTTAGGTGAACACGGTAATTCTCAATTTGTAGCATGGTCAACAGTTAGAGTTAATAACAAGCCAATCACTGAATTCTTTACAGAAGAAGAATTAGAAGAATTAGGTAAGAAACCAGCAGAAGGTGGCTTTAAGGTAGCTAACGGAAAAGGATACACATCTTACGCAATTGCAACATGTGGCGTTAAGTTAGCACAAGCAGTATTATCAAATGCTCATTTCTTTGGACCTGTATCAACATATGTTGAAGAAGTTGGAACATACGTTGGATATCCAGCAATAGTTGGTGCTAAGGGTGTAGAAAAGGTAGTATCTTTAGTGCTTACTGATGAAGAAAAAGCAAAATTAGAACAATCTGCTAACTATATTAAAGAACATTTAGATAGCTTAAAATAAGAAAGAATGGTAGAGAATTATCGTGAAGATAGTTTTCTACTATTTTTTTGCAAGCAATTGCGATAACGGTTGTAATTTTAGAACAAATAAATTAAACTTAACTTGATATGTGAAACATGTCAGCGATGCTGTGTTTCACAAAATTTTGCAAGGAGTAATTTAATGACACCAGAAGAATTCCGTCAAAGTTTAGCAGAACAAGGATTGAATCTAACAGATGAACAAATGCAACAGTTTGAGCTGTATTATGAATTTTTAGTTGAAACCAACAAAAATTTGAATTTAACAGCAATCACTGAAAAAAATGAAGTGTATCTAAAACATTTCTATGATTCTTTATTATTAGCTTTGACAGTAAAGAATTTACAAACAGAAGAGTTAAGTTTATGCGATGTCGGAGCAGGAGCAGGCTTCCCATCTTTACCAGTCAAAATAGCATTTCCACAATTGAAGATTACAATAGTTGATTCATTAAATAAGAGAATTAAATTTTTACAAGAATTAACTCAAAAACTAAATTTACAAGATGTTCATTTTCATCATGCACGTGCTGAAGAATTTGGTGGTAAACGAAGTGTTCACCGCGAACGCTATGATCTTGTAACAGCTAGAGCAGTGGCTAGAATGTCTGTATTATCAGAATTATGCTTACCACTAGCTAAAGTTGGTGGAAGATTTATAGCTTTGAAAGCACAAAAATCAGATGAAGAGCTGAAGGATGCTCAAAAAGCAATCGAAGTTTTAGGTGGGAAAGTAGTAGCAGATTACGCTACAGAGTTGCCAAAAATTCATGATGAACGTCATATTATTGTTGTTGCAAAAGAAAAAGAAACTCCTAAAAAATATCCTAGAAAAGCAGGAACACCAGCAAAATCCCCAATTGAATAAGATCAATCGCAAAAAAAGGAAGTGATTCGGGATGGCATTTTCATTTTTTAAGTCTAAAAAAGAAGAGAAAGTAGAAGACGATACACAAGAAAAGGTTCAAGAATTACCAATTGAACAAGTAGAAGTTAATGAAGATCAGCCAAGACAAGTTTTTTCTGAAGAAAGTATCGCTGAATTAGCTGAAACTATCCAATCTCATGGCTTGTTACAACCAATTATTGTTAGGCCAATTGGTGACAATAAGTATCAGATTATTGCGGGGGAAAGACGTTATCGTGCGATTGAAAAGTTAAATTGGCAAAAGATTCCAGCAATTGTGAAGAAAATGGACGAAAAAGAAGCTGCTTCAATGGCAGTTATTGAAAATCTACAACGTGAAGGGTTAACTGCAATCGAAGAAGCTGAATCCTATCGAAAATTGATGGATTTAAATCAACTTACACAGTTAGAATTGGCACGAGCAATTGGAAAGAGCCAAGCTTTTGTAGCTAATAAATTAAGGTTATTAAAGTTATCTCTATTAGTACAAAGAGCCATTTTACAAAGAGAGATCAGTGAACGACATGGTAGAAGTATTGTTTCTTTACCAGAAAAGAAGCAAGTAGAAATCCTAAAAAAGATTGTAGATAAGAAATTATCTGTCAAAGAAACTGAAAAGATTGTAGCTCAGTTGAAGACTCCACCTGTTAAAAAAGAGAAAAAGAAGACTAATCGCAAAGGAACAGCATTAGATTGGCGCTTAGCCGAAAATACAATCAAAGAGTCAATTAAACTGGCAAGTGAAAATGGAATCAAATTAAAAACTAGTGAAGAAGATCATGGTGAATTTCACCGGATCATTATCGATATTCCAATTAAATCAAAGAAGAAATAAGGAGGCACCAGAGTTTAATGGGAACAGTTATTGCAATTGCCAACCAAAAAGGTGGCGTTGGTAAAACAACCACAAGTGTTAACTTGGGTGCTTGTTTAGCTAGAGCAGGACAAAAAGTATTGTTAATTGATACTGATGCCCAGGGGAACGCAACAAGTGGTATTGGTGTAAGAAAACACAATATTGAAAATGATGTATATGATGTGATTGTTAGCGAATTACCGATTAGAGAAGCAATCATGCCTACTTATATCGATAATTTAGATGTTGTGCCGGCAACAATTCAGTTAGCCGGAGCAGAAATAGAGCTAACAGCACAAATGGCTCGTGAAAAGAAATTGTATGATGCAGTTCAAGATGTTAAAGAAGAGTATGACTTTATTTTAATTGATTGCCCACCTTCTTTAGGACTATTAACAATCAATGCTTTTACAGCCAGTGATTCAATTTTAATTCCAGTTCAAAGTGAATATTACGCTTTGGAAGGATTGAGCCAATTGATGAATACTATTCAACTTGTTCAAAAGCACTTCAATCCTGATTTACAAATTGAAGGTGTATTAATGACAATGTTGGATGCAAGAACTAATCTAGGTAACCAAGTTGTTGAAGAAGTAAAGAAATTCTTCAAAGAAAAGGTATATAAGACAGTTATTCCAAGAAATGTTAGATTATCAGAAGCACCTAGTCATGGTATGTCAATCATTGATTATGATCCTAGATCACGAGGTGCGGAAGAATATGAAGCATTAGCCAAGGAGGTGTTAAAGGCTCATGGCAAGTAGATCTAAAGGACTAGGACGAGGAATCGATGCTTTATTCCAGGAATCTAAAGAAGAACAACAACCAGATGAACAAGTGGTAGAACTTGAAATTAGTGAGATTAGACCTAATCCCTATCAACCACGTAAGACTTTTAATGAAGAGGCATTAGAAGAACTAGCAAAATCAATCAAGAAATCTGGAGTTTTCCAACCAATTATTGTGCGTAAATCTTCAGTTAAAGGATATGAAATCATTGCTGGTGAACGTCGCTATCGTGCATCTAAGTTAGCTAAAAAGACAGAGATTCCAGCAATAATTCGTGAATTTAACGAAGAACAAATGATGGAAGTGGCAGTGTTAGAAAATCTTCAACGAGAAGACTTAACACCATTAGAAGAAGCAGAAGCCTATAACACTTTGATGGAAAAATTGAATTTAACTCAAACTCAAGTGTCAGAGCGACTAGGAAAATCTCGTCCATATATTGCTAATTATTTGAGATTATTAGGTTTACCAGGTAAAGTAAAACTAATGCTACAAGATGGAAGCTTATCTATGGGACAAGCTCGTACTTTATTAGCAGTTAAAGATGAAGAAAAATTAATGGAATTAGCTGAAAAAACTGTTAAGGAAGGCTTAACTGTTAGACAATTAGAACAGTTAGTAGCACAAATTAATGGTAAAAAGCCAAAGAAAGCTAAGAAACAAACTAATCCATATGAACCTTACATTAAGCAAACAGAAAACTTACTTCAAGAAAAATTTGGAACTAAAGTTGCCGTTAAAGCTAATGCTAAGAGTGGTAAGGGAAAGATTGAAATTGATTATTTAAGTATTGATGACTTCAATCGAATTATGGATATTTTAAAAATTAAGTTAGACTAGTGAGAGGATGAGGGCGATGTACGATTTACATGATATTGTTGAAATGAAAAAGAAACATCCATGTGGGGTAAACAGCTGGGAAATTGTGCGAATGGGTGCAGATATTAAAATTAAGTGTGCTGGTTGTGGTCGTCTGATTATGATGACTAGACGAGACTTTGAAAAACGTATGAAAAAAGTTCTAGAAAAAGCAGAACAAGAAAATAATTAGAAAGAGTGATTTAAGAAATGGCATTAACAGCAGGTATTGTTGGCTTACCTAACGTTGGTAAATCAACATTGTTTAACGCAATTACAAAAGCAGGAGCAGAAATGGCAAACTATCCATTTGCTACAATCGATCCTAATGTAGGGATGGTTGAAGTACCAGATAGTCGTTTAGCAAGAATTGATGAAATTATTCCTGCTAAGAAGATTGTACATACAACTTTTGAATTTACTGATATTGCGGGAATCGTAAAAGGTGCTAGCAAAGGTGAAGGTTTAGGAAACAAGTTCTTGGAAAATATCCGTCAAGTAGACGCGATTGTTCATGTGGTACGTGCTTTTGACGATGATAATATTACACACGTAGCAAACAAAGTTGATCCTTTGGAAGATATTGATACTATCAACATGGAATTAACTTTAGCTGACTTGGAATCTGTAAATAAACGTTATGCTAGAGTAGAAAAAGTTGCTCGTACTAAGGATAAAGATGCTGTGGCTGAATTTGCAGTTTTACAAAAAATTAAGCCAGTTCTTGAAGAAGGTAAGCCAGTTCGTAGTATTGAATTCAACGATGAAGAAAAGAAGATTGTTAAGGGCTTATTCTTATTGACTTCTAAGCCAGTATTATACGTGGCAAACATTGCTGAAGAAGATATGGCAGATCCAGAACAAAGCGAATACTACCAACAAGTTAAGAGGTTCGCAGAAGATGAAGGTTCTCAAGCATTAGCTGTATCTGCAAGAACTGAAGAAGAAATTGCTGAACTTCCTGATGATGAAAAGCAAGAATTCTTAGAAGCTGAAGGTGTAGAAGAATCAGGTTTAGACCGTTTAATTCGTGCTTCTTACAAGTTATTGGGTCTAGCAACATTCTTCACTGCTGGTGGTAAAGAAACACGTGCATGGACATTTAAGCGTGGTATGAAAGCACCTCAAGTGGCAGGGGTTATTCACTCTGACTTTGAACGTGGATTTATTCGTGCAGAAACTGTTTCTTTCGATGATTTAGATAAGTACGGCAGTATGCAAGCTGTTAAAGAAGCTGGTAGATTACGTCTTGAAGGTAAAGAATATGAAGTTCAAGACGGAGATATTATCGAATTTAGATTTAACGTCTAATAGCGTAAGAAGGGAAGATTTTTAAGTAAATGGCTGAAGAAAAAACAGTTCGTGAAAAGAATCAAGAAGCTGCCAAGAAACAAGCTGAAGCAGTTTCTCAACAAAAGAATAAACAAATCATGGAATTCAATGAAAAATTTGAAGGTTTAACAAAGCGTAATCAAGACTACATGTTCCATTTAAATAAGGCGTTAGCTGAAAAGAATTATGCAGAACGTGAAAAAGTTGTTAGTGAAATGTACAATGAATTGATGGAAAAACAAAAGCAAGGCGTTGTAGCTAACAAGTTATATGGAACAGTTAATGAAAAGGTTGAAGCAATTCTTGCTGGTCCTAAGAAAGAACCTAAAATGCCTACTTTATGGGAATTATCACTTGATAATGGATTGATGATGTTAGCTTTATTCTGTATCATGTACGCCTTCTTAGGTATGTTCTCTAAGAGCAATCAAAATGCAGCAAATGGTGGAATAATCACATTGATTGTTACATCTATTGTTGCTGGTGTTGGTTTGGGTTATTTCTATCGTGCGATGATGCCAGGTCAAAGCAAACGTCGTGGTTGGTTAAACATTATCTTTATGATCGCAATCTTAATGGTAGTATGGGTAGCTGCATTCGGTATTGTTGCAATTATCCCACCAACAATTAACGTTGTTCTTCCACCATTAGCTTATGCAGTACTTGCTATTGTTGCTTATGGTGTTCGTTGGTACTTAAAGAAGAAGTTGAACTTCATTAGTCCAGCAGATTTCAGAAGAAATAGTCAAAATTAATATTAAAACTAAAAAATAATAAGATATTGTAAGATTATTTCAAGCAAAAAAGAGACATACTAGATGTAGTATGCCTCTTTTTTCATTATTTACTTTTACTATGCGAACGAATAAATATGTAAAGCCAAGAAATTGCTGCTAGTAGAAGCGAAAAATGGCTTAAAGTAGTTGGAAATCTTGGTCTGATAAGTACTCCAGTATAGGTAATTGTTGTAAACTGGGCACATGTCCATGAAATAAAAATACTCGCTCCCAAGAAAAGCAAAGGTATTTTATATTTTTTCATACGTACAGTTTAACACTAATTTTCAGTTTAAACATTAAGAATTGTAAAAACTCTGTTAATAGTTTACTTTAAAAATAGTTTCTGACAAGGTATCATAGATATTGAGAAGTCCTTTAAGGGAAAACGGGAGTGTTTTTTTATGAAGAAAAGTATCAAAATATTCATGGCTACACTGGTGGCATTAACTTTAGCTGCTTGTGGCAATGAAAATAATAAAAAATCAAGTTCATCTGAGATGAAAACGACACAAAAGTCAAATGTGTCTAAAAAATCTAAAAAGACAGAACAAAGTAATGAAAGTTCTTCATCTTCAAGCTCATCAAGTTCTGAAAGTTCTAGTAGTGAAGCTAGTTCTTCAAGTCAATCTGGTCCACAACAAGCCAAAGTTACAGGGGATAATAATACCCAAAGAATGGCACAGATTGCTGGAGCATTGAAGTACTTTTTAGGAAAGGATGCCTTAGTTCCAACTAAAGCAGGGATTAGTAGTGGTGTGGTAAATGCCTACTATACTGGTGATGGTAATAATTTTACGGTTTACTATATCAAAGATACAGAAGGAAAGAATTTCAATGATCCTAGTTTAAAAGATAAAGTATCATATATAACATTTTCCAAGAAAACTTATGGTTCTGAAGAAGAAGCTGAACAAGCTGTAAATTACATTTCAGGCGAGTCAGAAATGGGTCTACCTAAGGTTCCATTAAGTGGAAATGTAAATGCTACATTGAATTCTGGTGCTGGACAAAGATATCTACACTGGAATTCTGGTAAATGGTCGGTAACAATTCATGGTACAGCCGGTAAAGATCCTGTTCCTACTGGTCGCAAGGTAGTTGCTTTATTAAATAATGCTTACTTACCAGCTCCTGATTCTAGAGGTGCAGCAAGCTTTACAGCCGGTTCTGGTTCTGGTAATCAAAAGATTGAATGGAACAATGGTAAGGCAGTATATACTATAAAGAGTTCTAACATTAATTCTCTAATTGAACTAGCAGGATCAATTCAAAAATAATGATTAATTTAACAGCATGTGTAGTTAGTAAATAGCTATAAATGCTGTTTTTGTATATTTTTTTAAAATTTTTAAATCGTAATTTGAAAATAAAAAATCCCTAAATAATAGTAAATTAGAATTTCTAAATCGTAATAAGCCGAAATGCTGCTATTTCAAGCAGTTGACAAGTTAATTTTATTTTATTAGGATATAAAAAGTAATGATTACTATATAAGAAAGAGTGATTTTTTTGAAAAAAATACTAAGTTTAAGTTTAGGAATAATTGCATTATGCTTATTCTTCCTACCTAGTAATGTTAGAGCAGATAAAATAAAAGTTGTAACAACGACAGATTTTTATGGACAAGTTGCAGAAGAAGTTTTGGGCAATAAAGGGAAAGTAACTTCAATTATTAATAACCCTAGTGTAGATCCACATGATTATGAGCCAACTACACAAACAGCTAAGCAAGTTTCAAATGCAAATATTGTTATTTATAATGGATTAGGATATGATTCATGGATAACAAAACTTAGTAATGGCAAAAAGAAGATAGATGTTGCGACAGACGTAATGCATGCTAAGGATGGGGATAACGAGCATTTATGGTATAACTCAAAGACAATGGGTAAGCTTGCAGATTATTTAGTTAAGGAATATGCGAAGCTAGATCCTAAAAATGAAACTTACTATAAAAAGAATGCAGAAAAATATAAACAAAAATTAACTAAATTACAAACTTTAATTGCAAAGATTAAGAAAAATAGTGATAATAAGGAAGTTGCAGTAAGTGAACCTGTTTTTGATTATGCTTTAAAAGATATGGGATATAAGATTGCTAATAGACATTTTGCTAAAGCTACAGAAGATGGTAGCGATCCTTCCTATAGTGATATTAAGAAATTACAAAATGATATTAAACACAAAAAGATAGCATTTTTTGTAGAAAATACTCAATCTGATAGTAAAGTAATTTCAAGTATTGTTAGTCTATGTCAAAAGTATGATGTTCCAGTTATAAAAGTGACTGAAACAACACCTAAGGGAAAGGATTACTTACAGTGGATGAGTTCAGAATATGAACAAGTTCTAAAAATTCAAGAAGACGGGAAGTAATTATGGAAAATATAGTTTCAGTTGATGGTCTGAATATAGATTTGCCTGATCGTCGTTTATTTGAAAATTTAGCCTTTGATATTCCTAGAGGGGCTTTAACATGTATAACTGGAGAAAATGGTGTTGGAAAAACAACATTAGTTAAGCACTTATTACGTGATTTAAAAACTAATTCGCATAACCATTTTGTTAAATTTACTATTGAACGTGATGAAGCTTTCTATATGCCACAAATTAGAAATATTGATGAGGATTATCCTTTAGCAATTAAGGATTTTGTATCATTGGGTTTTAAGCATCGATTATTACCATGGAATACAGTAGTAATGAATGATAAGTTAAAACAGATTTTAAAAGAAACAAAACTAGAAAATCTAGCTAAAAATCCACTAGGTAAATGTTCTGGTGGTGAAAAACAAAGAACATACTTAGCACAAGCGTTATGTTCAGATCCCAAATTATTGATCTTAGATGAGGCGACTGCTAATTTAGATCAATCATCTAAACATGAACTGATGCGACTTTTAAAAAAATTGATGCCAATTCATGGAATTACAGTATTATTTATTACACACGACGCAGAGTTAATAGAAGATTATGCAGATTATGAATTACATTTAGAAAATAAATCAGGTAAATTGATGAAGAGAGAGGCGAGATATCGTGTTTGATTATGATTTTATGCGTTATGCATTTATTGCAGGGATTTTTATTGCCTTAATTTCTTGTGTGATGGGAGTCTTTGTGGTTGCACGTCAAACTTCTTTTTTCACGCATACATTATCTGAAATCGGATTTTCAGGAGCAGCATTTGGAGTTTTTGCAGGTATTTCTCCATTGACAGGGATGCTAATATTTACGATGACATCTGCTATTTTTGTCGGATTATCTGGAGAAAAGGTAGGTAGACGAGAAGCATCTATTTCAGTGTTCTCCGGCCTATTCTTAGGGTTAGGTATCTTATTTTTATCTTTGTCCGATAAGCAAGCAAGTTATGCAACTAGCATCTTATTTGGAAGTATTGTAGGAATTGATATTAACAATTTGTACACTTTAATTGGACTAAGTGTCATTTTGTTAGTCGTCGTCAGTGCACTTTTCAGAAGACTAGCATATAATTCTTTTGATTCCCAAGGTGCTGAATATAATCAAAGATATAATCAGATTGTTTCGATTGTATTTTTGTTGTTATTAGCACTAACTATCAGTATCACAGCTCAAATCGTAGGAGCTTTGTTGATCTTTGTTTTATTAACAATTCCTGCTTCTGCCGCTAAGTACTTTGCACATACACTTTGGAAAATGATCGGTCTAACTTTTATTTTTGTATTAGTCGGAATCTGGTTAGGTTTATATCTAAGTTTTGTTACAGACTGGCCAGTAAGTTTCTTTATTACAGTTATCGAAGCACTATTTTATGGGGCTGCCATCGTTAAGGAAAGAATGTCCGCTTCTAGATTATAAAAATAAATTCATGTTTTTAGTAATGTTCGGATATAGATACTAGGAATTAGATGTATTTCGTGGTATAGTTAGGACCTAAGGGGTAGGAATCCTTGCGTAACGGACTAATGGAACGGAATGTGAACATTAGTAGATTAAGTCTGATATGACTTAGCGTTTGGTTTCCGCATTCACCATCAATAATTTAATATCAATGGTGCTTGTCTCTACCCTAAAAAATTATTAGGGAGATGTCTATTATGACACTATTATCATGGAAAAGTCCGAAATTAACCGCCCGGACGATAGCAATGGCGGCAATTTTAATTGCGATGCAGATTGTCTTATCTAAGCTTTCAATTGGACCTGACAATCTAGTTAAGTTTTCATTTGGCTTTATCGCTACAATGTTAATGGGTTACTATTTAGGCCCATGGTTGACAGGTGTAGCAATGGCAATAAGTGATATTCTTACTAACAGTGTTTTTTCGACGGGTGGTAATTTCTTTATCGGATTTACTTTTAGTGCAATTATTTCTGGAATAATCGCCGGAGCATTTTTGTATAACCAAGAGATAACATTGAGAAGATTGTTCATTTATGAGTTTGTTCAAACTCTAGTTACGAATATTTTCTTTACAACTCTTTGGATTCATATTATGTACAAAGCACCTATTATGGCTTTGTTAACTGTTCGAGTACCTAAGAATATTCTTACATGGATTGTATATTCAATCGTAGGATTCTTAGTTTTACGTGCAGTTTCAAGGTTAAACTTACGTAGTAATGATAATACGTATTAATAAGTGAAGTTGATGCCAATGAGAAGTAATTCTTGTTGGCTTTTCTTTTAGAGGAAAGGGGATTTTCCAATGGTAAATGAATATCCGCAAGTAATGACAATTGCTGGTTCTGATTCAGATGGATCTGCAGGAATGCAAGCAGACATGAATACTTTTTTGGCTCGTAAAGTATATGGTACTTCAATTTTAACAGCCGCAGTTGCGGGGAATTCTTATGGAATCCATGCTAGTCATGCTTTACCAGTTGATTTTATCAAAGCAGAGTTTAAGGCAATTGCAGATGATTTTAAAATTTTGGCGACTAAAACCGGCATGTTGACAGATACTAAGACGATTCATTCTGTAATTGAAAGTTATAAAAAATACGATTTTGGACCACTAATTGTTGATCCAGTTATTATTACCAAGCATGGAGCGATGTTACTGGAACAAGAAGCATATGAGACAGTGCGCGATGAATTGATTCCATTGGCAACTGTGATTACACCTAACTTCTATGAAGCACAAAAGTTAGTAGAATCTGAGCTTCAAAATGAGGATGAAATCATTGAAGCAGCTAAGAAGTTACAAGCTATGGGTGCCAAAAATGTAGTTATTAAGGGTGAACATAATGGTGACTCTGAAATTGTTAAAGATTATGTTTTGCTCGAAGATGGTAAGAATTTCTGGTTAGAAGATGAGTATATCGATACAGAACATATCAATGGAACTGGCGATACTTACTCAGCATGTATAGCTGCAGAACTTGCCAAAGGAGCAAGCATTGAAGAAGCAATTAAAATAGCTAAAAAATATACTCATGATGCAATTAAAAATGAAATTGCAGTAGGTCATAAATTCGGACCAATCAATCATTGGGTATAGGATAAATTAAAAAGATCACGTCTAATTAGTGTTATAATGAAAAAAGTAACATTAATAGGACGTGATTTTTTTGAAAGTACTAGGTATTTTAGGCTCACACAAGAGTAATGGAGTTACTAGAATGATGCTAGATGCAGTTCTTAATGGAGTTGAAGCTTCAAATGAAGTAGAGTTACTTAACTTGAATGACTATCAAATTAAGCCACGTGTTCCAGGTGAAGATAATCCAACATTAGACTTAATAATTGAAAAGCTCAAGGCAGCTGATGTATGGGTTCTAGCAGCTCCTACTTACTGGGGTGGACTATCTGGAGTAATGAAGAACTTTTTAGACTGTATTAGACAAGAAGTTTTACGTTTTGATCGAAAAGGTGATCCACATCCTATTCCAGAATTCGCACACAAGCATTATGTTACATTGACGAACTGTTACGTAGGTAAAGCAGAAAATATGCTAACTGGAATGACAGACTCAGCTTTTAGAACAATGGATAAGGCGATGACAACAGCTGGCCTAATTAAATTAGGTGAAGGGGTTCAAACTGCGACTTATGGTTTAAAACAATTAACTGATAAAAAGCAGACAGAGCTAGAAAAATTAGGCAACAAGATTAATCGAACACAGAGAAAGGATGACCAAACCTTGAAACGTTATATTGAATTGTTCTTTATTGTAGCAGCGATGGCATTAATAACAATGGTAATTCAAGCAGGAATATTAAAATTATTAGGACAAGCACTTAGCTTTTGGACAAATTATATTTCCTTTGTCTTGATATTCTTTATTTTATTAGCAATCACACTCCACTTCTTCACAGTAGTAAAACATAAACGTAAATGATAGGGAAATACCCCATGGAATCGGCTGGATTTCATGGGGTATTTGTTACTCTTCCGATAGTTTCAAATCATTTGTTGCTTGGGTAAGTTGTGAGTCATAGACATTAATCTTATGTTGCAAATAGGCTCTAGTTTCTTGAAGACTAGCAATTCTTTCATCTAATTTTTCAGCTTCTTCTTCTAAGATTCTTTTACGTGCTGGAATGGTACGATCGTCATTCAACGAATAAAGATGCATGTATTCGTGGAGGCTTTCGATAGATAAACCAGCATGACGCATGCATTTGATGAAGTCTAGTCTTTGGATGTCTAAGTCGGTAAAATCACGTACACCATTTTTGTTGCGATTAATAGGTGGAACAAGTCCAATGCGTTCGTAATAGCGGATAGTATCAGGGGTGATCTCTAACTGTTCACTAACTTTTTTGATATTCATATTAATTACCTCATATATAATTCTTACTGTCTAAAGTTTACACCTTGGAGTAGACGACTCTAAGGCAAGGATTTTAAGCGAGAGAATTCCATTCATTTTTAAATTCTGTTAGGAAATCAAGCATGACTTGTTGGCGATGTTCCGCAATTTTCTTAGCAGTTGGAGTATTTAGCATATCTTTTAACTTTAAGAGTTTTTCATAAAAGTGATTAATGATGGTTTCATCATCAAGATTACGATATTCTTCCTTCGTCATATTAGTACGTGGAAGTAACTTAGGATTATAAATTTTTTCTCCGTGGTGTCCACCATAATAAATAGCTCTAGTAATACCGATTGCTCCAATTGCATCTAGCCAGTCTGCATCTTGAACGATTTGTCCAGATAAGGGAAGCTGTAAATTTTTATTTTGTAGAGAATGTGCAAAAGACATATGTGTGATGATAAAGCTAATTTCTTCAATTTGTGCTGAAGTAAATTCTAAAGATGCTAGAAATTCTTGAAGTTCGGCTAAGGCAGATTTTGGATCAGAGACAAGTTTATCATCAATTGTGTCATGTAGATAAGCTGCAGCTAGTGTAACTAACTTATCGGCAGCTTCACTTTCTAGAATTTTTTCTGCCATAGTTACGACGCGTTTAATATGATCATAGCCATGTCCAGTTTTATCGGCTCCGAGCTTAGATTTAGTATATGCTTTAATTTCGGATAATTTAGTAAGTTCGTTCATATAGTAGATCACTTCTTTCTTAGAAGATAGTATAACAAAAAAGAAGTTGAATCTACATCCAACTTCCACGTGTTTATTATAATCTGAAAGAAAGCTTAGGTCTAGGAATAATAAGCAAGGCGATGATTAGAAGGATAATATCGATGTATTTTTTAGCATCGTACTCGCCCAGATAACCAGAAAATAGGACAAAAGCCATAATACCAACTGAAAATAATAATCGTAAAGTCTTACCGTTCATAATTATCACCATCCTTAAAAAGCTATTCTATTCATATAAATTATAGCATAAAATTATCGTCGTTGGGAACCGTTTACATTTAAAAATAAGAATAAAAAAGATTTTATTTACAAAATTACTAATTTACAAAATTTCTAAATAGAACTATGATAATAGTGTAAAATTTATTGAAGAGAGTTGAGAATATATGATGACTAAAGCCCAAAGAAAAGCTTTTGTATTTACTTTATTGTTAGGAACTTTTACCATGTCGATTAGTCAGTCTTCTTTATCGACAGCTTATCCTACTTTAATGAAGTTTTTCAATGTAGATGCACCAACGATTCAATGGCTAACAACCGGTTTTATGTTGATTATGTGTATCATGATGCCAGTTAGTCCCTGGTTGTTGAATAATCTATCTTTTAAGAAAATGTACTTAACGGTACTAGCAATCTTCGAGTTAGGAACACTGATGATTATTTTAGCTCCTAATTTTCCAATCGCTCTACTAGGAAGAGGCCTAGAAGCAGTTGCGGTAGGTATTTTATTTCCATCTTATCAATCAGTCTTAATGACAATCACCGCTAAAGAAGGTCGCGCTGAAGTCATGGGATTGGCTGGCTTAGTTATGGGATCAGCCTTAGCTTGTGGTCCAATTATTTCTGGTATTATTTTAAATTATATTAGTTGGCAAGGCTTGTTCTGGTTCTTCTTGTTAGTAATTGCGTTAATCTTTGTCAGTGCGATCTTTAATATGCGCGATGTAATGGAACGTAAAGAAAGCCAGTTAGACTTCATTTCCGTTATCTATTCACTTAGCTTTATCGGATTATTGTATTTTGTAAATGAATTAGGTATTAAGCAGTTAACTTTGCCATTATATTTGATTTTAATTGTTAGTGTAATCTTGTTTATAGCCTTTATTTTGCGTCAATTTAGAGTTAAGGATCCCTTGCTTCAATTGCGAGTTTTGAAAGTAGCTAACTTTGATATTGGCGTTCTATTAACAGGTTTTGCTTACATTTCATTAATTGTAGTAACAATCGTATATCCATTGTATTATCAAAGAATTTTGCATGTTAATCCGTTAGTGTCAGGTTTAGCATTAGTTCCACCAGCAGCTTTATTGAGTATTTTGAATCTAGTTTCCGGTCGTTTAGCTGACAAAGTAGGATTTAAAATTACACTGTTGATAGGTATGGTAATGCTAGTTGTAGGTTGGGCAATTCTATTTATCTTCAGCTACCATCTAAATGTACTGGGAATGATCCTAATTGCCTGTATCATTGAAGGAGGTAACGCCTTTGTCATGATGCCAGCTACAACTATGGGAGCCAACTCACTTCCTGAAAATATGATTCCTCATGGAACTGCGATAACTACGACTGTACGTCAGTTGTTAGGTAGTCTAGGGGTAGCTTTGGCGATGATTATTATAGTAGCTGGCGGACACACATTGAGTGAAATAATTGGTTATCACTATGCCTTTGGATTTTTCTGCATCTTGGAAATTGTAGGATTAATTTTGGCAATTATCTTGCGTGATGACAGTAAAAAATAACGAATAGAACATATCCTGCGACCTTTCTAGTGAAATTTGTTAGAATGATAATAGTAACTTTTAGATATTAATCATGGAAGGGTAGGACTATGAATTTGGATTTAGTAATATTTGACATGGACGGCGTTATTTTTGATTCAGAAAAGGTTTATTATGAAGCTAATCAAATAGCTGCTGATAAGCTTGGCATGGATTACTCATTGGCTTATTACAAGCAATTTATTGGTGCTGGAACAGATGCGATGAGAGCACAGATGATTGAAGATTATGGTGGCGATGCTCAACTCATTGATGACTTTTTGCGTATTAGTGAAGAAAATGTTCATCCTTTAGTTGAAGCAGGAGAATTGAAATTAAAACCAGGTTTCGTAGAGCTATCACAATATCTTCAAGCAAATGACATTGCTTATACTTTAGCTTCAAGTAACTACAAGAGTGAAATCGAATTTTTCTTAGAACATACAGATGTTGATCCAGCTTCTTTTGAGACGATTATTTCTGCAGATGATGTAGCTGAGGCTAAACCAGCACCAGATATATTTAATAAGGCTTGGAAGAAGAGTGGGGCACCTGCCAAAGAAAAGACGATAGTAATCGAAGACTCATTTAATGGAATTAAAGCTGCTAATAACGCTGAAATCCCAGTAATCATGGTTCCTGATATCATCCAACCAACGGAAGAACAAAGAAAAACGACAGTGGCTATTTTGGATGACTTGATTTCTGTGCGTGAATATCTAAAAAATAATTATTAGAAAAGGAAGTCAACTTTGAAGAAACCATATCTAACAATTAAAGAAAACGGCGAAGCAACGATTGAAATAAAAAAATCAGAGTTTATCTGTTCTTTGGCGCGAACTGAGACAGAAGAAGAGGCCAGAGCGTTTATAGATGAAATTAAGACCAAACACCGTAAGGCTACACATAATTGTTTTGCTTATATGATTGGATTGAATGATGAAATTCAACGTGAAAGTGATAATGGTGAGCCTTCTGGGACAGCAGGAGTGCCAATTCTAGAAGTTTTGAAGAATCTTGAATTGCATAATGTCACAGCAGTGGTTACTCGCTATTTCGGTGGTATCAAGCTAGGTGCTGGTGGCTTAATCAGAGCTTATAGTAATGCGACTTCTAATGCGATTGAACATGTTGGGGTAGTAAGAAAAGTAGTTCAAACAGAATTATCATTAAAAGTTAGCTACTCTGCCTGGGGTAAACTGCAGAACTATCTTGAAAATAGTCAGGTAAATGTAAGTGATACGGTATTTATGACTGATGTTACGGCAGTAGTTTATGTTGATACGCCAGAAGTTGAATCTTTTACTGCGACAATTGTTGATTTAATGAACGGACAAGTTGAAGTAGAAGAAGGTCAGGAAAAATATGTTGAAGTGCCATATGAACTATATAAATAAAAATGAGGTTGGGATTTGAGTCCCAGCCTCATTTTTAATTGAATAATACCGCAATAAACGGAGCGTTATTTAAAATATGAAGAGTTAAACTGTTAGAAAGATTTTTAGTATGTACATAGACATAAGCTAAAATCCATCCCATTGTAACGTAAACTAAAGCGGAGATGAAATTTGTACTAGAATGCATTAAACCAAAGATAACCCCACTCATAGCTACTTGCCAAAATGGCTGGTTTTTAAAGAAGAAACTCGTAAACACACCACGATAAAGTAGTTCTTCAGTAATAGGGACCAAAACAACAACTAATATAGTCATTAATAAAGCAGTTCTATCAGTAACTAAAGCATTTAGAGCTTTATCATTAGCGCTTGTTGTTTGATGGTAAACTTTTGTCATTAAAGTCAACAAAATACCCTTAGCGAGAATCATGACAACATAAGCCGCAAGGATGAATCTAACATTTTTTCCTGTGATTTTTTTAAACGGTGATTCACCTTTTATGCGTTTAACGATATAGAACAGAATTCCAATTAATATTAAATAACAGAGGATAACAAGTGGCGCGATAATCCCCATTGAATAATGACTCTCAATAAGTAGTAATGGCAACTGTGATAACACGATAAAAACAATAAACAAGAAAATCTTACCAAGTAATGATAAAAAATTTCGCATAAAATACCTCACTTTCGTAATATCTATATACTACTAAATTTATGGGAATTAGTGAAATGGACTTTAATAAAGTTTAAAGAATAATACCCATGACAAAATTTTTTAAATACAATTTGCTAATATTATGATATAGTAGTGAAGGTAGTAATTAATTTTATGAAATTGATTACAGAATAGATTTCTTAGTGAAATTTTATTTATATTATTTGTATATCTAAGTGAGGAGAAATCTCTTGGAAAAAAAGGTAGAAGTAGTAATTGCTACTCACAAGAAATATAAAATGCCTACAGATGATTTGTATTTACCAATTCATGTAGGTGCCGAATTGAATAAAGATAAAGACTTAGGATATCAAAAAGATAATGTTGGAGATAATATTTCTGATAAAAATGATAGATATAGTGAATTAACAGCTCTATATTGGGCATGGAAACATGTAGATGCTGAATATATTGGCTTAGCTCATTACAGACGTCATTTTGGTGGAAAGAATTATCATCACGGTAAAGATAGGCTTAGTTGGGTGATTACAAAAGCTGAGTTAGAACCAATGTTAGATAAGTATGATGTGATATTACCTAGAAAGAGAAGATATTATATTGAAACTCTGTATTCACATTATAAGCATACGCATTATTCAAACCAGCTAGATGTAACTTCCGATATTATTAAGGAAAAATATCCAGAATATGCTGATACATATGAGAAGGTAATAAATAAGACTTCAGGATATATGTTTAATATGGTTATTATGAGAAAAGATTTGTTAGATGCCTATTGCACATGGTTATTTGATATCTTATTTGAACTTGAAAAGCGTTTAGGAACACAAAACTTGGATGCCTTCCAACAACGTTTCTATGGACGTGTAAGTGAAATTATCTTTAACGTTTGGCTAGAAAAACAATTTGAAAATGGTGTCGTTGATAAGAAGCGTGTCAAAGAGCTACCAATTGTATATGTAGAGGGAGTAAATTGGTGGAAAAAAGGCACAGCGTTCTTAAAAGCTAAATTCTTTAATAAGAAATATGAAAATAGCTTTTAAGTGTGACTAATAAGGGGAGAAGAGCTAGCAAATTTTGCTGGCTTTTTATTTTATCAGGGCAAAAGAATAGGATGTGGAAATATGGATATCACATTTTCGTTTATAATACCTACATATAATTCGAAAAAGACAATTATTAGGGCAATTGAAAGTGTTACGAAACAGCTAGATAAATCAGAATACGAAATCATCATAGTCGATGATGGTTCTCAAGATGGAACGGTTGAATTAGTCCATGATTTTATGAAAGATAATGGTAATATTCATTTTACTAGTACAATCGGTGGTGTATCTTTCGCAAGAAATAAGGGAATTAATCAAGCGCAAGGTGAATATCTCTTATTTTTAGATTCTGATGATTATTATGTAGAAGGATCATTAAATAATTTAAAAAATATAGTTGCACAAAGCAATAGTGATTTGGTGATATTCAACTTTGAACATGGCAATGCTCCAATATTACTAGCAGAAGTACCTAATACTAGGGTTGAAGCTTTATCTGTAATGTTGAGTAATCCAACCAAATATATGACGGTTTGGGGAAAAGCCTATCGAACTGAAACAGTACATGAGAACAATGTAAGGTTTAATGAAGATTTGAAATTATCAGAAGATAGTGAGTTTTTAGTAAGATATGTGCAAAAATGTAAGAAGATAACCTCTGATAATACAATTTTGTACCATTATTCAATCGATAATGTTTCAGTAATGAGAGGGAAAAACAAACAAAGTAAGATTCCTGGATATTTGGAGTCTTTAGAGGTTGTACAAAAGGATATCTTCAATAATATTCCCGAATTGAAACAAGCATTTTATCAATATACAGTAATTCAAATGAATATCATGATGGTTAGAGAAATATTTAACTATGGTGATAATAGTAACTATAGTTCTAAAGTACGTAAATCTGACGAATTATTAAAAAATAAAACAATTAATGAAGCTATTAAGCAAATGAAATTAAGGGATTGTATGTCACCAAGATTTTTACCAGTATTTTTCATTAAAATGGGAATGCTACCTCTGGCTAGATTGATGTTTAGGTTGCGAAGTTGGAGTAATTATAGGAAGGAATCGAGTAAAGCTAAATAGTATATTTAATAAAAGATGAGGAAATAATAGTGAAACTATCAATAGTAATGACAACATATAATGGTATGGAATATATAAAAGATCAATTGGATTCCATAGCTAATCAAAAAAGAAAAGCAGATGAAGTTTTGATATATGATGATGGATCAAACGATGGAACAATAGAATTTATAGAGAATTACATCAATAATAATGGATTAAACAATACTTGGAAACTAATAGTTAATGAAGAAAATAAGGGTTGGAGAAGAAACTTTGTAGAAGGAATCTGGTCATCTATAGGCGACTTGGTTTTTCCTTGTGATCAAGATGATATATGGCATGAAAATAAGTTAGAAATTATAGAAAATATTATGACTGAAAATCCTCAAATACAAGTTTTAACTACAAATGTAACAAATTTGTATGATAATGGGGATAGAAAACCAAGTAATAATCAAGATGGAAAAATAGTAAAAGTTTCATGGGAAAAACATGTATTTAGGGTTGATGCCCCCGGATGTGTATACTGTATTCGAAGAGAATTAGTTAGCAAGAGTAAGAATTATTACAGAGTAGAATATGCCCATGACGATTATTTCTGGAAATTAGGATTATTTGCTGATGGATTATATAATTTCAATAAAGACTTAATCGATTATCGTAAACATGATGATAGTACGTTTTCAGTTGAAACTAGAAAAAATAGAAATGTAAATGCCCGTATAAATTGGATTGATATGGCACTAGATTATTGTGATGATATAACTGATTATGTAAATAATGATAATACGATAATAGAAAAAGATAAGAAATTATCTGTAATAAAAAGAAATAGAAAGTATCTAAATTTGAGAAAGAGATTTTATGAAACAGGTAATCCATTACTAATAGTACCTATGTCAATGTATAAAGATTGTTACTTAAAATCTAGACAATTATTAGGGGATGTATATATAAAGTATGTCTCTAGATAATTAGTACCTGGATTATAGAGTAACGGTATAGTATTATAAAAGTGTATTATATTATTAATTAGTTAGGGTAGGTAGTTATATGAAAGGAATAATTTTAGCTGGTGGTAGTGGTACGCGTCTTTATCCTATAACTAAAGGAATTTCCAAACAATTAATTCCAGTGTATGATAAACCGATGATCTATTATCCATTATCAACTTTGATGTTGGCTGGAATAACAGATATTTTAGTAATCTCTACTCCAGAATATACACCATTATTTGAGCAATTATTAGGTGATGGTTCTGATATAGGAATATCATTAACTTATAAGGTTCAAGAAAAACCTAATGGACTGGCAGAGGCCTTTATTTTAGGAGCTGATTTTATTGGTGATGATTCAGTTTGCTTAATTTTAGGGGATAATATTTACTATGGATCTGGCTTATCTAAACTTGTACAAGAAGTTGCTCAAAAGGCAGATGGAGCAACAGTTTTTGGTTATCATGTAAATGATCCAGAACGATTTGGCGTTGTAGATTTTGATAGTAATATGAAGGCTTTATCAATTGAAGAAAAGCCTGAAAATCCTAAGAGTAATTACGCAGTTACTGGTTTATACTTCTATGACAATACAGTTGTAGAAAAAGCCAAGAATTTAAAGCCTTCTGATCGTGGTGAATTAGAAATTACAGATATTAATAAATTATATCTAGATGAAGGTAAGCTTGATGTTAAGTTAATGGGACGTGGATATGCTTGGTTAGATACAGGTACTCACGATTCCATGATGGAGGCTGCTAGTTTTATTGCTACAATTCAAAAACGTCAAAATCTGAAAGTAGCTTGTTTAGAAGAAATTGCTTACCGCATGGGCTATATAAGCAAAGAAAAATTAGTTGAACTAGCACAACCAATGAAGAAAAATGATTATGGTCAATATCTATTAAGATTAGCTAAGGAGCAATAATAATGGGAAAATTAATTGTAAAAGAAACAAAATTACAAGATGTTAAATTAATTACACCAGCAGTATTTGGAGATAATCGTGGATTTTTCACAGAAAGTTATTCAGATCGTGATTTTAAAGCTGCTGGAATTGATTTTGATTTTATTCAAGATAATCACTCTCTTTCTACTCAAGCAGGTGTCTTACGTGGTTTACATTTTCAACGTGGTAAAGCTGCACAAACAAAGTTGATTCGAGTAGCAACTGGGGCAGTTTTAGATGTAATCGTTGATTTACGTAAGGGATCTCCTACATATAAGCAATGGGAAGGATACATCTTATCTGAAAGTAATCATCGTCAATTGTTAGTACCTAAAGGCTATGCTCATGGGTTTGTTACTTTAACTGACAACGTTAACTTCCTTTACAAATGTGATAATTACTATGATGCAGAAGCTGATGGTGGTATCTCCTTCAAGACTCCTGAACTTAATATTGACTGGCCAATCGACTTAGATAAGGCAATCACATCTGAAAAAGATGCTAACCAACCTACTTTAACAGAATTTGAAAAAGACAATCCATTTGTCTACGGCGAAATTTAGGAGGTAATTTGATGTTTAAGAATATCATTGTAACTGGTGGAGCTGGATTCATTGGTTCAAACTTTGTACATTATGTAGTCAATAATCATCCTGAAGTTCATGTGACAGTATTGGATAAACTAACATATGCTGGAAATAAAGAAAATCTTGCTGGCTTGCCACAAGATCGTGTAGAGTTAGTTGTCGGAGATATTTGTGATAAAGAATTAGTAGATAAGTTAGTTCAAAATGCTGATGCGGTGGTACATTATGCTGCTGAAAGTCATAATGATAACTCACTTAGAAATCCTGATCCTTTTATTCAAACTAATATTGTTGGGACATCAGTTCTAATTGAAGCATGTACTAAGTACGATGTACGTTTCCATCATGTTTCTACTGATGAAGTTTATGGTGACTTGCCATTACGTGAAGATTTACCAGGACATGGTGAAGGCCCAGGTGAAAAATTCACACCTGAATCTCCATATAAACCAAGTAGTCCTTACTCATCTTCAAAGGCAAGTTCAGATTTGTTAGTTAGAGCATGGGTACGTTCATTTGGATTAAAAGCAACTATTTCCAATTGCTCAAATAACTATGGTCCTTACCAACATATCGAAAAATTTATTCCACGTCAGATAACAAATATTTTAAGTGGTATTCGTCCAAAATTATATGGAACAGGTAAGAATGTACGTGACTGGATCCATACTAATGATCATTCAAGTGCAGTTTGGAAGATTTTGAATGAAGGTAAAATTGGTGAAACATACTTAATCGGTGCTGATGGTGAAAAGAACAACAAAGAAGTTTTAGAATTAATCTTGAAATTAATGGGACAATCAGCAGATGCTTACGACCAAGTTAAAGATCGTCCAGGACATGATTTACGTTATGCTATTGATGCAAGTAAGTTACGTAATGAATTAGGTTGGGAACCTCAATACACTAATTTTGAAGAAGGCCTAAAAGCAACAATTGATTGGTATACTAACCATCGTGAATGGTGGCAAGATCAAAAAGCTGCAGTTGAAGCTAAATACGCTAAAAATGGGCAATAAAAATTTCCCCAGGTTTTCCTGGGGTTTTACTTTATCATTGGAAGGAAGATATTAAATGAAAGTTTTGATTACTGGTGCAAATGGACAATTAGGTCAAGAAATGCAACATCTGTTAGATGAACGTGGGCAAGAATATCTAGCAGAAGATTCACAAGGACTAGATATAACAGACAAGGAGGCAGTAGATGCTTACTTTGAAAAGAACAAACCAGAAGTAGTTTATCATTGTGCAGCATATACAGCAGTGGATAAGGCTGAAGGAGAGTGTAAAGAACTTAACTGGAAAGTCAACGTTGATGGGACAGAAAATATTGCTAAAGCATGTCAAAAAGTTGGGGCAACATTGCTTTATGTAAGTACTGATTATGTTTTCGATGGTAATCGTACAAGTGGCGAATATTTACCAGATGATCCTAAAGGTCCACGCAATGAATATGGTAAAGCAAAACTTGCTGGCGAAGAAGCAGTACAAAAATATTGCAATAAGTACTATATAATTAGAACTGCTTGGGTATATGGACAATGGGGACATAATTTCGTATACACTATGTTAAATCTAGCAAAGAATCATGATAAGTTGACAGTTGTTGATGATCAAGTAGGACGCCCTACATGGACTAGAACATTAGCAGAATTCTTGACATATTTAGTAGATAATAAGATTGAATATGGTGTATATCATTGTTGTAATGATGGCCAATGTTCATGGTATGAATTTGCTAAAGAGATATTGAAAAATACAGATGTTGATGTTCAACCTGTAACTTCAGATCAATACCCAACAGCTGCATTTAGACCACACTATAGTGTAATGAAGTTAGCTAAAGAAACAGGTTTTGTATTTCCTGATTGGAAAGAAGCATTGGATGAATTTTTAAGTGAAGTTAAGTAAAATTAACAAGTGAATAATTTTGTTAAAGCCTATTATTGCAGTTATAGAGTAATAATGGGCTTATTTTAGTTATTTACTGTCTAGATATCATATCGTGGCTACGCTGTATAATATTTTAATAACAAAATTCGCATAGCGAACAATCTTTTTATTTATAGATATATAATCTTATGTTACTATAAACTAGAGTTATTAATATAATTAGAGGGAGAAAATGTATGAGAAAGTTTTTACTGATAGTTATTATATGCTTATCGTGTATAGTAGCTTTTCAAGACAAGGTATTCGCTAAGAATATTTCTGATAAAAAAATTCAGAAAATCGTAAATAATATGACATTAGATGAAAAAATAGGTCAATTGTATATGAGTCCTAGTTCAGGCGATGCTGCTAAAATGACAAATGATATAAAGAAATATAATTTAGGTGGAATTGTTTTATTTGGAGAAGATTTCAACAATCAAAATGCAGATTCAATGAAACAAAAAGATGCAAATTTTCAAAATGCTAGCAAGTATGGGTTGTTTATCTCTACTGACCAAGAAGGTGGAATTGTTTCTAGATTAAGTACAAGTCCACAGTTAACAAATGGAAGAAAGTTTCCTTCTCCACAAGAAGTATATAAACAATCTGGAATGGCTGGAGTAGTGAAAGAATACAGTAGTGTAGCTGAAATTTTACGTAATTTAGGTATTAATTGGGACTTTGCACCAGTTGCAGATGTTTCTAATGATCCAAATAGCTTTATATATGATAGAACATTGGGTCAGAATTATCAATTAACAGCACAATACGTGTCAAAAGTCGTACCAGCAATTCAAAAGCAACAAGTAGCTGCGACAGTAAAGCATTTTCCAGGGTATGGTTCAGCTGGAGATACACATACAGGTTTTGCTAGCGATGGACGTAGTATAAATGAATTTAGGCAAAATGATTTTCTACCATTTAAAGCTGGAATAAAAGCTAAAGCTGATTCAGTATTGGTGGGACATGTTGTTGTTAATAATTTAGATGCAATTAGACCAGCTTCTGTATCAAAACCAGTACATGAAATTTTAAGAAAAGAATTGAAATTTAAAGGTGTTATTATTACTGATGATATGGGAATGGGAGCATTAACTAGCTTTGCGCAGAAGCAGCACACAAATATAGATGTGATGGCGATTGAAGCTGGAAATGATATGTTACTAAGCAATGGTTATGTAAATGGAATACCAGCCATCAAAGATGCAATAAAGCGTGGAGATATATCCCAAAAACAAATTGATAATTCAGTAAAAAGAATATTGAAATTAAAAGCCAAATTAAATATTATGAAATAATTAAATTTTAAGAAACATAGTAGTATAATGTAGACATATTTTTATTAGGGGGAATTTACTATGAACAAGTGTCCAAATTGTGGTTCAGACATAAAAGAAGGTGCAAAATTTTGTACATCTTGTGGATATCAGTTAGCGCAGGGAAATGTCAATAATACGGTTAATACTACCAATACCACTAATGTTGACAGAGCTAGACAAACTGTAGACACAGATAGAATGAAAGAAGTATCTATGAGCTATTGGGATTGGTTAGTTACTTCATGGAAACATCCATTTAAAGTTCAAGCTGGCGAAAAATATACTGGCTTAGTAACTTTAGCAATTGAAGGTGTTATGTTTGCATTATCAGTAATGATTTTAGTAAGAAAAATAGCAGGTGCTTTTGTTGAAAGTTCAAATTCAATAATGTCATTCTTTTCTGGTGGAAGTTCTTCTAGCACAAGTAATCCAGTAGGTTTTAATGTATTTGTAGTATTCTTTTTAGCAGTGTTTATAGCTGCACTTGCAATAATTGGAGCGGTATTATTAATAGAAAAAGGATTTTCAGATAGTAATAAAGAGTATTTAGATTTAGTGAATGAAGTTGCACATAAGACTTCTTCATTAGTGTTATTAAATGCAGTGCTATTTGTATATTCATTTATTGTATCTAATGCAAGTGTGAACTCCGTTGTATTAATTGATGTTGTTTTAGGACTAATGTCAATGATATGGGTAATAGGAATATTATCAGTAGCATTTGAATTGAAAGAAACAAAAATGGATAATATTTATGTAGGCTTGGTAATTTACATTGCCCATATAATTATAATAAGTATTGCAGGATGGATTGTAGTTAACCATTATGCGGGTATGTTAACTGATGTAATTAGTGAATTAATAGGAGCTATATAGTTATTTGAAATGGGGGAGATAGCGATGAGTGAAAACAGATTTTGCCCAAATTGTGGTCAAAAAGTTGATGCTGGTGAAAAGTTTTGTGCTAACTGTGGCTATCAGTTGTCAGAGGATGTAGAGAAGGTTGAAGAAAATAAAAGTCTTGAATCTTCAAATCCTACTGAAGTAAGCCAAAGTACTGGACAATTTAGCCAACCAAATAACAACAACTATAACAGGCCAAAGAAACCTATCAATAAAAAAGTTATGATACCTGTTGTAGTACTTGTTGTCTTAATTGGAGCATATATTGCAGGAAATAAATATTATTCATCACAGAATCAGCTAAATAGGTTTACAACTGCATTATCAAACAGTGACAGCGATGTATCTGGCTATCTAACTACAACTGAAGGTTCGAAGAAAGTTCCTAAAGAAGAGGCGAAAGCTTTTAAAAAGCAGTTTTCAGGTAGTCAAAGTAGTATATACTACATGAAACAAAGCTTAATGTCTAATGGTAGTTATGGTAATTATAGTTGGGTACAGTCAGGCAGAAGACTATTTGTCTTCCCTGCTTATAAATTACAAGCTGATCCAGGATATGCTTACGTATCTACAAATAATAAGAATGTAAAGATTTATCAAGATGGTAATAAAATAGCAACTACTAAAGATGATTCACGTACAGTTAAGGTAGGACCTATATATCCAGGAAAATATACATTTAAGGCTGAGGGGACTGTTAACGGAGAAAAGTTAAGTTCAAAGAAAGATTTCTATGTAAAGAGTGGTAAAGATAATAATGTTGAACTTAACCTAAGTACAGCTACTTTCACTGTTAAAGGTATGAAAGATAGTAATATCTACATTAATGGTAAGAAGGTAGGTAAACTTGATAGTGATGGGAAGAAAAAATTCACTAACTATCCAATTACTAATGGTCTCAAGTTGTATCTAACTACTGATGTAAATGGAAAAGAAATCAAATCTAAACAGGTATCTGTTGAAGATAAGATTAACCAAGGAGTTCACACAATAACTCCAGGATATAAAGGATTAGTAAGTAAAGATGAAGCTGAATCATTATTATCATCAGTATTTTCAGGATTAAGATATGGAGCTAGCAGCTCAACTGCAGATTATTTCATAGATGGTGAGAACAACGATTCTTATAATGAGTTGGTTGAATTTTTCAAGAGTATTGAAGATCATCTAGAAGACGTTGATGTAGTAAAAATAAATAGTATAACTCCTCTAGGAAATAATAAAGCTGAAGTATCATATTCTGTAAAATATAGTTTTGAAAATGATGATCAGCGTAAAGTACAACAATTCACATATAACGGTGCTCAAATTGAAAAAGAAGATGGAGAATATAAAGTAAAATCCATTGGTAAAACAGGTTCCAGTCCAGATTGGGAACGTAGATATGATGATTAAAATTTAATACTATAATTCATGAGAGATGGTGCGTTTTCTTTGGTTAGAAAGATGTTCGCCCTCTCTTTTATTTTAGTTATTGGCATATTTAGACATAGAAGAAATATAAAAATTTATGCAAGTAAGCGCTAGATTTGTAGAAATTAAAAAATTGGTCCTGTGTCTAGATTGGAAAATCAGAAAAATCAAGAAAACAATAGATATAGATTAAAATTTATATGAAGTAGAAACAGTATTACAGTTATAAGAATAATGCTTGTCGCATATTGCATGAGAAAAAAATATAAGATAGAATAAAAACGTGTTTTTTAGTTATTTTAGTCGTAAATTATGATAACATAGGAATATTTTTACTTTATATTAGAAGTATATTTAGTTGGGGATGAAGAATTTGAAACCGAACTTAATTATAGTGAGAATTTTAACGAATTATATGAGATATATGAAAAAAGGATGGAGGTATATAATAGACAATAAAATAACAAATAAGTTAAAAAGTATAGCTGTTAATACCTATATTTTGACGGTATTTTTTTGGATTGTATTAACCACTTCTATGATTTTACTATTATTAATTGTTATTGATTTGTCTGATGTAATCAAATCATCGTCAATATGGTATACATCTATTGGGGTAGCCCTTGCAGGATTCGTTATACTATTGGGTATTTTTTCAACAGTTAAAGATATAAGAGAAAGTAAACCTATTTTGTGTATTTACTTATTGATAATAGTAATTTTTCTATTAATAGCTTGGATTGATTTAGTTGATTCTATAAGAAATGAAATGTTAGTAACTGTACTAATAACTATATTCATAATATCAATATATATAATGAATTTTTTTCCTGCTTATTTTTTAGCAAGAGAGATTGTTGGTAGTTATAAAGGTTTTAAAGAATTATTTACAAAAAAATTACTAAGATTACGACAACGTATGAAGAAAATAAAAAAAATGTTACTAAAGAAATAACAACTGAAGAAAATCCTATAGGTATAATAACCTTTTCAATTGTAATACCAGTCGTTTTATCAGTTATAAAATTATTAGTATCTAACTAAAGAAAATTTATACTTTATATTAAAAAAATATATTAGTTACTTAGCTAATTATGAGAAGGAGTTATTAATGAAAGACGTATTTATTGTTGGTTCAAAGGGGATACCAGCCAATTATGGTGGTTTTGAAACATTTGTAGATAATTTGGTAACAAGACAAGTCAATCCAAAAATAAAGTATCATGTGTCATGTATGACTTTTGATAAATCTGTAAAACAATATGATTATAATGGAGCTGAATGTCAAGAAATATATGTTCCTAACATAGGTGGATCAAAGGCTATATTATATGATTTGAGAAGCTTGGATTGGGCATTAGATACTATTAAAGAAAGAAACTTAACAGATGGTATTGTTTATATTTTAGCTTGTCGTATAGGACCATTCTTACATAAGTATATTAAAAAGTTCCATAATCATGGTTTTAAAGTATGGGTTAATCCTGATGGACATGAGTGGAAACGTGCTAAGTGGTCTGTACCAGTTCGTAAGTACTGGAAAGTTTCAGAAAAATTAATGGTAAAGAACGCAGACTTTTTAATTTGCGATAGTAAATCAATTGAAGAATATATACATGAAGATTATAGAAAATATAATCCACAAACTACTTTTATTGCATATGGTGCAGATATAACACCATCTATTTTGAAGAAAGATGATAAAAAAGTGGTTGATTGGTTTAACAAACATGATGTGAAGTTAAACGAGTATTTCTTGATTGTTGGACGATTTGTTCCAGAAAATAATTATGAAACAATGATAAAAGAGTTTATGAAGAGTAAAGTAAACAAGGATCTAGTTATCATAACTAATGTTGAAAAAAATGCTTTTTACAATAGTTTAAAGGAAGAAACTCATTTTGAAAATGATAAGAGAATCAAGTTTGTAGGAACTGTTTACGATGCAGAATTATTGAAGTTTATCCGTGAAAATGCTTTAGGATATTTACATGGACATTCTGTTGGTGGAATAAATCCTTCATTGTTAGAAGCTCTTGGAAGTACAAAAATTAATTTACTCTATAATGTGGGATTCAATAAAGAGGTTGGTGAAGATAGTTCACTATACTGGTCATTAGAAGATGGAAGTCTAGCCAACAAGCTAAATGAAGTTGAAGAAATCTCAACAGAAAAAGAAGAGAATTTTGGTAAATTAGCTAAGCAACAGATTATTGATAATTATTCTTGGGAAAAGATTGTCAATGATTATGAAGAACAATTTATGCGAGGATAATGATGAAAATTATAGAATATACATTAGGCATAGTCCCTTATCGAAGAGGTGGGTTACCACGGTATAGTACAGATTTGTCTGATGAACTAGCCAAAGAAAATGATGTATACGTATTGTATCCAGGTAGAATAAAACTATTAAATTCTAAAAGTGTTTCAGTACATATTCGTAAAACTAGTCATAAATTTAACTTAGTGGAAATGATGAATCCTTTGCCAGTTTCTTTAGGTTTGGGAATTCATAGTGCTGCTAGTTTTATGGCTTCTAGAAATGTTACTAAATTAATTAAGTTTATAAAAGAGGTTAATCCAGATGTAATTCATTTTCACACTTTAATGGGATTTCCGATGGGAGCCTTGAAGGAGATAAAAGAATTAGGGATAAAGACAGTTTTTACAACACATGATTTTTATGGATTTTGTCCTAAAATGCTAGAAGATAACGCTAGAATTAAGTTGAAAAGTAGAAAATGCAGTTATGATTGTATGTTATGTAAAGACGGACCTACAGATAAAAAGTTGTTTATTATGCAAAGTAGGATATATGAAATCTTAAAAAATACATCGTTGGTAAAGAAAATACGTAGAAATCAAAAAAGTGTCCTAAATAAAGAACAAGTGGATGAAGACTTTTTAGATGGAGAAGAAGTGTCTGCACGATATAATTTGAGAATTTATTATCAAGAAATGTATAATTTAATTGATGAATTTCATTATAATAGCACTGTAGCAAGAGACTATATAATGCGATTTTTACCTGATGCTAAGGGAAAAGTTGTTAATATAACCCATAGTGGTCTAAAAGATAATAGAAAAGCAAAAAAATACCATATCAATGATAAGATGAAGATTGCTTATATAGGGCCCTATGACGAAAAAAAAGGATTCTATTCGCTTATTAAATGTTTGAAAAGTGTAAGGAAAGAGTATACTAATTTTCAAGTTTATTTTTATGGCGATGTAGGGTATCATGGCTTTTTTAAGAATAGCTGGGTTCATAATAGGGGAGTTCAATCAGAAAAAGATATGTTGAAAGCATATAAGAATATTGACTTGCTTATTGTCCCAAGTCTTTGGCATGAACCATTTGGTTTTGTTGCATTAGAAGCTACATTAGAAGGAATACCGGTATTAGTCTCTAATAATGTAGGTGCTAAAGATATTCTAAGTAATGAAAACATTTTTGAAGATAATTCAGCTTTGATGATTAAACTAGAGGAATTGTTATCTGATGGATTGACAAAATTAAGAGAAAACACACAGAGACTTACATTAATGTATGCGATGGATGAACATAGTAAAAAAATTTGTGATTCCTTCTATTCTAAAAAAAGGAGAGATAAAATTGCCACAATTAAATAAAGATGTTTCTGCGGTAGATAAAATGTCTATTTACATGCAGACAGGTAAAAAGATATTTAGAGGGCTATTAAAGAAACCATTTTTAAAAAAAGCTAGTGGAATATTATTTGTAGGAAAAGGAACTAGTATTACACATAGAAGTAGTATTTATTGTGGAAAAAATGTTAAATTTGAAGATTACTCTGAGATACATGGTTTATCAAAGAATGGATTACATTTTGGGGACAATGTAACTATCGGAAAGTTTACAAGTATTAGACCATCTAGTTATTATGGAGTAGGAAATATAGGATATGGTCTTGAAATGGGTAGTAATTCTTCAATTGGACCATATGGATTTGTTGGCTGTTCAGGTAGAATAACAATTGGTAAAAATGTAATGATAGGCCCCAGAGTGTCTCTATTTGCTGAAAATCATAATTTTTCAGAAAAAGATATATCTATAAAAGAACAAGGTGTTAATAATAAGGGGATAACCATTGAAGATGATTGCTGGATAGGCAGTGGAGTCATTATTTTGGATGGTGTGACAATAGGATCAGGTTCTGTAATCGGAGCAGGAACATTAGTTACAAAAGATATTCCTAAAAATACAGTTGTGTATGATAAAAGGAATAAAAACGTGAAGGATAGATTTTATCTGTAACTTATGATAAAGAAGATAAGATTCATCCTATTATTAATATATCAAATCTATATTGAAAGTACATATTAAATATACCAATTTTTATTATATTAGAAAAAACGATTATTTTTGCGTTACCTAAATATATAATGGTTTAATTTAGAAAATTGAGGAGAGTTATATGAAGATTGTATCCTTTACAATGGTTAATAATGAAGCAGAGATAATAGAGTCTTTCGTTCGTTATAACTATAATTTTGTTGATCAAATGGTAATAATTGATAATGGATGTACAGATAATACTATAGAAATAATAAATCGATTGAAAAGGGAGGAAGACTATAAAATTGATGTATATGATGAATCTTTAGAAGTATATGATCAGTTTAGATTAGATAACAAGTATTTAAAGAAAATATTGGCAGAATATAATGCTGATATTATACTACCATTAGATGCAGATGAATTTATTTCAGGTGAGGATAATCCGCGAAAAATATTAGAAAATTTGTCATTGGATAGTATTTATTATGTTAATTGGAAGTGGTATGTCCTTACGGGTGATGAAGATTATTCAGAGAATTTTATTCCTAGGAGAGTAATGTATCATTTAAAAAAAAGAGCATGGAATTTATCAGATGGTACTTTAGTTACGAAAGTAATTATACCTGCCAAGTATTTTAAGGATAATAAACTGACATTAACCATGGGGCATCATGATATTTTTGGTAGTAACCATATAAATAAGAAACGATTAAAAAATATGTGGATTGCACACTATAGAGCTGTAAGTTCTAAGCAAATAGTTTCAAAGACGTCAACATATGTTATTAGGGATATTGCTACTATGTCTAACAATATTGAAACGGCTCAAAGGACTAATCAATTATATGATATAAAATATAATAATGGGGATGTAGACAGTATTGCACGTGACGTATCTTATGGTGGATATGAAGGTGAGATAGAGTATGAACCATTAGATTTAAAGTTTTGTTCTGAAAATACAAGTAATATACGGTATAATTCATTATCTAATGAATCAATGTCTGATTTGCTAATGAGGACAGGTCAAGAAATGGCGATGAGAGTATACAATTTAGAAAGGAAAATAAAAAATAGATCTTTATTCAAACCAACTATATTTTGGCTAGATGGTGTGAGAGGAGAAGAAAATTTATTTCCTAATCCGTCAGTAAAATTAACATTGTTAACCTTTAAGTATAATGTACAAGCGTATATAACTGAATATAAGCAAATAGAGTTTTTAAAATACAATTATCGATTAATTATAACTCCTAAGAATATAAAATTTTTACCTCATAAATATGTAGTTATACCCGATGAAAATTACTTAGAAATTAAAAATAAGCTTATTGATGCAGGAGTAGGTAAGAAGAGTATTGTTTCGTTAAGAGAGTACAAAAAGAAAATCGGTATACTAGGTAATATCTATGCAAATTTATGCTTATTACCAAGACTGATTAGTAGGATAATGCAGTATGTAAAAAGGAACGGTGTATCACATGCTGTAGAGAAAATAAAAAGTAAACTAGATAAATAATATTAGCAAATGGAGGATTAAGAATGGATTTATCAGTTATTATCCCAATATATCATGGAAGAAAGTATATACCTAGTTTATTAAAAATGTTGGATGAAAATATTTCAAATGCTAAAGAGTATATGATAGAAGTAATATTAGTTAACGATTCTCCAGATGAAACTATAGATGATTTAATTATGGGATATAATAATATTTTTGTAGTTAATAATAAAAGAAATCTTGGGATACAAGGAGCCAGAATTCAAGGTATAAAAGAAGCACATGGGAAATATATATTAATGCTTGATCAAGACGATGAATTAAAGGAATATGCTATTCAAAGTCAATTAAGTAAAATTAAGGGTTACGATGCAATTTTGGCTAATGGATATTCGGAAGATAAGAATAATAATAAAGTTTCTTTGTATAAAAATAAAAGACAAAAAAAGTTAGTAAATAGTTTTAAGTATTATTTGTATTATGGTAACATGGTTGCTTCACCAGGAATGGTTGTTATAAAGAAAGATAAAATACCTAAGATTTGGTTGGAAAATATTTTAACAAATAATGGTGCAGATGATTGGTTACTGTGGGCATCATATGTAAAAAAAGGTTATAAATTTAATATGAATGCAGATTATATATATACACATAGAAACGTTACAACAAATTTTTCTAATGATGAAGATAAGATGCTTACATCATCCATGGAAGCTTTGAATATGATGAAAAATAACATGAGTAATAAAGAATATAATATTCATAAGCGAAGGTTAAATATGAGAAGAAAAATTTTAACCAATCCTGATTCTAAACTATTAGAGTATTTAAAAAATATAGATATAGCTACATATTTATTATTTTATAAAATGATCTAGGATATGAAATATGAATTAGAAGGGAGGACGTTAAAAATGATAGTTGTGAAAAAAGAAGTAGTTGGGAACATTACCGTTTTTTTAATTTTTTTCTGTATAACATTAGGAAATTCACAATTTTTTACTGAAATAGGAATTAATAATTTTTTCATTTATATAGGATATAGTATTGTATTAATGAAAATATTATATGAGTTTAAAACAAATCTGACCTCTTATTTTGTAAAGAGATTGTTATTATTTTTTGTATTAGTATATTTATTCAGCATAGGAATTATAAAGCAAAACAATTTAGAAAATCTAACAAAATTAAATTTAATTTTGTCCATGTGTTTAATTGCTTTAGTAGCAGTATTATCTGAAGGGATTCTAAATAGTACTGAGCAATTTAAGTTTATTAGCTATGCAATATTTTGGGCATGTATACTTGCTACTTTTTTAGCTGTAATCAAGGGAGTATCTATAACATCTTTGGCAGTAGAGGGTGCAGGTGGATCAAATTATGGTTTTACAGGTGGATTACAACATAAAAATTATTTTGGAGTAGCCTCACTCGCAGGATTTATTTCTGCGTACATCAGTAATAAGAAAGAAAATAAATTCTTATTATGGGTATATTTGATATTTATCATAATATCAAATGCAAGGACAGCATATATACTATTTATTTTATTTATTATAATAAGTAATGCAACAAAGATTAAGAAAATTAATATGACCAAAGCACAATTACGGCTTGTTATGATGCTATTTTCAATATTTATTATATTATTAATGATTTTAATGTACAAAAAAGTAACATCTGGTAGTGAATCTTATCAATATAGATATCAAGGATTAGTTAATTACTTAAATATGTATGGCGAAAATAAATTTTATATGATTTTTGGTAACGCTGAAATGGCATTTAGAAATTCTGGTCAATCGTATACATATAACATACGCTCTGTGACTGGCTGGAATGGAACAACAGAATTATCGTTGCTGAGTATTTTAGTAAAAAATGGTTTAATAGGTATGATTGGATACATAATTATTTTTGGATATCGTCTAATACAGATCTTATCGATGAGTTTTTCAAAAATAAAATATGATGTTTTAGCTATCTGGGTGATATTCTTTACATCTGGATTTGTAGAAACGTATGTAGCAAATATTAATTTGGTGTTTAATCCTTTTTGTTATATTGCGATAGGTTCTTTGTGTAGTATATATATGAAAAATATGTCTAATGATGATGTGCAATTTGAAATGGAAGAGGAGTAAGTTTGAAAAAAAATAGTAACTGAGAGATGTTTTAATTTTATAAAAAAAAGAGTACACCAAATAAAGATTAACATCAGTTCAAAAAATCAAATATTAACTATAGATCCTTGACTTTGAGCAAATCTAATAGCCTTCTCAAAAGATAGATTGTTTAAGTTCAGGTATATTGTATAATTTAGCGTTATAGAAAACGCCACCGCATAAAATGTGGTATGCAGCTACTAATAATTATCTAGCAATAGGATAATAACTTTCTCTTATATCCACGACGTTCCTTTAGTTGCATGTGTTTGTTCCGCTGTTTGGGATATTTCTTCGAGCATACAACGTCATTTGAGATTGGAACAACCGAGAATAGACTGAATTAATTCGATCTCTCGGTCAAAATTTTTTCCCAGCTCAAAAATTAGTGAATCTAATTCAGTTTGGCAAAGAACAAGAGTGTCGTAGTGAGCTTTGAACTCTTAGTTTGTAGGCTTGTTCATCAGTAATATCACCATTTAATTTCTAATATTTTCAATTGAAGCGTGCATTCTTTTGTGTACAAGAGATTCAACATCAAAATCGTTATTCTTGTTAGCTAAGAAGCTTTCAAGCATTTTTTGAGAGCTCTTTCCGAAAACGTCAGAAATAACACTAGAAATTTGAATATTCGACAGGTAAGAGAATTTTGATACCTATTTTTTCTCGCTAGACTTTAATTGAGTAAGTTTCATACGATAACGAAAAAGGTTGCGTAATTGGCGAATTTTTAATGATAGAATAAAGCTACTAGCAACTAAATTGTGTTTGAATAAACCAACAATCCACTTAGCATCCTTTTTATCAGTCCTCATAGCTTTGATATGTTTAGGATGAGCTAAGCAGATATTCATATCACTTTCTAAGATATTGAAGACGGGAATCCGATATTTAACAGTAAAATTCCATGTAAACATTAAAGCATGAATAATATTCAAGCCATTCCTTAAGGGGGGAAGCAAGCCCTGAGTAAAAGTTGAGAAACGTCTGCGGTATAACTAATGACATTTTTATCATTGGTTATCGCTATAATAGCTATGATGAAAGTTTTGTGAACGTAAATTCTACAACAAGTAGGGTAGACAATTTTTAACATTTATATTAGTCTCTTTAAAAGATTGGAAAAGCAAGTTAAACATTTACTGCAAACCCTACACGAGTCGTTTATACAAAAATAAGTTTAAGTGCTCAAAGTCACATACAGTTGTGCTTGAAAGATTAGGCATATATAAATTCAAGGTAATAGAGAAGCTATTCACTCACCTACGCACGATTTGCAATGTGTAAAAGCGTTTTTTTTGAAGCTGGTATATAAAAAAAGGACAACAGATTTGTTTTTCATGGCTCTGTTGTCCTTGAGTCGAAGACGAAAGGAATGAATATATAGATGAATAAACCACTGGTTACGGTGATAATACCAACATATAATAGAGCTAAAACTATTGAAAGATCAATAAATAGCGTCTTAAGTCAGAGTTATTCGAACTTGGAGTTAATTGTAGTCGATGATGGTTCTAGTGATAATACAAAGAGTGTCGTTGAAAATATTGATGATTCACGAGTCAGATATATTTGGCAAAATAATAGTGGCGCATGTGCAGCACGAAATAATGGGATAAATAATGCTAGAGGTGAGTATATTGCTTTTAATGATAGTGATGATACATGGAAACCTAACAAATTAGAGAAACAGCTGGAAGTGGTAACAAAAACGGGTGCTGATGTTGTTTTCTGTAAATTATCAATACCGGTAAAAAATGGCTATAAAAAGCTTCAACCAGAAGGTATAAATGAAGGATTTGTTAATTTTAGAAAGAATAGTGTAGCAGGAATAGGTACTCAGACTCTACTTTTTAAAAAGAAAGTGTTAACAAAATTTAGATTTGATGAAGAAATTCCAAGATTTCAAGATTTAGAAATATTAATTAATATTATGAATTCTAGAAATTATGAATTATATTGTATAAATGAAAGTTTATTAGATGACTATAAAGTGAGTAGAGATTCAATAAGTGTTAATTCTAATAAATTAATCACAGCATTAGAAATTTTAGAAAGAAAGTATCCAGATTTAAAAAATATATCACCTGCATTATCCAGGGATATATCAGGATATTTTAGATTTTCATCGAAAATAGAAATAAAAAATAAAAATTATTTTAAAGCTGTGAAGTACGAGTTCAAGGCTATTATGTATGAAGAGAGAAAAAAATTGTTATATCCTTGGATTCTATTACGTGATATAGTTAGATTTCTTAAATAATAAAATTAAAATAAAACTATATTGGGTATTATACTTTATGAGGTGAATTTAGTGATTAGAAAATAAAAAAAGCTCTAATGACAGAAATTTTTAGAAAAAATGGAGAAAATATAACAAACATAATGCAACTAGAGTAATAAATAGGGTTAATCTCACTTCTGTCATTGTTGGAAAGAATAGTTATGGAAATATAAAATTTATACAATATGATGCAAATGCAACAATGAAAATAGGAGCAAATGTAAGTATTGCAGATGAAACCACTTTTCTTGGTGGAGGAGAGCATGATTATAAGCGTCTATCTACATGGCTATATCAATCTTTGATTTATCATAAGAAAAAGAATTGGACAAATTATGAGACTGTAGTTGAAGATGATGTATGGATAGGATATGGTAGTACGATTCTTACAGGAGTGAAAATTGGTAAGGGAAGTATCATAGGTGCTCGTTCAGTAGTAGCAAAAGATGGCCCACCATTTTCGGTGTATGTTGGAAATCATGTTATTAAACAGAGATTTAGTTCTAAAATCATAAAAGAATTAGATAAAATTGATTTTAGTGATATTAATCATGTGAGTGGTGATAAGTATGAAAAATATTGTATGACCCAACTTAATGAAAAAAATTATATTGAGGTGATTAAGGCTTTTACAGAACATCAATAAAGATATAAGTATTAATACTTAAGGTTATTTATTTGAGAGGTTGATATTTTGAAACAAAAATCGTTAGGGCTTAATGCACTATTAAATAGTTTACAAAGCCTTTTAAATTTAATATTTCCACTAATAACATTCCCCTATATTTCACGAACATTGTCAGTAAATGGGGTAGGAAAATATAATTTTGCTAATTCTATTGTCAGCTATTTTATTTTATTAGCAGGATTAGGTATTAGCAATTATGCAGTTCGTGAAGGTGCTAAATTACGTAATGATAGAAAAGCCATCAGCAGTTTTGCAAGTCGAGTTTTTACTATTAATCTAATTTCTACAATTGTTTCATATGTATTTTTAATCTTAACAGTTATTTTTACACCTAATTTACATCAGTATACTGTGGCTATTTTTATTTTTAGTATTCAAATTTTTTTTACGACTTTAGGTACAGATTGGGTATATACGATTTTCGAAGAATATGGATATATTACAGTTAGGAATATAATTTTTAAAATCTTATCAATAATTTTATTATTCATATTTGTACGACATCCAGGCGACTATCTAAATTATGTTGCTATTACCGTTTTTGCTTCAACAGGATCATATATTTTAAATTTCCTTCATGCTAAGAATTACTGTGATATTAAACTTGACTTTAATTTTAATTGGAAAGAATATTTAAATCCAATATTAGTAATTTTTGGTTCAAGAGTTGCTATCCAAATTTATCTTAATTCAGATGTTACAATGTTAGGTTTTTTGCAAAATGAGTATGTTGTTGGTATTTATAGTACAGCTACAAAAATTTATGGGATTGTGGGAACTCTTTTAATTGCTGCTACTGCTGCTACGATTCCTCGTTTGGCAATGTTCATGGGTCAAGGAAGAATGTCAGAGTACAATAAGCTTCTGAAACAAGTAATTAATATAATGATATTCCTTGTTTTACCTGGAATATTAGGTTTATTTATGGTAAGTAAAGAGGTTATTGTTCTTCTTGCAGGCGAAAAATATTTACGTGCATCTTATGCATTGAGAATTAGCTGTTTTGCAATGCTGGGCAGTGCGATGAGCGGTATATTTAATCAATGTGCGTTGATACCTGCAAAAAGAGAAAAGAAGACTCTAATTTCTTCAGTAATTAGTGCTTTACTAAATATTGGGCTTAACTTTATCTTAATTCCAATTATTGCTGAGAAAGGTGCTGCTTTAACTACTGTTTTAGCTGAATTTACAATGATGTTTATGAATTTTTACTTTAGTAGAGATATAACAGGGTTTGTCTTTAAAGACAGGGAAACCTGGAAGAATATCATTACTGTGTTATTAGGATGCGTGGGAATTATAGCGGTGTGTGCACTTTCCTCGGCTCTTTTTCAACAGATGTTTATTAGGTTAGTTGTTTCTGTAATTAGTTCAGTTATTGTTTATTTGGCTATATTACTAGCAACTAAAAACCAAGTGGCTTTAATATTTCTAAGTAAGGTAAGACATGGATAGTTTCTTGGAGATAAATTATATTTAGGGAGAGAATTTGATGAGCAAACGGATAGATAGAAATTCTTCGTTAGAGTTATTACGAATTATTTCTATGCTTTTTATAGTCATGAACCACTATTCTGGAGAAGAGCCTTGGAATATGAAAGGTGCCAGCTTAGTGAATGTTATAAGTTATCAACTTTATAAACCGCTTGGGCAGGTAGGGGTTGATATTTTTGTTTTGATTACTGGATATTTTTTAGCGTCTAAGGTTGATGCTAATTATGCAATTTCCATGAAAAGGGCGAGTAAAGTATGGCTTGAAGTTTGGTTTTATTCAGTAGTGGTATTTTTTGCGGGGAGTTTTTATTATAGTCATTTTTCCATTGTAAATATGGTTAAAGGATTTCTACCAATAGTATTTAACAATTATAGGTTTGCTACAGCTTATATTATTTTGGTACTTTTAGCACCTTTTATTAATAAACTTCTGGAAAAACTTTCTAAAAGAGAGTACATAGTATTGCTAATTATAACAATATTTTGTGGAGAAGTTATACCTGTCATAGGTAATACAACCTTCAGTTTAGATAAAGGATTTGGTGATATACTAGCGGTTTATTTAGTTGGTGGATATATTAGACGATATGACATAGTAACTAAAAAATTTCATCTGATCTTTGCAGTAATTGCTACTTATTTATTTATGCTAGTGTCAATACTTATTTTGTGGAAGATAGTTGGTTATGAAGGAAATATAACCCGATTTACATATGGAATTCTACCTTTTATAATGGCAATATCAATTTTTTTAATATTTGTCGAGATACCTTCTTTTACTAACAAAACTATAAATTGGTTTGCTAGTTCTGTATTTGCGACGTATTTAATGACAGAAAATATTTATGCTGATAAATTTATTTGGACGGAGTTGTTTAATACTACTAGTTACGAAAATCCCTTATTAATTTCTGGCTTTGGATTACTAATAGCAGTATTTCTTGTAATCATCACAGTTTTTGTTGACAAGTTTAGAGTACTTCTTTTTAATCATTTAAAATTGGAGAGACGTATATATAGGATTATTGATAAAATTGTCTTTTAGCAAATTACACTATTACAACAACAAGTAATGCCCATCAATCTCACGTTTCAATTGTGAGACTGATGGGCATTATATTGTAAAAACGCACTATGGAAAGACGTATACGAAATTTATTAAATTTTATTCAAGTTTCTTAATTATTTTCGCATAAAAACATATTCAACATTAGGGAATCTATAGAATTTATGAAAATAATTTTTAAATCGAGTTTAGTTCTTTATCACACTTAATGGTTAAAAGCATCAAAATAAGCAAAAAGCTCTTTAAAATATTTATATACGTTGTCTATATCAAAAGTAGTGTTGTTTAAGTAATACGTAGAATTTTTATCTGTCAAATAGCGAAAAGTAAAAGCGTTCTTATCGAGATTGTGAAGTTCGATAATTCTTTTTTCTATTATATGGAATTCGGTATTTTCAATGTAATCTGAATTTTTCTTAATAATATCCTCTTTAAAAAGTAGAAATAGTTTTTTTAGATTATGAGTCTTAATTTTTTTTATGAGCTTCTCTTGGTTAGCTAAAGTTATAAAATGATCATACAAAAAAACTTTGATATATAATTCTAGTGTGATTCGTGCTATAAGCATAAAAGGATAAAATAAATTATATGATCCTTTGTTTAGATGATTATATAAAATATCGAACATAGTTTCATAACCTATCAATTTTGCTGTATGATCACTATCTAATTCGATAGAATTATTTGGTTGCCATATAAAGGTGTCTTCATACCATTTGCCATTTACAAACAAAAATTCAGGTTCTAAAGAAAAGTCGAAACTAGCAGAATTGTCAATATCCCCCATACATTTTTCTAATAAGGTCCATGCTTGAAAACAATTACTTTGGATTTTAAATATATTTAGATGTTCCTCTTCATATTTATCTATAAATTTCTGATTAAAAGCGTATCTAAATGTATCAGAATTTGGGTCTGTCTTTGATAAAGAATTAAAATATTTTGATAACCATTCTTCTTCCGTAGCGCTTAATGGGATTCTTGGAACATCTTTATATATTTTAAATAACTCATCTAAGTCATGAAAAATTATTTTTTTTAAATCACTATTTGAATAATTACGCAAAATAAGTGCCTTTATACTAAGTTCAAAAGCATTCCTTATTAAGAATAAGCCTACAAAGAAACAAGTATCAAGATTTCTAGTATTATTATCTTCTTTAATGTAGTTAAAAGTATGACAACTACATTGATAATAATCATAAGCTAATTCTTTATAGTCTTCAAATATGCGAGTATTTCCTCTCCATTCTATATTTACTGTATTATCCGTATTTTTATCAAAAATACTTTTATCTTCATCAGGCCAATAAAATTTGGGATCTTCTTCAAAAAATGTCACAGATATTACTCTCCTAATTAAAAAAATTTAATCTCGCTTAAAAATATCGCGAGTATAAACTTTATCTTTTACATCATCCAAAACATTATTATAACGGTTAGCAATAATAGAATTACTTAATTTCTTAAACTCATTTATATTATTAACAACTTTACTTCCAAAGAAAGTAGTGCCATTTTCAAGAGTTGGTTCATAGATAATAACTTCAGCGCCTTTGGCCTTGACGCGTTTCATGATACCTTGAATAGATGATTGTCGGAAGTTATCAGAGTTTGACTTCATTGTAAGACGATAAACTCCAATAGTGACTTGCTTTTCTTCTTGTGGGTTAAAGTTATTTGAATCGCTATATGAGTAATAACCAGCTTTTTGAAGAACTTGGTCAGCTATGAAATCTTTTCTAGTCGAATTTGACTTTACAATAGCTTCGATTAAATCTTCAGGTACATCTTTATAATTTGCTAAAAGTTGCTTAGTGTCTTTTGGTAAACAGTATCCACCATAACCAAAAGAAGGATTATTATAATGAGAGCCAATTCTAGGATCAAGACAAACCCCATTGATAATTTCTTCAGTATTAAGACCTTTTGATTCTGCATAAGTGTCTAATTCGTTGAAGTAAGAGACACGAAGAGCTAAATAAGTATTAGCAAATAATTTTACGGCTTCAGCTTCAGTAAATCCCATATAAAGTGTATCTATATTTTCTTTAATAGCACCTTCTTGAAGTAGTGAAGCAAAATCATGAGAAGCTTTGACAATTTCAGGATCATCTTTATCAGTAGAAACAATAATTCTACTTGGGTAAAGATTGTCATATAAAGCTTTAGATTCACGTAGAAATTCAGGACTAAAGATAATTTTATTGGTTTGATACTTTTGGCGTATGTGTTCTGTATAGCCCACAGGAATAGTTGATTTTATAACCATAATAGCATTAGGATTGACCTGCATAACAAGATCAATTACAGCTTCTACTGCACTTGTATCAAAATAGTTACGCTTGCTATCATAGTTAGTAGGTGCTGCAATTATAACAAAATCAGCATCCTTATAAGCTTTTTTACCATCTAATGTAGCTGATAAGTTTAAATCTTTTTCAGCCAAAAATTTTTCAATATATTCATCTTGAATAGGTGATTTACGATTATTTATTAAATCAACCTTTTCTTGTACAATATCTACCGCAGTTACTTGATGATTTTGTGCTAAAAGGGTAGCTATTGAAAGGCCTACATATCCTGTACCAGCTACAGCAATTTTTACATTAGATAGAGTTTCAGCTTTTTTAGCTGTGTTAAGTGGTTCAATGAATAAGTCTGTTATATCAAAATTTAGTGCTTGGCTAAGGCTCTCTAATTGAGGAATAGAAGGAATAAAATCTTTTGCTTCTATTCTACTAATAGTTGCTCTATTTATATTAGTTACATCAGAAAGTTGTTGCTGTGTTAATGATTTTTTCTTTCTATTAACAATAATAATTTCAGCTAACTTAGAGAGTGATAATTGTTTCATAATTGTAGAATCCCCTTTTTGTTATTTTTAATAACAATCTTATTGTATATGCATAATTAAAATAGCATAAAATTTATTTTTTAGCAAAAAATCCAATATTTTGTTATTGTTGGTAACAATAGGTGTGTTGATAATATATTGACAAGATAACTAAAAATAAATTATTATTAATTCTGTAGATTTTATTTATTGGGAGAAGATTATGAGTAGAAAAGACGATGAAACAATCATAGATTTAAGGCAATTAATGATTGTATTGAAGAATAATGTAGTATCAATTATTACTTGGATGATATTAGGATTGGTAGTAGCTTTAGGAAGCGTATTTTTCCTCATTGAACCTAAATACAGTTCTAGTATCGATATTTTAGTTAACCAAAAAGCAAATAATGCTCAAGTTCAATACGCCACTCAACAGGCTGATTTACAAGCTATTAATACATATAAAGATGTTTTAACAAAACCAATTATTTTAACACCAGTTCTGAAGGAAATTAAAAATACAGATAATTATCAAGGAAATTTGAATTCCCTAGCAAAGTCTATTAAAGTATCGAATCAAACAAATTCACAAGTTGTAACTGTTACTGTTACTGACAAAAATGCTTATGTTGCTGCAGATATAGCAAATACTGTTGGTAAAGTATTTGCAAAAAAGGTCAAAAAGATGATGCAAGTAGATAATGTTACTATTGTATCTGACGCTAAAGTAAATTCTAAACCTATATCACCTAATAAAAAATTATTTGCACTTGCAGGAGTGGTGTTAGGATTATTTATAGGTGTTGCAATTGCATTTATTAAGGAATTTACTGATAAAACTATCAAGGATAGTAGTTTCTTAACTGATGAATTAGGTTTAACCAATATAGGTTCTGTATATCATTTAGATATTAATGAAGATGATTATGGGGCAGTTAAAGTTATTGATAGAAATAAAATTTCTAAAAATAATAGTGCTGAAGAAAAAATTAGTACTCCACGTCGTCGTAGAGTTTAGAAAGGAGGGTAAGAGACATGGCATTATTTAAGAAGAAAAAAAAGTTAGATACTAATAGTATGGAAAAAGGTGTTTATTTAGTAACAATTGCTAAACCAACATCTGTAGATACAGAACAATTTAATACTATTCGTACAAATATTACATTCTCTAGTGCAGATACAGAATATAAATCTTTAATGATTACTTCATCTGTTGCTTCTGAAGGAAAATCTACTATAGCTGCAAATATTGCTGCATCCTTTGCTAAGCAAGGTTTATCTACTTTGTTAGTTGATACGGATTTACGTAGACCAACTATTGCCTCTACCTTTGGTATTGCTGATCCAAGAGGATTGACAAATTTCCTAACCGATAGAGATTTTGATATTAATGATGTTATTTACGAAACTACGGTAGATAATTTGTTTGTCATTCCTGCTGGTCCTATTCCTCCTAACCCATCTGAATTAATGGGTTCTAGACGTATGGATAAATTACGTGAAGCATTGGAAGAAAAGTTAGATTTGGTTATCTATGACGCTCCACCAGTTTTATCTGTAACTGATGCTCAACTTTTATCTGCTAAAGTTGATGGAACACTTCTAATTGTTCGTCAAGGATTTGCAGAAAAAGAAGGTGTCCGTCAGGCTGTAGATTTGCTTAAACATGTTAATGCTCATATTATAGGAGTAGTATTAAATGATGTAGATGCTTCTACAGATGGTTACTACGGCTATTATGGATATGGAAAAGAAAAATAAATTTATTTAAATGATGTATAGTTGTAATGTAGCTCTTATCTTTTTAGGTAAGGGCTTTTTGTTTAATATTTAGTATTGTAATTTAAAATACTTTTAATATATAATATCCACTAAGGAATAAATTGAGACTTTCTTCTATTAATCGAATGATAAGTGTAACTTTATTTCTTATTTTCTTATCAAATTTAGTATTGGATACCCAACCATTACTGAAAAGTAGACTTAATAAATTTGTTTAAAAATCGGCAACAATTGTCGGTTTTTTGTTTGCCTTTAATGAATTTAAAGGTGGAGTTTGGTATAATATATGTGTTTTTTATATTATTTAATTATCAGAAAAGGATTATTAATATGAATTTTGAGAAAATAGTAGATTTACATTGTCATATCTTGCCGGGTATTGATGATGGATCTCCAGACTTAGAACATTCATTGCAATTAGCCCAAGAAGCAGTTGCTGATGGAGTTACACATATTTTGGCTACTCCACATCATCTTGATCGTAATTATACTAATCACGCAAAAGATGTCATTAGAATAGCTGATGAATTTCAAGCTGAATTAGATAAGCGAGAAATTAAATTGACTATTTTTCCAAGTCAAGAAGTACATATTAATGGAGAACTTTTGAACAGATATGATGATTTACTGGGAATAGATGAAGATAAAAGATACATGTTATTAGAATTTCCACATGATGGTGTTCCTAGATATGCCGAGAATATGATTTTTAATTTAAAAAAAATGGGAACGATACCAGTTATTGTGCATCCTGAACGTAATCATGAAATTCAGAATAATTTAAATATGTTGTATGATTTTATTAAAGCGGGGGCTTTAGCACAGGTTACAGCTACAAGTTATGTTGGTGGTTTTGGTTCACATGTAGCTGAAATATCACATACATTGGTTGAACATAATTTGGTACAAATTGTTGCTTCAGATGCACATACTTTAAAGGGGCGTAAGTTTGTGTTAAGTGAAGCTTTGAATCAAATTGCTAAAGATTTTGGTGAACAAAAAGCAATACAATTTGAAAAAAATGCTGAAAATCTTATCAATGGGGAGTATGTCGTAGCTAGAGACTATACACCAATTCAGAAAAAGAAGAAATTCTGGTTCTTTTAACGGAAAGTGGGAGTAGGAAATGAATAATGAAGAAGAAAAGTTAAATAGAAATCACAGTCATCATAAGCATCATCACCATCGCTCATTTTGGCAAAGACATAAAATTTGGAAATGGGTTTTAATTGTTATTGGGTTATTTATAGTTGTTGATGTTGCATTGTTTGGTAAAATGTATTTTGATGCTAAAAAGTCAGCTAATAGTACATATAAACAAGTTAAGACAAATAAATTGCGTAATACACCAGACTTAAATAATGGTAAACCATTTACAGTTCTTATCTTGGGAACTGATACAGGTGAATATGGACGTACATATCGTGGACGTTCAGATACTATGATGTTAGCAGCAGTTAGTCCTAAAGAAAAGAAAACTACTTTAGTAAGTATTCCACGTGATACTAAGGTAGCAATTCCAGGATATGGGTATAATAATAAGATTAATGCCGCTTATTCATATGAAGGTACAAAAGGTGCGGTTAACATTGTTCAAAGTTATTTAGATGTTCCTGTGGATTACTATGTTGAAATGAACATGAAAGGTCTTGAAGAACTTTCTGCAGCTGTAGGTCCAGTTAAAGTTGAGAACGACCTAGAATTTACTAATGCAAATAAGACCTTTAAAAAAGGAACTGTAACTATTGATGAAGATAATATCTTAGCCTATACACGTATGCGTTATGAAGATCCACGTGGTGATTATGGGCGTCAATTACGTCAACGTATGGTGCTCGAAGCTTTAGTTAAGAAAATTGCAACAATTGGAAGTATGACTAAATATCAATCAATTTTAAATGCAATTTCTAGCAACATGAAGACTAACTTGACATTTGATGATATGAAGGCAATTGCAACTAAATATAGTTCTGCTTCTAAGATTGAACAAATTCAATTGCAAGGGGAAAGTCAAATGATTGACGGTGTATCTTATGAAGTTGTTCCACAAAGCAATTTGGATAAAGTAACTAGTCAATTAAAGAAAGCATTAAACGAGTAATGTTAGCTTTTTGTTAAAATTTTGTTGAAATTAAATGATATAATTTAGGGAGTTAATATAAAACGAGGGGAATGCGCTAATGGAAAAAATTGGAGGAACGGTTAGCATGAAGAAATTAGATAGAGAAAATATTAATAAAAGATACATCTATCATTTTTTCAAACGAGTTTTTGATTTTTTCGCTAGTTTAGTAGGATTAATCTTGTTATCGCCGTTGTTATTATACATAGCATTTAGAATCCATAAAGAAGATAGAGGACCAGTATTTTATTCTCAAACTAGAGTTGGAAAAGACGGTAAAGAATTTGAAATGTATAAATTTCGTTCTATGATTGTGGATGCTGATAAGAAATTAGCTGAATTAAAATCTCAAAATGAAGTAGAGGGTCCAATGTTTAAGATGAAAGAAGATCCTCGAATTACAAAAATTGGTAAATTTATTCGCAAGCATAGTTTTGATGAGTTGCCACAACTTTTAAATGTGCTTAAGGGTGACATGAGTCTAGTAGGACCTCGTCCACCTTTGCCAAGTGAAGTTGCTCAATACACAGATTATGATAAGCAAAGGCTATTAGTAGTCCCTGGTTGTACAGGACTTTGGCAAGCAACGGTTAGAAATAGTGTAGGCTTTTCTGAAATGGTTAAATTGGATTTAGAATACATTCAAAAGAGTGGTTTTTTCTATGATCTATATTTGATCTTTTTAACAGTTAAAATTGTACTGTTCTCTAATGATGCGTATTAAGTACGATTTTTATTGAGTAGTTGAAGGAATGAGGATCACTTTTATGTCACAAGCAGTTATGATATTAGCACATCGTGATTTTGAACAAATATATGAGTTATCACTTAAATTGAAGCGAAGATTTTCAGTTTACATACATTTTGATAAAAAAATGGCACTTACATCTGATGAAAAAAGTAGGCTAGAGTTTGAAGGTATAAAATATATTTCAGAAGTAGATGTTAAGTGGGGTGGATGGAGTATTGTTGAGGCAACAATTAGATTAATTCGTTTTGCTCTAAAAGATGAAAGCATTAAATTCTTTCATTTGATTTCAGGTCAAGATTGGCCAATAAAAAGTATAGATGAAATCTATCGTTATTTTGAGTATAATAATGACAAAATTTTTTTGGATGTTCAAAGTGTAAAAAATATTAAAAAAAGTGGAGAACCTATAGAATGGTGGCTCAAGTACTACTATAACTATGACAAGATAAATAGAAGATCATTTAGTGGCAAAATATTTCATAGACTAAATATAAGTGTTCAAACTATTCTTGGAATTAATAAGTTTAAGAAGTTAAGTACTAAAGTTGACTTTTATACAGGATCTCAATGGTTTGATGTGCCAAGAGAAGTTTTAGTATATGCATTAGATTACTTAGAAAAAAATGATGAATTGTATAGATTATTTAAGACTAGTTTCTGTAGTGACGAATTTTGGTTAAATACGATTGTGATGAACAATACTGTGTTTAAAGAAAGAGTAACTGGAAATAATCATCGATTTATGAAATGGATACATAAAAATGGAAGTTATCCGGCAATTTTAGATGAAGATGATTATCTAGATTTAAAAAATAGTGATGCTTTTTTTGCTAGAAAATTTACAAAAGAGTATTCAAATCAACTCATTATTAAGTTAGATGAAGCGTTGAAAAAAGATTAATGTTAGTGGAGGAATTATAAAGTGACAAATTATTTAGTAGTAGGTGCAGGGCTTTTCGGTGCAGTATTTGCACACGAAGCTGCTCAAAGAGGACACAAAGTAAAGGTTATTGAAAAAAGAGATCATGTTGCCGGAAATATTTACACAAAAGAGGTACATGGTATTCAAGTTCATCAATTTGGTGCACATATCTTCCATACTTCTAAGAAAGAAATTTGGAAATATGTAAATCAATTTGCTGAATTTAATCGTTATACTAATAGCCCAGTAGCTAATTATAATGGTGAAATTTATAATTTACCTTTTAACATGAACACATTTAATAAACTTTGGGGAGTTGTAACTCCTAAAGAAGCTATGGCTAAGATTGAAGAACAACGTGCAGTTCTTAATGGTAAGAAACCAAAAAATCTTGAAGAACAAGCTATTTCATTAATTGGAACAGATATTTATGAAAAATTAATCAAGGGTTATACAGAAAAACAATGGGGACGTAAAGCTACAGAATTGCCAGCTTTTATTATTCGTCGTTTACCAGTACGTTTAACTTATGATAACAACTATTTCAATGATACATATCAAGGTATTCCAATCGGCGGTTATACACAAATTGTCGAAAAGATGTTAGATAATGACAATATCACTGTAGAAACAGGGGTAGATTTCTTCGATCGTAAAGAAGAATATCTAAAAGAATACGATAAAGTTGTCTTCACAGGTATGATTGATCAATTCTTCAATTACAAACTTGGAGAATTGGAATATAGAAGTTTACGCTTTGAAACAGAAGTGTTAGATGAAGATAATCATCAAGGCAATGCCGTAGTAAATTATACAGATGCTGAAACACCTTATACTAGAATAATCGAACATAAGCATTTTGAATTTGGTAAGGGTGAAAAAGGTAAGACGGTTATTACGCGTGAATATCCTGCTGATTGGAAACGTGGCGATGAACCTTACTATCCAGTAAATGATAGTAAAAACAACAGCCTTTACAAGCAATATCAAGAATTGGCAAGTAAAGAAACTGAAAATGTAATCTTTGGTGGACGTTTGGGACAATATCGTTACTACAATATGGATCAAGTTATAGGAGCAGCTTTACTAACAGTAAAGAATGAATTTGAATAATCAAAGAGAAGGTACTTTATGAAGATTTCGTTATTGATGGCTACATACAATGGAGAGAATTATATACTTGAACAGTTAAAAAGTATTTATAATCAAACTGTTAATCCAGATGAAGTTCTTATAGCTGATGATGTCTCTAATGATAGAACTGTGGAATTAATAGAAAGATTTATTGAACAACATGATTTAAAAAATTGGAAACTAATGATTAATTCTAGTAATAAAGGTTATAAAAAGAATTTCTATGATTTAATTCAACAAGCTACAGGAGATGTCATATTTCTATCTGATCAAGATGATGTATGGGAAAAGAATAAGATAGAATTGATGACAAAAGAGTTAGAAAAAAATTCGAAAATAAAAAGTATAAATGCTGCCGTAAAGTATGTAGATTCAAGGCTAAATCCTCTTGAGGTGAAACTAAAGCCTAATTTTTATAATGAGAATTTACTGTATTATAAAGGTCAATTAGGATTTTTAACAGATATTCCATTATCATCAATAATTGTTGCAAATATAACTCCAGGTTGTGCAATGTGCTTTAGTAAGGATATAAAGGAAGAGTTTTTAGAAACATACGATTTTAATCTTCCTCATGATTGGCATTTGAATCTTCTAGCTGCAATTCATGAAGGGTGTTTTTTCATGAATGAAATACTAATAAAGTATAGAATACATGAAAATAATACAATAGGAACTAATGCTGGTAATAGCTTAAAGAAATCTATTCTAAGCTATGACAGAAAAAATCGATCAGAGGAAGCTAAAAAGCTATTAGTTACTTTGAATAATTTAAGAATGACTTACAATTTTAAAGATAAGTATTCAATTCGCGCAATTAAATATATTGAATCTAGACATAATTTTTATGAACATCCTTCTTTTGTTAAGTATGTGAAGATGAAAAAATTTGATGAATATAATCATACTACGAATAAAAAAGGTAGGTTATGGGATTTATTAGCTGTAACTGGGATAACTGATTTAGCATTTAGAATTGTAAAGAACTAAAATTGGAAGATGGACTCTTCCAATTTTTTTGAATTCTTGTTATTCTTTTAGAGAAGTAGTTAGGCTTAATAGGTGGTTTTAAATGAAGATAATAAAAAATTATTTATACAATGCAGGGTATCAATTATTAGCTATAATAGTACCCTTTATAACTATGCCCTATGTTAGTCGTGTTTTACGTCCAATAGGTGTAGGAGACTCGTCATATACAAATTCAATTATTCAATACTTTGTTTTAATAGCAAGTGTTGGTGTAGGTTACTATGGAAATAGAGAAATTGCTTACTTACGAGAAAACAAATATGAGATGAGTAAGGCTTTTTGGGAAATACAAATAGTAAAGACAGTAACGACTGTAATATCTTATATTTTATTTGTATTGTTTTTAAGTTGGTACAATCAATATAATATATATTTATGGGTACAGTCTTTAAATATTGTAGCTGTAGCTTTTGATATTTCATGGCTATATATGGGTGTTGAGAATTTCAAACCGACTGTTGTAAGAAATACAATTTTTAAAATACTTTCAACTATCATGATATTCGTTTTCGTCAAAAATCATAATGATGTTACTATATACATATTAATAACAGCATTATCTGTTTTACTAGGGAATATGATTTTGTGGCCAAGTATTAGAGATATGTTAGTTAGAGTTAAATTAAAAGATTTAAAACCATTTAAGCATTTTATGCCAACAGTTGCATTATTTATTCCACAAGCAGCTATTCAAGTTTATGTTCAATTAAATAAGACAATGTTGGGAATTTTTGTGGGGACTACAGCATCAGGTTTTTATCAATATTCAGATAATTTAGTGAAGATGATAATGACGATAGTAACTGCTACCGGAACTGTGATGCTCCCCCATGTATCTAATGCTTTTGCAAAAGGCGATCATAAGAAAGTTAATGAGTTACTAAATAATTCATTTGACTTTGTTTCCTTTATAGCTATTCCTATGGCTTTTGGATTAGCAGGTATTTCTTTACATATAGCTCCATTTTTCTATGGAAAAGGATATGGACCTGTTGGGGAAGCTATGTTGATAGAATCAGTTGTTATAATCATAATTGGATGGAGTAATGTTATTGGTACTCAATATCTACTTCCTGTAAATAGGGTAAAAGAATTTACTAATTCAGTATTATTAGGAGCAATTGTAAATATTATCTTAAACATTCCATTCATCTATCTTTGGGGATTGAAAGGTGCTATGATGGCAACTGTAATTTCAGAATTTGCAGTAACATTCTATCAATTATATAAGGTTAGAAAAGATGTGGAATTCAAGAATATGTTTAGTAATGTTCCTAAGTATATAATCAGTGGAATCATCATGTTTATTCCAGTGTTTTATTTGGATAACACACTAAGGACAAATGTTATTACATTAGCAATTGAGATATTATTAGGAATAGTATTATATGTTGTTATGATTTTTATTTTAAAACCTACAATTTTAGTAAAAGCTAAGCAAATGATTGAACAAAGAAGAAAATAGATTAGGAGTCTTTTTATGGATGTATTAATGACGGCGATGGAAAAAATAAAAAATAATCCTAATAGAGATAAAGTTGGTAAGTATATATTTTATACAGCTTTTATAATATATTTAGTTACTCATTTTTTAATGGGGACAATGTACGTATATATTTTTTATGATATTGGACTAAGTATTCCTTATAGAATTATGATGGTAGCAGTTGCTTTAGCAGTTATAAAAATTTTATTTTTTAATAGAATTAGTAACTGGCAAGAATTAACAATAGAAATATTAGTAGGTTTATTATTAGCTGTGACTGCAATTAACTCGCAAACGATGGATCTTTTATATTATTATATAATGATCTTAGCAGCAAAAGATTTAGACTTTAAGCAAATATTGAAAGTGTTTATTTATATCGAAGTATTTATGTTACTATTTTCTGCTTTTTCAGTTTATATGGGATGGATTTTAGAAGTTGTAAATATGAGAACTGGAAACGCTGGAATAAGATTATCGTTAGGATCTGTTTATCCAACAGATTTGGCAGCAAGAATATTCTATATTTCACTAGCTTATGTCACATTAAAGAAATTTAAATTAAAATTGCCAGAATATATATCATTGTTAGCAATATGTGCGTTTATATATTTTGTAACAGATACAAAAGTAGATACTTTATTGATATTACTACTAATAGTAATTTCGGCCTTTTATAATACTGTTACGGAGCTATTGTATAGAATTGGAGCAAATACTATAACTTTAGTGGCAGGAGCGGTTGTAGGAATTGAAATAGTTTTAACTTATTTATATACTGCTAACAGTAGAATTTTTAGCATAATGGATCGTGTATTGTCTGGAAGATTGAAATATGGACATATGGCTTTTAAAGATTATAATGTGACAATGTTTGGTCAATTTATTAAAGAGCATGCTAATGGTGGAATTCATAAGGGGAAATTTAATTATTTCTTCATAGACGTTAGTTATTTGCGAGTATTAATGTTTGGTGGGGTAGTAGCTTTTGTATTTCTTGTCATTATGTTAATTTACTCAGTAAATAAGTTTATGAATGATAAGACTATTTGTTTATTAGTAGCTTTATTATTTGCGGCTTTAAGTTCATTAATAGATCAACATTTGATGGAATTATCATATAATATAATATTTATAGCGATGTTAACTAATAATGATTATTTTAAAGATAAATTAGTATGAGGTAATAATGTTGAAAAATATAATTTTAACAACTGGTGATCCAGGAAAAAATATTGGTGGCGGAAAGGCAAAAGAAGATATAAGTAAAATTTTTAGTGATATGGGATACATAGGAAAGAATATTCCAATTTACACTTCTAAAGTTAGAAAATACCTATATATTCATACAAAAATGCGAAAAGATATAGATTTGACTAATATCAATAGAGTGGTTTTTCAGTATCCAACTTCATCTGTAAGAATGACAAGGGAAATAATAAATTACATATCTAATAGTAATGCTGAATTAGTATTATTTATTCATGATATATCAAGCTTGCAGGAAGATGGAAATACAATCTCAGAATATGAAATAGGATTACTAAATCTAGCTGATAAAATTATTGTACACAATGATGTAATGAAGAAAATTTTGGAAAAGAATAACATTTCATCGAAAATTTTAGTTCTAGGTATTTTTGATTATTTAACAGATTTTTCTCCTAAATCAAAAGCGTATGATAAAACAGTATGTTTTGCTGGGAATTTATTTAAATCAACTTTTTTACAAAAACTAGCTATGGAAGAACATAAAATAGATGTATATGGACCTAATAAATTAGATAATTATCCAGAATGCATAGACTACAAAGGACAATTTAGTCCTGAAGAGCTACCTAGTCATTTAAATCAGAGTTTCGGATTAATATGGGATGGAGATAGTGTAGAAACTTGTGAGGGGCATTATGGAGAGTATATGAAATTTAATAATCCACACAAGACATCGTTATATATTACTACTGGATTGCCAATATTAATTTGGCGAGAGGCAGCTATGGCTCAATTTATTGTAAAAAATAAACTTGGTGTAGCAATAGATAGTTTAGTTAATATGGATGAGATACTTGATAGTATAACGGCTGATGAATACAGGATAATGAGAGAAAATGCCTTGAAAATGGGTAAAGATTTGAAAAATGGAAAATATACTAAAAAAATAGTAGAAGTGTTAGATAAAATGTAAATCATTGACGACTAGAAGTTGTCGATGATTTTTTTTATGACAATAATGTAACACCAACTTAAAGAAATAATACAAACCTTGATAAATATTGAGATTGATATTTGTGTAAAGTATAATAAAAAAGTATTCCTATAGACTTTTATGGGGATGGCTACATAAGTTTAGAAAGAATTTAAGTTTAGATAAGAAAAAGGAGGACGTTTTTCCTTGGAGAATTATGAATCAAAAAAACGTTATAAGATGTATAAGGCCGGTAAAAACTGGGTTGTAGCACCTTTAGTTTTTTTAGGATTGGCAATAGGAGTTAATGTTCATAATCCTAAAGTTATGGCTGATACAAATGTTCAAAGTCAAACAGATAATAACAATAACAATCAAACTAACAAACAAGAAGTAACATTACAAACAACACAAAATACAGAATCAAAGGCAGTTGTTAATCAAGAAATTAGCAGTCAACAAGCAAATGTTGAAAGTAATCAAAGTGTAGAAACTAATACAAATGAAATTGCAAATACTACTCAACAATCTTCTACAAATCAAGAAGCAAAACAGGTTACACCGGTAACTGTACAAGCTCAAAGTGCCTCTGTACAACAATCAACTTCAGCAAATAATAATGTAACTACACAAGTGGCAGAAAATAAAGTAGCTACGGCACCTACTACACCAGCAACTACTTCTGAACAAAGCAAAAACACTCAAGTAGTTAACAATGGAGAACAAAGTAATGCTACTCAAAGTTCGACTACACAAAAGAGTGAAGAACCTAAAGTAGAAACACCAGTAAATACTGCTGATAATGCTAGTCAAAAGAATATTGATGGTAACTGGTATTTAGTAGATAACAATACTGGCAAGAATTTGACAGGATTCCAAGAAATCAAAGATCAAAATAAAGTAGTTTATTATGCACCAAGCAATGCGCAAATGCAATTTGGTTGGCAAAATATCAATAGTAATAAATATTATTTTGATAAATTTAGTGGTGCGATGACTACAGGTCAAAGAAATATTGACGGTAGTTGGTATCTATTTGATGACCAAGGAGTAATGCAAACAGGACTCCAAAATTTAGCATCATATGGTCAGAATAAAGTGGTATATTATGCCTCAAATGGCCAAATGCAATATGGTCAACAAGTAGTAGAAAACCACTGGCGTCTGTTTGATAAATATAGTGGTGCCATGTTGACAGGCTTCCAAAACTTAGCACCATATGGACAAAACAAAGTAGTTTATTATGATGAAAAAGGTAGAATGCAATATGGACTAACTCAAGTAAATCAAAAGGTATATTACTTAGATAGAGTTAGTGGTGAAGTTCGTAAAGGTCAACAAGTGGTGGGAAACCATTGGCATTTATTTGATAAGAATAGTGGCGCTATGTTAACAGGTTTCCAAAATTTAGCACCATATGGACAAAACAAAGTAGTTTATTATGATGAAAAAGGTAGAATGCAATATGGACTAACTCAGGTAAATCAAAAGATGTATTACTTAGATAGAGTTAGTGGTGAAGTTCGTAAAGGTCAACAAGTAGTAGGGAATCATTGGTATTTATTCGATAAAAATAGTGGAGCGATGCAAACCGGCTTCCAAAACTTAGCACCATACGGACAAAATAAGATTGTATACTATAACAAAGATGGACAATTACAATATGGTCAACAAGCTATTGGAAATCACTGGTATTTATTTGATAAAAGTAGTGGAGCAATGCAAACCGGCTTCCAAAACTTAGCACCATACGGACAAAATAAGACAGTATACTATGCCTCAAATGGCCAAATGCAATATGGTCAAAAACAAATTGGCGGACATTGGTATTTATTTGATAAGAGTAGTGGAGCAATGCAGATAGGTCTCCAAAACTTAGCACCATATGGACAGAATAAAGTAGTATATTATGCCTCAAATGGCCAAATGCAATATGGTCAACAAGTAGTAGGAAACCATTGGTATTTATTTGATAGATATAGTGGTGCCATGTTAACAGGTTTCCAAAATTTAGCACCATATGGTCAAGATAAGACTGTATATTATAACAAAGATGGACAATTACAATATGGTAGTCAAGTTATTAATGGTAAAAAGTATTATTTTGATAAGTCTTCCGGTAAGATGTATACGGGTGTAGCATATAACCCTGATACAAAAACAATTCAATATTATGCCTTAAATGGTCAAATGCAAGTTGGTAAGGTAAATATAGCCGGTAAAGTATATAATTTTGACAGTAATACTGGTAATTTGTTAATGCAAGGATTAGTAACATTAGATGGAAAGAATTACTTATTAGATTCTAACCATAAAGTGTTGACGGGCCAACAAGTGGTAGGAAACCATTGGTATTTATTTAGCAAGTATGATGGGTCTATGCAAACAGGTTTCCAAAACTTAGCACCATATGGTCAAAATAAGACAGTATATTATGCCTCAAATGGTCAAATGCAATATGGTCAAAAAGCCGTAGGAAATCATTGGTATTTGTTCGATAAGAGCAGTGGTGCAATGCAAACAGGTTTCCAAAACTTAGCACCATATGGCCAAAACAAGACAGTGTATTATGCCTCAAATGGCCAAATGCAATATGGTTGGCAAAATATCAATGGTAAAGACTACTATTTTGATACTATTTCTGGTGCTATGAAAACTGGAACAGTTAATATCAATGGTAAGAACTATACGTTTAATTCAGATGGTACATTGAAAAAAGATACATGGGGCTGGCCATTTCCATCTGTAGGACAAGGTAGCTTTACAGGAGCTCAATTATTTGGTGTAAATCCAGGTGGAGAATTCCGTATGAATGGATTCCATGACGGATTGGACTTTGGTTCTTATGATCACCCAGGTTCTTCAGTCCATGCTGTACACAGTGGTGTTGTTACACAAATTGGTTATATTGCTGGTTTGGAAAACTACGTTGTTGTTCAATCAGACGAATATAGCTTTGTTTACCAGGAAGCATTCAGTAATCGTGGTAATATTAAGGTGCATGTTGGCCAACAAATTAATACAGGTGACGTAATTGGTTACCGTGACACATCACACTTACACTTAGGTATAACTCGTGAAAAGAATATTATGAGAGCTATTGCCAATTCATTTAACAATAATGGTACATGGTTGAACCCATTAGAGTTAATTAGGAATGGTATTGCTAATCAGTAATGAAGTTTTGACAGGTAGATTTGGAGGATAAAATGAAATTAAACAAATTAATTGTTACTTTTAGTAGTGTACTCTTAGTGGGAACATTAGCTGCATGTGGCAATAAGAGTGCCGAATCTCAAGCACAGACTTCTGCACATGAAAGTAGCGTCGTAGTAAAGAAATCTCATAAGAAGAGTGCGATTAAAGCTAAAGCAGTTTTTGCTGAAGATGCAGATGTTGCCGATAATACATCTAAGTCTAACAGTTCTTCCAACGTAGATGAAAAGGCTAATAGTAGCAGTAGTAGTGAAACATTAGCTTCCTCTGCAGATGAGTTAACAGAACAACAACAAGCTGCATTAACAGGTTGGTATGCAGGAAACTATGCTAAAACAGATGGACAACCATCAGCTAACTCTAAAGTTGGTGTAACTAAAGCATCTCGTTCTCAAATGGGAACACCTGCTTTACCAACTGGTGGGGATACTTATTATCAAATGTATTGGCAAGATGGTTACGGTGATAAGTCATTGACTTATACTGTAAAAGATGGTCAAGTGTACATTTATGATAATAATGGAAATTGGCAACAAACATCTATGCAAGCTATTTTAGATAAAGCTAAGAGTGAAGGCGCAACTGGGCAAATTAGTACGGTGGCTGGAAACACTCAAATTACAAACGAACAAAAGAAATAATTTAAGCATAAAGAAAAGCAATTTTGATTGAGGTGAATCGTAAACACACTATAGTGTGACATTACAGATAAAAAGGCCCTCAAAATCACATTTT